>Ga0179591_1358364_pt1 | contig 13593 bp, 9 predicted proteins | sample CZOMad2_1_08_16f_FD_182891 | JGI IMG/M metagenome (GOLD analysis project Ga0179591, IMG submission 182891) | Vadose zone soil fungal communities from Angelo Coast Range Reserve, California, USA - CZOMad2_1_08_16fungal (PacBio error correction) | ecosystem: Environmental > Terrestrial > Soil >...
TCGGCTGGGCCGCTCCCGGTTATCAACTCAGGCCCGGCCTTAGGGGACGACGACCGACCTCAACGGAAAAACTGTTCATGCAATCACAAGGCAGGGAAGATCTTACGAGGAAGAGGCCTGTGGGAACTATCCGGGAGAAAGTAGTCCCGGAGGGGAAGTCAATGGGAATTCCTGCCAAAGATGAGCAGACTTCCTACTTCCCAAGGGGACCGGGACGTTGCAGGATCGGACACGCAACGACCGACTTCAAGACATTCGTCTCAGGAGGGAGGTCAGCCTCAATCAGGGGCAAGCACGACTCAGCACTTGCGCCGACCGATTGAAAGAACCGGACGAGGATGAAAGCGACGAGGAACAAGCTAAAAAAGTAGCCTTCTAGCTTTGCCGCACGAAGAGGATGGAAAGAAACAGGACGCTCTCAAAATCCAAGAACGATACTTAGAACGAAAGCCCTAAGAGAAGCGAAAAGAAAGTCAGGGGCTTCGTAGGTAAAGAAGAAAGGGAGGTGACGCCGAGAATTTTCGTTCAAAAAATCAAAAAAAAAAGATGGATGGAAAGGAAGTAAAGTACGACTTCGTTAAAAGGAACCCGTCAGCTCGAAGAAGAAAAAAAGAAGACGAGAGCATTGAAAAACTAATAGGATTGGCAATCAAAGTCTGAGGGGGGGGTGGTGGTGAGGTGATAAGAAGGGATGACTTAAAAAAATCGAGTTCGTAAACGAAAAAAACCTCAAACTTAAAGTGTTCGTTTAAGCGCTCAAAATGTACTCAAGGGGCATCGAGGGAAGAGAAAGTATCAGAGCGGAGACGGCTTGCCGTCTGGAAACTAAAAATGGCGGTCTGTAAAGAAGACAGATTCTACTTCCCCTCGTCAAGGGAAGTAGAGTTGACAGGGGGAAGGATAAAGCCAAACCAGGACCGGGGTGACTTGGCAAGTTATTGCTGGGAGGGTCTCGCATATAAGGGCCGTCGAAAAGTGTCGGTCCGAGGAAGGAACTCAGATGAATGCATTCGGCTATTCCTCGGCCGCGCGACGGACGAGAAATGGTGTGTAGAACGGGGTTTCGAGGAGGAGTTGAAAGAGGGGTAGGTGGGTTACTCATAGGAAGGGTCCTGTTAGAAGAACCCTAATGCCGGCGAAACGTACAGTCTCTAGCGCTTAAAGGTGGGACGAACCATCTTCCAATAAAAAAACCTCGCATCGGACTCCTCGCTTTTCGCTTCCGTGCAAGTGTGGAAAAACATTTCTCTGCACTAACATTGCCGCAGCGTAGGACAAGAACAGCTGCGTTAGAAAGGGAAACTCAACCACTAGGAATTTCCGCGCCCGTTGGGGTTGCTAGTCGCTCAAGGAGCGCGCCAATGACATTGTACGCGCGCGACGCCGGCGCCTTGTTGTCCGAGGGAACACCCGCCATTCGCCTCGCTGTTGTGGCCCATCAATACGGGGACCGGAGCTAATCGCCGACGCCCCATGGACGTCGATGGTGTACATAGAGAGGTACCCAGCTAGGGTAAAGCCGGACAGTATTAGAGCTAGTCAGGAGCTTCTAAACCATGCGCGGATGTAGGGTGAGGATTCAAAGATAATCCCTCGAGGGGGGAAACGTTTCGGTTGGGCCCAAGAGTGTTATTGGGTCTGCACAGCTCGCGACTGATTGGTCCGTTGCGGACGACGCCCGGCCAATTGGGGTTAGAAGAAAACACAAACATCTGGAATTGGGGCGGCACGCGTTACGGTACTTAGGTCAACGCCCCGGGCAATGGCGGAGACAGGAGGGGACGCAGGAATTAACAGCACCCGCTGCTTGATGCAACCCGACGCAGCGTGGGGGATGGCAAGTGCAGGGGAGTGCCGGCGCGACCCCAGCTGGCTCCACAAATAGACCGCGAGCAAAGTGCCCAGTTCGGGTCGTGCCTCAATGCGGGGATGGAGCTGGATGATGGCGCAGAGCCGGGCAGATGGGTAATATCTCCCCAGCGCCTTGTACAACTTCATTCTGCAGGCCTCGGGCCCGGATACGCGCCGACAGTCTTCTGCCAAAGAAGGTGGTGGGTAAAATCGAGCATTTGGTCGGCGCGACGAAAAGTTCCATCTAAGCCCCTGTGCTGTGACTCAAACCAAAAAGCTGTATTCGTAAATAGAAGAAATTAATACAATGCTGGCGAGGGAAAGGACTGCTGGGTTAACAGCGGAGCGAAGCAAGAAGTCCGGTTGATTGTTCCGGGATTTATCTAGAAGAGACGTAAAGAAAGCTCTGAAAGTATTACTGTGCAGGAGGGGAGGTAACGGCCTAACAGCGAGGGGAGGGGAGTGGAGCGCGCTGGAGCGCTTAACGTATGCGAGGACCAGGTAGTTAAGGAACGTGAGAGAAGTGGGATTTTCCGCGTCCTCTACATGCGCGGGGGGGCAGAAGAAAAAAACAACGGGCCTAATTAACGATGGAAAAAAGTACTAGATTGAGAATATTACAACCACATGCGGAGGGTATGCAGAACTCCCAAAAGAACGCCTCCCGAACGTGAGAAAGCCTCTCGGAGCCCGCAGAGCAGGGAGGTTGTACGCGCGAGGGGGGATCCCATGCAAGTTAGGTGACAGAAAGAAGAGGGTTTCGGATAAAAGTAAGTACGATCTTAACGGGGCGGTCAAAAAGGAGGGGGGGGGGACTCGGGGCGAAAAAAAAAGGTGAATTCTTCGGAGTTGTTCGGATTGCCTCCTTAGAAAGGAGGTCGTTCTGGTGCACGCACGCCTTCGGGCGCTTACAACTGTGTAGAGGGTATCAAGATTTTCAAAGCATACCGGGTAGTACGCAGTTGAAAAAGTCCTCCCTCACCCCAAGAAATACAGGGGAGGGCGTTCCAAGGTGCACGCCCTCTGGGGTGAAGTCAAAGGCGGGTCAAGGCCATGGCGAATCCTCGGCCGGTCTCAAAAGAAGAAGGGGTCGGGCGTTTACACCGAATTGAAACTCAACTCTTACAGAAACGTAAAAAAGTCCCGCGGGTAAAAGGGGGGGTGGGGTTGTCTCACCGGGTTAAAAAAAAACTGTCGTGGCTCTCCAGGGGGCGTGAAGGAAACAGTCAACGTAAGCTGGAATAAAAGAGATCGTAAAAAAAGCTTCTCGTTGACGAGGATGGCCCATCTCCTCTAGATGCTTAGAGAATGGGGGGAACTCTCAAAAAAAGGTCAGGACCACAGGTGGGGACTATCCAGTTACGTGGGGAGAGGGACTTGAAATGAAAGGGGATGGGAAGTTCGTTTCTAAAGAATGTCCGGAGAACGAAATAACAGTAATAAAGGGGGGCTGAGGGCTCAAGGGGGAGAGATGTCGCGCCAAAAAGAAAAAGCTTACAGTTGGCTAAAAAAAGCGAACACAAAGAAAATACCTCATGCAAGACGCTGGGGGAAGAGAAACAAAGGGCAAAAAAACGAACGCTGGTATTGTGGAACTGGAGTAACGGGGGAGGGGGCCCCGGAAACGTAGAAAAAAGTAACAAAAATATGAAGAAAAACAGCAAGCTAATCCTACGGGAGGGCGGACAAACCCAAAAGGTATTTTCAAAAGGTAAACGCCTTTAAAAACGGTTCCAAAGAGGTAGACACTTCCTTCAGAAAGGTGTGGGAAAGCGGACCTCTTATAAACCAGAAAAAAACAAAGAGATATAGTCAAAAAGTATTGATAGAAAAACTACTAAAGGAGACTAAAAGCCCCGGTTACTGGAGAAACGCTAGGCAACAGAGGGGTGAACTAAATGTCGAGAAATGAGAGAGGGGGCGTGGATGTGGGGCGAATCAAAAAAGTCGGGGGGAGCAGTAGGAGGGACGAGCGGTGGGGAAAGCTAACCTTGCAGTCACCGTCGAACCCGTCCCGGGAACCAACCACTCCGAAAAATGGGACGCGGGGTGAAGCTCCGCGGCCGGGGGTTTGATAGGGGTCCTCGTTTGATCTCGTTAAACAAAGGGGAACCGGGGAAAGGGGATCACAGACAAAATTAACGCTCCGCGAGCAAAAAAGGGGGAAAAACTTAGGGTAAGACGTTACAGCAATAGCAATAAGGTAAAGACATCCTAGGACACACAAAAATTACCTCAGGAGGGAATGAGGCCTTTTTTCGATACAGAAGGAGAAGAATAGATCTCGAGGAGAGAAATAGAGAGGGGGGGATCAAATCTAAAAACGAAAAAGACTCTCGATTAATAAAGAGGATATTACAACGGTACAAACAACACTACGCGAGAAAACCTCCGGGGAGAAAAGTCAGGGGGAAAAAAAAACATTGGGCTATGAACAAAAGGTTGCAGATCCTTTCAGAAGCTGATAAAATTGGGGGGCCATAGCCTCTTCTAAGAAAAAAAGAGGGAACGGCGGAAAAACAAATCAGGAACTAAGGAGATAGTCCTGCACAGTGCATCAAACATTATCTCAGGAAAAGAGGGCAATCGGGAAAGCCTTGGGCTGAAGTTGGATTCGTAGGAACAAAAAGCTCTAGTCTTATGTACGCTACGCAACGGACCGGGGGGGGGGGATTTACACAAGGACCTTATTGTGAAGGAGAAAGAGTATAATTCAAGAGGACCTACTCCAACCCACACCTACTCACAAAAAAGGAGAAAAAAAAAGGGATGAATCCCGAGAAAATTTACGACAGAAGTGCCTTACCAACTGAAACCTTTTCTAAAGAGAGTAAAAAAAGAAGGAAAAAATACTGGGATAATCGAGGGCGGGGTAGCGGTAGGTTGGCGAGCTTGATTTGGAAGGGCATTGGACAGAAACGCATTGTGGGCTACAGGGCAATGGAACTAGGAGAGAGAGGTTTCAAAAAAAAATCTTGAACATCTGCCAGGGGAGGAGAAAGTGACTAACTCTCCATCAGTTAAACTGGGAAATCTGGACATCGGTATGCAAAAAAAGCCAAAAAGACTATCTTATGGGGAGAGGGACCAGAAAAAGATCGCAAGGGTACGTGATTGGACGGGATCTAGCATACATGGGGTAAAAAGGAAAGAAGAATAAAGACGCAGAACAAAAATAACCGAGAAAAACGGACGTCGGCGAAGTCTCTTCTCTAAAGAATAGGAAGAAAAGACAAAAAGGGCGGGTGGAGTAGAAACGAGAACAGACTCAGGGAGGGAGTCAAGATTGCAAAAAATTAGCAATTGAGCGCTGATAAAAGACTTAAAAAAAAACTAGGAAAGAAACTGCACAGCCAAACCAACTGTCTATCATAACTCTAAGGTCCTCGGGGAATTACGAAGGAAAAAAAGCAAGGACGACGGAGATTTTTGGACGAAAGGGGTTCTACTAGGGTCGGGGATCGAAAAGAAAAGAAAAAAACTCAGGCCTTTACCGGGATTTCGGTGGGGAGATCAGGGATGAGGGAGTGCAAGGGGGGAAACGAGTGGGGCAAATCAGTTCTGCTAGAAAGGAATTCGCTAAATAAAAGCAAAGAAACAGTGAATGAAAAAAAAAAAAGACAAATACCAGGCCAATCGAACCCGGATTACAAGCGGAGCAAAAAGTCAAGGCCGGTGGACTTCCGACCTAAAGGAAAGTCCCTCAAAAATGACCACTGGGGGTCGGGGGGCAGGGGGAATAAAGCTGTATTACGGGGGAGTAAATCAATTCCAGGGGTCTAATCACAGTTGGGAAAGCTGAAAGTATCAGTAGGGGAAACGAGAGGCGAAAAGAGACATCCAAAATTTTCAGCTTCGTTAAAAAATCAGACGGAAAATAAATCATGAATGAGACAGTTCAACGAGATAGGGCTGCCGAGCCGGATTACATAATCCCGCTTCCACGAAAGTGAGGGGGGGGTGAAGCCCTCTGAATCGCCCCACACGGACAACTAGAAGTGAAATGTAGGGGTTCTTCCTATCAGGAATCTGGGGTCAAGGGTCTAGATGGGCCATTTGGACTGATCTCAGGTAAAAAGTAGTTAGGGGAGGGGAGCATTTATGCCGAGATCAAAAGGACGATTAAGGGAAGAGGGGAGAAGAAGAGACAAGGGAGAAAGCAATAATGAGGGTGCAGTAATGCACAACCTTTCGCGAACAACACAGGGTGTTTTATTCCGCTCCAGGGAAGTAAAAAGTGGGGGGCAGGACATTGAAAGAAGAGGGAAAAGGGGGGCGGTACATGTTTACTATCTCACGAGCCTTCAATGGGCTAAATCGAGGAGAGCACCAGTCTATTAAAATTTTAGACGTAACCCAAACCATGAGAAACCGCCTCGGAGGCTGCGCTTGCGCGCCTCTTGGTGGAATCGGCCCTGCCTAATGAGAGAAAAATAAGGTACAAAACATGACATAACGATCTTTGAAGCCGCAAACTACCGTTCCGGAGGCAATATCGAACGAGAGGAAACGGAAGAGAAAGAGAAACACGAAGGGCCCGAGCTAGACTACTTCACTACGGACAAGTAAAATGGGGGGAAAGGAGTCGAGAACTAGAGAACTAACGGAAGTAGATTCTAATTGCGAAGGGGATAATACATCCTCAGAACACCTACAATAACAAAAAACAAATGAGAAGGACCGCGAGTCTTCAAGGTTCGTATCTTCTCGACAACTTTAAGAAAGGTCTCGATATTGAAAATCCAAGGATGCGGGGTGAAGACACAAAAAAATCTCACGAAAAAAAAAAACCGCAACGTCTCCGTAGCCCAAGCTCGACGTCTTTTGGATCTGGTCTACGGAAGAAGAAGAAAAGGGCGGGCAAAAGCTGGGAAAGAGAGACTCAAAAAAACAAGGAGGGAATTGGAAAAAGAATATTACGCGGAAAGATACTTCTCTCAACGACCCAAGCTCGTACGACCAAAAAGAAGACTAGCGAAGGAAAATCTGAAGTTATGCGAAAAAAGGGAAAAAACTTCGTGGGGGGTGAGGGGAGCCGGCTTATGAGTTAAAAATAGAAGGAACAAAATCCCATTACAGTTGAGGGTCGAGATCAATCGTAAAGAACGCGTGAAAACCTCGGCGCATCAAAATAGGGAACAGCAACAGATGGGATGACGGTTAGCGAACTATGGCGCCTGTACAGTCCTCCCAGCGAACCGCAAAAGAGAGGAAGGAGTCACGTGAAAAAAGAGCAGCTCCAAGCTTTGTACTTAACGTATGGTGGGGAAAAGAAAGGGGCAAAATCAAGAGTTAGCTTAATGATCCAAAGGGTAGAAGACGACGATGAATGCTTCGGCTACATTAAAGAGAAGAGGAAGAGTTTCAGAGGCATAGTAAAGCAGGGGTTTGTAATGAAAGGAGGAGAGGGAACTGCGTCTTGTCATCGTGCCTACAAGCAGGGAAGGGGGGGAATAAAAACAAAAAAAGGAACGCCAAGAGAGAGGGGTATAAGGGGTGGGCTTCGTAAACGGTCGGAAGAAAAAAGAGGAGGGAGTGGAACAGAAAGAGGGACGCTTGTCCCCTTGCCACTCTTGAATTATCGGTGAAGCAATAGAAGGGGTAAAAAAACCCGCGTTTAAACTTGACGTAGAAAGGAGGGGGGAGTATCCCAAAAAAACTCGTAGTCCAAAATCAGCTATAGAGGACAAAATCCCCCGCGGTGGGAGGACGCTGAATGTAAGCAAGTAGAAATCCGCGTACTTGGGGGTAATTAGGCGGACAGGATTCAAAACTTATCTAATAGCATCCGGTTGGCCAAGCCACAAAGAAAAGAGAGAAGGAAACATGCAAAATTGAGGCTATTTTACTAGACGTTCTCGGCAGTAGAGTATCAGCAGCAGACGGGCCTAAAATCTTCCTTCCTCAGGGAGAGTTAATCTCAGGCAAAAACGCTGTAGGGTTATCTGGGCGCTGTTCTTGGAAAGCTCAGCGATGACTCGACGGTACTTGGGATCAGAAAGACTCGTCAATCATTGAGTGAAATGTCGTGGACCCTCGGCTTAGGACAAATTCCGCCAGGGAAGACGCGCACCTTCTTTTACCAGCAAAGCAAAAAGAATGGGGTGCTTACAGAGTAGGAGTCAAAGCTAAGAAAGGCGGCGATGGTCCCCCCAATGGGGTGGGAAAAAAGAGTCCCATTAGCCGAGACGTCATTTGACTTAGGGCGAGGGACAGCTTCCAGCTGCAAACCATAAGGGGCCGCCAGAGAGCAGAGACTAGGATTAAAAAAAGATGATTCTGGAATAAGGGAATTTATCTCTCTTCTGGGGGGGATTAGGCCCACGCGCCGGCTCGAAATCGATCCCAAAAAAAGTCGCCGGTCCCCGAGTGCCCCTTTCAAGAGAAAAAACTTCAGGTCCCTTCGACATTCGAGCGTATGTCTTTGAACTCAACTCGTGGATCAATTCAATGAGCGGCGAAGACTCTGTTCCCTGCAGCCACGGGAGTAAGGAACATGTACACCGGGGAGATCAAACATGAAAAAAGGACCTCGGGAAAAGGTGCAACGACCTGTCATCGCAAAGGAGCCTAAGGGGAGGGAACTACGGGCGAGACAAGTCCTCGCGTCTTCAATATCATTCTCGGAGAAGAGGGAGAGTAGAATCCTCCGAGAGGGTCGGGGTAGGACGATCGGAGAAAGGGCTCTTAAGGATTGAGAGAGTTAAACGCTTCGATGGGGACAACTTCTTGCCATAGATTGCTCTCCTTGGCTCGTGGCCTCTTCTCAAAGAGAAACACGGAGAGAAAGCTGTGGAAGGGGAAAGAGAAGCGAGGAATATGCATCTTATAACAATGAAGGGGGGCGGGCGGCAGAACTAACCAAAACCGTCCTTATCATAATGAGATGAACTCAAATAGAGACGCGGGTGAAAAGTGCAGTCTTAAGGTTCAGAAAAAGAATTAGGGACGCCTGCAGTGCAGGATAAGGCGAAAATCTTTAAGATTGCTGCCAGCGGAGTGTGAACCGTTTCAATCTCAACGTCCTTATTGCATGGGGACGTTCTTCTTCTCTAAGCACGTATTCTGGAGAAAGTCCGGCGTATTTCACAATCCGTTTACGCCCGAAGGTGCCGAGGAACTCCGTTGGGCGATGTGTAATGGCCTGGGGGAGCCTGCCTGGGAAGCGACGGCGCATTCTAAGGCTCGTGGGTTGGCGGTGGCCGGAGGGGAGACCCCTTGCAAGCGTCGGGAAAGTTACTGCGCGCAAACTTCATTAGAAGATGATTTCACTTCCAGTAAAGAAAGTAACGGGGTCAGGCTTGGAGGTGCGCGGAAACTTGAGGACTAGAGGTAAGAACCTCTCGCCCTCATCGGAATTGTGTTCCACAGAAAGGGTAAAGCGTGGAGGGCGCAATTCATTTCCTGGTACCGAGCCTGGGGACTGAGCAAAAGAGGCAAGGAGCGACAGCTTGAGGAATTGATCTTTCATCACGAGGGCAGATCGACTAAGGAACTGGAGAAATAGAGAGAAAAACCTGCTCTTTCACTTGAAAGGCAGGGAAACATACCGGGGGGTAAGAAGTAGACAACGTCATGGTAGGAGGGCTACAAAGTCTGTCATCGATCCCCTATTTACAGTTGCTAGCGAGAGCAGGGGAGAGAGTAACCTAAATTCAAGGGCGAAGAGAGTACCGGGTCACCAAGGTCCCGGCAAACACTGTTCTCGAGAGAAAAAGAAAGATTAATGCCGCGGGTTGTGGGAGGGAGTCCGACGTGTGAGTGCGGTAATTCAAGTTGACTCTGCAGGAGGGCATATAAGAAGGGAAAAGGACTGCGAAGATGTTCGTGCAAACAGCACTCTGGTAGGAAAGTCGGCTGTCAAACGCAGGGGGAAAAGGGAAGATCATCCGCGAACAGGAAAACTTGGTGCGAGTCCATTATTATAGGTTTTAGTCAAAAAAACAACCGGGATGAAAAGACCCGAGAATATACTAAAACAAATTTTGACGAAGAGAAGAGTGCGTGGTGGCAATCGTTGGCTACCATTACGCCTACAAGGTGACGGACCACAAAGAATAGCGTAAATGGGAAAAGTTGGGGGCAAGACTACTGCGGAACGCGAAAGAAATGGACCAAAGAAAAAAATACAATTGGCAGTGGGGGAGAAGGGAGGGGGGAGCTCGCCAACTTTATGGGAGTCAGACCTTTCTTCTTACTAATAGACCAGTTTTTATAGGAACAGCGAAACCGCATTTTTTGTGGTTGCGCGAAACAAGGGAAAAGCTGTAGTTGAGCAGCGCCCGAGGAGAAAACATCTGACCAATCGAGAATGACTACCCAAGAAAAAAGATACCTGGGGGGCCAAAGGCAGAGACGGGTGAGAGTTAGGATACGCGATTCCAAAAAGAAGAGAAGATCTTCTCCGAGAAGAATGGTTCGCGGAGCTCTTCCACATATTACAACTGGGAAGAAGAAACGAGTCACAAGGGTGGATGAACCGCGTAAGAAACCCGCTACATTTGGGCAAGAAAGAAGGAAACTAGTCAATTTCATTAGGCCTCTTTCCCCATTCAAGACCAGATAGGACTGGGTTGTAACTACTGGCACGTCTTCCGTCATCGGGTCAATACTAAAGTCAAAAACTTCAGCCAGAACAACTTCGTGAACTTCGAACAACAAAAGCCTTATCCTAGTTTTGCGGGGCGGTGCGCACAAGGGTCTGCTGGGGCAAAAGAGGGAACATGCCGCGGGGAAAGAGCACGGCGGTTGTACCTAATCTGGCGTCTCGCACCGACGAAAAGACATCACAATGATCAGGCAAAATACGAAAAAAAAAGGTGCATCATTTTCAGGTCCTAGACGCCGAAAATCAAGGAAGGAAAAAAACCAAAAGAAGAGAAAACGAAAAAACCGGGTTCTGCCATAATCTCTTGAAACGCGGTTAGGGGTTTCTTAGGGGGAACGCGGTAGACTAGAGTTCTGGTCGTGGCTTTGGTCTTTGGCCTCCTAACTCAACCGGCGCGTTGTCGCGCGTCCTGCAGGAAGAGCTGGGTCCAAAAAGAGCGAAGAAGAACTCAGTGCGATATAGGGGCGAGAGGAAGAACCAAGGCGCAGAATCAGTTCCTGAAATCTGTTCTAAAGATGGAAGAAATCACTGAGAAGAACGAGTGAGGACGGGGGTGAGAAAAGAAACGGCGCTGGAATTCATTCAACGCAAGTCAAAGGCGGAAAAGCCAAGGAGCTGAGAAATAAGACCCCTACCGGGAAGGGGAAGTCTGCGCTTGGGTCATCACGGCCCCAGACAGCAAGAAGAAAAATTAAGGGGAGTAGAAGTCAAGCAGAAAACTCTAACTACAAGAATAAATGGGCTCTTTCGGGGGGGGGGGGGGGGAAAGGCGCTTCAAAATATAAGAACAAAAAAACGCAGAATATCAGGGAGAATGGGGAAACTACTCTGAAACTGCGTGGACATGCGCTGGTAGTAAGATAGGGGAGGAGGGACGGGAGACCAACCATCAGCGCATCACCCGCAGTGGAAACGGGGATGGGAATCAATAGGGAAGACTGAGGAAGGCGTCTGTGATTGCCGACGTTTCTCCCTTTCTTCATGATCTCATACGATCAGAAGATGGCTAGGGAAAACATGAATAAAAAAGGGTATTCCACTCAGGCGGGCACACTCATGGGATTAAAAATGGGCGTAGCAAGTAAGGGGGAAAAGGTCGGGGGAAGAACTTCCAGCTGGTCTGGCGGGACTTTGACCCATAACGCGGATGAAAACTCACCTTCCGTATGTCGTCCCACACGAGAAGACTTACGAGATGCGCCGAGAAGAAAAGAGTTTCTAAATAGGACAAGGAAGAAGAAAACATACCGACATGTCGAGAGATGCATTTCTTCCAAGGAACGAGAAGAATCAAGCCGGTCTACATCGCTTGTTTAACCCGCTAGGATGACAACGAGAGATCGGAGGAGGCCGGAGAGTCGGCAATTACTAATATGGCTGATCCGTCTAAAAGATGAGAGGCTACAGGGATGCTCGTAAAGCAACTCAAGTCCGGTCTTCCCCGGGCGTAAAGCCGAGATAGGGCGGAAAAAACTCTCTGAGGAAAAAGGGACCAACAGGGGATGGGCAAAAACCGAAGTGGTTGGGTGAGGTGTCCGCCATTTCGGAAAAATCTTTTTCTTCGATGCCGGAAAGAAAAGTTCCGCAGTACTAAGCGACAATTAAAAAAAAAACGCTCGGAAGCAGCAAAAGAGGAGGAGGCTGACGAGGTGCGTCGACACGCCGTGCTCCGCTCAGGCGCGGAGAGTGGGGGAACCGCTTGACAAGAAAAGGGCGATATGGCAGGGAAAAAGAAAAGCTCGAACGAGAGCACCGTTCATATCATCTGCAGGATCACCGAGACGGAAAAGGAGCAATCGAAGCAGGAGGGGAGGAGCAAGGATTTAGTCCTAAATGCCTGCCGAGCTGATATCCCTGAACAATTACTTCCAAGAAAAAACAGGCCTGCGTCACAGAGGTAGGGAAGCTCACAAACTGGGGGGCGCTTTTCAAGGGTGCCTTTTATCAAAGAGAAACGACGAAGAAGCACTATGAGACGACGTTTGACCGCCCCTCTAATCTGTCTCTGGAGCTACACTAACAGGTTGAAAGAGTGACTTTCGCGCTTTATTTAAGAAAGTATTGTTACTGGTTCAGAATACATGGCTCAACAGAACAAAAAACTACTAGACGTTCTCCAGGAGAAAAGAGCCGAGCTCGACCTCTCGTCTATCTTTAGGTTCTTCGGGCGGACGAGAGACGCGTGCTGAGTTTTCAGCAGAAGCGAAAAAAAACATACGAAGTAGAAGGAAGGATAGATAAGCTGAACACAATTGAGAAACAACGACCCTCTTTATCAAGCTACTAAGGACCCTAATAAGAGAAAAGCATCCAGTTTAAGTATTGGAGAAAGTAAGAGGGACGTTGGGGGGCTTTGGGCTCTAGGCTAACATCACACTACGTTCTGAAGCAAAAACGAATCCAGCCGGCCAGGTAATTTCAAGATAGGCAAAATAGGAGAGAACGCGGGCAAGAGCGCGGCAAAGTGCTCGGGACTCTCGGGGTGAATTCTTCTGGAAGGGGGAACGATTGAACTGCGTCTAAAAAAAGGGCAGACCAAAGCGAAGCCGGACGTGAAGTAGTTTTGAGTGCCGATCCTCCACTAAAGTGGTCCTTGGGGAAGGCATTTACAATTCGAAACATAGAGGGGGGCAGTAAGGGGGGGCTATTTCCATAACGAATACGAAGGACAGAACGGAATCGAGATCTTCAGAGAAAATGTGGTGAGGGAAGGAAAGGAGGGATAAAAGGGTCGTCGTCAAACGTGCGCCTACTCCGGCAGCAGTTGATCGACAGACGGCGCGCCCCAGCAAAGAGGGAGCGGCATGGGGGAAGCAGGGGACTAAAGAAAAAGGGAGCCTCCTCACTCATCTTGTGCGCCGTTCTCTCTTTAGGCTATTAGTGACAAAACTACTACTGCGACTTACTGGGAAAAGAGGGGGGTATCGAAAAAAAAGTGAGGGTGTAGAGGCTTGGAACTCAACCACTCTTGAGGGGAAGACGGAAGGCTCTGACTCTAAAGAACAGGAGAAAATCATATCGCTTTAACGCCTACTACAGCGTGAGGGATGTGCCTGGAGAAGAAAAGTGCGAAAGATATAGAGCGAGCGCTTTTGGCTAAACAGGGGGGGAGTATGCACGTCTCCCGGTCGGAA
>Ga0179591_1378043_pt1 | contig 13593 bp, 7 predicted proteins | sample CZOMad2_1_08_16f_FD_182891 | JGI IMG/M metagenome (GOLD analysis project Ga0179591, IMG submission 182891) | Vadose zone soil fungal communities from Angelo Coast Range Reserve, California, USA - CZOMad2_1_08_16fungal (PacBio error correction) | ecosystem: Environmental > Terrestrial > Soil >...
CTCTTGGAAGATGAGGGCTTGAATCTGTTGGGGAGAACGCAAAAAAGAAAGAAAAAGTATCATCCCTGATCAAAAAAAAAACGGCGGCCCCTTCCCCTGCAGACTGAAACCATCATCCCTCGCGGCGAAAAAGGGGGTACGGGGATGAGGGTACAGACCTGCTGGGTTTCAGCTCTTGGGGCGGAGGCCACGCTCTATCTACGAGGAAGAGAATACGCCGATCTGAGGAAATTAAGGAGAAAAAAAATCGATTCGGCCGAAGAAGGCGCTGAAGGCGTTTTTCCTCAGGATCTTCCGATGGTCGGGGTAGTCAACAACTGGGTAGATTGAGAAGATCCTTCAACCCGATAGAGAACCGTTGCTTTTAAAGGTGGGAATTCATCGGGTCTTATACATCTAACGAGTAGGTGACTTCCGCGGGATCTCAGCCCAAGGAAACACAGAAGAAAACGGGGAGAAGCTGTAACCCGCCGGCCGCAGCATCTCTCTAAGTGGAGGAAACACGCCCTGTAGGGAGCACTCAAGCAACGCAAAGAATCAGGGGAGGGGGGGCCCGATCCATATCTGAAGGAAGGTCCCAAAGAGCGGCGGGCACGTCAATTTCCACAGACGGCAAAAAGGGCTTTTACGGACAAGGAGAGGGAGAGGCTCGTACAGGGCAGTCCGAAGGTACAAATTCTCTGGGGGGGGAACGCCAAGCGAAATCCGGATCGGAGTTGTACTAACAAGTGAAGCCATGGACGGAAATACTACGGACAGAGGGGAGAGGAAATCTACGAAAGTCTGTCTGCTCTTCCTGAAGGGAGGGTCGCAGTTCCCCGCCCTTTTTTAAAGGGAAGCTCCACTCTCGGAGGAGGTTGGAGATGGTGGTCCCGGTGGGCAAGATACCAGGACCCGACTGATCTTACTAATCCTACAATAACACGTAAGAAATTGGCCTTTCCCGTAGGGTAGAACCAGGAAAGACTAAAAGAGTAGCATCCAAAAGGGACGACTGACCTTCGCTCCTGCGCTTCTTTCTTCTAAGTAGTTTGAGACTCCCAGGATATAACGAAGAACAAGAGTCCAACCGATTGGAACGTAAAACTTCGCTTCCGCGGGGAATCGTGATACGGTCTACACGGAGAGAAGGTCGTAAAAAGGGAAGGGCTCAACCTGTCTTAAACTTGGGTCCCAAGAAAAAAGATTAAAACCCAAGAGGGGGAAGACCGAAAAAATCGGCGGCGACCTCTCGAAAAAAAAGAGTCTCAGAGGTTTCTGAGAAAAAAAGTCGACTCAACATAGAACCATTCTCGGGGGAGAGTCCCAAGATCCGCCCTGCTGAAACAGTGAGAAGTACGTTCATCCACGAGTCTGGAGCTCCGGAGATAATAGGACGAAGGGGGTCAGCGATCTCGCGGAGACGTAACTGGAAATGAAGGAGGGGGAGAATCCGGTCCACTGAGGGGGGCTAGGTCCAGCAGGGAGGACGGCGTAAACGCCTATTTTCCTTGCGGAGAAAGACTTGGAAGAACTTGGGAACGACAGCCTAATAAAAACAGAGACTAAAGGATTATCAGAAGAATACAAAAAACTTTCACCTTCTTGCGCTACGGGAACGACCTCCCAACCCCAACTCTGCGCTGGGGGCTACAATAGACACTTGTCAGACAGGGAATATGTACGAAAGGAGGGAAAGACCCGACCAATGCTCGTAAATCGGTCTATCTCGTTCTATAGTTTGAGGTGATAACTGCAAGGTTCTTCATGATACCACGGGATTCGCCGCACCCGTACGAGGGAAAAAATCCGAGAGGAGGTTAAGGGATCCACCAAACCTTGCTTTTCCTCGGGCGGAGGTGGGAATCCTTCGCACCAAAAAGAGAGAGAGAAGGGAGGGAAAAATGTTTTCAACAACTGAAATCCTCACGTACACGGCTCGGAAAGTGGAGATGGGGCGGCTGAAACTTTCGTTCAAAAAACAGTTATAGGTGGCGTCAAAAGGTTCAGCTGGAAAGATTAAGGAGAAACCGTCTACCTGGTCGGACAAGAAAGTACAAATGGGGCTTGATGGACCAGCGCGATAACTGGCAGAAAGAACGGTCCTGCCCGAACGATCAAGGGCCGAGCGAAGGGGCGAACCAATTTAGGCCGAAAGGCACAAGAAGTCGATCGCCACCCACCAGGAACAGGGGAGATCCGCTGAAACTTTAGCCGCACGATGGGGAAACAAACGCCGGTCGAAGGGAAGGAGTATGGAAGAGGGGACCGAGGGGTCCCATTCTTCAAAATCAAAAAGAGTCCTCAAGCAGATATAAGACGACAAAAAAAATAACCACTTCCGTTGGGTCAACCGCAAGAACAGGTCTAGGACTGTCTTACTGCAGCCAAATGGTGCGGGGCCTACGTGAGGTTATTGGAATGACGCCGGGGCTCCATTAAAGACACTACCCATGGAAGAAAAGCCCGCACGACCCGCCGGTTAAGAAAGCTGATCTCGAGCCACATGGACAGCCCTGCTTTGTAAATTGTTATTTCGAGCATGGAACAGTCAAGGGTAGAAAAAACAGGTTTAAGAAAAGAGGGCGTAGAGACTGAAAGCGGCGAAAGTTGAACTCCTAGCTGAAAAAAATCTAAGAATCAAATCGAAAGTACGAAAAAAGAAAATCGACGCGGAGACCTCTACCCACAGACAAAAGTGCGCTTCCGAGAAGAAGACCGGCAATGAAGGTACCCTCTCCGAGTATCTCAACAAAAAGAAAGGGTCTTTCGTAAAATAGGAGGATGTTCCCTTCAGGAATATGAGTCTGGTAGAAGCGACCGGGTCTGGGAAGAGAAAGAAGCGTCGAGGAATGTCTTCGGGGGGAGGGAGGGGTGGTCTTTTATTGAGAGCTGAGGGGTCAACTTTGGGCTCACGGGCTGCATGGGGGGGATAGCTATCTGACAAAGGGAAAAAGGTAATGACCCGGTTTCTGCAGCTTTACCGACGGAAAAGGAGACCGTAGGAAAAAGAGAGTTTCCATTGGGTGACTGCAGGGCTATCTTATCTTGGGGACGGGCTGGCTCAGGTCGTCTTTGTGGGGCGGGGATCGAAGGGAGAAGGGGATTAAGATTTACGAGGAAGCTTGAAGGGCAGTTCTATAATCGGTGGAGGGGGGGAAAAGAGAAAGTAGTTACTTTTTTTTGGTGAAAATCCGGGATGGAGGATAGTTTCTTAGTCAAAGTATGGAAAAAATCGGCGACTTCCAGTATGGAATCTCCGACCCGAAAAAGAGGACTAGATCATAGAGGAACTAATCAGTCAAAGAAGGGGGGGGTCTATCGGGAATCGTCTAATGGAGGGAAGTCCCGAACGATGCGTGCGACTTGGGGAAAATCGAGGCCGGTTATGAACAGCTGTTCGGAAGGAAGGTTATGATGTCGTCATGCGCCGGAAGTCGACTCGGCAGAACAGGTCGTCCGGTGAGGCGATTTCAGGAGAGAAAAGGGAAAAATTCCGGGGCAGGAAAATGGACGCCGCGAATGTTGCCGAAAGGGGAAAAGAAAAGAGGTGGTTCTCCGCCAATTAAGGGGAAGCAAAGACTACACGGAGAGGAATCCTTAGCATGAGGATGAAGGTCTGGTGTTTTACCCGTGGGGGAAACCAGCCTTCCGAGTCTGGGGGATCATACTGAAGAAAGGACGCCGAAAAGAAGCCTTTTTGAGGTCGAATAGACCCGGGTGGCGCGGGAAGTTGACGAGATCCAGTCTGTAGGGGAGGAAGAATCGGAGGGAGTGAACTTAAATAAAACACATAGTAGGAAAGAGAACAAGCAGGTTGCGGGCGCAGAGGAGGAGAGCTTCAGTTTCTGCGTAAGCTGGTACAAGAAAAAGTGAGGGGAGGAGAAAAAAGTGAACATCAAAAAAGGGGGGGGTGCCAAAAACAGCGGGGTGTCGAGGCCGAATACTGGTCAGGGGAGGAAGGTAAGGGGTATATAACCGGATGAAGTCGCTGCCCAGGAAGAGGAGAGGGGAACGAGAAGTCAAAGGAGTTCGCAGCAAGAGTCCCACCGAGGCCCGGACGTTCTCGAGAGAAGGCAAAGGGAAGATCGGCGGAAGGTACTGCTATGAAATGGTAGACCTAGGAAGAAGGCCGCTTAACGTAAGGCCCGTTGGGTTCTCCTGCTACCCACGGATAAGGGGCGGGGGTCGTTACGGGAAGATCCTTGGTTAGAGTTTTATTGCGACGGGGGAGAAGGGAGAAAAAATCGAAAGTGAATAAGTTGAGGGGGAGAGGGGCGACACACGGCGTTTTTATGAATAGGAGAACGGACATCTTACCACAGGGAATGGGAGTCGTATTCCGACGAGTACGATCAGGGTCGACGTAACCCGGCGGCACCAAATATCGTCGAAGGGAGGAAAAAAGAAAAAAGGAAGTTTCTCGTTGGGGAGTGTAGAGTTACGAACCTACAGAGATACCAGCCGCGAATCTGTAGCGCGTGTGGCACTGGGAGATGGTCGTCCTGAAAAAGGGGGTAGAAAATACGGGGGACGGGACCAGTGACCAGATGTTTCTTGGGAAAAAGTTTGATCCAGGTGGGAGGCTGAGAGTGGGGACGGGGGGGGAAAGTATCTCACGGACACCTCCTCGAGCGGAGTGTGACCCAAAAAATAGGTTTACGTCTACAGAAAAGAAAGGCGCAACGAAGTCAGTAAAAAGCCGAGTTGGTATTAGGCCGAAGACTGTACCAGGACTTAAGAACCGAGAAAGGAGGCGGATGGAGTTCGAAAGGAATTGGTCCCGGATACTGGATCTTTCAGAAGGGTCCGAAGTAGAGGCAGATCGTGTGAACAGACGTTCCCTAGATTGAGAAGGAAAATAAAGATATTAGGAAAAAAGATAAGCATTTAATATCATTTCAAGAAAAGAAAGGGTGTTAGAGAGAGGTCTGACGGCGACCGGGCGATAGGAGCCTAAAAAGGGGGGAGGGGACGAGGGACAGTCTCCAACGGCCTTCTGTTCCTTTCTCGAGTAAGAACTTGAAGACTATCCCTCTTCATAATTGGGAGGAAGTTAAGAGGGTTCCACCACGGAAAACATAAAACGAGAGTGTATGAATAGGGGGTTACTCGAGAGTATATGCAGCGCCGGGGGGGAAGAGAGCTCACTTCGGAAAGAAAAAAAGAAGTCTGGAAAAAGAATTCCTCGCATGACAGAGGGCCGGCATGGGTACTCAGACCAGAGAGGGGCAGTTAGAGTAGTAAACGGTTACTTCGCCGTCTGGGGGGAAGAACAAAAAGATAGAAACTTTCAAGGGGGAAAAAAAAGAACGTCGGTTGGTGGCTGCGTGTGCAAGGGGGGGAAAAGAGCTCGTGAGGGGAGGCTGCCCCAGCGGAAGGTAGGAGAAAAAGGAGGGGTTAAGGCTGCAACCGATAGAGAAACCACAACTGAGGAGGAGGAAAAATTCTTCGTGCAAGAGGGAGATGGCTTCGATTTGGAGATCAGCCGCCTTGATCCCCTGAAAAAAGAGCAGGAGGTCCCACCGGGTCCCTGAACCTGGCATATCCTGCGGAGGGAATGGAACATAAAGAGTGTAGACTATCGTGGGGTGAAGGAAAAAGGGGATTCTTATAGGAAATACTGTAGAATACAAGACGATAGTCTACGATACATCTGATGAACGGAAAAGAAAGAGCTCGGGGGCCTGAAAATGTGGGGAAAATAAACGCGATCTTGTTTTCCTACGGAAGATCAGGAAAAAAAAACTTATATCCTTAACAAAAGGAAGAGGACAAACCCGGAAATAAAAAAGGTGCTGTTAGAGGGGTGAATGAAGCGAAGGAGAATGAATGAAGGGTAAAGCGTTAAGGGGAAGAATTCATCTTCAGAAAGCGCAAAGGGCCATCAGGACGTGAAGAGAGGGGGACAGAGAGTTGATCCTCGAAGGCCCACTCGTCCAGGGGGGGAATAAGGCAGATCCACTGTCATAAAGAAGGGAGATTTAGAAAAGTTAGTCAAGAGGAGGGGGAGCACTGAAGAGCGCGTGCTCAGGTCGGGAAACGCCTCGGAAAAAAGGAGATGGGGAAAAGAGCGGCGAGGCCGGACGGGAAGTCTCAAAGGGGGACAGAATTCTTTCGTCTCTAACTCCAAACACGAGAAAAAAAGGAGGGATGTTCGAAGGCAGCTTCGAAGGAAGAAAAAAGACGAGCAACAGCGGCTTCTAAACGGAAGATTCAGGCTCGGAAGGCGGAGGGGGAAGGGACAATACGTGGGGGAGGGGAAAAATACGCAGGGGCAGGAGTACAAGTGAGGAAGATCAGCGTGAAAAACATGCGGTACTAAGCTCGAAAAAAACTGGAACCTGGTTCAGGGAGGACGCGGAGAACCGTAAAGAAAAAAAGAATCGACAGCACACCGCGCAAGAGAGCCTGACGGCTAGAGGGTCTCGCCTGGAGAAAAGGGGGGGGAGAAGAGTTCGAAATGATAACACGCACAAACCGCTCCAACCGTTCAAATGGGAACTAAACCTCAACTTCAAAGAGAGGGGTCACGTCTTTCTAAGGCTGATGTATATCGTTCTAAATGAGGGCGCGGCAACGGTACTAAGGGGGTAAAAGGCTAGAGCTTCGAAGAGGGGACGCCTACACAACCTCTTCTGGGGTAAGACGCAAGAGAAGACAAGAAGAGTATCTAAGGGTGGACAATGAATACAGAACCGAGAAAACCACAGCGCCACTACCTAATCCCTTGAGTTAATTTAAAAGGGCAGCACCATTAAGATTTAGGACGGATCATTATTAAAACTCGGGTCTAAAGCCAGAGGGTAGATGGCTCTTAGGTCAAGCGATTAGTTACGCAAAACTCTTCGGGTACCAGAAAGATGTTTCTTCGGCTTCTCCAAGGGGGACTACTTCGCTGGGGTGGACCCGACCTAGGGTCCGGGCCTCTCTTCTCCGGGGAAAGGAAGAATACTAAAGAGAACCCTAAAAAAGACCTTACCCATATTTTCCAAAGAACACCAAGAGGTGGAAATCTGGAGGGCTGAAATGAACGATCGAACACTCCATATGGTAAAAGTGAACGACACGAAGTTAGACAAGTTGCAGAATGACGACAAGTTAAAGAGAGAGAAAGTCGGGCGGTCTCGCTCTGGGACGTCTTGGGGGGAAAGAACCTGGAGGGGGGGAGAGAATTCTAACCAACGCCTGGAAAAGCTGAACGGAAACCCTCTTCTTCTATTTCGGAAATGACCTGGTCGTTTATCAGTGCGGGGAGGATTGTGAGAAAACCAACCGATTCTCGACCCTTACCCCTCAAGGAAGCCTCCAGCAGAAACGGTCGCAGGAATCGGGTCTTGGTTCTTCTCCGACAATGAGATAAAAAGGCAACCGCGGTCGCGGAGAAAGAGGGCCATCCTTCAAAGACGGGCCTTCATCTGCCAAGGAGCGACCGGGAGAATCGAATCCACAGAATCGCTGGGAATGGGGGGGCCAGTAAGGTGATCGGGGAATAACTGTAAAATACACCTTCCGACTGAACGAAACATCGGATCAGGCCTCGAGGGGAAAAAAAAGAAAAAGTGAGGGGAAGCGAAGGAGGAATGGACAGGGAGAAGTCGAAACCACAACCTTCCTGGAAGTAGAAATATGCCCGAAACCGACAAGGAGAGAAAGAAAGGGGACGCTACTCAGGGGCCCGTAGGGGAGATCGTCTTGGAATTCTCCGATTGGGAAAATCGAGTAGATGTGAAAGAAGATCCTCAGCAGAATACGACCAAAACCGAGCGTTCAAGGGGGGATCCACCAAAAAAAGATTCTGGGAGGGAAGAAATTAAAGCCCGTGCCAGAAGGAAACTTTGGACGGTCATGTTCCCGGCCGCACGCTAAGAAATGGAGCATGAAGGCCAGGCACCGAAGAGGGAAGGAGAAGGCGGGGGCAGCCTAAGAAAGTGCCTATAGAGCACGGGGCTGGCTGTGATGTCACATGAGAACTCAAATCGGAGCGTCTCTTTTTTATATTGTCTAGAAAAGGAGGAAGAAGGCGGCGACCTTGACGCAGGAACGGGGCGAAAGACCGGCCATCAAAAGGGAAAATGGGACCAATAGAACGGTCGGGGAGCGGAGGAAGGGGAGAAAACCTCGTCCATTGCAAGAGAAACAAAAAGCAGACTTCCTAAAGCGCCAAGGAGAGAAGAAAACAAAAAAGGAGGAGATAACTCTATGGTAGGAGGAATGCAGCCTAGTATCTAGTCGCACAGGGGCCGAGGTTCTCGTCGCTCTCGGGAAGATATTGGGGAAGGGGTTTTCAGGGGTCGGAGTGGCTCCGTCTTCTTTCACCTGCGCCAGGGAAGATGGAGTCATGATATCGCCTTGACGCACGGAGGGAGACGGGGAGGGCGGGCTTCGAGCAATCAAAGGAAGAGAGCCGGGATCGGCTGGAAATTGTTACTGCCGGCGCAAACGGAAAAGAGTCTGGGGAGGAGGATCTTGGGGGTGGCGCCTAGAAGGGAGGGGGGGGAAGGGAACTGAATGCAAGTACGGAGGGCAAAGGGCTTGAACGGAATGAAGCCTAAAGAGGGGGTATTGTAGAAAACCGGTCAAACGGGGGGGGTTGGACGTAGGAGAGGGCTGAGGGATCGGGGGGAAGAGGGGAGGGGAAAGGGTAGAGTTAACCACAGAATGAAGAAAGATATGAGGCATTCCGAGAACCGGAGAAGGAGAGGGGATAAGTTATAGCGAGAAGAAAAGGAAGGTTTAAGTATAGAATTCAATTCAAAAGAAAGAATATCGCCGTTCGGTAAAAAAGAGAGGCTGTAAGAAGGGGTTTCTTCAGATAGGGGGGGGAAAGGGGCAAGGGACTTCCGAGCCGAGGAACCTAAGTGAACAACCACAACAAGGGTATAAAGAGTGCATTGGTCTATTCCTGCCTTCAGGAGAAAAGGGGGGGGGCGAGGATGGTTTTTAAGATCCTCTTGCGGTGTGAGACAGCATGGTCCCCAACTCCCAACAAAAGCCGTGGGTGAAGAGGTAGATAATGTCTTGTTTGGACCCGTGGGAAAAGCCTTCTAGTGGTTTTCACGGAAGGCACGTGGCTAGCCAAGTCTATGGTTGTATACTCGGAAATATAAGCCGGGTGGGGGGGTCGGGTCGGGGGCGTCTACAGGAAGAAAAGTATCAGACAGTGATGAACTGAAAAAAGCTCGGTCACATGAGAGAACCGAGACGAGTCGTGGGGGGGGGGACGGCAAAAAATAAGTGTTCCAACAAAAAAAAGGGGGGGTGCTTCACGTTGGAGCGCGTGTATTTCAGGGGCGCCAAGGTGGAGGCTTAGGGGAGGGTAGAAATCCCGGTGCACAGCTGGGGTAAGGGGGGAATATACTGGGGGAAGGAAGGATGGGGAGGCGTTCAGGGGGGCTGAGAAGAGACCCGGCGTCCAAGGAACAGGCTCAGGGGCGAACGAGATATTACGTGCTGGCTCCCTGAGACTGCCCAAAAAAGGGGAGTACCACGTTGAACTCACGGAAAGGTGCGCGGTGACTCATATCGATGCCCCGAGTAAGGTGCGAAAGGAATTGCGCGGAACCTACATGACTCGGAAAAAAGGGCTGCTCCAAAAGTCAACCTACCGGCCGTGTCGGTTCGGGAGCCACCGGGGGCTTAACTGGGGAGTCGGGGATTTGAAACCGAGAAGGGGAGTCTTCAGTAGGGGGGCTATACCATCACGCGGGGTGTAGGACTCCCCCTCTTAAAGTGCATATAAGGAAGAGGACAAGAAACTAGTACCGGGCATATGGGCCGACGATATCGAATCCGGTCTACTTAGCTCGGGAAAAAATCAAGCAGTCAGAAGGTTGGGAACCATCCGGTGGGAGGGGGAGGGGGGGGGGCGGGTAGCGAGGCGGAATGCCGAATGCCGACTCGACGACCGGCTGCTAAGTACGGGAGGGAGGGCGGGTTATCTTGTCATATGGAAGAGTGGAGAAAGAAAGGGGGAACTTACAGCTCAAAAGATGGGGGGGGCGAGCTTCTTCGAGTTTGAACGGAGGGAAGGGACTCGGGGTACCGGTAAAAGAATCAGAGAAAAGGGGGGGTATGGGGAAAAAGAAAAAAGTTTCAGTCACTACAACAGAGCCTACGGAGGAAGCGAAGCCGCGGGTGAGGGGTTATATCCGGAGTTACGGGTAAGAAAACCCAGAAGAGCAGACCGGATCTAGTTGGAGGTGGCGACAAGAAAGAAAATTGTTGTAAACCTGGCTAAGTAGTGATCGGGATAAACTACTTAAAAAGAAAAGCGCGTTGGACAGACGTTGTTGCAGAGGGAAGTTGGGGGCGCAACCTGACTAATCTTTCACAGAGGAATATCTTGCAGGTCGACGAGGGACTTGTGGCGGGAGCTCGGGTGAAGAGAGGTCTACGAAAGGGGGGAAACGTAAATGCTGAGAAGTAAAAGAAGGGAGAAGAAGGTCCGGCGAACTTGTAGGAGGGGTGAAGATTCCGAGGACGCTCACCTCGTATTCAGAGGGGAGGAATTGCGAGGAATATCTAACAGCACAAAGGGGAGGAAACTTGTGTAAAAGGAATATTTTAAGGAAAGAAGAGAAGTTGAAGAGAGACTCACGTCTGAAAACGATCGGGGGAAGAAAACGAGTCGCGCAAGAGGACGTATAGGAACGTCAGAGGGGGAGAGAAGGGACTAGAAGGGGAAAGAAGGGAAACGTCTAGCTCTAGCCGCGAGGGGGGGGCCACACGAAGAATAAACCAAAAAGAGAAAAGGAAAGGGATTGAAGAACCAGAGGAGGGGCCAGGGGAGGTTTCCAGGGTCCGTCTCTTTCTGGGGAGGAAGGAAAAGAGGGGGAATATGAGGGTAAACTCTTGTTAACCCAGGGGAGCTCTAAAAAAGAAAACACGGTGGAAAAATATATCAGGGAGGGCCATCTGGTTCCACAATGTTTTCGCTGGGGGGAAAAAAAAAGCGAAGGTTGGTCTCCTCCACCGGAAAGTCGGGGCCCCAGGGAAAAAAGATACGGTCCCCGCCCCGCCTGAAGAGGGAGTTTGAACAACCTGCTTTGTTAGATTTTTTCTCGGAAAAAGAGCTTAAAGGAGAGGCCACGTGTATATCCATACAAGGGATCTGCGGGGAGGAAATAGAAGCGGGATACGCTACCTGCTCGCTCTGTGGACTAGCTGTTTTCAGAAGTGGAAGAAGAGTCAACCAAGGAGATCTAGAGAGACAGGAAAAAAAGAGAAACGAGCATCAAGCCTACTTTGAGAGTGGAATCCTCGAAATCAATGAAAATAACAAGCTTAAGTACTAGTTTGAGCGTGTGAGAGTGAGTTCATTTAACCCGGAAAAACCAGCAGGAGAGGACAGAATCGCAGCGGTACACCGGGGGGGGCCGCACTTCTTCCAAAAAAGGGGTGAACCTCAGAATGTCGGAGAAAAAAAAGATTCGCCAGGAAGCTTCAAGCCCAGTGGAAAAGGAGGCTAGGGGGGAAGGGCAGAAATTGTCAAGGACCTGGAAACTCCTCAGACGTCGGCGCGACGTAAGGAGGTTGGAAGACATCGAAAGGAATTCTAGTATCTCGTCTAACGAAATAACAGACTAATCTGCTGGGCGGCCGGGGGAAAAATTGGGAAATATCCGACACATAGGATTACTAAAGGGGGGGAAAGTAAGCATGCGGTCTTCCGTGGAGGATGTGTCTTTTCCGACAAGAGAGTGTTTACGGGTTTGAAAAAGAACAGCATTAAAATTTCCTGAGAGTGGAAAGATCAACACCGCGGGGCTCGGAAACATCCTGGAAGCGAGGGGAAGGGTAACTTAGGTGTTACCTCACCATAAGAAAGGGACTCAGGAAAAAGAAGCCTAAAACTCCGGGGAAGCGCGCGTCGCCTTTTAACTTGCAGAGGGAGCTAAAGACACAGGACAAAAAGAAAAAGAAGGGGATAGAACAGTTCCTAATGGCTAGGTGACGTACGTCTACGGAGAGGGAGGAGGCGTAAGTCGAGACAAAAACTAGGGGGGTCCTCAGAGAAAAGGAAAAAACAATCCCCGGAGTTGTAATACAACCTCCTGTAAGAAAAAAGGGGGAATAAGAAATTAGAGATGTGGGGGAAGAGAAACTTCTACATCATATACCCAGAAAAAAAGTTGGACTGAAGCAAAGACCGCTATGCATTAATTTCTTATTTCATCAAAAGAACGGGGGGGGGAGAGCTGTCTTAAGACGGGAGTTCTCGGGTGAGGGGGAAACTGGTCGCGAAGAGGGTCAAAGGAGCGAATGGGATGTGAGGGGCACTTCAAATCATAGTTTGTTGCCGCTTAAAAATCGGTAGAGCAGCGGGGAAAACGAGAGGTCCTGGCGCCTGGGGAAGGCATGTAGAACATCTAGAAACCAAGCGAAAGAAAGGAAATAGGAAAACGCCTACAGACCACCACATTGGCCCGGCGTTCGGGCTGGGCTGGAGGGAGAAGAAGAAACAAGAGGGGGAAAAATATACGGGAGAACCGGCAGATCGACGCCAATTCTGAGAAGACAAACCTAAGCGATCGGGTGTCGCCTACCAAAGGAACCGACGCCTGTTGTCAGGGAAAAGTCAACCCGAGGTTTCTGATCCAAGGAAAAAAAACAGCCGGTATCTCGCGCCACTGCCTCTATCAACTGGAAAAAAAAACACCGCAAACGCCAGAGTCTATTATTGCGATTCACCATTACCTTTAGGGGAGACTAGTTAACTGGGAAGTAGGTGCTCCAAAAAAAAAAGGGGAAGGTGAGTCTGACCACTTTGCAACAGAAAGTTCTCCTCCTGTCACCCGGATATGAAGGGGGGGGGGTTTTAGGGGGGGGGGAGGGAGAAAACAATTGAAGGGAAAGAGAGCTCTACAAGGGAGCATTTTCCGGATGGCTCAAAACGTCCTGGCATAGAAACGGAACCGAGAGGGCAAACCGGGACCTTGGGAGTCAAGAGTTTTCGCCTCGGCCGGCACGGAAGGGAAAAGACCAACGACCTGGAACAGGAAACGAGGGGAAAAAGAAAAGGGCCTCGCGTTCACCGACGTGAGGCACGCTCAGTAAGGGTGGAAGAAGTCGACAGGATCGACCAACAACACCAAAGGCCGGAGGATCCTCGAATCGATCCGCTACGATAAAGAGGAAGGGGAAGTACAGGGAGAGCCTCTGGAGGCCTGATGGGGGGTCCTCTTCGACCGTCACAGCCAATTCCCAAGAAAATAATACACGGAAAAGCCACCTTCATTTCGAAATCAAAATAACTATACGGTCATGAGGAAGCAGAAAAGGGGGGACAGGAAGGAACTTAGTGGCGGGCACTGAAGAAGGCTCTTGCTCCCTCAGGCACGATCACTGAATAAGAGACAACTTCTCCGGAGTCACCCATCCCCCGAAGAGGCGCCGGGGAGGAGGAGTTGTTTCAAAGCTATAAACTTCTGTGAGGCAGTGTGTGGGAATGAGTAAGTCCGATTCTTCCATAGCGCTCCATGTGAGTAGGAAGAAGATGACAATTAGAACGACTCAAATATCAAAACCTACTCCAATCCAATAGGCAGGGAAGAAGTGAACGACTACAAAGGTGCCCTTCTATGTCGTCAAGAGAAGAAAGCGGTCGAAGAA
>Ga0179591_1276676_pt1 | contig 13591 bp, 15 predicted proteins | sample CZOMad2_1_08_16f_FD_182891 | JGI IMG/M metagenome (GOLD analysis project Ga0179591, IMG submission 182891) | Vadose zone soil fungal communities from Angelo Coast Range Reserve, California, USA - CZOMad2_1_08_16fungal (PacBio error correction) | ecosystem: Environmental > Terrestrial > Soil >...
CGGAAAATCCGATATCTATGAACCACGTGCAAAGGGTTAATTACGGAGGGGGGAATTCCTCATTGGGGGAGAATTCACCAAGATAGGTACACCGTCATCTCATCTCTCCTGTGCCGGGGGGGCATGACTGCTCGTCAGAAAAAAAACTTGTTGCGAGTGAAAAGCGCGGGGAGGGAAGCCATCCGATGTCAAGAAGTGTCCCACACGGCCGAGTCAGCTGCACGTACACGGGAATTTTCACTCTCCCAAAGGAGGGAGTCCGTGTCCAGAAGGGCTGGGTACCAAGAGACTCCAACAACTCTAAAACAATCATTTCTTTTCAGAAACTCTCTCAAAGTTTCTCTACTTTTTGACGGTGCGTCATTTCATCAGGAGAAAGGAAATCTGTGAAGGGAGCGATCTCAGTACATCGACGATTACGTTTACTAAACTGGGGGGGAAAAGAAATTCTATTCGAATCCCGAAAAAAGTTTTACAGGGGGAAGAAGATCTGGGGTGAGAGGGACCTTGTTCTAAAAAGAGCTATCGGGGGGGACTTTGTGCATGGGGATGCCGACGAAAGTGGGCGGGCACGGCGGGTTTCCGATGAGTGGGACGTCGGAGTCCCCTTAGAGGAAATGCCTGTCACAGGAAAGGGGGACAGCACAGGGAACTGCTTGGGGCCGTTCTTCATCAAAAAAGGCCCATCTAGAGAAAAAAAAAAAAACGGAAGGAAGAGATAGAAAGGAAGAGGAGCTCAGGACCAATCAGTGACCTGCCGGGGAAAAAAGGGGGAGGGAGTCGCAACAGAGGAAAAAAAAACGCACTTCCATTTGGAGCCGAACCCGTCCGGAGGAAGAGAACAAAGTTCGTCCCGTCGATGGCAACAGGCACCCCAGAGCGCGGTAGGGAGGGTGGGGGAATCGATCGGAGAAAGGGGGTCCACCGGTTTAGGATCTCGGGAATGCAGGAGGGATTCCCATGCCACTTGGGGGCACTTCCAAGGAGGGGGATTGAGGGGAGATCTCCTAGGATTGGACGTTGGGGCGCTTTCAGGAGGGACTCGATTAAAAAAAAGGAAGCACTGGGGGAATATCTTTCTAAGGCTATATGTCTTATCTGAGGGACTACCATTTCCAAAGAAGAAAAGGGGGGGGACTCCGGATGAAGCGCGTTGCTCTGAGTGATGAAAGGGGAGGCGTGGACAGTCTGTCGGGGGAAAACTCCTGCAAAGAGGAAAGAAGAGACAATCAGAAAAAAGCACCCTGTGGGCCGAAGAATGACTTACTTGGGGGAGATGAGGAAAAAGAAATCGCAGGGGGTGATACCTCATGATTACCGGGACGACTTTCCACAGGGTTTGCTAGGTAGTTCAGGGGAGGCTAACAGTTCCGGCCTGGTGAAGAGAAGAGTTCTCTTCCGTCCAGCAGGGGAGGACAACGCGGAAGAGTCCGTCTTAGAATGCGCGAAGGGCGGAAACATGCATAGGACGAGGGGTTAGAGGGGGCGTTGTCGTAATTGAGAAAAGACAGGAAGAGGCCATCCAGAACTGCGGGCCAGGCGGCAAGAAAAAGGAAGGTCCACGGGCGAAGGGGGTGTCTGCGCTAGACCGAGGAAAAAAGGGAAGGTTCCGGGCTGCTTCGAAAGAGGACAATTACGGCGGGGGGAGAATGGGCGTTGCCCTTGGATCTATCATAGTGGAATTACTACTTCGGGTAAGAATAAAACTCTTAAATCTTTTGGAAACTCGGGGGGGGGGGGAGTCTAGGGGGGGGAAATGTTTCTCCAGTTGGGTAGCCTAAGAGAGAGTAGGTATTGCGTCTTCTAAAAATCCAGCGCATAGGTAAGAGAATGGATGAGGGGAGCAGATCAGTTTCTCCTGGATCAATGCATCAAGGGAGGACTTTCCACAAAAAGGGGCTAGCGATGAAAAGAAAATCAGATCGCAGGGGGAGCAAGAGTCCTTACGGAAACTCTGGTTGTCCAGAGAGAGAAGGGAAAAAAAACGCTGCTGAAATGTACGAGGCGATCTTACCTAGGCCACGAGAGAAGCGGTTTCACAAAGTCGGGACGTCATAAAAAAATCGGGGGGGGGACACGACGGCAGATGCTCCGCGGAGGGCGCGAAAGACTCGAAGGACCAAGCAGCCGCGTTGTCCTCCCGCTGCCGAGTGTCTTGGGCATGTCTATCGATGACCGGCATAAGGAAGATTGGGTTACTGAAGCCTCCATTCCGGGGGGGAACATCCTTGGAGGAGTGCATCGGCAAGGAAACTCCCTTTCTGGAACAGTTGTCAGCCTCAGCATTCGCCAGGGGGAAAGACTTACCGAGCTTTTACAGGGAGAACCAGAAGAATGGACGGACTGACTGACATTGCGAGGAATTATTTGTGAGAAGGGGTCACCTGGGCAAGGAGAGAAATCCTGCGTACGAGAGGTATCGGGGGGGGGGAAAAATTACTTGAACAGGAGCGCGGCCCGGAGGTGAAGTCGGGAAAAGAAGAATGGGAAATCGTTCGTCGAGAAACAACGCCGAAACTTCTTGCCTCGAGGGACTCGTGCAGGAGAAGGAGCTAGAGGGGGGGAAGGTGCCGTGGCTATAGCATCAGTTGCGAAGAAATGCGACACGTGCATAGGGCTCTTTGCTGGCCGGAAAAATTGTAGGGTCGGGGAAAAAGGAATCACCAGGATAGGGCACGCTTATAATCATCTGCGAGAAAACGATGCTCCATGCGGGAAACATATAGCTACCGCTACGTATCCGAATCCAGAAGATATAAAGAGGAAAAGGGCACCACCTGGGAGACGGCTTGAAAGAGGGCCAGCATCTTAAATAAACATTTCCCTCAACGAAAGAAATGAATCGAAAAGGAAAAAGCCCGGTTTGCAGAAATGACTTAAAGGAAGAGAATCTATTGAGGGAGCCAGCCCCCCAGTGCCGAGAGAAGTCTTGGAACAGTGTCGAAGAGTCGAGGGAGCGGGAAGCTATTCCGCTGATTAAGGGGAGGAGAAGGATTCAGAAACGGGGAAAAAGAAAAGGTCACACGATTGAAGAACAGGTCGGTCGATTTCCAAGGGGAGCCGTCTTCGGGAGGGGAGAGTCGGGCACGCAGGGAGGGGGGGGGAAAAAAAGGGGAAGAGAGGCAGTGAGGTCGAGGGGCCGGAACGGATCACGGGGAGAGCAACACACAACGGGAGGGGGGGGAGAGAGATATGCGTTGGATCGCGTAAACCGGCGCCATCATAGACTCACTGAGGGGAAGTGTTTCTCTCAAAAAAAAGTATCAAGTATTGGAGGGAGGGAATTCTCCACCCCTCTAAAAAATCGCTGCCGGGAGGGACGGGGCTCGTCAATCTTGGGAATTCCGTAAAAGGGGGGCTAACTACTTAGAAAGGGGGAGAAGCGCGAATCGCGATAGCAGCTCGATGACCTCTACGAAGTAAATACCAGGATAAAACAGGGAACTACGTTCCTCTCCTCAGGCTTCTAATAAAGTCCTCGGATAAAGAGGGGACGTCCTCGGAAAACGGGCTAGAGAGGCAGGGCGGTCGTGTTGGAACGACGGTCACGACTAGAGGGAGGGCTGCACCAGAGGGGGGGGAAGAGGGGGTGCTTCTTAAGAAGGAACCGGGGAGGTTCTCGTATGAATTCTAACCTCGAACCTTCGCAGAGTATTTCGCTCTGTCCCGCGGATGAGCTTAAGTCTTAGAAAGGAGAAAATCCTTTGGTTCAAAAATTGGGGGAAGGGAACGGCCATCCAGAGGTAGAAATCTTCACGTGGAACTCTCACTATTCTTTATCGGGAAACGGAAAAACGCGCTGAGAAAAAAAATCGCCTAGAGGGGGCAGGTCCGATTCAACTGGGGGGGGAATCGATCGGTTTTCTCGGAGGACTGGGTGTCGCCCGCACCGGTGAGGGAAGACCATCTTGAAGGGGGCCTACTTTCAGAGAAGAAGGGGCTCTCGAAGGGGGCTCATGAGGCATCTGTCCGGCTGCTGGAAAACAATCCACAGGACACCCCGAAGGCCCATAACCCGCCATAAGAAAAAGGGGAAGGAGCACTGGTCTACTGTAGTCCTTTAGGTTCAATCAGGGGAACCCTCACGGGGGAAAAAAATCTTTAATACAGGCCTCCTGAGGATGAAATTATGAGGGGGGGGTACAGGTGCGGCTTTTCGGGACGGTGCCCAATGCTAGGAAGAAGCAAGTGCTGGGCCACTGGAAAGGTACGGGGATGAAATCGCTGAAGTCTGCCAAGGAACAAAAAAAAGGTCCTCGAAGGATGTGGAGAACGCGCTGAGGGGAAAAATTCTAGGAAGGGCGGTTGGAAACCGAGTCGGGGAAAGTAGTGCACCAACCGTATAAGACAGATGAAGTCCTCTAACGAGGGGGAGTGGGGAAAACAAACCGGGCGCGTCGGGCTTCTCCGAGGAGTGGGGCCGCGAGAAGGCCGCCAAACAGTAGCGCAGAGGGAATGGACTCACTATCGAAAAAAAGGGTACTTTACGGCCGCTTGGCCGCTTCTGGGGGGGAAAGTCGACTCACCGGGAGGAAGTAGGAAGACGCGGAACGTCCTAAAGGGGGGAGTGGTTGCAAAGCTCCCTATGGGGGGGATCAATTAGACAAAGGGCACCTATTAAGGGGGAGGGGGGGGAACGGCTAGCAGCCGCACAAGATAGTAGGCGTTATATATTAAAAAGGAGAACCTCTCCTCGGGAGTTTTAAAAAAAGGGGGGAGACTCTTATTAGGGGGCCGCAGAGGAGTTCCAGCTTAAGAGTCTCCCCTGAAAAATCCCCCTGTGAGTAATACTACTGGGTGGGGGGGGGGCACGTGAAAGCCCGGAAACCTGAAGGGTCCAGTTCAAGATATCTGCATAAAAAAGAGGGACACTTGGGAGGAACGAGGGTTGAAGGGGGGTCCGGGCCGGACTCGCGAGTCGTTTCTTTCCAGAATTCGGTGGGGGGGAAGTACCGACATTTAGGAAATCCCAAATTTGGGACAAAAGTCGCTTGTGAGGGTTCCTCCGCTACCAGGAAGAATCACGGGAGGGAGAACCCGAACCTTAGGAAGTCCCGTCCCTGAGGCGGGGGACCGCTTTCCGGGGGTAGAGGCGAGACGTGGAGGAAGGTCCATCGTCCGAGGTAGTTTCTCAGAGGGTGCTTCCTGTCCAACTTTTCGGAGCAAACCTGGCCGAACTCTATGATCTAGGATCCTTTCCTCGCGGAGGAGGTGTCGTCGAAAGGATTCCTCGGTGAAAGAGACCCCATTCCAGGGCTTTTGCTCACGGGAAAATCATCGCGAAAGTATAAGTCATGTGAAGGGCTGGAAGAGAATCAAAGGGATTGTTGCGATGGGGGGGTTCACTCGCGAGGGAAGCACAGCGAGGGAAAGCTCAATGTCCCAAGATACTTCGTACTTCCTGAGACAGTCACGAGTACGAAGAATCGAGTGCTGGGGTCCATCACCGAAAATTCGGGGGGTTGAAAACAACCGAAGGAGTCTTCGACAACAAGAGAACCACATACCCGTGGGTGACCTAGATGGGGTCTTCAAAGGCCTGGGTTCTCTACTTTTTCTTCCTTGCCTGAGGGACCTCTCTCAAGATTCATCGTTCGGATTTCTTCTCTAGACCTTCTCTTGAGAGTAGAATGACGTTGTGGGGGTTTTCCCAAGAGTGTCTGTAAAAGAGTCTACATGAGCTAAGTCCCGATAAATCCCCCGGAGGCCCTTTGGGACCCTTAATCTTTTTATGGGACACAGGGGGGGTTCGACAGAAAAATCTGTTGGGGAGGACCAGATGGACCTAGACCGAACGTTGGGAGGATCTCCGCGAAACGCAGGGGGGGGGACGAACAATGGAAAAAGGGGAGGAGTCTAATAGAACTTTTGGGGAAGGATTCTGGCCCTTTCACAAAAGCTTGTCCTACGAAGACTTTCAGGGGACTTTTTCCTTCGATAGGGGGAAGTTCCTCTAGGGAAGTACAACTAGAGAGAAAGCTGGAGGGGAAATAAAGGGGGGGGTCCGGCCTATAAAAAAACTCCTGACCAATGCAGTGAAAGGAGAATAAAAAAAAATCCGTGGGGATCCACAAAACGTTCGAATCATACTCGAAAAAGAGAGAAAATTTTCAGGGCCTATCGGACAAAGTCTCCTCTAAAAAAAACTCTGGGGACCGTAAAGGAACACCGGCCCCAAAGATAGTCTTTTCTAACCGGGGGGATCGCAAAAAATTTCTGGGACACCTTTTTGGTCTAGGGGGACATCGAATAAAAAGATCGGACGGAGATCCTGTTCAAACGTCCACTAAAGAGCGTAGTTTCCAGAAAAGCTGGAGCCGCGTGCAGGGATGGGGTTGAAGTAGACTTTCCCGGAAGTCTTAACACGAGGCCGGGGAGCGTCTAATGGGTCGAGCCTTAGGGTGATATCGTCTAGTGTCTACTACTGCTTGGATCCGAGAGTGATTTACAGGTCGGGCGAACGAGGCTCTTATCAATATTTTACGGTATAGGGGGTAAGTTGGTCCGAGGTCTGGGAAGTAGGATGGGGTTCTTCCCTAGGATTCACCGGAAGAGAAACAATCTTGAAAAGGATGGATGACGATCCTTCCTGAATTGTACAAGGGGGAGATGACTGGTGAAGAAAAAAGAATCTTTTTAATTTGGAGGAACTCAGAAAGGATCCTGAGAAGAGGGGTAACACAAGAATGTTCTCGGGGGTCTTCGGGAAGTTACTGAGTTAATAGCCATCAAGGATCCTTGGGGGAAAAGAGAGTCCTCATTTGCGGGAGTCTTAGGGAAGGAAACTTTCTTTAGCGCTATTCTCTTCTTCTTCAGGGAAAAGAGACATCGGTGGGGAGTGGGGTTAAAGGGGCCTTACAAAGGGAATGTAAGAACAGAGGGGGCGGTATGCAAAGGAGGCACGGCCAAGTCTTACCCAGGAAAAGGACTTGAACGACTATCTAGGAAAAAAGGGACAGAGAAAGGGGAGCTACGGTTAGGGGATCTTCAATACGTCGGGGAGAAGGGGCGGGGACGGGTTGAGACACGCAGAAAGCCGACTGCGGTCAAAGGGAAAAACGGCAAGGGGGGGGGGGGGTAAACCTCACCGAATGTAGGTGCTCTCAGTGGGGAGATCACTTCAAGGCTTCTAAGAAAAATAGGAGGGGCTCGGAGAAATGTCCGGGGGAAAAGCGCATAGGTGCGTCCTCCTGCCATAGGGGGAAGGGATGGCCAACTTATCAGAAAGTCCGCCTCGGTTCGGAAACCAAAGCGTCGAAGGGAGAAAGTAGGAGTCGGAGGAGGAGAGAGCAGGGACTTACTTCCCCCGAAAGGATCTTTGGGGAAGAGAGAAAAAAAATAATTAAAGTGAGGCAGAGCTTCCTAATCGGGGGAGTTATGACAAAAAGGAACGATCGAGTGGGTAGAGAAAGGAGTGGAATTTGGAGGGCATTTCGGGAGGAGCGTCTAGGGGGGTGCGCTTTTCCAATGAAGTCAGGTTCTAGGAAAGGTTGGCCACACCGCTGCGAGAGGAAGTCCAAAAGAAAAGGGTAATAAAAACGCTTAGAGAGGGGTTCTCTTCGCCTGCGAAGGAAAAAGAGATTTAAGCAGGAAGAAGGCCAAGGCCGTAGGAAAACATTAGGGAGCAGCCACAGTAGGGGGGCGTATACTGAAAGGACCAACGCATAAGGAAACTCTCGTAGGGAACCGTTTCAAACCTGGAAGACTCTTTAACAGGGGTGGGGGAAGAGCCCTTTCGTGGTTCGTGCAGGATGGGTTAACCGGCAACCTTGTGTGTATTTGGCATTAAAAGAAGAAAAAGATGCAGGCTCGGGGGGATCAGGATCCAAAGGAGCGTCCCTGAGATTCCAGCGCTTCCCTCTTCTCCCAGAAGGGCGGGGAGGAGAAAGGAAAGTCAGAATGAGCCGAGCTCTCCATTGAGAAGAGAGCTTACACTCTCTTCTTAATCTCTCGGGGAAGGGGAGGGGGGAACTAGTGCGCACTATATGAGAGATCCTTCTAGGCCTTAAGGGTCTTCTGGGAAAGGCGCCTCAAGAAAGTGAGAAAAGATGATACGCCAGCTGGAAGCGGCCATAATCATATAGATGCCCTCCTGAGGAGTTCCGTTCAAGAAAGGGCCGCTCGAGAATCGCAAGGGAAAAGTGCGGGAAAAAGAACAGCAGCACTGTCCCAAAAAGAGCATCTGATTCTATCTTTAAAGGGGGACTACTCCATGAAAGAGAGCGAAAGTTTGCAAAGAGGAGTAGAAAGTCTGTATTTAGAGAGCCAGAACAAAGAAAGTGAAGCCGAGTAACTTCGGGGCACGGAGTCGGCATCTATAAAATGGAAAAAGCTCTTCCTTCGTCGCCAGAGATTCATGGAGGGAAGGTCTCCGTATTTCTAAAGACAAGTGAAAAAGGAAGGCTCCCGTGCTAGGTTTCATTTTTATAGGGGGGTCGTAGCCACTAGGGATCAGCGTAGGGGGGAGTGTTACGCGGGAACCCCGACCGGAAGGGGGGAAAAGAAAAAGATAGCTGGCTTCTGTAAGGAAAACACCCTCTCTCTAGAAAAAAAGATGAGGAGTCAGGAGAGAAGGGGAAGGGGTACCGCAGGTAACCTCTCCGGGACTCACACGGAGGGGAAGGGGGTTTCGCTCAAAAGAGAATACCCGAGAAAAGGGTCGTACTACTGGAGAAAAAGAGAACCTTTAAACGAACGAGAGGGGAAAAAAAGGCTCTCTTCAAAGATGTTTAAAAAGGGGGTTCAGGGCTAAAAAGAGAGGACTGACGCATGAATCGCGGGAAAGGCTTCCTACGAGAACCTATCATCAGAGAGGGAGATTCCGGGGGAAAGGGGTAAACCGAAGAAATCGCAGAGCAACTTTGGGGACCCTCACTCTAAGAGAAAGAAGGCGGGTCGTCTACAAAATTCACGGGGGGTGAAGGGAGATCTCGTGTCACGCTGAGGGAGGTCCAATAGGGGGGATTCAAGCTCGCTCGCGAGAAGTCTGGGAACACCGTGCTTTCTTAGGAGGGAGCCCTTCTTGAAAAGAGGCGCGGCGGCTTCGGAAAAGGCATCGAAATTCTAACAAGGATCCTCATGGGGGAAGTCTAATAGAGACTTGCGTATAGCAAATCCTGAGAAGTGTTCACGAGGTCTTTAACGGGGGATGAGCAAAAGGGGGTGATCGGGTAGGTCTAGATTCAGAAGCAACGCGAGATCGCATAGGGAGCTACAGGAAAGAAGGGGAACGCGATAGAGAATATAGGGTCCGAACAGGTGAAGGAGGAACATCTAGCCTAGGGGGAAGCTTTCCAAAGACAGGAAAAAATAGAAGGGCCGCTCTCAAATGTTTCTTTAGGGTCGATTAAAGCCTTGGTACTCCGGGTTCCAAGTTCTGAAGAGGGACCCACCCTTTACCCGAAAGAAGAAGGGAAAAAGTGGGAGAGGAAAGGGCGGGCACTGACTCCAAAAATGTTCAAAGGAGAAGTCCAACGCCCGGTGAAACGACTCATAGGGTACGCCTTAAACAATCTTCTCAGGGACGTATGCTTTTGGAGGGTAAAAAAAGGGTCCTGTTGCCCTCGTGCAAGGGGTTTTTCATCATTGGGGGAGTCTTCTAGAAAAAAAAGAGAAATACCGGTGGCGAGGAAAGAAGAAAGTCAGACTGACCTCTTCCAAAAATCTAAGGAGGAGGCTTACACCTGAGGGGATTGTGGGGACTAGCCTTTCTGAAATGTTGAAAAAAATGGAATATAAGTAATATTCCTGGAGAACAGAAATAAGACCACTATAGGAGAGACCTTACTTTAAAGAGAAAACCTGCTTTGGAAAGACCGCTTTTTGGCGACTTCTCCTGGGGAACGCCTCTCTCAAGGAAAAGGAAGAAGGTGGCAAAATCAATCCTAGAAGGAGATGCACAAGGAAGGGGGAAGGTACTGCAGGGAAAGCGAACTCAAAGAGAAGGAAAGAGGTCTTCTCGACGCCGCGGAAAGATACTACCTAGAGGGGGAGGAAATTTTCATGCCGGGAGTAGAAAAATCAATGGTGAGAAAAAAAAAGACGAACCTGAGGTGTGAACTTCTAATAAGGAAAGGTCCTAGAAAAAAAAAAAAAGAGTGTGAGGGGAGGGGAAACTGGGCACACTAAAGAGACCGAGGGTTTGAAACGTTGGTGTGATAGGGCGTCCTCTTAGAAAATAATTGAAGAAACATTTATATATGCTGGAGAACATGACAAAGGTTTCACCCAGGAGAGGGATCTGTAATCTAAGGAAAAGGTCGAAGAAGGGGAAGGAAGGACCTTCCAGTGGGAGAGTCGTTCATTAGAAAGCTAGAAGGGGTACTACCCGCGACGAGTGGGAAAGCTCTAGTCAGGGGATTGCCACAAGACATTCGTGGGGGAAATTACATACAGCAGGGCTCGGGGAGGCAGGCAAGAAGGGCGTGAAAGACCTGCGAATCAGAGCTCCACTGCGGGAATCTCGGGCTAACTATAAAGGGAGCGGGGCCAAAAAGTCTCTTCCTCCGTAAAGAAAGCCGCCGGAAGAAGGGGGAGGGCCAAAGGGGGGTAGGGTGGGAAGTCTAATGGAGAAATAGTTATGGAGAAGAAATTGTTCCCGCAGGTCGTTAGTGCTCCAAACAGAAATCTCTCCTTAACTTAAGGGGGGTGCAGGGAAAAGAAAAAACCCACCCGGAAGCTTGGGCGCTGCGCAAAGCTTTTGCAAGGCCGCTGTCCGAAAAAAGGCTGTCCCCTCGAATCACGGGGATCTGAACGTCCAACCGGGGGGCTACGAGCAAAGGGCGCTGCGCCTTAAATGAAAAACGGGGGGGCATCGTCGGCAAACCGCTCTCTCATCGGACCGATGCTCAAACTCAGAAAAAAGCCCCTTTGGAAGGGTTCTCCTCAAAGAAATTGCGAGGAGAAAGAGAAGCAAATAACGGAAGAATCGAAAGAGGCAGCTCAGGCTTAGAAAAAAGACTATTCCCGTGGACGGCTTAAGAAGACAGAGGACCTTCGATTCAGATAAAGCAGAGGTGGACCTTTTCATTGTACTATCGGGATTCCCCAACGGGAGACCAGAAAGATATTTTTTTTACGTTGGGGGTACTTTCCGAACTATGGTTTCTAGGAGTAGCCTTCGGGGGAAAGAAAATAAAATCAAGATGGCATTTCTCTTCTTAGGGGAAAGCGTAACTTTTTTCTGGAGGGGGCCTCACAGGAAGGTAGATCTTGGGATAAATTCAAGAAGGGGGGGGGTTTCACTCGCCATTACCGGGACAACACAAAAAGAGGAGGATTATAGAGGTTACGGAATAGATGCTCCTTACCACTCTGAAGAGGGCATACGGGGGAAGGGGCTACTAACCCTTTCGAAGAACCTCCTCACTTCCATGAATGAATAGTACGTTTCCGAAAGAGAAGGGAGAAAAACGAGAAAAAGTGGCCATAATGAAAAAAAAAATAAATCGCTTCGCGTAAAGGGTGTGAATCGAAAAAAATCGGGGGCGTGCCTGGAAAAGGTAGTAGGGGTCTCGTTAGAAGAGGGTCTGAGAGTCTTAAAAGAAAAAGGGGGTCACGGAAAGGGCTGGAAAGAAAGGAGATTCTCCTCGGGCGTTTGACTTGAGGAAGAAATGAAGAGAAATTCGAAAAGACACTGGGAAGAGAGTGCGAGGAGAGTGACGTGTCTGTCTCTCGAGGGGGGGGTCGACTACTAAAGGGTCCCAGAAGGGAAAGGTGAAACGCCCCTCGGGGAGTGGCTCTTATGCAGAGGAAAGGGGAAGTGTCAGATTACTACTAAAGGAAAAAAGGCACGGTCAGGGGAAAAGAAAGGATGGGCTTAAATTGCACCCGAGAGGAAAGAAAAGCTTCAACCGGGGAAGTGAGACTATCCTTCAAAGCCTGGGACATTATAGTTTAACTTTGAGCCCTAGAGGGGGTTTCGGATACAGAAGAAGTGAGGGGGGTCCTTCAGAGGGGTCCACCGCCCTGGTAGTCGATAGCGGCTGAGAGCGGAACGAACACTGGAGCGTTTTCTCGAGAGTCTCTCCTTAGATCAGGATCTAAATTTTCGAAAGGACTTGAGGCGTCTTCTCTGTCGGTCGGCAGAGCGGGATCTTCCCATTCACATCTCATAGGTCTGGGGGGTGTAAAGGGTCCTGAAAAAGGAAAAAACGGATGTTTGAAACGAGATCTGCGCGGGAAAAACGCCAGGCTGCAACGGGGAGTTTCTGTACACAAAGGAAGGGTTACTTTCTTCGACTCACATAAGTAAAGGGACTGGAAGGTCAGAGATACGTCGGGGGAAGGGAGTCCTCCTTAGGGAACGGGCATCAAGAGGGGCTTTTCCAGGGAGGGTCTACAAGAGAAAGTTAACGAAGACTGAGGGAGACTAAGCAGTACGCCGGCGGAGTAGGAAACAGAGAGAAAAGAGGTCGACTGGGAGGGGAAAATCTATCACGTCCTGCGGAAATAGGGGAGGAGGAAAAATGGAACCACCTCAAGGAGGGGGCGGAGGGCGGGGGGAAGGAATGAGGAATCTTCGCTAGGAGGAAAACTTCCTGAGAAATAGAGAAAGGATTCCGCGGAGAAAGAAAAAGGACAGTCTTTCGCTGGAAGGAGGCAAGAGGAGGGAAGGAAAAGTGGAGCTCGGTGGTCCCAGAAAAAGTTGAAACTCGAAAAGAGAGCGGCGAATGAAAAGGGCGCCAACTATCTAATCATTTACGTGAGAAGTCATTTCAAGTCCGGGAAAGAGTGCCAATGAAGAGAGGCTCATCGTAGAAAAAAGGGAAACCTCTTCGAAGGAGAAGAGAAGAAGAGCAGCTGGGAAGGAGAAATTCGAGTACGTTTGGCGTCTCCTTCCTTCATACTGAAGTCTCTCTCATGAAGGAGGGGGGAAATTGCATGTCAAATCTTCATCAAGAGGGAATCGACTTGGGATGAAGACTGGGTCCCAACTAGAACATGCGACTGATAGGACTACGGAAAGCTCATGATCCTCTGGGCTTGAAAAGGGGAAAAGTACTGGTGACGAAGGGGGATACGATCCACGGGGTTGGAAAGATAGGGTGGTAACAGCCTTTCTCATCATTAAAAAGAATTAGAGAGATCCTGAGAAAAAAGAAAATAAATCTTAAAGGAAGGCCAGTCTTAGAATATTGAAAAAAAAACGGCGTACTAATTAGGGACTCCTAGAAAAATGAGGAAAGGGATCTAAAGAAAAAGGGTTAAGAGGCATGGATCTGAAGACTTCTCTCCGAGAACGGGGGGGGGGCTATAAAGGGGAGTTTCTCATGGGGGAATTAGAACGGGGGAGATCCTTTCGAGGGGGAAAGTCCATACGGGGAACGTCAGTGTCACCGTGCAAACAGGTCTTGAGAGAAGAGAAGCTGAGGAGTCGCGGGAGTATAAGAAAAATTTCCTCTAACGGGGGAAGAATCCTCAGGAAATAGAAGAATGAAATGAAGCCGTCGACCAAAAAGGAACTGTGACAGAATCGATTCGAGGCCCTCATATGTACACTAAAAAAGAAGACCCTCGAGCCCCGTTTGGAGAATAAAAGAAGTCGCTGTGGAAATGGATGATTCGAAAAAAAAGTTGCTCTGTCGAGAGT
>Ga0179591_1207463_pt1 | contig 13590 bp, 16 predicted proteins | sample CZOMad2_1_08_16f_FD_182891 | JGI IMG/M metagenome (GOLD analysis project Ga0179591, IMG submission 182891) | Vadose zone soil fungal communities from Angelo Coast Range Reserve, California, USA - CZOMad2_1_08_16fungal (PacBio error correction) | ecosystem: Environmental > Terrestrial > Soil >...
GGGCAATAACGTTAGTAACAGTCCAAGCGAGAAAGGAGGAAAACATGTATCTAAAACTACGGGATTCAAGGGGCGAGCCGCAAAGCCACCCAATGTGAAACAGAAGGAAGGAAGAGACGAGGGGAAAGATCTGCCAAAAACAAATAAAACGAGGGTGAGAAAAGGGAACAAAAAGCACGGGGACAGACTACTCTCTGAGGGAGGCTTTGAAGACTTCGACACCCGAATCAGAGAACAGCAGGGTGTCGCGTAGGGAAGTCAGACAAGAGGGAATGATCCAAACGGCAAGAAGTGAACACAGGTGAAGAGGCAAATCTCGTCTAAAAGGGGAAAAAGATCCAAGACAAAAAAAAACCGACCACGGATACGGATAGGATGAATCAAAGACACCGGGGAAAAAAGAAGAACCACGTTAACAGACAAGAAGGGGTGGGGAGGAGGAGAAAACAATCCTCAAGGCAGCCTGAGATTCTGTGTCATCGTCTCTTGATCAGTGGAAAAAGTGGGTCCGCGAAAACATGGCGACGGCGGAAAGGGGGTGTAAAATAAAACACCAGCACAAAAAAGGCCACTTCAAAAGAACACCAAAGTCCGCAGTGAGTAAGGGGAAGGGGACTGGGTGACCAAAATGCATATGGAACTACTCTTAACGAACTAGGTCGAGGTGAAACGTACGCAAAGAAGAAAAGCAGAAAAAGGTAAAACGGCAACGAAAAGTCCAACGCTAAAAGCGTGCAACATTCCAAACCGGACACAAAAGAAGACAAACAGCTCTCGTCCGGGCCGGCACGTGAGGAAATGCGATGAAAAAACGGGGTCTCCCACGCACAGTCGCTCATTGGGAGCAAAGCAGGAAAAGAGGCTGCCTCGAGGGGTCGGAACACGTTGAGAAGAACCGGGAACGCATAGACCGTCAGGTAAGGAAGGGGGGGGAATATCGGACTCGCGGCAAAAAAAGGGAGAATGGCTCTCCCGGGCCTTGAACCTAAAGTGGGGCAGGGGGGGAGTCGGGAGCGGTGTACCTGAACGCAGGAACCTTGGGGACGAAGGATCAATGAACGAAGTTCCTCGTCACGCGGGGAATCCTGAGGGAAGCAAACAAAAAAACGAGGGAGAAAGGAGATGGACACTCAGATTTCCCTCGAAGAGGAAGAGGGAAGGGAAGATACTTCCCAGGTAGCCTTTCGGGGGAACGAAGCCAGAACACGACCCCGACTCAAGGAGCCAGACCGAAAAAAAATCGCCGGGGCCATTGTGGACCATGACGCCATCGACAGATCTTTGAGAGAAAAACAAAAAAGGGAGCCGGCGGTCAAAGAGGATCCTGAGGGCATACCGAGCGCAGAACCTAATTCCGACCTGCTGGAAGACCAGCGAGAGCAACTTTGAGGAGAAAAAGTAGCGAAAGAAAAAAACAGAAGACAGGACCAACGGAGAAGGGAGGGAGTCGTCGCGGTGCAGGACTTTGTACAACGAATGAGAGGGGGGGACTGCCGGCGAGCGCAAAAGAAGGAGGAGGGGGGCTGTAGTTCACCTTGGAACATCCGACCTATTGCTGTCAAATGGCAGCGAGATGGTCACCTTACCAATAAAGGGGACAGGCGCAATTCCAAACGGGGGGGGGGTGGGAAAACGGGGGAAAAAAAGGAAAGATTTGTCGTCTCACCACCGGTACTCGGTCAGGAAAAGGGGGAATGGTAGGCTCAGATCGACCGGCTAAGAGGAAGCTGTCCCCATCAACCCTTGCTGGAAGGAGGCAAGGGTGATGCGATCGACAGAGATTAGAAAAGAAGGGAGGAAAGACGAAGGGGGAGGGAAGCTCACTCCCTCTGACTTTGGACGATGAGGGGGTACCTTGGAGTACGGCGGATGTCCTCCTACGTCCGAGGGGGCCCGAGCCAATTGTACGGAGTTGACGCTTGGAGAAAAAAGTGCCTCACGGGAAAAAGGGGGCTGAAAACCTGCATCCGGCAGAGAACGGAAACAGGTCAAGCCGTTTCCCACCCCTGCAGCTCGGGAAAAACGCACCTGTGCAAAGCGTGCTTTTGATCAAGACAAGAGGGTAGGGGGTTGGAGAGTCATGTTCCAGAGGGGGGACAGGCTAACAGGCTGGTGGACCTGTTTGGGCATCGTTGAGAGGCGCGGCCGGTAAGGATGAAAAAAAAGGTCTGTGGGAAGGAGGTCGGCAGTTCTTGTGACTGAAAAATGCACGGAGGGGAGAAAGACCCGGCCGGGGAGAGCCATGGGACCGTTGTAGTCGACAGAAACGAAAAGGGTGAAATGAAAGAGCACGATAAAAAAGAAGACTGCCTTTTCATGGTAGTAGACCACTTTAACGAGAAAGAAAAAAAAAATGTGGCAGGGGGGGGGGGCGAACGTGATTCCACGTGGTTGGAGGGGTCCTGCGGGTGTGTCGAGGGCTGACGTAAAGTACGGAGAAGCGAAAAAAGGAAGTGGGGATAAAGAAAGGGAGGGAACCAGGGACCGTTTGGGTGATGAGGTATGGCCAGGGAGGGGGAACGAGGAAACGTCATCAAGGATCGGAAAACACCTTCTACTCCATAGGGGCGCCTGGGGAAATAGATGAGCTGACCCAGGGGGGCGCCTCGGGTGAGAAGAAAAAAAAAAAAGTCTCATGGCAACGGGTTTTTGCTAGTCCTTCGTTATCTAGCGCCCGGGGGGAGAGGAGAAGACCCGCCACCCAAAAGCTGCTGACCGCGCACGAAGGAACGGATAGGCTGCGGCGTCCAGTCTCCAAGGAGAACTCGAAATAAGAAAAAAGGAAGATCTCGCAAATTTCGGGCCTCTCTGTTGGTTAAAAAAGACAAAAGGAATGATGAAGTTGGACAAAGTTGTCGGATTGTCACACATTTGAGCGCGAAAGGTCATAAGTGGGGAACGAGAAAGGGGAAAAGAGGTCCTTCGGAGGGAGATCACCCTACGCCCGAATGGGCGACCCTAAGAGCACAGAAAAAGCGAGAACATCAAGGACAACATCCCTAAGGCGTTATCTTAAGACGTGAAGGGCATCAACCGGAGAAGTGGTGTCCGATACCATGATCAACCCTGCAGAACCGTCCATCAGCTGAACTCACGAAACAAAGAGGGAAGAAACAGCCGCACCGCACCAAAAAAGCGGCGTAAGATTTAAGAAGAGACTCCAAAAAAAAAACAAAACGGATTATGGGAAGGGAAAAAAAAGAGAATTCGGCAAGCAGACTCCGATGCTCTGGAGGGAAAAGGAGTTGGGAGGCGAAGTTGTGACGGGGTCTTTCATTCACGTACGGGAGGACAAAAAAAGGGAGCAAAGCTGACACCCCCTGCGCGCGGGGTGGGGATGAAATGTCCAACCGCTTCAGGCAGGAAAAAGAAACAAACGTCAACACGTGAATTTTTGGCTCGCTTTTCGGATGGAGAGAAAACTGGTAGACACCTGGAGGGACGGAGGGGGAAAAGGAACGAAGACCCAAGGTCAACACACGCGAGAAGGTTTGGAAAAGGGACATAGCTCTCAATGAGTTTAGAAAGCCCAAGGGTTCAACGACGATAAACAGAACATTAAGGGGGAAAAAAGCAAGACATGGAAAAGCGAGAGGAACCTGCGTCTGTAACAGGGGACTTCTATTCAGCACAAACTCAGAGGGAAGGGGAAGGAGCAGCGAACGGCGTGCGGGAAAAGCGGTGTGCCGGCTTCTGCATCAGCAATAGCCGGTGAGATTGAAAGAAGACTAGACAAACCGTTCTTCACGTCAATGAAGAAGAACGCGGCAGGAAAAAAGGGGCAGCCAGCAAATCTTTGCCGCGAACGATGGCGACTAAGCTGTCATTCACGTTGGCGAGAAGGAAGTCAGAACAAGGGCGCACAAGGGCAAGAGAAGAAAAAAAACGAAAGAAGAAGGGGCAACTCTGCATCAAGAAGACTCCAAGGGAAGACCGGGAAAACGAAAGGAAACTCATACACACCGCCGGACCACCAACAGTTAAACCACTTTCTCCACTGAAAACTCAAGTGAAGATAAAAGCAAAAGGGGGGCGCGCAAGAAAAAAGGAACTGAAGCAGCTGTCATCGGAGAGGAGCAAAAACTGTCAAAAGTCGTTATTCTTTCTACTACAACAAACGTGACCACTTCCATCACCGGCAATGTTCACAGCAAGGGGGGAAAGGAAAAGAAGACGGACAAAGGACAATACATTTATCGAATAAACGGTAGAGTAAAAAAATCACATGCAACATCCCACCCAATGTTACCATCCGGGTAAAGGGGAAGGAAAGAATGGAAAACGATCCCTGCCCCGAGGAAAAAAAAAACCAACATCAAACGCGTGCTCGAAAGAGAAAGAGAAACCGGTGTGCCCGCCATAGACTCTCTGAAGCTTCCTGGAACGGCGACCATACTGGAATGAAGATCGAAAAAGGGGGGGAACATCGAGGTGAGGAAGGCAGATCTATAACCCGAGCAGTCTACCACGGGAGGCAAAAAAATAGAGGGAGTAGAGTTCCAGGCGAAGGACTCCAAAAGAGACAAAGGAAAAAAAGCAAAGTCTGACTTCCTTTCACACCGTAAACGAGGCCTCGTACGCAACAGGGAGTAAAGGGTGGGGAAAAAGCAACAAAGAAAGAAGAAAAAAATGCAGCAAGATCTTCTGGGGGCAAAAAAAAAAGCGGACAGCTGAGAAGACGATCCTGAAAGGGTTAGCAAAACGACGCACACGGGGGGGGGTATCCGCCACAGCTCACCCCGGTCCGCAAATTCAAAGAAAAAAAAAAAAAAGGCTGCCTGTCTGGGAAGGGAAAAAGCGCTGCAACAGAAAAGTCAGCGACAGAGGTCGATTTTCCCCGGTAAAGCCAACCAAGCAAGCAACCCACACGCCGCATAGAGGGGACGTAGCCGGCAGTCCCGCTCCGGCGGGGGCACAAGAGAACACACCAAAAAAAAGACCCGGCTCGAGGCCTTTCATGAACCTGTCGTCTCCTGTTATCTATCGCGAACCCGCGGTTCGAACACAGAGAAAAAGAGGGAGGTTCTTCCAGCAGGTAGCCGTATTTCGAGAGAGAAAGCAGGGTATCATCCTTACCGCCGGAATCGACCTGCGGAATGCGCGGACAAATCCGGTCGATAAAAGTACATGTGCCAAAGGAAAAAAAAAAGGAAACCCGGTGACATGGAACTGGCCACTTATTGGCGTCTTGGAGAGGGAGGAGGCACTGCGCGCCAATGGGTACTAAGATCAGTGCAACGCGGGATCTGTCACGCTGGGGCAAATAGGGGGGAAAGCGAGAGAAAACAAACGGAGAGGAGAGAGAGCTGACACGAGAGTGCCCAGCGGGGACATTAAGGAGGGGAAGAAGGTTTCGTCACAGCGCCGGAGTGCACCGACGCAAAAGGAAAAAACCCGACTCCAAGTGACATTGCCAGGATCCCGGTATCAAATAGCAGGTGGGGTCCAAAGAAAAGGTATCGTTTGCATCGCCGACCGGTCTATGCAAGAGGGAGGAGTCCTTAAATGGAAGACCGCTGATCGCAGCCACCGGAACTTCTTTAAAGAAACAAAAAGCGAGAGACTGTGCGGCTAACCGTAGGGGGGAGAGAACGACGGAAGGTACCAGGACGAGATCATCGGAAGAGGGGGGGGGCTGTTCGTAAGGTGGTGTGAAACACCTCTTGGCGGGGACTTCAAGTCTAGCGGCAACGTAGAGGAGGAGGTGGGGATGAATGGTCACCGGGGAACCTCCGACAAGTGTCGGAGGGAGCAGTCAGCGATGTCACCGTCCCACCAGAAGACAGGAACAATGCACACGGGGGGGGGGGGATAAGTAGGAAAGAAGGGGTTAGTCTTTTCGATAACCACTTAAAGACGGAAACTGTTGGGTGCAGTGCTGACAGATCTTAGGGATCAAAGAGGAAGCTGTCACTAGAAAAATCTTGTTGAAAGAGAGAAACAGAGAATAGTCGCCTTCTTGTCGGTCACAAGAAACGCCGGTGTTGAAGAAACTCAGAACCTTCTTACTTGGGGTCTTCGTCCTTTGTCCTTGGAGTCTGAACAAGAATAGTACGCCGAAGCAATCTTCACCTGGAACTGAGAGAAGGCTAACTATTAAAGGACTTCACTAACGACAAACGGAAAAAAAAAGGGAAAAAAGGAGGAGAAGTTTGCCCAGCCGCCATCAGGGGAGGACGGGCACCGGTTCACGAGGCACGGGTTGACGGAGGGAAAATAGGGTATGGGGGGGGGGGGGGTGGGGCAGAAAAAGTTCCACCCCGGGTAGGGAAGGAAGAGGGTCCCTGGGTGGGAGCGTTAAGGAGATTGCTATGCCGAAAGAGTAGCTAAAGGAGAAAAAAGAGTCTTAGGGGACTTGTCCTGCATAGGAAAGGAAGGAGGAAGCCCGGGTCACGGTTTTAGTCGCAGAGCAGGAAAGGGCGTTAACATCGAGCAGAGGTAAAAGGAAAGGGATTGAAGGGAGGAGCGCCCAATGGACTGAATAAAGTCCGGGAAGGGGAGGGGAAAAGTGGGAAAATGTCCACCTTTTTGTCCGGTAAAAGGCAGGGGTGTGTACAGGGGGGCGATGACTTAGAGAAGGAGGAACGAAAGGAGACGCAAAGAGGAAAAAAACAAGGGGACAGTGTGTGTGATGAGTATGACTTGGTCGGAACCAGGAAGAATCTTGCTCGATTCAACGGTATCTGACCCGTCCGTACGCCAACATTGGCGCCGTGCACAAGTATGCGAGAGGCCCCTTTAGAAAGCAAAAAACAACCCTTCTAATGGAGGAAAAAAAGAAGCGGTGTTTGACGGGAGTCCTCTGATAAACGGCGACGAGAAACGGGAACTGGCTGCCGCCTGCCGCCACCCGTAGCTTGCCGCGCACGAAGGCGGCGAAAAAGAGGAAAAGGACGGGAAAATGTCCGCCATGAAAAGGGGGAGAGCGCCGGCCAGGGGGGGGAAACAGGGAAAAAATCCACTGATAAAGACGGTTTTTCAACACGGACACAGAGGGGAGAATAAACGTTGTCGAGGGGATCCCTCATTGGGAAAAAATGGGCAATTTCTCTGTGTACAACAAGAGCGAGAGTGTGGAAAGAGTGGGTGAAAAAAGGTAAATGGAGAAGATACCCCACTCAACGCATGGCGACCAGAACGAGAGAAAAAAGCCCCAACCACCATTGCCGCCGTCCGGAGTGGGAGCAGGAAGACGGGGTAAGTAAATCAACCGAGATCAAGGGGGGGACGAGACCCGTATCATCCGGTGCGGCCCTGAAAAGAAGACACCAGCTCCGCAAAACAAGAGAATTCACATCACCAGAGAATGGCTTCCTTCTGGTACAGACAAAAAACAAAAAGGAGGAGAAGAGAAATAAAGACGCAGAGGACTTGGTGTCGTCCCGAAAAACCGAGGGGTGCCTGGCGGGCGAGTTCCCGGTAGTTCATAGGAGGGGAAAGAAAAAATAAAACAAGGGGAGAGGACCCCCCGGCATCAGCGCGTTTGATGAAAACACCGTCCTTCATGAAGCGGCAATTCGCAAACGTCCTTGATGGTGGCTAGAGCAGAAAAAGGGGAGAAAGAGAGGTAACAGGGACAGGGAGGCGGTGGGGACGAAAAACAACAAGGAAAAAGCGAAAAAAAGATGTTGGCCAAAGGTTTACTTGAAGCTAGAGTGGGAGAAACAATCCAAAAAAAGTGTAACGACGAGAACATCACAGAGTGGTCAAGAAAAAAAAAAGACAGAAAGAGCCCTTCTTGTTCAACCACTGGTCCGGTCGAGAAGAACTGAAAGAAAAAATCCAACGCCGCATGCGGCGGCCAGCATCGCGGGGGGCGCGGCGTCAGGCAGCAGACGCGGTCGCGCTTATAAGGGGAGCGAAAAAAAGTTAAACGCCATACAGGAGGGGAGAAAGTTGACAGAGTCCGCCCACGGCAAGCAAAATGAACGCAAGATGCTACTATCAGGTCTAGGTCAATTTGAAGAGGAGCAAGTCGATAGAAACAAAAAAGAAAAAAAATCAAACCCCACCTGTTAATTGGTCAAAGAGGCAAAAGGCTCAAGCCTCTACGTAAAATCTCCCTGAACGGAAAACGCCGTACCAGAAAAGGACAATCAAAGGGTATCCACTGAAAAACTTAAGTAGGGACGTAAAAGCGGCAACAGTGGTCCTCGAAACCCATAACGGCAAGCGGAGTCATCGAAGACTGATCGACCCTGTTTACGGAAAAACGGACTCATCGGATAAAAAAGGGGACCAGGTGATTCCTAAATATGGGGCATCGACGTGAGGACACATCAAAGCAAGACGGCTCTAGCCAAGACCGGCTAGAGCGGCAGAAAGGAAGCAAAGGCCGACTCACGAGCCACCCAAGGGCGCCGACGGAAAAAAAGAGTGGAACTGCTCGCAAAAACCAAAAACATCAAAATCTGGATACGTCAAAGAGAAAGGGACACGGTGCCGCGACGCGCGGGAAACTGATACGGGTGAGAAAAAGTTTTCCTGTAGGATGAGGACTACAAGGGGGGAAGGGTGAGCCGGCTCGTAGAGCCACCGCGAAGCAACCAGGGGAAGATTTGCCCAGCTCGCGTAAGAGGACAAGGAAAGGACAAAAAGAAAAAAGCCCAGGCCCCGCCGGTACGTCATCAACACCTTCGAGTCCTCGTTACCGACAATCCTTTGAGACTTAGTGGAAATCACCACTACGAGGCTCAAGATCGGATGGAAGAAAAAAAAAGGTGGACTCAAGGGAGAAGAGAAAGCACATTCTACGGTCGTACCACTGTGCACACATCTAACCACAGGGCCGCCCGAAGGAAAAGAAAAAAACATCCGCATTTCCTGCCCTGGCTTTGAGGTGAAGGGACAGGCCAAACTCTACTTGGTACTGCCCGGTTAGGGGGGAAAGGAACAAACCCATAAACAAAAAAGGCCGACAAAAAAAGTGTTGTGCCTCAGAGCAGGCAGTACCCCTCAAATAGGGAAAAGAACGGAATGAAAGCGCACACCAACATCAGGGGAGAGAGAAGAATGGCCTTCGTCTAGGTTCTAGATCTGAAACAAGAGTTCGCAAACCACTCACAGAGAGAAAGCTGGGTCCGAAATCAGGAACCGTCGTATGTACTATAGGAGGGGGGAAAATGGCAATACGGGGAAATAACCTGGACAAGTCCACGGCAATCGAACCTGTCGGATAAGAAAAACCTATGAGAGGCCAAACTTGCAAAAGGGAAAGAGAAAAGGAAGAAACCCTGAACTGGCGGCGTTGGTCGTTCTTTCTTCGGTTTGCACAAAACGGCGCCCGGTGACGAAGAAAAAAGAAAAGAACTCAAAAGGCCAAAGCAACTCGGAGTGTCAAAGAAGCGAGAAAAAAAAACGGAGGATGCGGAAAAGAGAAGAGAGCACTAAGATTTCCCACGTGAAGAACAAAGGGAAGAAAGAAGCTAGAAAAAAGGGGGCACACTTTCAGGAACACAACAAGAAAAGACCAAGGACAGGGACCAGGCAATGACCAGGGACCGTCTCCCTGGCCAGTTTGGACAATGACGAAAGAGCGAAAGGAGGACAAAAGCCGACCTGGACCTGTCCGAGGCCGGAGCAGAAGGAAAAAAGGCGGCCGAAAAAGTCAGTCCACGACTGCGAAAACTTAAACAAAACATCTCTAGCAAATTTGCGTGGGGCGAACCGTGAAGGGGGGCAAGACGAAGGGAAAAGACATCATAACCGGGCGAAAAGAGTGGGGCGCTTAGGACGTTTGGAACCCTCTGGATCTGTTAAAATTCCCACAGCTGAAGTACTCTGCGCATTTGGGGGGGGGGGGGGGAGAGGGGGAATCCAACAGTCCTAACGGTCGTGACTAGGGAGCAATGTTCACCTCACACCTCACGGGATCAGCAAATTCTTAAATGGTGGGCTGGGAATCGGGCGGCCAGGGGAGCTGGAGGCAAACAAAAAGGGAAAGCGGCTCACTGTGCTTAGCGGAACAGAAACGAGAAAAGAAAAGACCCAGAGGATCTTGCTGCCTTGCTGTACGCTTGTTATTCGCAACGACTACGTCGAAAGGATTTTCGGTAAAAAGAGGGCTCGAAGGGGGGAAAACGTAGGGGAGGCGCGTCTTGCCTTGGAGTACTTCGAGATGTCGAGGAGGAAGAGCTGGTCAACTCTTCAAGGGTACTGCGGCGCTTTGCTAACGAAGGGCGTAAATTCAACGCGCTGACACAACTGGAAAACTAAAGAGGGAGCAGAGATGGTAAGAGTACCCATCAACCGGGCCTTCACGATCCGAGGGCACAAGGGGAACCGCTCGTGGAAAACGAGTGATGTTTTGTTTGGTTGGAAGGCAGACTTTTCCAGCGACTCGGAAAATGGGAAAGGGGGTGGGCTCTGTGAAGGCGATTTAGTAAGGTGGAAGGGTGGTGGAAGGGGGGGTGGGGGGGTGGTTTTTGGGAAAAAAGGGGAAGATGCCCGGTCTTGGCCTAGTAGAGGGGCGGGGGATTGTCCCTTACACGTAGATTGCACCATGACCTGGGATGAAGCCTGGGAACGGGGTAAAAAAAAAAAAAACGAAAAAGGAAATACCGTTGAGTGAACAGGGCGACATATCGGAAAACAGGACTGGGTCTTGACGATGCCCCCTGGCCTAGGAGAAAAGACCTATTGAATTTGTCAAGTGGCGAACGGTATGGCCAAGGAAAAAAGGTGTGGGCGAGTATATGAGGAGAGTCCGGTGAGGAGGGAGGAATCAGGATAAGATTGGACCACGGACCGTTGGGGGGGGGGTGGATGAGATGCAAGTGTTCGCCATTTGCGAGCGCGGGGAGAAGAATAAAACTGCTCGAGGAAAAAAAAAAAGACTTGGCTGACCGTCACCTATGTGAGGCTCTGAAAAGGTGTGGAGGGGGAAAGGGGAAATTCGCAAAAGTCAGGCTGAAGAAAAAAAAAAGGGGGTGGGATGAAGTCGGTGAGAACTCTACACGATCTTGCATCTGCCGAAATCCAAAAGAAAGAGAGAAAGGAAAAGGAGGGAGGCTAAATAGTCCCATTTCAAGCCAGAGGGTGATTATACTGACCAAAGGGAAGAAACCCCCCGAAGAATACCGCCCTGGTCGGGAAGATCTGGGAAAAAAAAAAAGGAGTGCTAGGAGGAAAACTTTGCTGAGGTAGCAAAAAATGGGGGAGATCGAGGAGAGTCTGGAAACATCTCAAAGTGTGGACAGAGTTTTTTCTTTCGTTGGCGTACATAAAAACGAGCACCTACATGGAGGACCAGAGAGTACAAGGGAAGGAAAAAAGAACCAAACAGAAACCTGTACCTTCGTGAGCCTGAATCTTCACAGGGGAGAAAAGGAGAGCAAATTGGTCCGAGACACCTATCACCCTGAAGGACAGCCTTCCCGCAAGAACTACCGGCACAAAAGGAAGGAGAAAGAGACAAAAAGATCAGAGGAGTATCTGGACTAAGAGAGACTCAAAAAAAAAAAACTTGGATTGAGAGATATTCAGTCAGCGGAAGAAGTATATCTGGTGGAGTTGAAAGGAACGCAGTTGAGGGGAGGCGATGTTGGGCGGGTATTTGCAGCTTGAAAGGCAAACCATGGTGATCAGGTCCGGGACAACCCAGGCAAACCGTTGATTACCCGTTACACAGGGAGGACAGAGAAAAACATGACAAACGGAGGGATGGGGGTGAGACCGATGGGACATACTGGAGAAAGAGGGGAACGCAAGGTCTTGCGTCGGGTTTATTAACAGAAAATACCTAAAGAAAAAGATGTCAAACGAGCGGGGCGATAGGAAGGATGTCGAGAGAAAACAAATGAGGGGTACGAAAAACGGGGTCAAAAATAAACGACACGAGGGGTCCCTTTTGCCAACAGATATTCAAAGAACATGGCTCCGAACGAAATAATCACCTGGTTCCTGGCGAGAAGCAAGTAATAGGGAAACTTGCGCCTTTCAGCCTCTCCTCGTGGTGGGGCCAGACCCCCCAAAACTTTCAAACAACTGGGATCTTCTTCAGAAAAACTGGTAGAGGAGGGGATCAACTCGATCCAAACCGTGACTACAGCTTCGCCCATGAAGAGGGCGAAAAAAGAAGCCTCCAACGTGTGTCATCCTCAAAGCGTTCCTGCAGAAAAGGAAAGGGAAAAGTCAGATAGTGGTGATATAGAAAACGAGAGAAGAAAAGGAAAGAAGCAAAACCCAACTTTAAAAGTCAAAAACTGCGATCAAGAAGAGCACAAAATCTACGAGAAAAAACCTCTACAAAAAACCGACGACCCGCAAACATAGAAAAGAGACACTTACAACTTGAAAAAAGGCTGGGGGGGGGGGGGGGGGGGGGGCAAAAAAGAACAAAGTTGTCCTCTAATCCAAGGGGGAGAGAGGAAAGGCGCTGCTCGACCTGTTCAACGACAAGTTCTGCGACATGCTAAGAAAACATTGACCAGCGGGAATAAAACGGGCATGTGCATAGACGGGGAAGGACAATGAAATGAAAGGTGAAGGGACAAACCTGTATCTAATCTTCAGAAAATTACGCAATGAGAAAGTAAGAGAAGGAAGCAACAAGTACCAGCCGTTCTTCAATACTGGAGTCAAAAGTCCTTCGCCAAAAAAACCACCAACAAAAAACGAAGTGTAACTAGACAAAGATCACGCTGAAATGTGTACGAAGCTCTGCGGAAATCTAACCATCGGGTGTCAGATGGGGAACAGCGGACTTCCATGTTCACGATTATTCCTTAATAGGAGGGGGAACAAACCCGCTTCGGTAAAAGAGAGGTGAGCTTCTGCCGAGAGGCCATCGTCTAAGGACTAAAGTAAGAGGGGAAAAAGTCCGACCCGTGTCCTTATCGTATGAAACAAGCGAGGGGAAACCTCTTGAACAGGACTTCGAATGAGTCGAGAGCAATCAAAAAAAAAGGGAAATTCAGAGCTTCGGGTGACAAAGAGAGGGGAAAACTAACTTCTGGTCCGCTAAGACAATTCGACTGCGTACCAGTTGGTGAGAAAAAAAGCTCACAAACGGGGAGGAAATTCAAAAAAAAAACAAGTCCGCCGTGATGCATTCCTTAAGTTTGGGGAGTGACGGCGAAGCTGCAACGCATCTTTAACGACCGAGCAGGGAAATTTTACATCCACATCAAAACCCATCCACCCCAACTGCCGGCAGAGACGTTTAAAGAAAAAGAAATCCAACAGATACCATCTTGGTACAAAACTGAAAGCACAGGAGCACCACAAAAATCCCTCTCAGGACCTGTCCTGGGAAGAGAAGAGGTGACTTCGAGAGTCGACACGAGGTAGACACACTCAAGGCGCGCTCTCTGTATTCCAGCCAGAGGGGTCGCCGGGAGTTTCGAGATCGCGTACAGGGCAAAATTGGAAGGAAAAAAGAACCGCGGCAATCTACCTGTCGGAGTGACAGCGGGACCAATAAGGAAAGAAGGATAGGGCCACTTGCGGAAAAGGGAACACCACCGGGATCCGTGCCATGGGACCATTGCGCGGGGTCGGGCAGGAAAAAGGTGTAACAGAAACGTGCGCCCGGGGTAAAATAAGACCGCACGCCTTCACATTCGAAACAGGGTTGAAATCCATGAGGGA
>Ga0179591_1336291_pt1 | contig 13590 bp, 14 predicted proteins | sample CZOMad2_1_08_16f_FD_182891 | JGI IMG/M metagenome (GOLD analysis project Ga0179591, IMG submission 182891) | Vadose zone soil fungal communities from Angelo Coast Range Reserve, California, USA - CZOMad2_1_08_16fungal (PacBio error correction) | ecosystem: Environmental > Terrestrial > Soil >...
CAGCATTGGTGAAAAAAAAAAAAAGGGAGTCCCATAAGGACAACGATTGATACAGACATGAACACCGACGGAATCATTCTCGATTTCCTCAGGGGAATGCCCGGAGTTGGGGAGAAAGGGGGAGCCACAGGGGGGAAAGGGAGAGGCAAAAAAGAAAGGCAGGGTTTCTCGGACGGTGCCATACCACTCACAAGCGCAGTAGGCCGACTCAAATCGCATAGACCGGCGAAAAAATAAAAGTGTGTCAAAAAAAGGAATTCCACAATCATGAAGGGGGTTGTTATTTCATCTCCAAGACGTCTCTTGCTCAAAAGAATCCTCTCTTGAAGGATTGAGAAATAGCGGAGAAAATCTCTTGATAAAGGAAGACTGGGGCGAAAATTCTGAAAAAAATTCAGAAGGGAATGGCTTCATAGCGTCAGAGTCGACGATGCCGCGTGCCGCCTATTTAGGGGGGGTGAGAAGCGCGTGAATAGAAGAGGTGCTGGGGAAAACGGGTTTTCGTCGAGGAGTTCGAGACGCCTCGAGGGAAAAAAGCATCCGTTGAACATTTAAACGCTTGCCGGGAGCATTCCTGGGGGATGGAAAATCCATCGCCGTCAAAGAGGAATCTCAGGGGGCGGGAGATCAGATTCAAGAAGAAGTTTTGCCCTCATTCAAAGTCCTTTCAAGGAGGCATTGCGGCGAGAGAAGTGGGGGGGGGCACCGGGGTTCAGGGGGGGAGTGGGAGGGGGTTTGGGGGAAAAAAAAAAAAAAACGGGGGAAGAGGTGTATAAAAAGCGAACTATCGTCTGGGCCGACTATGGGGGTTTCTGGGGGCCGTCGTGGGGGGGGAAGGCTTGCTGACTTGAAGTTCGGGAAATAGAGAACTAAAATTTACCTTACTATTTTCGTGCAAAGGCAGAAGCTGTATTGGAGGGACACGATCATGAAGGGGGGGGGGGCTTCGGGAAGGGAGCGGGGGTCGAAAGCGCTTCATGAAACACCTTTACGTGGAAGGGTCATCTCATTCCGCAATAATCTAGGGGTACGCACTATCCGCAATCATCGGGAGCTGTTCTGAGGGTGTACCTGGGATCCGCGTGGCTGTTACCCGCCATGAGAGGATGGAATCGCGCCAAGAATTCTACACGAAATGACGAAGTTGAAGGTTGGATCCCTCAAAAAGGCGCATCGGAAAAGGTGTAACGGATCCAGAAAAAGCTCAATACCTGGGAAGGAACAAATGTTCCATTAGACTGGCCCATTTGGGTCGCCGCCCCTAGGCAAGAGAACAAATCCAGAGAAAAACGGATGGAGGGCAAAAACCCATGGAAGAGCACTTTCTCACTCCCTCATCCGGAGGAATGAGGTCGGGAAGGTACTATCCATTTGAATAAAATCGATGAGGCGTGGGGAGGGAAAAGTTAGTCAAGGCGTCAACCTCGATTTGCATCTTTAAAGCGGATGACCGCGGAGATCTTTTCTTAAAACAGCTTTTCTACCAAGCGAAAGGAGTAAAAGGGGGTCTCAAGGGGCGAAGCGGCAATCGTATGCGCATGAAAGGGGGACGGCGGAAAGAAACGCAGGGGTCGCGTCTGAGAGCAAGGACGATTTCCGTCGCCCAGCAGTAATGGGGATTTTACAACAGTGAAGGCCTACAGGAGCGGTGCCATCAGAAAGCCAAAAAGGGGGCGGCTCCAACGGATTCATGTCGGAGGGCGCGCACCGGCTTGATCTCTCGCGGGAGTGCAACTCAGGGACGAGTCGGGGGTCATAGGCAGAAAGGAGGGGCTGATGGAACGCTTCACCCTCAGGATGGAGAGATGCGTCTCACCAGGGAGTCATCGTTGAAGAGCTTTTAAGAGATGGGTAGGAAAGTCCTTCGGCGGAGGGAGGGGTTGCGAGGACTGCTCGTAGCCACCTTCAATACATTAGCGCGAGAGTTTCCTTTGATCCGGGAGTCTCTTATAGGGAAAGGGAGAGGAACTAAGGATGGAAAATGCAGTCCGGTCTAGAAAAAAAACATCGAGGGAGCATCATCCCGGACGGTCACTCGGAAGTTTCTCAGGGGGATTCGAGGTGACAAACGGAAAAATACAGCCGACGCAGCAAACCTACGACGTTTCCGGCCGCCGTGACGGACTTCGCCTCTGAGGGTCTTTAAGAATAGGGGAGAAGGCGGAAAAATCGTAGGACGCCGATGAAACGTAAGGACTATCGGTTAAGTTTCAATTCAGCCGCTGTAAGCACGAGGGAGGGTTTCACAGAAAAAGGAGGCGGGAAGAAAAGATGTACTTAATCGTTTTGGAGTGGGATCGTACTGGGATTCAAAGGAGGCTACTATTTTTACAAGAGGGGCTCGCCGGAGAAGTAAGAGAAACTGGGGAAAGGAGGAAGAAAGAAATCCTAGAAAGAAGGAGGATGGTAATTCGGGGGGAGGAGAGATCTCCTTCCACATTTTCCGGCAACGTGATGCCAGGCCGTCGACTTTGCTCTCTAACACGGGCAAAAAGCTAGGGACTTTTGATGTGGTTTTTTTGTTTGTAGGAGGGTCAGTGGGTTTGTAAGAATTAGTTTGTGGGTGCTATAGGAGGGTTGTGTTGTTTTTTTGGGGGGGGAGAGGGGAATCGAGGGGGGGGGGAAGAAGGGGAAAAGGTGAGGGAGGTAGGATGGCAAGTGATGTGAGGTGATATGGTAGAGGTGGGTTGGTGGAGGGTGTAGGAGGGGTATAACTCGGGAGGGGAGATTGAGGTATGGTAAAGGGGGAGAAGGGCTGGAGTGTAGGGGTTTGGGAGAGCTTAGTTTGGTGAAGTGGAGATTGAGGGAGCTGAGAGGAGGTGGGGGAAGATAGGGGATAGGGGGGAGGGGAGATAGAGAGGAGGGAAAGTGGGGGGGAGAGAGTTAGGGAGAGAATGTGGGGGTGGGGGGGGGTGGTGTAGTGTGAGAATAGGGGGTAGGGAAGGTTGAGGGATCGCAGTAGGATAGAAGTGGTGGTGAGGAAGGGGTCAGCGGTAGCTTGAAGGGGGAGGTTTGGGGTTTAGGAGAAGGGGGGGGGGAAGGGCGTTGTGGGTGGGGTGGGATGGGGGGAGGTTAAGAAGCGAATACCATGGGGGGGTCAGAAAAACCCATTTCCCAAATGGAGTACCAAAGTCTATTTCCTACTCAACTAAGGTGATCCTCACGCGGCGCGAACGGAGTGAGGGCTTTTCAATCCTCTTCAAGGCAGCAAAAAAAAAACTAAAAAATAGAGACGCACGCAGGGGAAAAAACAAAAGGAGAGGGGGTCTGTCTACCATCGTTGAGTCGCCCGTGGAAGGTTTTGGATGGAGCGCCTGAAAAGCGGAGTGACCAGCACTCACGACTACTCTCTCCGCTTGAAAAATAGTGGCGTGAGGAAAGTTTCTGAACCAAAAGGTCTCTCCAGGGATTAACATCTCCCAACCAAGGATGCCTCCTCAGAAGATGGAGGAGGCCGGGGGGTATAGGGAACTGAAATCAACCGTTCCCTGGACATTTTGGGGGGAAAAAAAAGATATCTCTTCACCAGAAAGCGCCAGAAGCCCGGGAAGGTAGGGGGTGTCGGGAACGAAAGGGACGGCGGACGAAAAAAACGCGCTCAATTCATTAGTAAAAATCGTAGCCTGAACAGGGGCGCACTTACTCATCCCGTCAGGTCTAAGGGGGCCGTCCACACATGACACAAACCAAAAAAAACAAACCAAAACCAAAGGAGAGAGGAAAGAGGTAATAAAAAAACAGGTTTTGTTTGACCTTCACTCCTACTCGGAAACCTGCCGCCCGCTGTGACTCTCTCCCGGACGAGAAAAAACTGAATTGAAAGGGGGCCTATATCTCGACGAATGGGCAAGAGGAAGGAAAGGAGACGAGGAGTCGGGAAACCGAAGAAAAAGGGCGAGGAGAGAAAACCTTCCTTAAAAGCCGCATCCAAATGAAGGGAGCTGTCGTCGGACGAAGACGCTCCGAGAGTATAAGTTGAAGTTGAATCGAAAAAAAAAAAATGCTCTATTTGCCCGGACAATGGTGACGATGCGGCGATCGCGAGAGTCGGAGAGACAAGTGAGAAAATTCCCAAGAAGCTGGTAAATCGGGGGGGGACGTGAACTCCTCGCGCTGGGGGGATTGCAGGTGATGACACTATGACTACTCTCCCCCTTATAGGGGAATCACACTAGGGAGTCCTGATGACCAATGGAAAGTCACCTGACGAGAGGAGGGCTGGGGAGACGAGTCATCCTTTGGTTTGGGGACCGCCTGCATCGCGATTTCGTCTTTCTCGAGAATGAGAGGAGAAAGAGGGGAAAGATGAACGAAAGAGGAGGAGAGGACTGGGGAAAGGAATCGAGGCCTTCGGTGTTGAGCCCTTTCTATTCTCTTTTTTTTCGCAAGGGCTGGCTACCGAGGTGGTGGCATGCCAATTTTTGGGAAAAAAGCCCATTTATCGGGGGGGAGAAAAAGGAGAACAGATACCATGGAATTGCCGTTACTCGAAATGCTCCTACTTAAATGTACCGAGGGCAAATACAAAAAGATTCCAAAGGGGAAGCGCTCTATCTAGGCAATTTTGATACTATTCAGTGGTCATTTTCGGAAATGGAACTGAAATCAGCAAAAAGAGGAGGTTCTAAAAGGAGGTTTGCAATGAACGAGCAAGAGTTTCATCCTCTGAGACCAGGGAGCTCGAGGGGGGGGGGAGTCAAAAGTTGTCGAACATCAAAGAAAAGTTTCCTCGATTTTTAGCCTGCGGGGCGGGGGGGAGAACTAAAGGGGGAGGCAGAGGCGAGAGGAAGGGGTTCTAGCATGGTAAGAGCCATCATCGTCTAGCGTCCGCAAATGGGGTGGTGGGGAATGAAGGATTAGGCGCGGGCCGCGCTCATGCCCATGGGTAGGCTAGCCGGAAGTAGAAGATATAGAGGCTGGAGAGTACAGGAATGGCATGGCTCTGAGATGCCAACCCCCAAGAAGAATCACTTTTCAGAATGGGAAGGAAATCATCCAAGGGGGAAAGCCAAAGGGCACGGAGATAAGGCGACAGAAGCCGAAAACGCAAAAAAAAGGATGTCTTTCTTATATTGGTAAAACCAGGGACGGGTGAATGCTAATACGCAGGAAAGTGTGGGATGCCGGAAAGGGTGGACAAGTACACTGAGGGAGAAAAAAACATCCGTGGGAAAATGACAGCGTCTTAAGGTTGTCTGGAAACCTCGTACGGTAAAACAAGCATTCGGCCTACTTCCTCACACCCTAACGGGGGAAAAAGAAAGTCCGAAAATACGAGAACGACGATCTTCGGGGTTCTCGTTCTCCCTGAGGAAACCAACCCCCCAAAAAGAAACCATCACCCATAAGGAACACGGGCACTGAGCGAGATAGATCCAGAATGGACAGTTCGAAGACTCAGGAATGATGTTCAACTTATGAGGAAAAGGATTTCGGCGTCAAAAATTAATTACATGCGGAGGAAGGCGTCAGCGTGGGAGGGAGGAGAAAGGCTCAATCGGGTTTAAAAAACGTTCCGCGAGGGAAAGGAGCGCCGGACCTTCTTCATCACGATTTCGAGTGCTAAGCCGATTCATGTGGGCCCGACACGATGGGCTAGCGGGGAAGAGCAAAAAGAAGCGAATGGCTTCATCTTAGAAGGAAGAGGAATGCGCCATTCTCCTCGATGCAGTCTCACATTCTCACGTACTAAATCCCCTGCCAGAAGGAATAGAAAGAGGGGGAAATAGGGGACTCAGGAAAAGAGGTCTTCGTTCAAAAAGATACGTATGTCGCGTTGGCTCCCAACGTGAAGAGGACACGAAGAGCGTGAAAGGGAAGGATGACGAAAGGGAAAACGGAGGACTTGTGGGGAGGGTTTTTCATCTCTTCGAGCAAAAAGTCTGTGGGAGAACACGTGTGAATAGCAGAACACCGAAAAGGCCACATTGTTTCTATCAAGACGGCCATTCCTCACTGGAACGAGATGAGAAAGGTACTCGGTGTGGGAAAAGAAGTTGGAAAAGGGGGTCCAAGAACCATTGGCGCAGAGCCTCAACTTCTTATACTCTCTCAACAACGTTATTATTAGGAAAGGATGATCCAGTCGAGCTCAAGACCATTCTGTACAAGAGTATATAAAAACCTCTCTTCCATTAAAAAAGGGGACGTATTCGTCATTCGATGAAGAATTTTTCTTAGAGGGGACTGATCGACCAGGGAAACAAAAATGTCTCTGGGGTGGAGGGGGGGAGAGGCACACGTGTCGAAGTTTTGAAAAAGCGAGAGACACTCCCCCTCTCCTGTTTTTCAGAGAGAAAACTCGGTCGCGCGCTACAAAGCATCCCTGGGGGATATCGGCTCAAGAGGCTACAAGGGGGCCAACGAAGCCAAAGTGGCCTGCGGATACCTAATTCGCGGCGCAAGAGGCTTCACCCTCAGGGCGGCATCGCAAGGTGGGAGAAGCTGGAGGAACAGATGGCGAAAGGACATTCAAGAAGGGGATCGATTTCTTTTGAAGAGAAAAATAGAGGGGAAGCTTGCCCTCGCCCAAGGGGTCATGCATCCTTGCCGGGACGGGGGGCGTCGAAGGAGTCGCCGACGGAACATCGGACCTGGACTGTGAGGAATGCCTTTCTTGGCAGAAAGAGCCGTCACGCTGACGCAGGAAGACGCTTTAATTAATTCTTCAAGAAGCCTGCGATTCAAAGGAAGGAAAAGAAGTAAGGGGTAAGAGGAATGCGGAAGTGCCGTGTTCAGATGGGGGGGGGTTGCGTCCTTTTGGGGTGGGGGGGGGGGGGGGAAGCCGTCGACGCGAACGTAAGAAATCTAAAGAGGAGAAAAAAAACTGGAACTTGGGCAGAGTTGGGGGAAGAAGTCTGTACTTTTCTGGAGTTTCGGGTGAGGAAGGAGGAATTCGTCCTAAAAGATTGGTTTAAAATGGAAGGAAGGAAGAAGCGGGAGGGGCCAACTAGAACATTGTGTTTGCCGTTGTGAGAAAAAACGGCCTGTGTTACTGGAAAACCCATGGTCTCTTCCTCAGAGACGTGTCATGCTCCTCGCGGAGTAGGGGGGGGAAAACACGAAGGGGCGGATGGGCCGGGTCTGGGTGTCGGAAAAGGAAATCTCTACTTCTTCAGGGCGAAGTGCCGACCCCCAGGATGGCTTATTCTCGGAAGAGTCTACACGTCTTAAGGAAAGTGGTGGGGAGAAAAGACTTAGAATGATAGCGGCCCAAGTTGTGGGCGCTCCAGCCCGAGCAGCGAAAACTAGAAACCAAAGACATGATCGAAAAGGGGGGAGAGCCGAACACTCGGAGGTTCCTCTGAAAATCCATTCAGGGGACTTTCTCTAAGAACGATGATTAAGAAAAAAAAGGGATCACAACATGGGAAGCGCCCTTGTCTCGCAAAACGCATCTCACTTTAGAGGGCGGTAAGGTAAAGCAGAAAAAAAGCAAAATCGGCGAAAGGATTTCTGGCGAAGGAACCAGCTAAACAGCGCGCCCTCAAGCTTGCAGAGAGGAAAGAGAGAATTCTGGGATTTGTACAAGCCGCAGCGCGAACATTATTGAAAAGACCATGTGGGAACGTAAATGTAATTTACAAGGACTCTCGCGGGCAAGTAAGGGGAATGGAGGAAGGCTGAAGGAAAAGAGGTGAAACGGAATCCAGTATCTCACTAGTTACGGTCGCCCATCCTATGATAAAAGTGGGGGGGGGGAAAAAAAGTCTAGAACGCTGCGAAAGGTCGCCCGAACCGCACTTCTAACAACAGAAAAGGGGATTATCCCACACCTAAGCGGCGAGGGTAGCCACCGTTCCTTTAAGGCGCGTGAAGAATTAAAAAGAATGGGGAAGAAAAACCGTGGTGGGCGGTATGCGGGAAAGGGCTATATCTTCTAAAAAGACCCATATATTCTCGAGAAAGGCTTCTCAAAAGGGCTCGATGCGGCGGACACAAGACGATGAGAGGGGGATGAAGGTCGCAGGAAGGGCAAGTCTCTCTTTAGTTCGAAAAAGATCAGGGTGCGCGTCAGAGTTTCATCCACGGATGCCGCGCGGAGAGGGGCAGAGAGTAAAAAGAGCTTGCGATGTCCGCGCAGGCGCTACTGCAGAAGCGGCGAATGAAGAGATACCCTTTCCGGCGAAAAGGAGAGCGCTCTCTAGGGGGGAAGTACTAACTAAGGAGGAAAAGAGGGAAGGGAAAAAGCCGAACTCCGGGCTTCTTCTCGCCTTGTACGGGCATGCGCCTCGCAAGGACTTTACGCGTAGCGAGGGGTTACGGCGTACCTGAGAAATCGAGAAATAAGAAAGGGGGGGGGGGGGGGGGGGGTGGGGGGGGGGGGGGACGTCTCTCTAGGGACCCTTTAGCCGTAGGAACTTGAAAAAAGAGGGCTTTTTTGGTTAAAAAGCTGTGCGGACCTACAGGGAAGGGAAAGGGCGGTTCTACTCCTTTAAAGAGCGTATGGGCTGGCAAAAACTTTTTGCTTCTACTATTAAAGAGGATTGCGCGCTGGGAGAGAGTAAGCGAACTGTTCCAAAATGAGAAAAAAAAAAAAAAATAACTACCGCTTCTGGAGATTGCTTGGTAAGAGATCTCCTTCCGTCCGTCACGGAAGCAAGGAGTCAGGCCGTGCGCCGAGAGATACCACACGGGCCAAAATAGGGAGGTTGCAAAAGGGCATGGGAATGTGTAGCCAAAGGGGAACCCCGATTGCCCCCGTAAGACCGCTGCAGGAGATGGCTCAAACGATCAGGTTCTAAAAAAAAAGAGGCGCAGGAAGGGGGTCGCGTTGGGCAAGAAGCTGCAAGAAAAAGCCGTAAAAAAAGGAATAACAACAGGATGAAAAGATAGATATCTGTCAGAAAAGACGTGGCGTCGCCGGTGCAGGAGGGGGTTATTTGAGGAAAGAAGGAGTGCCCAGCAAAAAAGCAGACGAGGGGCGTAGCAAAAAAAAAAATCTGAAGAGAAGCTGTGGGGGGGTGCGAAAAATTGGGTTCCCTCACGCCGGGGAAAAAATCGCCCCACCACCCATTTTATGCTCAAAGCGCACGAGGGAGGGAAGGGGGTAGAGGAGGGAGAAATGCCGGAAGTCCGGAATGTGTATATGCTCTTCTCAGAACTACATCTTCCATAAGAAAGAGGACATTGTAGTTGTTGAGAGGAAAGGGAAAAAGAAAGGGAAGGTAGCGAGAGCCGGAAAAGCAAGCGGGGGAGCCGAACAGGTTTAAGAGAAAGAGCCCGCGTCAGAGGAGAAACGCTATTTCCTGGTAGGTGGACCGCACGAAAGGACGAAGGAAAATCTTGAAAACCTTAGTCGGCTGAATTGAAAGGGTAACATATCGCGGTGAATTGCATTTCCGGAAGAGGGAGACGATGGAGAGGGAGGCACTAAAGGAAGGAGAATGTAAAAGAGAGTCTCGGAACCTTAAAAGCGCTCCTCACAAGTCCGTTCTGGGAAGAGTGTCGTGCGGACGGAAGCTCCGCCGGAGGTAGTCGTAGACCACAGCGATCCATATAGTTAAAAGACCAGTTATCGTATGCAGAGAGCCGCGAATTCAGAGCGCCCTGGGAAGTAAAGAAACTGGAGAAGTCGAAGGGAGTATAATAGCGAAAGGGGAGACTCCTCTCTCTGGAAAGTGGTGGGGTATTGGCATGTGGGAGGATACTATTACTTACACGCAAAAGGGAGGGTGTAAAGCACGAATCTTACGAAACCCCCGGGGGGAAACACGCTCATCTCTTCTTTTTGGAGAAAGCATCGAGCAGGTGTGTCTCCTGCCTGGAATACATCTATATTGCTTATAAGATATGGGGTAAACAGGGCCTTGCAAAGTCTGGGAAACGCGTAGCTCATTACTTTTTTCTCTAAAAAAAAGATCGACATGATATCCTTCGTTTTGGAGACCGTGCTAGAGAGGGGGGTGACGAGGGCGGAGGGGAAGTTTCCGGCCAAAAGGGCAAACACTACCAAGGGAGACCTTCTTTTGCGAAAGACTCGTGAAATACTGACGAGAAAGTGAAGAAAAGCGTACCTGCTTCCACGCCCTACCTTGCCAGTCGAGCATTTTAATGAGGGGGGACGGAGACAAGAAGTACCAATGGTTCAGAAAGCTGTGGGAAAGAGTCGCTCGGTCATAAAAGCTGCAAGCTTCCCTCGGGAGTCGCTTGCTGACAGGGGGGGGGCCGGTCGAAAGAATGGGAGAAAAAGAAAAGGAGGATGGGGTTGGGCCGCGTACCTAAAAAAGCCTTTGCGATGCGGGTCTTGCTCAATTGCTAAGGGGGGGGGGTTGGGGGCAGGGTGATCGACCTGATAAAAGCTGAAAAAAGGGGGGGGTTCTCGAATCGAAGACTCTCATCCAAAGGTCCCAGTCAAATTTACCTGGGGGGGGGGCGGTTCTAAGGGTTGCTATACGAGGAAGGGCCAAAAAAGGGAATGGATGGCTAAAAACCACCACCCCGAAGTAGAAGCACGTTAAGGCCTTCTCGGAAAGCCATCGCAGGGTAAATAAAAAATACAAGGGCCTGTCTATAGCCAGGTACGCAAACAGATGCAAACAGCGCCCCTCCTATGGAGGATGTGTACCCAAAATAAGGGGGGAGAAGGACTCAAGGAAGAGGGGCTGACTAGGGAAGGACATGCAGAGAAATATCTGAGGACCATTTCATTATCAGGAGAATGTTAGCGTCTGAAGTGAGAAACGAAAAAGAAGACTTTAACAAAAAGGAGGAAGATGGAAGCCTCACCCGAACTTCTTCGAGTCATCAAGCCGTCTTCCCACAGAAAACTCAAAGAAACAGATAAGAAAGAGGAGAACTCTAATGGTTCTGGGAGTTCTACACGATGTTTCGCGTCTCAAGTGAAACCAAACCAAAAAAAAAAGGCTCACCATCACACAAAGTTGAAACGTCACTGGGGAGAGAGATACTCCAGAACAAGGGGGAGTAATACGAAAAGGGGAACTGATTTGATTAATCTCGTTCTGTCTAAAAAGAAAAATTAAGGGATATTGGCCTGGGGAGAGGGACTCGATGGGGCGGAAAGGAAAGCGTTTTTGACGCTTTTTCTAGGATGACCGTAGCGCAGGCCTGCTGACCCTGAAGGGCGATTTCGACGAAACAGAGGAAGTGGGAGGAAGAAGCACCCACGAAAGCTATCGCTTCGGAAAAAATCCTAAATCTCGGGGTAGGGTCGGCAATCGAGATCCGCTCTCTAGGGAGATCCGTCGGCAGCATGAGAAGACCCGAGAAAAGGGCGGGAGAGGGGCGAAGGGGGGGGGGTTCGGTCTCTCCTAAAAAAGGGCTTCGGGCGCCAAGGATGTCGCTTGGAAACAAGGAATGAAGGCGTGCAAAAAGAGACGTGCCAAAAGTTGATGAAGAGCGCGATGGGGGGGGGGGATTCCGGCTACACTGGAGGGTGCGTGCGTTGAGAAGACAAACAAGAGTTTAAAAACGACCCCCGGGAAAAGGACGGTAATGGTCTATCAGTGAACTCCGGGACCCACTTCGGAATCTCGAATGACTAATAATCGGTGGGGGGGGAGGAGAGGGTATAAATATAAAAAGCCCGGGGGAAGACCAATATCAGGAAAACAAACAAACGTAGTAGGTATTAAAAGGGTGACTCATTTGCTCGCTCTCCGGGGAGGAATGAAGCAAAGAGAAAAGGCCAGGAGAAGTACTCAGGGTCCTGAAGGGGGAAAGACGTAGTTTTCGCTGATCTGTAAGGGCTCCACTGTCTCGGGGGGAGCATCTGTATATCACATCGGCGCAAGAGACAAGAAGTGAGAAAGCGTGGAACACGACAAAAAGAGCCTTGTTTCGCGGAAAATCAAATCTCTATTTCTTCGATACATCAAAAAGGGGAACTCAGGAAGGAGGGAACGAAGAAGGAAGGGGGGGGATCAAGAGAAGGTCAACGGGTGAAGAAGCCCTCTTCAAGAGCCTAATTTCGCGGAAAAAGCGCTTCCCCCTTCAGGGGGGGGAAGAAATCGAGAAAGGGAAGGGGGCGCGAATTAGGGGAAGGATCGAGGGACATTCCTCCTACTTTCGGGCGGATTGGATGCGAGCGAAGGCTTTCCTCTCCTCAAGGATGCATCCGTGCCATATGACGTGGAGAATCGGGCGGTCGAAAAGGGATTGAAGGGGGCATTTCCTTGTCTTTCTCCATGGAAACGCTGGACCGGCATGGACGCTTATTTAATGCGGGAGGAGAAGAACATCTGCGAGAATATTGCCCATCATGAAAGAAGAAATTGTGATGAAGAAGGAAAACATGCGGTGCAGGGAATGGGGGATGTCTCCTTTTTGTTGGTTGTTGTTGAAAAAGCGAATCTTAGAAAGAGAAGGGTCTAAGAGGTTTCAATGAGGGGGGCAGACTTCTTTCTGACGTTCTGCGTTTCGGTGGGACCGATTAGTCGGCCTGAAAGGATGGGGGTTTTACCGGGGGAAGGGGGAGAAAACCTGGGGGAAAATTACCAATTCATGCAATGGTGGGGTTCTTTCTGCTATGAAGGATAACTGAGTTGGTACGTGTCGGAAAGGGCGCGGCATCAAGGAGGGACATGCGTCATCGCAAGAAGAGGGGTACCAAGATCAGAAAAGCTGTGGAAAACAGGGAATCTCGAAAGTCATGGCTATCTTCGGGAAAAAGGAACATGCTATTGCTGGATCGAAAAGTCCTCCAGTCTACCCTTGCTTGGGGTCAGCATGGGGGGGACCTCAAAAAGGAGAAAGTGCGAGATCATCGGGGGGTCTCGCATCACCGTAAGAGCAATAATACAGGTCCCTCAAAACCTGTCCAAAGAACTGCCCATGGGGGGCGCCCTCCCAAGGAAAAAGAGGGAAGTCGCAAAAAAGAAGGGAGCGGAAGAGGGTTTCTATCCTGCAGACGAACCAACCTCATTTCAAATTGCGCAAGACAGAAAAAACGTAGACGCAAGGGTGAAAAACATTGGGAAAAAGCGTATTCTTTCTACCAGAGGAGGACCTTACCAATTCATCATCTCGAAGGGCAGCTTCATCTAAGGGAGGGCGTTATAAGGGGAGGGGGGAACCTACAGGGAAGTAATTCTCCAGGGGATCCGAAAAAAAGGAAATTCCCTGCTACTCGTCGGGAGGGGGAGAATGGGGAGGGGGACATTGAAAGGGACTCGTAACGGAAAGGTCCGGTAGGCACTAGTTCCTGGGCGCACAAGGTAGAATGTTTAGGAAACCCTGGGCCTGCACAAGGCCCTCTGTCGAAAAGGAACCGCAGAAAAAGAGAGCCGGTCAGGCCGAAATGGCCGGAACTTGAAAAATCGTCTCTTTACTGCAGGAGGGAGACTGCCGAACAGCGAGTTTCGCATCTAGGGGAGGCTGATAACATACGCCAGGGGATGAGGCTTAGAGATTGCGGGATGCCCCTTAGAGATTGAGAGGGGCAGCGCCTTTAATTCTATGGTGTTCAGGCAGAACAATTCCTCGTGCTGGTCCGGTCTTCAGGGTGTGAAGAGAGAGGGTAATCACGAGTGACGCGCGAGAAGTGCGAAAAATAGAGATCCAAAAGGACGCCGCAAGGGCGCCCCGACGGTCTTTACCAGAACGAAGGAGAGACTGAAGATGTCCTGG
>Ga0179591_1352555_pt1 | contig 13590 bp, 12 predicted proteins | sample CZOMad2_1_08_16f_FD_182891 | JGI IMG/M metagenome (GOLD analysis project Ga0179591, IMG submission 182891) | Vadose zone soil fungal communities from Angelo Coast Range Reserve, California, USA - CZOMad2_1_08_16fungal (PacBio error correction) | ecosystem: Environmental > Terrestrial > Soil >...
AACATATGAAAAAGGGTTAAGAATAACTTAGGAAGGAGGGGTGCTCGCGAGGGGAAAAAGGGGGGATCCCTTCTTTTCTAGGGAAGCGTTGGAAAACCGTGGACAGAGGAGCCCCCAGCCAAAAAAAAACACCGAATAGTTTAGCTCACTCTTAAAGGATCGGAAAAGCTGCTCCACTGTCCTGTGGGGAAAGAAGAAGGTAACCGATGTTCGTAGAGAGAGGAGAGAGAAGATCATCCCTCCTCGAAGGTAAATAAGCGAAGAGTGGGGGAAGCCCGACGGTCGAAGGGGGAACTTCTCGAGAAGAAGGGTCTCTTCCTATTCAGAGTCGCGGAGCGTGAAAATGGCCGGCGGAGGAAAAAGGAGGAAACTGATGAGAGAAAGGTCCCTTCTTCACCTAAGCGCTCTAATTAGAGGGACAGTGCAGTCAATGGGAACATTCTCAAGTTCGGGAAGAAAAAAGATTTTGAGACATGGAACACGCTCCCATGAATGAAGTTTAAAGTGATTCCGGTGAGCTAACGATAAGCTGTGAAAAAGATTCTCCCGCCTTAAGGGAAGCAGGTCAAGGTATGGTGAGGGGGATCTAAAAGATGAGCAAAAAGAAAAAGAACTACGCAGGGGAAGAAGCCCTAACCGGGAAAAAAGGGGACTGGTTGAAACCTTAGCCCCCTTGAGAAAAAAAAGGCTGACGGGACAGCCCAGGCCGGGGGTAACACCTTACTCAAAAAGGCTATCCTGGAAAAGTCCACTTGCGAGGAGTCTAGGGGAATCTTTAAGCAGGAAAAATTAAACCAAGAAAGGAGAACGAACCCAAGAAGTCGTTCAGGTCGTCTTTCCCGCCTTCGCGAGAAAAAGGGTCACCTTAGAGGTGAAGCAGGGGGGAGGATCTTGTCTAGAGCGGCGAGGAAACCACCGATAGGGAAGTAACTTCGGGGGAGAAGTCTCAGAAGGGATCGAAACATAAAAAAGGGTCCCGAAGGGAGCTATCTTAATGGTGAGGAGTTCTGAAGGCTCCTCTCCTAGGTTCGAAAAGAACTATCTCTTCAAGAAAAAGAAGGGTCCGCGGCCGACCAAGAAGAGGGAGAAATTTTTCGAACTAGCATAAAATCGTCGTATCAGTATTAAGGGACTTTTTTTACTGGGAAAGGAGGATGCACCGGAGAGAGAGACGATAACACAAAGGAGAAAGGGGGGGTCAACGAAATATACTTCGGAAGGTAAAAAAAAGGATTCTCGGCGCCAAGTCGACCTACGGGGGGGTCTTAAAAAATCCCAGGGAAAAGGAGAAGAAAGCTTACCATCCTTCAGCTGGAAAAAAAGGGAGCACTAGGCCCGCGCGAAAAAGAAGTGATAGATCTCCCGAACGGAAAAACGCTTCTGGGAAGACTTCGATGTTCCTGAGAGACTCGGAAAAAAATCTGAACGGCGGAGAGGGGGAGGAAGACCATCGGAACCCGAAACGGGGGGGGGAAGGAAAGAGCCTATGACCTTGTCCCGAGACAGCCACGCGGTCAGACAGGGTAGGGAGTTGACTAGGGGATTCAGGAGCCCGGTCTCGAGCGGGGTGACGCAGCGAGAGGATGTGAAGGTCAGTCATTCAGGAAGGACGGTCAGGAGGAGAAGGAGCTCCGAATTCAGAAAAGTGGGACTCTCTGGGGAGACCATACTGACTTCGCGACACACTGATTTTAATACGGGGAGAAGCGTCAGAACTCCTAGCAGAAGGAACAAGAGTGGATCTCGGAATATAATAGAGGGAAAAGAAAAAATAGATGAGATTATTCAAGGAGGAGGAATTCGCACACTAGGAAAGAATTATCGGAGCTCCCAGGAAAGAAAGAGAAAATTCAGCAAGGGGAGGCTAAGGGTTGTCGAAAAAGAAAACTCACGATTACAAGTCAAAGACATTAATAAGAAAATCTCCGCGGGAAAAGAACATTGTGTTCGAGAAAAAAGACACATCTCTACGAAGGATCCACGCCTCGAGCGATTCCGTGTCGCCTTAGAGACTTACCTGTCGAAGGAAAAGAGAAATGCACTCCTGACAAAGGGGGAAGTCTCAGAAGGAGGGAGGAATCGAAAAAAGAAAACGAGAGGGAGAGGATTTCACACGAAAGATTCGGTTCCGAGAAGTCAAAGAGATGTGGAGAAAGGGGGAGCTCCATAGTCTTCCGAATCACGGATCACTTGCGGCGCCAAAGTGTCCGCGAGTATGGTCTAGAACGGAATTAAAAAGAGGAAGAGAACCTAAGGGGGAAGTGTTCCCATTCTGAGGCCGAATTCCTGTTCGCGACGAGAGATGTTCGCAGCGACATGTTCGAGTAAGTTGACAAATGAAAAGAAATGACCATCCGTGGAGAGAGTCGATAAGGAATCTCAGAAAAGACCATCCTGATAGGAGGAGGAGGAGTCCGAACACTCTTCAAAAAAAGACAGGGATTCGACGAAGGCTGTAAATCGCGTCTAATCAAATCGGGGAACTTAGGAGAAGGACTTGGAAAATTCCGCAACGAGGATTCCTTACCTCAACAGGAGGGGGAGAGAAGAGGGGATGGCGAATTGAGGGCTCGAACGCCGTAAGTTCCGGAACAAAGAGGGGGGTGCCTGAGCCGAAAGAAACTATGGCGAGAGGAGTCTCCAGAAAAAGGCCTCGATCATTTATGTGTCGAGAGCTAAGGGAGGGGGAGGGAGAAATTTGGGACTACTATGAAATCTAATTGATCGGGGGGTTAATAAATGGTCCGGAATTTTCAGGATTCTCTTCCGAGCACATCATGAAAGAATCTCTCAAGGGGAGTGAAATGAGAACTTGGAAGTGGGCCTACTTGGGAGAGATCATAACCGTTAGAAGTTCCGCACCGATGGGCGCTCCAAGGGAAAATTCCGATCCAGACAGGTTCTGTTTCATGAGAGGCAAAAGGGGTCGTGGAGGGTTTCTTGGGGGGAGGTATCTATCCTGCAGAAGAAGAACCTCCCTTGAACCTGCTTGAAGTCTGGGTCTAGAATTAAGAGAGAGGCAGGCGCCCGATGGGATAACGAAGGAGAACGCTTGGTGCCATAAGAGAAACATAATACAAAGAATAGGGGAGGAAGGATAGCAATTTCCTCCGGGGGCAAAAAGCTTCGATAAAGCCGGGCACAAAAAAGGGATATCGAGAAGGCATTTACGCCGGGGGAAAAACTGTGCGCAAAAAAAATCTTATTCGCCGTGCCCAGGTCGAGACTTCCCATAGGATGACCGCGGGACGCTACAGGGAACGTCGCGATGATCCGGGACCAGGGGAGAAAGACGACCATCGGTAAGGGTAGTGAAAAGCGTATTAAAAGGGGTTATTCATCGGAGTGAGGATCGTCCGATTGAGATGGTGGCCCTCGATCGAAAATGTAGGCCCTACTCGGATTTAGGATCTGACACAGAATGGGCTCAGAAAAAAAAACCTCTTAGAGGGGGACACCTGATCATAGACAAACTCGTCTTCAATTAAAAGAAGACTGGAATGATATCTGCGGGGAAGTTCTTACAGAGGAGAAAAATTTTAAGGGGCGTAACTTCAAGGGGGATTGCGGGGAGGGAAGAAAAGCTCCTGTTCTTCTCTTCTTTCAAAACGCGGTGATCGCTTCGATGAAAAGGTTTGAAAGTTCCCGAGATGAAAAAGAGGTTAGTCCGATAGAGGAAAATATCGGTGTGAAGGAGACTCCGTAAAAAGAGGGGGGAGAGTTGTGAAAAAAAAAATAAGAGGGAAGCGTCCTGTTGTAAAAAAAATCGGTTGGTAGGCGGGGAAGAGAGGGCTGGGTTTGTCGAGGAGGGAACGTCAGGTTTAAACTGGTTTCTTCAGGGGGAAAGGGGGTTCCCTAGGAAAAAGTTTCTGCCGGAAAGGACTTCGCGGTTAGAAAGATTCTTTGCGCCGATTGAGGGGGAAAGCTTTTACTGTGTGTTGGAGGGGGGAGGAAGAAAGACGGACTCCAACAACCACGGAAAGGGGGACATGACCCGCAAAAAAGAAGCTCATCTCCCTCCGACGACTAGAAAAAGAGCGAGGCGGACGCAACCTAGCAGAAGACGCAAGTAAACACTAGTAAGGGTGCACCACCACAACGAAGAAGCATCAAAAATCCGTCAAAGAACCCGCCATAAAATCCAAGAAGAGCCGCCCTGAAAAAAAAGAAGGCGGCTGCAGTTACAGGTCAAAAAAAGCGAACAAAAAAAATCTCATGACAAAAAAGAGGGCGTCCTCTCGGAAGAAATGACGACGCGCGACCTCGCGAAAAGCTTCATCGGGGAAAGCTCCGACAAATGGAGAGTTAAGAATAAACCCTGCCGCTCAATAAGGGAGAGTGGTACCCCTCACCAGAATCACCTGTTAACGAACGGCTGCAAAACACTCTATAAGAAACTTACAAATTGCAGGGGCCACGGAGGGATCTTCTATGATCAAGTGAATAATAACTTCGCCGAGGGGAGACTCGCTCTGCGAGAGAGTCGTGGGAGGGGGAGAAATACAAGATCTACGCGAATGATAAAAATGCCTAGGAAAAGAAAGAGTCTCTAGGGAGAGCGCGCAATCCGAGGTGGGAAGGGGAAAGACTAAGGGAGCTGATTTTCGTACAAATGATCGACCTGTACTCAAAAAGATCCCGGTTGAATGGAAGAACCAGGTTACATGTTCACTAGAAACTGTTCACGGGCAAACTATTAATCGGCTGAGTACGTTAACGGGGAATTCCGGAGTCCTTATGGGAATAAAAACTCGGAGGATTCACTCAGAGAACTTGGGAGAGCCATTTCCTATCATGGCAACTTCGTCGGAGGAAAAAGGGGAGGGGGGGCACACGCCAAACAGTCCAGGACGTGGAGCGATCGTAAGCTTCAAGAAAACTTTCCGCGAAAGTGGGGAGCCCCAGACTACCTAGGGGAAAAGGATTGGGGAATAATCTCTACAGCGGGAGAAAGAAAATGGGGAAAAGCGACCATACGAAAAAAGCAGAACGAACATGTCGTCTTCCGCCTTGTTTAAGAGCCAATTCGAGCGCGACGATCTTTGCCGGCTGCCGGTGGAGAAGAAAAAAAAAAGAGCCAAAAAGAGTTCTAGACAAAGGAAAAAAAAGGGAAACTGATCGGAAGCTTGATGAAAGTTCCTCTTAAGCGGAGAAGGCGGACAAAGGGGGGGGCCCTTCGCTCACTAGACACTGAATCAAGGGATGACAAGGAACGCCTTAGAAGATTAGGATCGGGTAATGAAAAGGGAACGTCGTCGTGCGGAGGACGCGAACAGGAAAGTTTCCGAAGACGGCGTTCGAGCTCCGCCTAAAGAGAACCTCCACCTTCTCGAGGGAAAGGTAAAGAAATCCGAGAGGGAGGGGGGGGTCTCCGCGCCGAGTTCGACGTCATGTCGAAGGAGGAAGGGAGATGGAGACGGTCATACCGAAGACTTTAGTAACAGTTTTAGAAAGGATCGACTCGGAAAAAAAAGAGGGGAGGGCGCAGGGAAAGGTTGTCCCTTTGAAGGATTATTCGGGAGGATAGAGGGAGAGACTATCGCCAGGGATACTTTTCCACCTGACCAAGAAAGGACACCTGAGGGAATGGAAGAAAAAGATCTGCTCGTGAGTGAGACCGACAGGAAGTCGAGGAAAAAGGAAATCTTCCAAAAAGAAAGGGAATCTGTAGGAGGAAGGCAGGAGATCCCACCGGAAAGGAAGGTCACAATATTCTCAAAGAAGGATCCGCTTCAAAGAATAAGCTCTGTCGGGGAATGTCCTTGGACGCGGGAAGTAAGGCGGAACACCATGTCAGTGAAAAAGGGGGAAATAAAAGAGAGGTCAACTTCAAAGCGGAGATAGGGGCCGAAAGTGTCGAGAAAAGCCGAACATTGTCCGGCAAGATGAAGGGAGCATGTATCTCTGCGACAGGGGGGGAGGGTTCTATCGCTTGAAAGAAGGTTGCCATCAGAGGAGGGACAGCAGCGGGAGGAAGCTAGGGCTCATAGAAGAACGGTCCTAAGCTGCTAAGAGAGGAAAGGAGGAAGGAATGGACGTTTTTTGCTGGCGACAAGGGACGAGCAGAGGATTTAATGGAAGAGCAGCGTCCTCACGTTTCGCCCTAAAGAAGAGGCAGAAGAACCATCGGGGCGAGAGGAATCAGCTCTAAAAACAAAGAGTAGAGGAGATCTTATTCATTCGGAAAGAAGAAAAACGAAGGGCTCTTAGCTCGGCCCGGGACTCAAGAAAGTGCTGGGGGGGAAAAGGTCCGTATTTTCTCGAAAACGCTCAGCTAGAGGGATAAAGAAAGGAAAGGCCTCTTCCGGACCGTCAGTTTTCGGGCATTGACGCAACGAGGGGGAGTCCATGGGAAAAAAAACCAGAAACTGCTGGATGAATACGAAGGGGACTTCGGGCAAGAGAAATTTCCTGACAGTTCATCGGAATGGCGAAGGGCGTCGTTTTCGGGAGGAAAGGGGCATTGAAGAAAGAAACTAGGTCGTGGTGATTTCCCCACTTTGCGCAGATTCGGGTGTTCCGCGACGTAAGAGGGAGGAAGAGGGAAAGATCACTCAAGAGGCAGGCTATCACTGCGGGCGCGCGGCGCTCGGTTGGAAAAGGGGTTCCGAGGAAGATTTCGTCCGCGAAAGGAACGAACGTGCTTTTTAAAGACAGGGAACAAGTCGGTCGGAAAGAAGGGGAGGGCCGAGAAGCGCTTAGAAAGGGTGAGGAAGGACTGGGGAGGGGGAAAAACATTCCTCGTGGCAAAGGAGAGAGCGCGTCGGGAGGAAAAATAAAAGACAAAGTAATAGAACCGAAAAGGCTAAAGAAGATAAGGAAGCTAACATCTCAAAAACTGGGAAGACAGGCCTTCCAAAGGGAGTAGAAGAAATCTCGTCGATACGGGGAAAGAGAAATCATGACGGCGGAAGCTGATACCTTCCGGCAAGCTAAAAGAGCGGCTTCAGAAACAGTTCGGGAGGGGAGTTCGAAGTGTGGCAAGGTAGCGATAACTCCTAGGAAACCGAGTGAAGGAGAAGCATCTACTAGGGGTCCTTGAGAGGCAGGAAAGCACTACGCGTCTCTAAGGGCATTAGAACTGGAAAGTGAATTTTTCTCTCAAAGGGAGGGGCAGACTATTGAGGTCAAAGGAAGAGGGTTTATCGTTGCTAAGGGAAATTAAAAGTTGGAGCCCTTTGAGTGGCACAGACAAGAGGGAAATCCAGTCGGGGAGGAGGGAAGTCTCGCAATTTAAAGAGGAAGGGGGAGAGACTTCAGCCGATTCTTCAACGAGGTGCCTATGGGCTGGAAGGTTTCACAAGTTTAGAAAAATCTTTGTCTTATGTTCAAAGGTAACTCCTCTTGTGAGGGGGGAGAAGGAAAGGGGAACGATAGCACCATACATTGAACCTGATGGTGATAGGGTGCTAGTTAAATATTAAAAAAACATCCCACGATTTTAATTAAGAGAAGAAACTTCATTAAGGGGAGGGTGCAAGAAAACTTTTTCATCAGAATAACGTGCGCAAGAAAAATCGGCAGAGAACTCCAGAGGAAAAAAGAAACTCTTATGAGAGAGGGAAACGAGGGAGACCTTAAGGAAAAGTCAAGACAATAAAACGGGGAAGGGGGACGCGATGGATGCGCCGTAGTCGATACTTGCCCATGCCTGTGGGGGGACGACAAGTCGTGAAAGAAAAATGGAAAAAGGCAATCTTGGACATTTACAAGCGATGAGAAAATCGGAAGACGTTTCCCTTAGTGAGAAGCCACATCTGTATGCGAGGGGGGAAAAAAAGGGGGATGGAGAAGGTATTGGTCCCTAGAATCGTGTGGGGAATTCGTCTCTGTCCCGACGCGCTAGGGTCAGACTCGCCACGAGGGGGGGACCCCCCAAAGAACCCACCCAAACACCCCACCCCAACGTAAGCGTCACCTCTTCTAAGTTGGGTAGCACCAGATCAGAAGCGGGGGAAAGGGAGTCGGAAAGATGATATGAGGGAAGCATTCTGCAGAAGGGAGCCTCTATAACGGGGGTCACTCTCAACGGAATTCGAACCGATGATGGCGTAGGCGCAGGGAAAAGGAAGGCTCCTGGTCTTCGCGGAGGAACGCTCTGATGAAGGGGGAAGGTGTTTGCAAAGCGATGTCGGAGTGATCCGAGAATGTTTGTTTTCATGCGCAGGCCGAAAAAAATGGGGTGGTGAAAGGGGGAAAAAAAGAATAGAGCCGTTTTTCAAGCGATACGAGGTGTGTCGTCGGAGGGGCTTCGCTGGAGCAGGGGGGGGCTTGACGAACCGGGAAAAAGGCGCGGCTCTTTTTTCTTCTTGATCGTGCTGGGGGGACCAAAGGAGGGTGGTTGGAGGACGGTGCGTCCGCCATCGATCGTGGCGGAGTGAGACAAATTAAGCGCAAAAAAAAAAAAAAAAAAAGACAAAGCAGCCCAAAAACACTCCAAAAAAAAAAAAAAAAACCCAACCCCCAAAAACCCCCACAAACCCTCCCCAACCCGCCACCCCCCCCCCTCAAAGCCCAAAACATAGACGCCCACCCAGAAAGAGAGGGGGGGGAAAAAAAAAAAAAAGAAAAGACCCCAAGAGAGAGAGGCCCCCCCCACTGAAAGAAAACAAAACACTACAAGGACAAAACAACTATCTCCATTCTTTTAATTTTTTTTCTGGTGAAATAAATTCCAGGAAGCTCAAAAAAGGGGAGGAGGGGATATATAGGAGGGGAGGAAACCATTAACCGCCCTTTCGCTCGGAAGAAAGGAACTCTCACTGCCACTAGCTATGAATCCTGAACCGGAGAAACCAACAAGCAGATTTTTCCTCGGTCACCACCGAAAAGAAAACCATAAGGGGAGGGGAGGCAGAGGAAATCTAATCTCCGACATCACCACCTAATCTTGACACCTTCGCTGAAAACAAACGGCGAAAAACCAAAAAGGGGAACTAGCATTCCCACACAGAAATCATCTTCGAATGAGAAAAAAAGGAAAGAAGAGGGAACAAACCGTGTCCGACAGGGGAAACACTTCAGGAAACGATCTGCTGAAAAAAGGAACCATTCTCTGTTACCAGGAAGAAGAAATGGGAAGCATCCGAAGAGGAGGAGGGGGGGGGGGGAGGTCGTTAAGGTCACCCGTATAGCGGCCTTTACACCGAAACTGCTACAAAATCCATTCTAGATGAAAGGGGGGGAAGAAAAGACTATTTCTCTGTCTATGAGAGAAACTTCGCCGAGTTTGCTCGAGGAGAGGAATCGCGCATACATGCGAGGGAGCTGGAACTCTAAGAAACCATCGAAATCTCACTCTTGCTCGAAGTAGAAATCGAGGGGAAGGAGATCCGATGGGGGGGGGGGACCGATGTCGCTCGCGAGAAAGAAGTCGATCTCCTAGAAACACGACTACGATAAGACCTTCTACTATCCCGACGGGTAAGCATGCCTGAAGGAAGGAAGGAACTTCGCAATAAAAGGTACATTCCTGGAACTGATTCATAAAGTAGGCAGAAGGGGAGAAGAAGGCTTAATAAGCAAAGTTCCCGGGCAAAAAAATCGTCTAAACGCGAAGCGAGACAACCGTCATCATTTCCTGAAGGAGATTCGTAAGGAAGTTTCTGGGCGAATGAATGGGGACAAAAAAAACGAGACCCAAAAAAAATGTCGAAAAGAGGAGAGGTCCCATCTTTTCGTGCCTCTCTAGAAAAAAAACTTACGCAAAAAAAAAGGAACCCATTGAACAGAGCACTGAAAATTCAAGTGGAATTCAAAATTCTTCATGAATCAGTCGGTGGAAAGCTTCAACTCGAGGAAGAGACCGCTTCCGCCTCAAAAAAGGGGGATCAGTAGGAAACCTGTTAAAAATAGATCAGGCCAACTCAAAGGGGACGCGGGACAAATCATCAAAAATTGGAAAGAAGAAAGCACTTTTCGGTCGAAAAAGAGCCCCGTCGGCCACCGAAAGAGGGAAGGAAGGAAAAATGGGGGGGAGGAAAGGAACCTCAAAAAAAAGTGTGTTGGCTAGAGAAGAGGAGCTATCAAAAAATAAAAACAAAAAAAGGGAAAAAAGGCCATGCATGGGGAATGAGAAAAGGGGGGGGGGAGCCTCTTAAAACTGTAAGAATGCAAATCGCTAAACGCTACTTCGCGGGGAGAGGAAGGTATGTAGATGGGGCAAAATCATGCTCACATAATCCGGGGGGAGAGAAGCTGCGCAACATGGGAGGTCTAATGAGGGGGGAATCGTTCAAAAGGGGGGGAAGAATCACCCTATGGATCATCCCTCCCACCTGCTAGGAAGGTGCCGTTTGAAAAGGAAGGGTGAGGAAAAGGTTCTACGGGACAGGAATCACATCGCTCACTGAGACTCTCCTTGCAAGGAGATCCAGACGAGGGGGGGGAACAATTTTTAGCGTGTTCGGAAAGATCAACATCGTCGAAAGGGGAGGGTTGGGAAAAGTGGAGATAGCCACGCCAGCTCGCAGACGACTATGCCAAATCATATTGGCCACAACGAACACCACCCTGTCCTGAGTACTCGGAGCAATCATCATGCTTCTTGAGGGAACGAACAGTAAGACTTCGACCTAGAAGGAGAACGCCACGTCTGGCGGGAAGAGGAGAACTCCAAAAGCCATCCTATCAGAGGGGAATTTCTCCGCCGCGGACATAGATGCGGACTGCCCGACGAAGGAGTCTTGAGAGGATAAAGAAATCGGTGAGATCTAACAGGGAGTGGAAAAAAAGGAAATCTGGCGCAACGTGGGTGGAGGCTTCACTTCCAATGGACGAAAAAAAAGGCCCGAACCGTACGCGGTGTCGAAGCAAGTGGGGACCTTGTCCGGAAAAGGAGGAGTCGACAGGGAAGGAGAAGTCATCATAAGCAGGCACGACTAGGGAGCTCTCAAAGGGTTTACAGAGGGTCAATCTACAAAAGCTCTCACACACATTTACTGTTCGGAGAGCTAGCGCTCGTCAAGGGGAAAGGAACTCAAGAGACATACGGAAGGGCCCGGTGGGACCATCACTGATTTGGGAAGAAAAAAACCCGAGATCAACGATCCTTCTCCGCACAAAAGTGGCGCAGCGTCGACGAAGAGAAAAAAAGGGAGAGGATAAAAAAGGACTCTTCTGTGCTACAAGGGAGACAGCGGGTGGGAGGCTACACTGCATCAAACGACATGGCCTAAAAAAAGGGAGGAAAAAAGGGTAGCACTCTAGCTCACTCAACCCTCCCTGGCTGATAAGGGGAGAACGGGGACAAACAGCAAAGAAAGAGGGGTGTATGCATGCCAGGGAAAATTGCCGGACAGCCGAGAGAAAATAGGAAAGGAGCGGCCGTCAAAAAAGGAAAGGAGGTAAGGTCTTGCCACGGAAAAAACAAAAAATTTGCGACTCCTCACAACGCAGTACAAAAAAGAGAGCGCTCTGGCACGTCACATCATGGGTAAACACACAAAGGAAGGCGCGTCACGTGTGAGAAAAACCTTCAAGGAACGCTTCTTATGCGGCGGAAGTAAAAAAAGGTCGACACATCGTCAAAGATAGGGAGGGTGCGTAGGATAAGGGGCAGTGGGGAGAAAAGGACAAGGGTCCGTGTCTGCGTGTCTGATGAAGGAGAAAAAGGAAAAGACTCACCGTAGTGGGGAAGGAGAAATGGAGGCATCGAGGAGGAAAAATGTCGGCGGAGAAAGGAAGTAGCGATCGCAAGACAGGCGGTTGAAAAGAAAAGAAAGCGCGTAGGAGGAGGAAACAGCTAAATCACGGAAAAAAGCGAAGAGGGGGCCTCTTCATTATGGAGGAGAGAAGGGAGGCCCGAAGGGGAAGTGGTTGTCCAATTCTTTTCTGCACCGGTTCTGCGACTATAAGAAAAAAGAGGGAGGAAAAGGTCCGATTATCAGGGAGTATCTGCAGGAGAGAGGAAAGGTGGCATCTAGAGAGGAGCATTCAAATAAAAAACCATTAAATCCTTCATCCTCTTCGAACGGAGAGAAGGCGAGTCCGAACAAGGAACAGGGAAAGTCTGGGAGGGACCGAAGGCCGTTCGCGTCTAGAAAGATCGTGGAACGTCTAACCTCTGGCGCGGAGAAAGAAAGATCAACCAGTCCGCGGATGAACCGCAAAGGGGACAGGGGTTGGGATAGTAATTTATTAGGACTTCCCAGGCCAAAAGGGCTGGAACCTGCCCGGACGGTGGTCACTTTTTCGAGGGGGGGAAGGATTCAGACTACTTCGCGTTAAAAGAAATCATTGGAAGCGAATGCGGGAAAATGGAGGTCACCGACGAGAAGGGGGAGAGTTCCAGCCTGGCCTTGGGAGCCACTGTTAGGAATCGAGGAGATCACATCAAAGCCGTAGACAAGCGCATTTCGGGAGGAGAGAATTCGAATGTACTGGGCCTACTTCTCATACAAAGGTGAGACAGGCCAATGCCTTCATCCGGCGGTGCGAGAAGAAAGGGGCTTAATTTTGAAAAAGGAGGAAGCAAAAATTTCGGGGGTGCGGGAGGCTGTAAACGTCCGCCGGGAAATGCTCAATGCAGTGAAAAGGGGGAGCGGAACCTTTGAACCGGAGTGAGGGAGTCTGGGGGGCGCATACTGAATCTTATAATGGAACTTCAGCCGACGGGAACGCGCTCGAGAAAGGGGGGGGGGCGCGGGGAAATAGTAGAACAGAAAGTGTCGACCTACTAAGCGGCCATGATTCGTAAAGGGAAAGGTTGAAAAAAATTCTCTCGGGGAGGGTAAAGGGGGAGCGCGTAATTGGAGGAATTGACGCCGAACGACCAGTTCCCCGGACTGAAAGCCGCTGAAGAGGGGGGAAAAAAACAAAGAAAAGATCGACTATCGGTTGCCCCAGGCCGCGCGAGGAGGGACGAGTTACAAAAAACGGCGCGAGTCGTGAGGGGAAGAGGAGGAAGTGGGGAGAAGCGCGGGGGGAGGACCCTTTAGTTAGAAAATAGAGATTGCGCTCAGGGAGTCGAGAGAAGGAGGTAGTGTCCCTCGCATCGGCTGGGGCAGTTCGCGGGAAGGAAGAAAGAGTCCCGCACACGAAGGGGTCTCCGAGCGAAGCGCGAGCAAAAATTCTTGAAACAAGAAATCGACGCGAACCTTCGTCTGGAATATCGCACTGACGGGAAGGAGGGGGGAGGGCAGCATGGCCGTGCGGCAGGGGAAGAAACGGGGTCTCACAGGGCATGCCTTCAAAGGGGGGGGAGGGAGAGGGAGTCCTTGTAACTACGAATTTCTACGAGTTCAGCCCAGAAAATGCCTCCTTTCACCGTTTCCCTCTATTGAAGTCCGTCAGCTTCGGAGAGATCGAAGAGGGGAAGGGGTCATGCAGAACGGTCCCAGATTCGGAAAAAAAAAAGTTTTTCGCCACCCATAGAGTTGTACGCAAGGAGGGGGGGGGTCCATCTAAGGTGGTCTTCGGGGTGGCGAGCGTGAGGGTTTTCGACTGTACGACCAAAGATTTTTGGCTCGCGGGGGGGGGGAGGGATTGATAGGGGTACACCCAGGGATGGTGGGTCTTGAGGGTTCGGGAGGAGAGATCAGTGCGAAACTTCTGATGATCTCTAGAGGGGTGGTTGAGAGGGGAATTACT
>Ga0179591_1303132_pt1 | contig 13589 bp, 17 predicted proteins | sample CZOMad2_1_08_16f_FD_182891 | JGI IMG/M metagenome (GOLD analysis project Ga0179591, IMG submission 182891) | Vadose zone soil fungal communities from Angelo Coast Range Reserve, California, USA - CZOMad2_1_08_16fungal (PacBio error correction) | ecosystem: Environmental > Terrestrial > Soil >...
AGGAACAGTCCTTAAAAAATGTTTTCCTGAACTAGGGCAGGTGTACTTTAAGAAAAACGGTCGTGCAATAAAGAAAACAGTAATACGAAAACGAAAGCGCAATTTAATGACGACCTCAGGAAGGGGGCGCATGGTCTTGGGGTTTAAGATGGCGCAAGCAAGAGGGAGGGTGAACTTATTCCGGCTAGAGGAAGAATTCAAAAGGAAAAAAGAACGAAAATCGAGACCCACCAACTCGCTTAGGAAGACCTTGATCAGGGAAGCCAGAAAAGAGTGGAGGGAAAGAAATTCCCGAAAGGATGGATAGGGGCGAATAGAGAGAGGGCACTTCATTGGTTCATGTAATCTAAAAAAAACTCTCAATCTGAGCATGAACAAAAAAGGAGGAGTCCTTTATGAGCAGCGCGAAAGGTTAACCGTGGAAAAACGATCGGAATGCAGCTCTAGGAAAAAGTCAGAGGAAGCGTGGCTCGATGAAAACACTTGGATAAGGAGGAGAAGGGATGAAAATGGCCCTTAGGTTTCCATTTCGGACTCATCTTCTTGCAGAGAAATGGTTACAACTAACAACTGCTCTTCTCATTGCTGCCGGGAAAGTGACTTAAGAAAATCGCTCGTCAAAGGGGCAGGGTTCCGCAGTTTGAATGAAAATAATACCAGACGGACACCCAAAAAGTCCCCGAGTCCGAAAAAACACCGGAAAAGAAAAACCTTGTCAGGCAAAAAAAGAATATGGAAGACTTCCAAGAAGAATCAAATAAAGGGGGGCATGGAGACATGGAGGTCCGGAAATGCTTAAAACTTGCCCCGTGGATCACTCCCCCACTTGCTAACCGTCTCGCGAGAGGGGTACGGGAGAAGATCCCAAGGGGGGGCCGGTAAAAAAAAAGATACTATCTCATATGAATTGGGAAAGACTACCTCGCTAGCTCTAAAGACTCTTGACGGGGGCACGGCACCTTCACCATTATCATATAAGACGTACTGATCAAGAGAAACGGACCGGCAGGTAAAAAAGGCAAAAAACCAACACCAGCTTCGGAGGCATAGGGAAGTTTCCTGACCTTAATGTCAGGGGCGTACTGCGAGAAGAAGTCCTGGGCAAAAGACCTTTACTGTGGACCAGGGGCGTGGAAGGGGGCCGAAATATTTCAATGGCAGAGGGGAACGATAAGTGTTTTATTGAAATGCGGGAGGGAAAGATTCGGAAAGGAAAACCAGAGAAGAAGAAAGGAACTACGCACACCATTGGCAAGTTTGAAGACCTTCATCATTTGGTCAAAAGTCACCGGGCCACGGAGAGGACTCGGTCCGAGAGACGCCGCTCTTGATTCAGTAACGCTGAACCGATGGACCAAAACATTGATCTAAACAAATGAACTTAAGGGGTCAAGGCTCAGGAGCATTTGGGGAAAGGGGTGGCCCAGATGCTCCATGCTTCCCTAACACGTGGGAACCAATAACGGGTTGCAGCGTAGTTCAACGAGAAAGATGCGTCGAGAGAGAAGGACGCATGACCAACACTAAACAAATCTGGAAGATGGCCAGGGGGAACACATTAAAGACAGGTGGGAAAACTCACCGAGAACACAGGAGGACCGTGGACCAAAACAAACGGTAGAAATCTAAAAGGGGGCAAATAAGCAGCGAAAATTCATCGTAAAGCCATCAATATAATACCAACGTACTGTGTCTGCAACCGCGAGACAACATTCTTTTTTCCGGCGTTAATTCATTCTCCTTTCCGGGGGCCTAGCCCTCGGGGTTTCCAGCCATACAAGACCTCACCCCACCAAAAGCTCCAAAGTAAGAGGAGGGGCCGTCACTGGCTACGCCATACAATCTCCGCAAATAAAACTTGACTCAAAACCGGGGACGACAACCGGAGTCAAACTCTGATTCAACTGTAAACAGGCTCTGGCGGTGTTGTAAAACCTCCCATGTCAACCAGCTTGAACGCAGGGAACATAAGCTGTATCTAGAAGCAAAAACACCAGGGTGAGGAGAAGGTTGGTGGAAAAAATGAGTTGTCAGAATTACGCGCCCTGGAGGGGGGGGAAAAAATGGGGGCAGGGAAGGTGCCTACCTTGACAAAAGCTTTTCCGCCGTTTTAAGGAAGAGACGGTTTTTGGGTTCTATTGGGGCATGGGCCTTGCGGAAGTTGTCTCCTTTCCCAGGGGCTTTTTTTGGAAAGTTACTTGGAGGTTCGGTGAGGTACGAGGGAGGACCTCCGCCAGGAGGGGGTATTATTCGTAAAGAAAGAAAGGGTGCCGCTCTGGCACGGGGGAAAAAAAAATACGGGGGATAGGGATAGGGGGGGGGGGTAGCCAGAAATTTGCAAAAGTTACCAGGACTTCCGGGGGGTGTTTTTTCCACTAATAGACGGGGGGACGTGTTTTCGCCAAAAGGTTTGAGAAAAAAGGGGGGGGACCGTTAAATAGGGGGCCGGTGGGAGATCAACCGATGTCTCTTCGAATTATGCCCATTTCAAGGAGCAGGCACCCTGATTGGGTGAACAGTGTAGGGTAAAAGAAACAAGACTCCGGAGAAGTCGAGGGAAAGGCAGACTAATTGGGAACTAAGGGGACAAGACTGGTAGAGGTGGCAGGTGTGGGAAACTTCATGAGACTTCTGTTGGGAATCTTTCAGTGAAGGAGCGGTGCCTGCCTTATCTTTCCTTAAAGAGGACTAATGGGGTGATCAGTGAAGGGGGGGGGGGTGCGTCGGAGTGGAATTTGGTAAATGCCTTTGGAGGTTATATAATTTTGACTAAAACTCTTCCCACCGGAAGGGGTTTACTAGGAGGCACAAAGGAGGGGGAAAGTCCACAAAATGGTTGGGGGGAAGATCCATTATTTTTCCTTTCGATATTCTATCACAGACTTCGTTTACGATTAAAAGGGCATAGTCCTAGGGAAAAGCATGGTGGGGGGGTGCTTAGTCAAGGAAACACGTTGTGAGACTTACCGGGCTGATCCTGGACCTTTTGGGGAAGGAGGAACGGACCAAAAGGGATAGAAGAAAAAATAGGAAAAGAGGACATCTGTATTCGTTTTAACGTCAGAACTTACAACTAAAGCGATAACAGGTGGGGTTTAGCGAGAAAGGTGAAAGTGGATCAAGCAGTGATAGAAACTTGGTGGCCTTAATTGGGGGAGCTTTCATTACCTATATAATTTGGGGTTTTGGGGAAAACCAGTCTTGACGGTGTGTTCATGGGCATGAAGGTTGCTGTGCTTTGATTGTATTTCGTTTGGGGGAAAGCACTGCTGTGAAATGGTCCTAAGCGCGGAGGCTAGGCCGCTAAGGGGGGCACAAATGAGAAAAAAGGGTTAGGTTGATTTCGAGAGCCGAAAAGAAATGACATCCATGCAAATCAAAATAAAGCCGGAAAAGTGTGACTGACCCAGCTCGGATGTGGCGACGTCGAAACGAAGTCCTCGATGAAGATCAAAATTAACGGGGAATGCTGCGGTGGACTCGTACTCAGCAGTGGGCAGTTACAGTTCAGGGGAGGAGTCCGAATAATCTGGCTTCCCCAGCGAAATACTTTAGTCTGGCTCAAAAACGAGTGGGTTGGGGGGGGGAGAGGGCCTAACGATCAAGGAGATAAGAGAGACGGGACCTGCTGGGAAAGCCGGCTTGACTGAACATCTGAGTGAATCTTCCAACTCACCTAAATCTTGCAGCCAATCTCAAAAAGTATTCTTCTCTTAGGGGACAGGAGCGTTTACCCGGAACAGCTTCGGCTTATTTTCATTTTATCCTTCACAAGCTTCAAGGGACCCACTCGTTGGGAATGGCATAACTGGTGGCAGGGCTTATAGAGATAAAACAACAATAGGGAGGAAATAATCGGGAAAAACAGTGGGCACCCTATTTGTAAATCTTTCGGTAAACGCGATAACTTCGAGCCAGAACAACCGATCATACGAATCAGAAAGACCGGGGGGAGCAGGTCATATGAACAAAGGAGACAAATTCCTTGCAAAAAAAAACAAGATCATTGTTGAAGATTGGCGCAAGCTTCTGGAGGGGAAGGAAGAAGGGAGAAACTGACAACTTCAAAATAATTACAAAGAACGCGACTACGATAGAAAGGGGAGTTCAACGGTTGGAACTTATCTCTAAGTAAAGACGCCCCATCAGTTTTTAGATAAAGCTTCCAAATCTGGCGAGGGGAGTAGCTAGGAACGCATGTCCTTGGGGGTATCAATCATGGAAGACCAATTAGGGAGAAAAAGGATAGGCAAGCGGCGCAACCGTTTTCATACTGGGAAAATCATCTGGAAAACGCGCCTGCCTGATCGAGTGGTTGATTCACCACGGTTGCTCCTGAAAAGAATGGACTTGAAGGACGCCAGGTGCGATGGGGGATCGAATCGGGGGTATGCTCGTATGGTTACCTATTCGCGCTAAAGGGTTACTGCCGATTCCGTTCATGCATCGAGGAATGTCAATTTGCCTGAACTACCGGCAATACCATTAAAACGTCACAAGATAAACACCCTCGGGCAAACAACCGGGAAGCCTTGTAAAACCAATAGGGTGTCTCCTTCCAATATCACTAGGACAGGCACAGGGTCCTTAATGAGGAAATAGGGGTTATCCACGGCAAAAGGGCTTCATTCCCCCACGTCGAAGTGATATCTGGGATGGGCGGCGCAGATCCCACACCGCAATCGATCTCGTCCCTTTGGAAAACGTTCTCCTACGGCACCATGTCACAGGAAGCAGAGCGAAGGTACGAAGAAGAACATGCCGTCGTTGAAAACCGAGCACCAAAACCCAGCTTCGAACGCCATTGGGGTAAGGTGCTACGACCAGGTTCAAACTGACTGAGGAAAGGCTGAAGGAAAATAAAGAGGGTCCCAAGGGCACCAAATCAAAACACCAACACCAAAGGTCGGTCTTCAACAACTCGTTAACTGTTCTTTAAACCTTTCAATCACCCGTATACTTTTTGTGTATTTCCAATGCTGCTATCAAGAGGCACGGGAAAGTGGGTCCTAACCTAGGACTACAAATAAGAGCAAGACCTTAGTTCATCATTTAAACAACAAGACAGCCAAATGGTGCAAGGAAAAGGGGACCGGGAACTACGCGTCCACCCAAATCTTCCTTACAAGGTCAGTGAAAAGCTAACACAGTCCGTGGAACTAGAACAAGGAAATTAATGTAGCAAGTCCTATCCTTTTGACTGGAAGGACAAGCCGTCGTCGTCTCCAGAAATGGGTGAAGCTCAGCAAGAATGATTAGTCGTTATCTGACTAAGGGATTCATCTGTTCCCCTCGGCCTTTAAGGGTGAAAGCACCATTAATCCAAATGGAACTACCCCCACGGGAGAAAACTTCCTATAATTGCCACAAAAGTAAGATCCAAATGGCAACAAAAATCATGACTGTCGGAGTACCAGGCCATCTAGAAATCAAAGCTAGGGTTCCACCCACCAGCTTATCGGTTTAATATCATAGAACTGCGCGGGAGGAACGGGACAACGCTATTACCCTGACACCACCTAACTCAAGGGAAAAGGGAGCGGAAAAATGGACCTGTAGGGCGACTTCTTAACACGAACCCGAAAAATTGGAACTCAAAAAGTGAGAAAACCGTGGACACAGCTGGGGGGTTCCTTGATGCTATTAGAACGTAAAAAAGGGGACTCGGATTTGTAAATCCAAATGAGAAGCCTTACAAAACTCAGACTCAGACCAACGGAAATCTGGAATGCGTCTCATCACAGAAAGGGAGTAGAAGGAGGATTGAACAGAGTTGTCTGTCTTATTTGTGGGGTCAGGAGAATGTAATTTTTCGGAAAAAAAAAAATTGACTGTCCGCTCTAGGTAACACTTTTCAGATTTGTGCCATGGAAAAAGTTTTTTTATGAAAGGTGAGTGTTTTGTTGGTAAGAGGGCTCCTAGACATTGTTTGAAAAAGATTTTAGGTTTTGGGGACGTTGTTTGGGGAATCCTTGCGGTACCTGGCCCTGACTAGCGAAAGGGAGTAATAAAGCAGGGGGTTAACGTTTCACTAACCACGTGGATGGGCGAGGGGGGGACGCCAGAAATGGTTCACTAAGGGGGGGAGCTTACTTGTGCAGTTGTGTTGGCCAACTTTATCTAAAGGGGCGGGTGTTCGGTGCAATTGTATGGTGAAAAAGGTCCGGAAGGGGCGGAGGTGGCGTACACTGCATCTCCTGAAAGGTATATTCCTCCAGGGGGAAAAGAGGCGAACAACGTAGGCAAGGGGTTCTATCCTTACTTTTCTCAACTCTGATTATACTGAGCAAAGTTACACGATTGAGGTATTTTTCGGGCTGTGGGGGGACAAATGAAAAAGTGTTACTGTCCTTTTTCAGTAAACTCGCTCTTTGGGTTTAAGTTCGGGGAAGAAGGAACAGGGATGGGACAAAGTGGGCCTTCAAACTGCGTACTGGTTCTCAAAAAGGTTTCGTTTAATTAGGTGGACTGGGGCAAGTCCGTCGATTCGATAGCATGGTCACAAAAGCTTCCACTTTAATGACTGCGGGTACCGAGTTCCACGCTCAAGGGTGAAACCACCCGGTTATTGGACGACGAAAGGAGAAAGGAGGAAAAACTGGATGAAAATGATAGTCCCGAAGCTTTTGGGGGGAGGAAACCTTCAAAAGCCTTTCAAGTGGGAGCTTGAATAAAAAGTAACCGCGCTGGGGGGGAGGTTAACCGAGAAGTGGGGGGTGGGGGTGGGTGTGGGGGGTGGTGGGTGGGGGGGGGGGGGGTGGTGGGGGGCTTCCCAGCTCTCCTATATTATAAAGAATGGAAACGGTAACTTTGGGAGGGACGAACGCCTGAGAGGCGGGGGCTAGGTGGAAGGCACGTGCACCTTTTTACCGCATTTATTTCGAGGAAATGGGGCTGCCGAGGTGAGGAGAGGAAAATCGAATATTTGGGTTTACTGCTAAGTGTGGTTCGTGGGACGCGGGAAGGTGGGGTGGAGGGGGGGGTTCGGGGAAACGTTAATGGGTATGAAAAATGCGTGACAAAAGGTCCTACTCTATTCCCGGCAGCAAAAATGAAAAATAAAGGGTGTCCATTGGGATTAGCATATCGAGGGTAAAGACATAGGAAGGGAGGAGGACCAGAAGAAAGCTTAGGATCCACGTTAATATCCATCCGCGCTAAAAAGGCCAGGGGGGAAAGCGCAGAGAGTCATATTATAGGAAAAATTGGGCTTTAGGTAATTACTCTATTTAGGCATGAATTTCGAGGCCCTTAAGTCATTCGGATCTGCCGCCAAATCGTATGATCTTTCTAAAACTTTTGGGCTGAGCAAACCGATCAAGGCGAAAAGAGACTACGAGAGTCGCTAGTGAAGAATGAGCATCTCCGTTAATTGAAAAGCCCTTTCTCCAAGATTACAACAAAGGTCAGATAGGACAGACCTCGGAGGTTCCAGAAACTAAAGGTCAGCTTCGGGGAAGGGGGGTTCTCGAATTTCCACGCAAAATACCCAATCTTTCGGTAAAGTTTTCCTTGCGAGAGCCACCTCAACAACAAAAGGAAGGTATTAAAAGGGAAAAAGGAGAGGAGGCTCGAAACCAGGGTCTCAAGATGTACTTAAGCTGAGAGAGAAGGCAAGATTCAAGATCCTACGAATCAGGCGACTCAAGGTGACCTTAAATAGAAAAGAGTTCCAGGGACACGATCATTTTGGGGTGGAGATTGTCATAATCGTAAGGTCCGGCGGGGGAAGACTGAAGAATTACACTAGCTAACTATACCACTCATTTCCGTTTTCTTGCTCCTTGAGATGAAAATTGGAAGGGGCAAAAGCAGTTGTAGTGCGCCCCCTCGGGGGAAATAAAAGAAATTTAGATGGCGCAAGGCAGATTTCAAGAGGTCCATTGTGATTAATCGCAATCTGAGCAGACGAAAAAATGAGGATTCTTATATGATACTCAAAGTTGTCCTTTCAACTGAAGAAGAAAGGGATCGGCGGCCATCGAGGATATGCGCGTTAGTGGCTCCACTCACAAAAACAAGTTGCTCCTGATTTCGGTGAGCGATAAGGGAAAGGAGAAGGGGGGGATTGAAGCGAATAGATGCCAAGCCCGTTTTTAACCTTACGCACTTAGGCGGCTCTTTTACAGATTCCATTACAAATCTCACGTACCATGTTCACGCAGGGTGGCGGGGGCAGCCTTATCAGGAACTCAGACACCCATTCCCTCAAAACCACTGGGGCCCAGGGAACCGTCATAAATGGAACCCACAAACACATATTGAAAGGCGCCTTCAGATAATACCGAGGGAGTTCCCGTACCATGTTTAAGTGCTTGCAAAAGGTCAACCTGGACATTCTCCCCCACGGAACTTAAGGGAGGGGATAAAAACTCCCACTTGTACTTTACTGGGTCGTTACCTTTCGAGAGCGGAGGAGGAGCTCCGCGGGTAGTGTCTGTCCTTAACCAGGTAACAGATCATTCGAATCCTTACTATGAAAAAAAAAAAGTGAAGAGGCTTGGAAGCGACAACAAAAATAGCGGAATGGCATGTCAGAATTCCGTCTGACACTGGCAGGGAAATTCTGGAAATAACCGGGCAGGGATTCAACCGGAGAGGTACTACTCCGGGAAAGGTTTCACTATACTTTGCGTTATTGGAATAAGGCCTAATAATATTCAGGGACGAACGTGCCACAAAAGACGGGGAAAAATAAACTTAGTCCGAGTCATAAATTCAACCAATTTTGGGCTCAAGGGGGGGGTTTCCTCTTCTCCGTACGATTACAAAAAAAGAGAGGGAATCAGGCAAGGAACCTAACACTTCGTGTCAGCGGGAGAGACCAAAATTAAGAGGGCCAGAAGGCGACGTAACTTGGGATGAAGGGGAGACAAAGCGAAGGGGAGGTCTAAAGAGGCCCTACGGGAATCCATACCGTTGGAATCCTACTTCACGTAGGAGGAATTAAATAGTAGATTCAATAGGTTAATCTCGCAAAAGAGGGAATCATTACGCCCTACACCACTATTAAAAGGCATCACTGTGGGAAACACAAAAGGGAAATCATCGGAATCACTAAACCTGATGTGACTATCTTGGTTCAATTCAGCTATAGAAACTTACTTGGGAGTGCAACATAGAATGCAACAAGATGTTATTTGGACTTCATATCTCATAGTTCAAAGTGGAGGAACATCTCGTGGGACACGAAACCAAAATCAGCAAACGTAACACTTCGTCCACAATAACACTGTGATTGCTCAGGATGCAACAATCGGAAAAGTAAAATAGCAAAAAATTCCCACAACCCCTGTGGACCACGGGGGTTTCCCTTGAAAGAGGAATACGTAAACAGTCAAAAGCGGTTGAAAAAAAAAAGCGACCAGCTGAACAACCAGGGAAATTCACTCTTTTACTCAACAACAGAAGTATTTGAAGAGGAAGTTACCAGATTCATGTACTGATTTTTGTTTAGAGGGGAAGTTAGCCTTTCGGAAAATTCCTACTGCCGATAGCTCCCGGAACCATGGGCCCAAGGTGTGCAAAACCTGTTTGTGGGGGGGAATAAAGGGGGGGAAGGTAGAGGGGACAGAAACACTTTGGGCTATCAATTTGTTTTAGGGGGGCGTGGTTGGAAGCTTAAATCGGGAGGATGTCCCTGTCAGGCATCGAAGGGGGAAACTTACTAAAGCAGGGCATCTCTCACGGAAACTTTATCGTGATTTGTGGAACATAATTTGGAGCTTAGTGCCAGTGGTTAGGCTGAAAGGGTGGGGGGGTGAAGAGGGAGAGTAGGGTCGTGTAGTGCCATTTGCTTAAGTCCTTAGGAAGGGGGGGGAAAAGGAGTTGGGAAGGGGGGAATGTATTTTAAGGGTTGGTGAGGACTAGCGAAGGGAAGGGGAAGGTGCTAGGGGAAGTGGGGGGGGTGGGAATGAAAATAAGGGTGTGGGGGGAGGGGGAGGGGGTTGAGAAGGAGATTGAGGGACAGAGGAGGAGGGGAAGGGGGACAAAGGGGAAGGGAATACGGGCGGGGAGGGTGGGGATGCGTGGGGTGAAGTAAAGATATGCGCGTAAGGTACGGGGAAGAGGGGTAGGGTGGTAGGGGGGGGGGGGGGGGAAGAAGATAGGGGATGGTAATGGGTGGAGTTCTGTAAGTGGAGAGGAGGATTGGACTGAGGGAGGGGGGGGACGGGTTTGGTGTGGGGGTGGGGGGTGGTTGGTGTTTGGGGATCGGGGGTGGTTAAGGAAGGCGTTTTGAGGGGTCGGGGGCGGTGAAGGAAGGGGGGGTAAGCGTGGGTGTTTGGAGGAGGTCAGGACAAGGGTGAAGGGACTAACTCCACCAGCACTCCACAAATGGGAGGGGGGGAGGTCCATAGTTGGAAACTTCTGGGGGAGCGTAACCGTATCGACTGACTGGATAGGAAGCCAGGGAAAAAAAAAAGAGAGTCTCAAAGTGAAACAAGATTTGGGTGACATTTCTTTATACCCTACTTGTAAAGCCAATAGACTGGTCGACTGGCTGAAACGGGTCTGGGGTTTCGGGATCTTTGAAAGAAAGAGGTGTTTAGGCGTGGTTGAGGAATTCAAGTACTCTTCTTTTCGGGAGTTAAAGGGGCCGTAACAACTTTAGGAAGGTATGAAACTGCTTACTATTTTGGGGGAAAGGGTATGGAGCTTATTAGGGGGGGGACTGGTCAAGTGGAATCCTGGATCATATAGCCCTCCTTTACGAAAAGAGAGTCCCCAACGTATACGGTGAAGATGTTAACCGGGAACAATGGAAAAGAAGGGAAAGGACTGGTTCCATTTGACGAGAGGGAGGGAGCAAAAAGTCTCATACTGGATCTTCTATGAAACATGCCATAGTCCGCTTGTTTGGGGGGGATGCGGCAGCAACTTGCACGTTATAGGAAAAGGGAGGCTTCTGGTGACTGTGAAAGAACCTATAGAGAATATCAGAATCCTTTAACTTAGCTTTTATCGTCCCGTACCGCCACTAAAAGGTACGGAAGGAGAAAGTGTGGGAGAGGAGAAGGGGGAAAAGTGGTATCCAAATTTTCAAAAGGAACTTTGTCGACGGTGGATTCTCTGGAAGGCCGCGAACATAAGGGGGGGGGGTGGGGGAACAAGGGGATTACGTGTTTAGGAAAAATTTCTGCGTGGTGCCTAAATTGGTATTGAGGAAAACTCAAACTTCGTGGAAAACGGTAGAAGAGCGAGGCTCAGTCACCGGAATCGCAGGCATAAAAAGGGAAAAAGGAGAGTTCGGGAGTAACATTGAGAGCATAGAAGACATCAAAAGGAGCTCAGCACTATAAACCTTGGGTTAAGTATAAAAGCCACTAACTCTCTGCCATGACCGCCGAGCAAAAAATAGAAAGACGGTTAAGCTAGATAATACGGGCTTTTGCAGATGGACGTCAAGGAAAATGGCTTGGCTTTACGATATCCCGCCATCGAAAGATTGAGGGAGACTGGGAAAAGAAAGGGGGCGGCTCCTGCGATCAAATATAACGGGGCTGGGTCGGAATCGCAAGGTTGTTTCATTGAATGTCTTAAGCATCGCGCAAGTGAAACTCCAGAGGCTTGGACCTCTTAAAAAAAAATGCTACGGAACAAAGGGGAGAGGGAGAGGGTACGTAAAAGGCGCCGGAAGATCCGTCTGTCGGCGACGTTTCCGAAACAAAACGCAAAGCTTTCAGGAAAACGATTGCAAACTGGGTTCCTATCTGGGGAGAAACTCAAAACAAACGAGGAGGAGCAGGGAGAGGGAATCTCGGGAAAGACCGAAAAGATTTGGGGGAAAAAAGTTGCAGGGGTACGCGATCACGGCCACGCCTAAGGAAGAAGCTGACGCGCCAGTCGAAAGTAAAACGCTCCCTGGTCGGGGGACCGCGCAGGCATTGGGGGGTTAAGATTGGGAGAACAAAACTGGAGGGGACGAGAGGAGATGCATGAACGAATCAAGATACAAAACAACTATACGCGACTACCCAAAAAGGTCCCGTTCCTCTTGCGAATTGGAGACAGCGAAGCCCAATCAGTTGTCAAAAACTCAAGAGACCGGCGTCAGGGAAGGGGGGGGGGAAGGTTCATAGAGATGTCCATGGTAAGGAAAGCCGCCTCACACTTACATGACTACCAAGAGATCTTATATGATCACCAAAAGGGGAATTTAATGAGACCGAAGCTCAATGAAGACACGGCGCCGTCCCTTGATTTTCTGGCGTCACCCACTTGGCCCTTCTGGTTTATTAAAACCAAGGGGGGCGATGGTAAATGTCAATTCACCTCAGGAAAGAGTGGACTCGAATGTTTGGAACTACGGAAACTTAGTCGGCAGTCTTCTTCCGATTCCGGACTGAGGCGTCGAGTAAAGGGTCAAACAGCTGCTTGCTACAATACACCATTGCAAAACGCAACAGTTTCAACCCACCGCAGCACCGAAGAAAAGACGAGACCTTGGGAACACCCAAATAGTCCTGCCTAGACTCAACGATGCAGAACACAAAGTGGCCGGACGGAGAAATACATTACATGGCAAAAAACAAAAAATTGCTCGTTGATCTTCAAAATGTGAGGTGAAGAGCCACCACTACGACTGGGTTTTCTCATAAAAAGGAGGGATTTCACTCAGAAATTTTAATGAAGGTTGCCAGTATCGCGAAGGTACGACAGATCAACCGCCGTGCTTAGGCAGACAACCAAACCAGCTTGTCACATGGGGGGTTTGGCAAGAAGAGGTTCCAGAAAGAGCTCGAACCCAAAACATCACGGGCCTGTCTAACCCTTATATGGGAACTGCGGCGGTTCACTCAAAACATGACATTAAAACAAAAAGTTGGTTGCGGGGTGCCAATTGGGGGCGGATCATATTCCTCGCTTGACTTGCACCACAATCCCACAAGAAGAAAAGAAAAAAAAGGGAAAGGACAACATGAAAAGCTCATGGTTTCAATTTGTGAATAGGCCCTGGGCCTTCCTTTCCGCAAGAAGATTACATCACCAAACTGGAAAATACTTGACGGGCAAAAACAAGGAGGGGGGGGAAAAATCCGATAATTAAGAAAGTGGAGCAATCACTTATAAGGGGACGTATCCCATCTACCTCAGGAAGCTCAAAGAAAGAAAAGGAGACCAGAGGGTGAACGAGACAACTTATGAGTCTATACGTATAATTCGCCTTTCTCACTCACCGCCTTCAAATCGGGGGAATGTGGGAAACACCATCAGCCAATGTTCGGAAAGAACATCAACCGTTCATGACTGGCAACACCAACTGTAAGCTCCAGGGGCGCTCAACATTTCAGCTGGCGTTCAAAAGAAGGCGAAGATCAAGGGGGTTAAGTTAAAGAGGTAAACATTCTGGGACTTGAACGTCTCTCAGAGGGCCCTGGAGGAAAGCCCGAGTCACCAAAAAGAATAACGCGGTAACTGCTCAACAATTTCATGTGACTGGCTAAGTAGTAGACACAGCACTTTACGGTTCGGTTCAACCCCTTACCGCTGTTCCAAGGAGCGGATCAGGACAGTCCACCAGAAGGGGGGGGAAAAAAAAAAACGCAAAAACAGTCAAAATGAACAACACGAAACGGAATCATAAATAA
>Ga0179591_1354158_pt1 | contig 13588 bp, 16 predicted proteins | sample CZOMad2_1_08_16f_FD_182891 | JGI IMG/M metagenome (GOLD analysis project Ga0179591, IMG submission 182891) | Vadose zone soil fungal communities from Angelo Coast Range Reserve, California, USA - CZOMad2_1_08_16fungal (PacBio error correction) | ecosystem: Environmental > Terrestrial > Soil >...
CTTTATTGGACGTATGCTGGGGATGAGGAGACTCATTTTCAAGCAGCGAAGGGCAGCCAGGACTTCTACAGGCCCGCAGCAACGATTGTGACTTGGGGACTAGGGACCAAAAGGGAGTTCCACTGTGTCGGCGACGATTAATGGACAGGCTAGCCACTTAAGGGGGAAAGAGATGACTCCTTGAGAGGCTTACCATACGTCAACGCAGAGAAATAGGTAAACAAATCGACCCCTGCACCAAAAAAAGGCGTCAGCCGTTCACAAAGTTTTTAGCTCAAGGGAAAAGAAAAAAGAATGCCGGAAACTCAAAATCACTCGCCGATGGTAAAAAGGACTACGTTCTTCTCATCCGAATTATAAGAAAGAACAGACTCTAGGGGGGGGGGCCCGATGGCGGGAAGAAAGGGGAAGAACGAAATATCTCGGGATAACAATGCAATGGAAAAAAAATGTCCCCTAGCCTGACAACGAAACGTATCAGCAAGGGGGATGTTTTTAGACGACAAAAAAAGGGGGAGATTGAAATAGAGACGGGGGAAGATGGTCGAAACAGACACCTTACGGGACCAAAATCCAAGCCGGTCTCTGCACGACGTCAACCACTGACTGGGGGAGGGGCTTGCGGGGGAGGGGGCAAACCCTCCCGGACCCGAAGAGTCGGGAGGATTCTCTCGCGATGATTGCTTCAGGAGAAGGGTCGAAACGAGGGTTTTGGAAAAAAAACCGCGGCTTAGCTTGCCAAGGAATGCAACTTCTGAGAAACTACCTCTGAGCTTCTGAGTGGAGGCGCTAGACTTTCGGGGGACGTCGATTCCTTATCGAATGTCCGGGGGGGAAAGACTACTTAAGATCGTCTAAACAATAAGTCCGACTTCTACAGCCAGGGCGAAGCTCAAGATTCTGCTTTACCGAAACTGGGGGATCCAGTGATGGAAGGGCGAAAGGGAGCTGGGAGATTCTACTTACCTTTAAGACTTTCGGCCTTCAAGGTCTGCATAAAAGCTTCGTGCGGGAAGGGAAGTCGCACTGACGAGAATGCTAAAAAAATCCGCATAGCTAAAGGGGCGTGGCCAAACGAGAAGGACAGGACTCCTCAAAGTTATAGAAATAAAATCAACGGAGAAAATCAGCAGGAATGGGCTTTCTATTCTGTGGGAGTGCTAGAACTACTCCTGCAGAAGTCAGGTTCGTGAGTGATAGGGTGATCGCGCATGAAAACCAGGCCTATCCTCCTCCTCGGAAGCGTCCCCCTGCCGGAGGGTAATGGGGACCGGGGACTAAAAGCCGAAACAGGGGGATAAGAAAAAAAGAAAAATTCGTCACAACCTTTCACTCCGTCATAACAATCGCAAAAGGAAAAAGGGGGGACAAAAAAGCAACACTCTCACAAAGACGACTGGGGGGGCAAAGGAGGCTAATAAAAAAAGAAGGGTCTACCTAAATGGTCAGTTGGTCTAGATGGGGTAAGGTACTACTCATCAAGAAAGAAATTAGGAACGAAGCGACACTTCTCAAAGGCCGCAAGAGGAAGGAGACTGACTTTTCGGAACACGAAGGGATGGTTCACAGGATGATAGGACGGCAGGGGCCCGGGAGGATGAGGGTGGAACTGGTGTCAAATTCGCTGTATGCCTCAGACGATGTTTGTCACAGCCGGACAGCTTTGAGGCGGGAAAGGTTTGAATTTCAGTGCCGATGATTCCTGCACTAGAGAAAGATGAACCCAGCCTTCCCATGGCGGGGATCGCGTAGTTTCCGGGGAACCCAAAGGGGAGGTTTACTCAGCCGTGGAAGGGCGCATTGGAGAGTCAACTTTTCGAGGCCTTAGATACCGATGTTTAAGAAAATGGGACTTGCCGAAGGTCCATTGGGGTCGGGAGACGGAAGCTTACGACTAGATGGCACTAACAAAAGGAAGGGAAAGCCGAGGACTCTGCAAAATTACACAGGCCTTAGGACTCCGCACGTTTCGAAAAGAAAATTTGCACCGGAGGCAGCAATATCGCCGACCCAATTCCGGACGACGAAGGGCGACTGTCCCCGCGAGCCTCAGTTAGGGAAAAGACCAGGGGGACCCTGGAGGAAGCTCCCTTTGACAAGGAATGGAAGGGGTCCGGGCCCGGGGCCTACACGCAAAAAAGGAAAGCTGGGCGTCGCTACTGCGGTCCGGAAAAATTTTGAACAACCTCTTAGGGGTGCGTCTGTGAAAGAACCACCTGTCCAATAAGAAAAGAAGATCTTCTCTAGGACTACAGACAGGAAAAAAACACAAGGGGGAAGGAGATTGAAGACGACCGATATCTTGGACTATCAAATGGTTTTGCTGGGGCTACAGATAGGGATGCCTATGAATCAAAAGTGATCAAACGCGATCGGAGGGTTAGCGCTGTGTCCACCAAAAAGGGGATTTTTCGGAAAAACCTAAAAAAACCCCCTGTAGCGTCAGCAAGGGGGAATAAAAGAGTCAGACAAGGGACTACTGAAAAAAGGGCCGCAGTCATTTCCGGTAAGGGGGGCGTCCGGCATGGGGGGAACCGAAGTCTCTCATGTGACGATAAAAAAAAAGGATCGCCAAGGATTTCGGGAAATTGCTTGAGGAACTTCCGGGGGGGGGGGACAAGTACCATCGGTGCCTAGGAAATGGGAGCGCTTTATTGGGAAAAAGATAGTAGGCCGCCGTAGGGGTCAACCCTAATTACTTTCTTCCTAGGTGGCTTTTCAAAACGGCAGGGGAGAGAATTTAGCTCCTACCAGGGGTTAAAAGCAAAAAATGGCACCGATCAAGGGCAGTGCTACCGGGCTGTTCCAAGATCACCAAAAGGGGGGAGGCCATGGGTCAAGTCAATCAGTTCGAGGAGCAATATGCTAAAGTCCACGGTTCAAATAAACGAGAGAAGTCTGAAGAGAATGTGAGTGTCAAATCTATAAACAGTCCGCGCCACCCGTGTCACAAAGGCTCATGCCGAAGGGGCAGAAAGGAAGGTTCTCACCTCAGGGACAGCCGTGCGGGGGAAGAAAAAGACGCGTCATTCCGAGGGCCTGGAAGGGAACTAATTTGAGGTGCTAAATTAAGGGCGAGGATGAGATTCACACAGGGTCCGAAACTGACGGGGGCGCCATCGCAGTTAGGTCTACGCGTTGTGGGAAAGTAAAAAAATGAGCAGTCCCCAAAAAGTCCTTGGGCGTGGGGATTGGGCCCGCCTCAGGGTCGGATTGTCTTAGGGGGAATAAGGGCTAGACATGTTGGGGGAATTCGGTAGTGAGTAATCGGTGGACCAGCTCGAACAGAACCCTCCTTCGGTGGGGGGTCGGAAAACCGCAACTAAAAAGAATGGGGATGAGGGATTAATGATCGAAGTCAAGAATAAGAGATCAAACTCTAAAGAGAAAAGCATTTCGTTAATCTTTCGCGGGGTAAGCGAGACCACTTCCTGGGGACAACCCCTGTATGGATTGGGGTGAATGAGTTTAGACTGCTCTCAATGTTTACTTAGATTAGGAGCCACCTGGGGAACACAAAATCCTTCAGTTAGGCAGGCTCAGCGGAGGTAGCCGAAATACGAGCTCAGTAACAGAGGAACCGGGGTCGGCTGACGGGGAAGTGCAAATAATAGAATAACCACGGAGAGAAAATGGGTGGGGTCATAATCCAAAGCAAGGTCAACTTACCTGGCAGCATCAGGGGACAGGAGCGGGCTCAGCCGGCGTAAGGCTGATAGGTCTACGAATCGAAGACCAGGACGGACAAAAAATCCATCAAAGGAGGAAGCGCAGGACGAACAGACTAGTTGGCAAAAAGGGGAAATTTCGCATGAGCTCAAAAAAGAAGAGGTTTCCCTTCGGGCGGAACAGAGGTGATGAAAGGGAGCAGCACCTCTTTGCAACCAGGGTCTTCACATGGAATGAAACCTGAAAATCATCAACTGGGGAGATCCGAGCCAATTAGTTCAGACGTGTTGAGGTGCAGGCGTCACAAGCGGGATGGCCGTAGGCTGAAGAAGAGAACAGGCATCTATTCAGGGGTGGTTAAGGGGTTTAAAAATACCTATTTTTCAGCCAAGATCGGGGGGGGGGAATGGGTGAACTGTTGTGTCATGAAATCAGAGCAAACTCGAAATTAGGGGAGACGAAAAAAAGAAAATAGGACGGACGCAGGGTAGCGTCAACCGGCGTCAGCGATGAAGGATGTATCAAGAATGAGTTCATAAAAAGTTTTCCATGTGAAGGTCATTGCTGGAAGGAAAAAGAGCGAATCTCCATCGGGCCCAAAGAGTGGATAAGTAGGCATAAAGGGATCGGATCCTTGCAGTGCGCAGAAAAGGGCACTTGAAAAAAAACCTGGAGAGATGGGGAACGTACGCTGGAAAAGGATTCGGAAACTGAAGTGTAAAAATCAAGGACGGAATTGGTCCTTGGGGGGGAAATAGAGCGATGAAAGTTTCTCTTGTTATATCCTCCTGGACTAAATGGGCCCTGAGGAACATTAGGGGAATGACCTTTCCTTGGATATCTCTAGAGGGGACTGCCTAAAAAAGCATCACACTACGGGATGAAACAGAAGGAAAAGTTCTCTGTAGAAAAATTAGTCGATCTGGGGGAACGGGGATCTGCTGGCCAGAAGTAATATTGTGCGGGGGAGGCCTGAGAGGGGGGAAAATCTCTTAGCAAGCCTCATGAAGGGGGTATTTATACCGGAACAGCGTGGCCAGGAAGGGGCGGGGAAAAAAGATGAGAAGCTGCAAAATTCGGCTAATGGAAAGACCAGGGAAATGCCGAATTGAAAAGGCACATTGAAATCGGGACCTCAGAAGGGGAAACAAACACCGACGTTTCAGCCGGGATGGTAGGGGAGGTCCGGAGGACCGAAGATCTCTCAGACCAACACCGCCCTCCCACATGCTAAGGGACTGAACGCAGGATTCAAATCTCTAGCAAAAAAACCATTAAGGATGAAAAGGAGATGTTGCCAGGCCTAAGGTACTCTCAGGAAAAAAGGGGGAGTCATGCGGGACTGTACTAACGGAAGAGCTGAAGAGACGCCGGCTCCTCCTTGAATCATATCAATCAAAGCTCGGTTACTAATCGACCTGTTTCGAGGATGGGGAACAGAAAGTGCATGGAAATGAGTTCGGCTCGCCGCGAGAAAAACTTCTTTGTGAGAGAGAGTTGTTTTAAAACAGACCGTCAATGAAAAAAAGGGGTGAAAGTAATGTGAGTCCTTAATGGCGTAGGGTAAGGGGGGACGCGCATAAGTACCGCAGCACTAAAGCGAGAATCGAAGCAGGCCAAAACCACCCCAGAGTGCCTGCAAAAGCGAACCGGTGTCTGCAAAGTCGAACAAGGGAAGGGGGCTCTCAGGGCGGGACTTAAAGATTCAACCGTTTCAAGAGTATGACGAAGAAGTCGGTTCCATGAGGTATGGGCTCGCTTCAGGGGGGGCAAGCTAATCTCGGCGGAAAGTGCCGTACTCAGACGCGAGGCGTTGCAAGACAAGATCAATCAGGGAGAGGACAGCAAAAAAGGATCCGTGTGAAACGTTGTACGAATCAGAAGGGCCCTCGAAGTTCATAAATGTGGGGGGGAAAGGGGGGAAGGGATGACTGACGGGAGGAAACTACGAGAGGACAAGGGGGGGGGAGTCTCTCAATACTTCGAAAGGGGGGGACTAGCTGAGGCGGGTTATAGGCCAAAGGACATTGAACCTCTGGTTAACTAAGGGGGACTTTTTACCAGGGGAGGCTCCTGAAAAAAGGGATGGGGTTACTCTCACGGAACTTAACAAGGTGGGGGGGGGTGTGGATACCTCTCGGGGGTGGCTCCTGGAGAGGAAAAAAACTAAGAGGGACATTGCTTACGAGGGATGAAAAAAAAAGAGGAAACGTAGGGCACACCTGAAAGGAATGAATTTATATAGTCTAAGCGTCAAGGGGGGACTTTTACTTACTGCGGCAGCAAACAAGAGCAAAAAAGGTGAGAGAAGATAAAAAGATGCTTGTCGGCCCGGTTCGCAGCAATTTAAGAAATGGGTTCCATGCAAGGCTGGGAAAAAGAAAGTCAGCTCAGAAATGGACCTCACAAAGTGGAGAGGTGCGGCTGACACGAGCTTTCGTAAGATGGGTTAGTAGGTTGGCTGATACGATGCGGGGCCATCAAGGCTGGTCCGAGGCGATCCTCTTCTCACGTGGAGCATCAGTTACCAACTGAAGGGAGGTAACCGACATGAATGAGGAGTATTGGGAATGAGTTCTTAGGCCTTTCTTTAAGATGAGGAATACCGGCAAAAGTTCCTATCCAGAACGTTTACTACAGGAAAGACTTTAAAGAAAAAACGATGTTCTAAGGGACAGCTACAAAGACTAGAGGGGTCACCGACGGACGTTTGGGACAAAGGGGGGGGGGGGGGTTAGGACCTGCTAAGAACAAGATCTACGAAGGAGAAATAAAGGGCGCAACAGGATGGTCTTTGAAGGGGTTTTGTGAATTAGTAGAGGGAAGCGTACCCTTGCGAAGGGGGGGGGAGCTTAAAATTGGGAAGGAGCCGAAGGGGTGGGGCGCTCCTAAATAATTCAAAAGGGGGGGCGACAACCATTAGGGGGATGTGTCAATGATATACTTGGCCTCAACCGAGGAACCAAAAAAAAAGAAAGGTTCAAGACAAATGTCAAAGTGGTGGAAGATCTCCCTGTTTAAAAAAAGAAAAAAGATAAAACAAGAGGGGGGTGGAGGTGATTCGCAGGCAGGAAAGAGTAAGAACAAAAATGGAACACCTTCCCGCGGAAGGGTATTTGGAAAGACTCATCAGGAGGGAAGAAAAGGATACTCCACAATAGGGTCAAAAATTCCGTCTCAGTAGGGCTCAGGCGGAACACTGAAGGGGTGACTGACGGGGGAATTGTAAGGATAGTAACTTACGGTGTTGGTGAAGGGGAATAAATAGTTGGCTTCGTTGCACGAGGGCTTTCTTTGGGACCGCCCGATTGGGGGACGAACGTACCCTCCGACTTTATTAAAAGTTTCAAAAACCTGTTGGGTACGTGTTAGCTGACTATGAATGAGTGAAAGAGAATATCGGGGATACCCTCCTCCGGGGAAAAAAAAAAAGAGGGGATAGCGGAATGGCCGAAACTCAGGTCGCTGGACTTGGCCATAATTGAAGAGGAGGTTAGGGGAAAGTCTGCGCTAAAGAAGAAAAAGCGGACTGGGTGGGGGGAACCAAAAAATAGGGAGCATTGAAAAGTCAGGGGGGGGAGACACTAAGGGAGGAAAGCTCTCACGAGAGAGAAGGAGGAGAAAAGGGGACGGGCACGGGGGCATCGCCACCTTCGGCAAAGAGGACTCTCACTTTAGGAGATACACTACGGTTCTCCGGAGGGAGCGGCCTAACGTTCTCCTCGTGATGAAACAGGCCGTGGAAAGAAAATCGAACATAATGAGGGGGTCTACTTGTACCAAGAGGCCTCAATCGGTGTGGAAAAAGACCTTTTTTTATCCTGAAGGGGGAAAGGAACACCGGGGGAGAAGATGGGTTATGCTCAAAAATCAAAAAGAAAAGGGGAAGGAGCAGGGCCACCTGGCAAAAAGGAGAGAGGACTCTACGGGGGCTGAAGGGAAGACGGGCTTCTCGCGGGGAAGGTTGGGGAGGTAGAAAGGAACCACTCAATCGCAAAAGAAGGGTCGGTCTCTCGCGAACATCGAAAAAAGATAACACAACAGAGGGAGGAAAAGTATATTTCTGAAAAAAGCGCGACAGATCTTGGGAGAATGGTGTTCTTGCGCAAGACTAACAATAAGGGGTTGGGGGTGCTCGGGAATCAAGAGACCACGTTAACCGGGGAGGAAGGAGATCCTAACATTGGGGAGAGGGGGGAGCGAATATTTCCCCACGTTACGGACCAGGAAGAGATAGAAACTAGTTCAACGGGGAAAGGGACTTTATTACAGCCATGAGGAAATAGACAAATTCGCCAAGAAAGAAAGGTCAGGCGTCAACGTGGGGAAACGCCCGAAGCTAAAATGTTAGAGAATTCTCAATGTAAGGGAAAGACCAGACTTGGGAGCACTGCCGGCCCAGGGTAGTAAAAAATCGTGTACGAGCAAAGGATAAAAGGGGTTTCAACCATGGGGAAGCTGGGAGAAGAGTGGGACGCACTGGGAAAGTTCGACAGAAAATATGTGGGGGAAGGGACTGGGAGGGAGCTGAAGAGGGCTGGCCATTCAAACCTGAATCCGGGCACCATTAAATGGAAGAGACTACCCTTGGGCTTCGATTTACGACGATACAATCCTGGGTCAAAGCAAGGGTGGGGCGTGCTTTGCTACGTGATGTCTGAGAAGTGTTTTCAGCACGGGGGGGAGAGAACAAATAGTTCGTTAAAAAACGCCTCAACTGGGGAGGGGGGTAATTGGCGGGGAAAAAAAAAGTCGCTGGCGGGGGGGGGGAGCAAATCCAATCCGCAGTAAGCCATGAAGAAGGAATCCTTATAGAAAAGAATCCAAAAGGACACCCGTCCGCTCCCGGAGGAGGACAAGGCGACGTGAAAAAGTCAAATCAACTACTCTAAATAGGGGGGATTTACTTGAGAGGAAGGATCTGTCTATAAGAGGCCGAAGGTAGAAAGTCCTGGGGTGGAGGAAAAGCCCAAGTTGCTTACTCCGCCAGGGGAGTAGCCAGAATAGAATCCACAGAGAGAGGGGTGGAGGGGGGTGATTGGGGGTTGGCCCCCGATTGGTCTCGTTATCCAGGGAAGAGGTTTGTGACAGGACGGGGTGGGAATGCCCCGGGTCGATCTCAGAAGCGGAGGGAGAGCCATGGTAAGAGGGAGTGGGGAAGTCACGGTAGGCGTAGCATCATCGCGATACCAAGACGACTCCATGAGGAAGGCGTTAGCGGAGAAGACCCCAACTGAAAAGATTAAATATGAGTTTCATTTATGTGTAGACTGGAAGGTATATCATTTTTGGCGGGTCTTCGGGACCAAAGTGACACACCGCGGGGGAGGAAGCGACGACGGGACTGGTAGCTCATGCGGCGGAGCCGAACATGAGCCCGCCCCTTGAGGAAAAAAAAGTGGAATGCGGGGGGGTCTAAAAAGACGACGGAAGTCCTGTCTACAAAAAGGGGGCGCCGCCCAGTGGGAGTCAGGCAAGCCGGAAACAGGGAGGAAGACCATCACGTCGTGGGGAAAGGGAAAAAAAGGGAGACTGGCGCAATACGAAGGGACGGAAGGCAAGCTAGAGCTTCCGGTTAAGGAGAGAGAGGTATCGCAGCCCTGGAGAAAGTTTAAAACAATGGGAAAGAGGCAAGGAAAGACTCTAGGTTCCGAGATGTGCGCGGGAAGAGTCAGCTGGGAGAAAAAGTCCTCTGTCCGTGCAACAAAAAAATGGACATATCGGAAAGCAACGAAATCGAAATTAGAGCACCCATGCAGAGTGGCTCAAGGTGTTTCAGTGCTGAAAATCAAAGAAGTCATTTCCGCGGGACTCAAAAATCAAACCGGGGCAAGAGGCAAGTGGTAACTGGTTCCGGGGAAAACGGCATTGTTTGAAGAAGGAGCTCAGCCAGGGGGCAGAGTTTTTAAATCTCAAGACGCGGCGCGGGGACTAAAAAAATCAAGATGCAGCACAAAATGCGCACAATCGTAGGGGGAAAGCGCGGCGGGGAGGGGCGTCACAGGGCGAAGCAAAGGCGAGTCCATTGTCCCTCCGGGACGGGGGGTCGCCCTCAAAACCCGGGAATCTCAAAGAGGGAACTCACCAAGAAGGGTTGACTTCTCAACGGTGGGAGAGAGGCCGTGGACGCCATGGCAGAGAGGTCAACGTTCCAACATCGGAGGGATTTTATGCTACGAGAAGGGGTAAGGAAATCAACGGCTGTGGGAAGGGGAGTTGACGAAGGGTTGGCTCTGTCCATCCTCCGGGGGGGAGACTGGTTAATAGAAAAGGAGAGGCTTCTTCGGCGTAGTGGAAAAAAGGGAGGAAGTATTCTCCTAAAGTATTCCAACCGTTTGCGAGGAAAGCTCAGGATCGGGGGAAACTGCCTGAGCCACTACAAGATTTAACTAAGAGTGCAAAGTTATCTGGGGATCCTACAATCGGGAGAAGGAAGAAAATGCTGGGGAATATAATATTGGGCCGGAGAAGGCATGCAGGAGGTCGTTTATCGGAAGCTCAGACTTCACTACCTAGCCAGGGGAGGAACCTTATCTATCCGTTCACTGCTTTTCCGGACTGGGGATGGGTTTTTGTAAAAAAAAAAAAAAAAAAAAGAAGGCGTCCCAGAATAGGCGGTCTGACGAACAGTTTCAAAACTGAAGTGCGCGCATTTCGCCGCGGAAAGAAAAAAACAAAGTTGTTAGAAAAGGAGGAGCCATGCGGATCGCGAAAAAAAAACTTTGCTCAGTAAAGGAAAAGACCGAGGAAAGACCATTTGGCGGTCTGCGAAGAGGGCAAGGAAACAAGAGATATCAACCAAAAGGGGGACCCTGAAGATATTGTTGCCCATTGAACTCAAAGGACTGTCTTGGGTCGAGAATGGAAACAGCGGCCTCACGGATGACCTAGCACCTCAAGGAAAAAAGCATTAAACAGCCGAGGGGGAGGGTGTGGGGGAGGGAAAAGCGTAATATAATTGGCCAGATTAAGGTGGGAGGAGTATTGAGGCAAAAAAGGGGGGACGAGGATTGGGAAGACCGATCTGGAAAAAGCCAGCGTGCGACGGAAAAAGCAAGGTCTCGGGGGGGATTTTGAATCTGCCTCGCGGTCCGTAAAATCCAGCGATCAACGGAAAGAGTGAATCGGAAAAATCCGTACTCGTGGGGAATCTTCGCCAGAGACAAGGAAAAGAACGATGTAACCCTGGGTCGGACTAAGGAAAGAGGTCATGGCCTCGATCATGCGAAAAACGTAACGAATCTACGAGCTTCTCGAAAAAAGGAATCCCGTCGCGGCCTGATCTGCACAGGAAAATAGGAAAGACAGATCCCCCCCCCCCCCCCCAAAAACTTCTAGCGTGGAAAAATCGTGTTGAAAAAGAAATCCCATCACCTGGGAGGGGAATTTAGCTCACCACAGGGAAGAAAACAAAAACCCCCCTCCTTATGGTTGGGGTGGGCCCTCAGAGAGGATTGCATCTGAGGAGGACTAGATACTCCTCTGGGCGCGGAAGAAAGCCTTGACGTAGTCTCCGGCCTCTTTTTGTAGGAACGGAGTAACTAGGGACGGCTTTAGGCAAATAAGTTTAGACAGAAAGTGGGGAAACCTCTCGGAAGGGGACAGAACTATTTTAAACTCCGGGGAGCCGTGACTGCCTTCATTTGATTTTGGGTATTCGACGCGCGGGGCGGGGCGTTGATTTAAAAAAAGAACTTTGGCCAAACACCTTGAGAGTGCGAGGATTCTAAAACGGAAAAAAAGGTAACCAAAGGAAGAAAGGGACTGCCAGTTCGAACGAGCATTAGGGGGGGGAAGGCGGGGATAAAATCAAAAAAGACCGAAGTATTCTCCTGGGTGAGCTGGTAGGGTAAACAAGCCTGTTCCAGAATGGGCGACAGAGTAGCGCTGAAGAAACCGAGATAACTTCAGCGAAGGAGGAGGGGGTCGAGGCTGATTGGCCGCTCTCTGACAGGGGAGGGTGGTAATAAGGGCGGGTCAGTCTCGGTCCACCGAAAGGGCGCTGTCCTACGAACTGGGGATGAAACGATCTTGCAAAGGAGAACAGTGCTAAGGGTCTTCGCAAATGAAGTCGGCAAAAGTGGGGCTGCTAAAACGACATTTTCTCTGGACGAGGTGTCGCTCTGATTAACAACCCAAGGGTATGGGGGGGGGGCCTGGGAAGTAAAGTGCTAGGGGGTGCATCCAAAACAAACATTTTTGGAAGCCCCTGCGGGAGTTTCTGGGCCTGAAAGTGCGGACACATTTCCTGAAAAAGACTGACGAGGCGTGGTGGGGAAGGGGGGGACTCCCTTCAGAACAATCTACTAATAACACACGAACCCGCAGAAGGAAGGGGAGGGCTAGCTTGGGGGCGGAAATAAAACGACACGCCTCCTGGGTCTGCTCGCGTAAGGTGAGGCGGAAGGACGATCAAAAAGGTCAGCCCTAAAGCGGTCAAAGAGTCGGCGGCACCCGAAAAGGTTCGCCGTGAAAACCTATGAAAAACTACAATGCGTCACTCACTGACGGGGGAAAAAGCAATAGCCCAAAGATGGGCAACAAAACAAAAAGAAACGGTCTTGAAGTGCCTCAAGGAAAGAGCCAAAAAAAAATGAGGCAGGAGAAGGCGCTGAAACGATTATTTCGGGGGGGGAACGCCTCATCCAGCCGAAAACGCACCGTACTTCTCCAGGAAGGATCTCGGGAATCGCCAGCGGTAGGGAACTCAAGCGATCAAAACTGCTGTGCGAGGATGTCGCAATCGGAGGGCTGCAAGGTATGAACGAGTTGAAATTGAAAGAGGAACGACCGGGGTGGGTCTCATCTTTAACGGAAGAACTTGTGAGGTTGTGCCATGACGGTTCGATGCCGAAAAATGAGAACGAAATCGCACGATTGAATCGGAAACGCGAAAAGTGCAAAAATCGGGAGCGCGTGAATTATGCAAAACCGGGCGCTTTCCCGTCCGGGTCCAGTCTGGAATGGCAGGGAACGCCTGTTCGGCGAGAAAGGAGATACCGGATGTTAATGAACTGAGGGGGGAATCAATACAGTTGTGGAGAAAAAGACGGCAGCCCAGATCTCCAAAAGAATCGCTAAAAAAGGGAGAGTCACCCGATGCCAGACCACCACAGAAAAGGGAGACCATCAGGCGGAATCACTACCTGGGAAGACTCTCTCGATAATACTCAGTGAGGTAAACTTCCGGAAAGGAATGCGGAAATTTGGCGAACTTTGCGCAAAAAGAAGTGTCCTCCGGTCGATACCCTTAGGAAGCTTCAAGTGGGGGGTAAAGGAAAAGGGGGACGGACGTATGGGCCAAAAGGGAAACCAGTTCAACCGGACCAACTCAAAAGAAGGTCGGCTGCTCCGGAGAAAGGCTGTAGACTTGTCTGCATAGAACCGCGTAGTGGTGGGGGAAGATGTCCCAGACCACCTGGGAAAATCGAGAAAAAGCTCTCGGAGCGCAGGGCCAGGGCCCTCCTCTCAACACAAAAAAAAAAGGATAAGGAAGAGAGAGAGTGGCTGACGGAACATAGAGGGGTAAAGATATTGGGGGACCGGGGGGATAATACGCCAACTACGCGGTTTAGGAATGCCCAAGAGACGGCCTGGGGGCAAGGAGGACGCTCCTCCAGGGGGAAAAGGGGGAAATCTGCTTTCCCCAGGGAAAGGAGGTATTTACCCATACGCAAGAAAACATCAACCAACATAAAAGGGGGGGAGAAAGCCAGCCTCTCGGACAAAGTAAAAGAAAAAAAAAGACTTAACGGCGAGCCGGGGAAGAGAGTCCACTTCGCCGCATTGGTCGAGAATGCTTCGTGGGGAGACGCCTCTTTTTGAGAAAGGGGGGGGGGGCCTGGAGATGAATAGGGGTTCCTCGGCAAGGGAGAAAGCGAAAATTGATGTACCACAATTCTGAGGAAGCAGTTTCAAC
>Ga0179591_1317659_pt1 | contig 13587 bp, 17 predicted proteins | sample CZOMad2_1_08_16f_FD_182891 | JGI IMG/M metagenome (GOLD analysis project Ga0179591, IMG submission 182891) | Vadose zone soil fungal communities from Angelo Coast Range Reserve, California, USA - CZOMad2_1_08_16fungal (PacBio error correction) | ecosystem: Environmental > Terrestrial > Soil >...
CAGAAAAAGGACGGGGGAAACTTTGATCAAGGGTTGTTCGGGAGAAAAGGAAACTGTAACCGGCGGCCGGCGCAGGGGCGAGGGAGTGGAATGTCTTCAAAAAAAAAGAAAGGGAAGAAGTTGGTGGGAAGCACAGGGGGAGGGGGGTCGGTCAGGAGGAAAAGAATCTATGTAAGAACGGGCCGTTTCGGACAAGGAGAAGGAATTAAAACTGGGACAAAAAACCGGAACCCACCGTCAGGAATGAAAAGAGGGAACACCAGGTGAAGGCGTGGCCCGAACAGAATTGGCAGGCGGCGGTGCTTGCACAAAGAAAGGGGGGCTCTAAAAAGAAAACTCGGGGTCAAAACAAAAAGGTTATAGAAAGGGGTCAACCACCTTCTGGAGAAAAAGGAATGGAAATGAGATAAAACAGGACGTAACAACAAGTTCACCATACTTGAAGAGATCACTCCACGCAACTTGAACGCCGAAGACTCGGCGACCCTTGACACGGAAGAAGGGGAAGAGAAAGGAAGAAACGAGGGTGGGGGATAATGAAACCAGAGGACTAAAATAGGGAGAGAAGAATTGGCAAATGATTGTACTTACGTAGCAACGGCTCTGACAAAAAAAAGACCACAAGAGGTCATAAAAAAAACACAAAAAAAAACTACTTCACCAAAGAAAAAGGAAGCCCCACAAAGCGCGAAAATATTGTAAGGAGGACTACTAAAAAAAAAACGGGACCCCAACCAAAAGAAAGGGGCACCAAGAAATGAGGAGAAAATAGGCAAAGTGCGAAGATGGTGCGGGCAAATAATCAGGCACCGGAGGTGGAGGGCAACTGGATGGCCTCGAAAAAAAAGGGTAAAGCACGCCGAACAACCGGCAAGGTGTAAAGGTGGGGGAGGGGTGCTGAAAAAAAGAGTTTCCACAAAGTGGCTACCCCCTCCCTTGTACAAAAAAAAAGGAATGAAGGGTAACAGAAAAGATTCAAGTTAAAAGAGAGAAAGGGGAATGCGCGGAGTTAAGAAATACAAAAAAGCGGGGGGGGTTGTGAAAGGGGACCACCGCGTCCGCACGAAGCGTGAGAAGGACATAACAAAAAAAAAACGACTAGAGGGGGGACTCAGAAAAATTCGTGGGGGGGAAAACGGACGGAGGATTTGGCGGCAAGCGACCAACATGGAACACAAAAGAAACAAAAAGAGGGAGAGGGGGTCAGAAGTAAAAAAACACCAGCACCTGGTAGTGGGCCCCTTGTCGACGTGGCTGCAGAACGTGAACGTTAGAGTAAAAAAAGGTCACTACAACAATAAAATCAAATAAAGCGGAAAAAAGTGTGCGAGAAAAAAATGTCTCGCGGAGATGGTTTAAAAAGGAAAGAAAATCCCTAAATGGTTAAACTCCTAGGAAGGGGGGAGAGGAAGGAAAATCAAGACAAAGCCCATTGGGGTGTATGCTAGCAAAGGGGAGGGGGGGAGGACAAAAAAAATTTACAGAAGACTTGCAGGCGGAGCCTTAAAAGGGATGGTCGGCACACCTATACCAAAAATGAGAAAGGAGAAACTGAAAAAAAAAAAAGGGAAACAATGGGAAGAAGTGAGACCATAACAACACTCAAAAAAAAAAAAAATGAACGAACGACGAAGCGCGCACTGAGGGTTCAGGAAGAAAATCTTATCTAATGCCGTCAACGGACCGAAGAGGAGGGACGTACAAGCTTAACCGCCTATTTCGTTGGCTAAGCGCCCCAGCATAGGAAAATCGGAGGGGAAGAAGTCAAAAAGGGGGGATAATCAAAGAAGAGATCATATCGTCCGGCCCCACTCCAACAGGAGTAGTCAACCTGAAATGGGGGGAAAAGGGGGGGTGAAAAAAAGGTCCTGACCCATTCTTGAAAAATCAATGTAATAAAAAACCAAAAAATGAAGAATGAGGGTGCTCCTACTCCGTTCTCGCGTGACTTACCCCGGAGCAAAGGTTTGCAGAAACAGGTTGAGTACATAGCGGGGACGCGCGGAAATCTCAAGGGGAGGAAAAGGGTGTTGAAAACAGCGTCGCAAATTGATTACGACAGTTTTGCCGTACTGGCATGGTAGGGGGGAAAGAAAGGGACATAAAAAAGAACGGAGAAAAAAAAACCAAAAAAGACAAAAAGTCAGAAAAAAAAAAGTCGGAAGAATGATTCATGCCCAGCGGCGCCCACGAAAGAGAGAAAGGGAAGGAAAAATAAAGAAAGCTGGGTAAAAAAAAAAAACCAAAGGGATGGAAGCAGAACAGCGGGGTACTATGGAACAGAAATAAGAACGAACGCCAGAACCGCTCAAACGGCACAGAGCAGAAACTTCCAGCAAAATTCTCAAATACCACGGACGATGGTGTTTTTTTATGGAAAGAAGGTTAGGGGAAGGGAAAGACTCAACAAAACGCAGCGCAGACGTCACCGGTAGAATCAACTCAAGTCAAAACGATGTAACGAGGACCTGGGGTCAAGACCCCATGAGGGTTCCAGAGGTTTGTCCCTGACCAGATAACCGAAAATTTTGAGGAAAAGAGGTCATCAGAAGCCAGGATGTGGAGGCGGAAGCACTCTTAAGAAGGGGAGGGGGAAAGAAGAGAAATTGGAAAAAAAAATTTGGGGTTGACTGTTACATGTAACCTGCAGGACGGTTAACCAGGAGCAAAAAGGGGGAAGGAGGAAAACCTGGTATGGAAAACCTGAGAAGGGGAAGGAACCCGCAAAAGATTGGGCTTGGGCGGGGGGGGGACTCTGGGAGGGGGGGTGCAAAAAAAATGCGGACTTAATGCAGGGGCATAGTGAACTCGGTGGCTAAAGAACTGAAAAAAAAACGAGACGGGGTCCAAAACGTGTACAGGAACACAGGAAAGGGAGTGGGGGCTGCAAAAGATTGCTTCATGGGTATCCGAACCTATTTTTCGCTTAAGACCGGGAAAAAAAAAGAAGGGAAAAAAGACAGTCATCCATGGCAGTCTGGAAAAACTGAGGGGGGTAAAATAGGGAGCTAGGGGTGGGCTGTCAGGGAAAAAAAAATTAGCAACTTGCCACGCCAGTACTCAAAAGACATTTTCACTATCTGCTGGAGGGAAAAAAAAGAAATCAAGAAAAGAAAGGAAAAAAGCTGATAGATTATACAAAGAAAGAGAAAGAGAAAATAGGGTCAGGAGGAATGAATCTGGTTAGGCAAAGAGACTTGACACGTCAATACGTATAGGGGAAAAATGCCTGAAGGAAAAAGGAAAGATACTGGGAGGAAGCCGAAAAAATTTTAAGGATGGGAGACGAAGCACAAACAAAAAAAAAAAAACGTATGAGGAGAAAAGAGAGAAAGACCTTCCCCTTGTTGTTCCGACGTACCGAAAAAAAAAAACAAGGAAGGGGAGAGCCAGGGGTGGAAAGGCACAGCAGGTGGGACAAGATCCGTGAGGACGGGGGGGAAGGGAAAAAATGCCAACAGCAAACGAGGACCCCGGTCAACAGAAGCCAGCTTTATAGCCGTCTTTGGAGCATACGGAAAAAAGAAGGGGTAAGTGAATGGAAAATGGAGAAACAACAAAAAAAAAGGGAGTTGGGGGTGGGGGGGAAACTGAGAGGATACTCGGAACCGATGAACGGCCAGATGAATCTGAAAGAATCATCTCAACAAAAAAGGCAAAAGACTGAACCTCATGACCTTATGTAGGGCACGACACAATTAAAATGGGCGTAAAGGAGGGGGAGGAAGGAGTAAAAAAGAAAAAAAAGAGGAGGGAAAAAAAATTAAAAAAAACACGTAACACACCAATCAAAGAAAAAAGAGAAAAAGAGGCATAAGGTTGGGGGAAAAAAAAAGAAAAATGCTGGCGCGTAAAATCCACGCTGTTCATCACGGCCGACCATGGGAAAAAGAGGTTTCTAACCGAACCATATAAACTAGCCCAGAAAGGGAGGGGGGAAAAAGGCCAAGAGAAGAAGGGAAAAATGAACACATGGGGTGAGCAGGGCCGGTGCTCCCCCAGCCCTAAAAAGGCAGAAAAAACCTCCACCAAACAGGGGGGGGGGAACACGGACCAGGAAGAGTCCAGGGGTTCGAGTGACAGCACTCGAACATAGCAGCGCCGAAAAGCACAAAGGTTCAAAAAAAAAATCAGGGGGGAAGGGAAGTGCCAGGGGGAAAGAAAAGGGAAAGAATTCAAAAAAAATCCGGGGGATTTTCAAAATCCGGGAAAAAAAATAACTTAAAGGAGGCCGATAGGAGAGAAAGGTAAGGAGGCCTCGCGGGGTTTCGGCTGAAGAAAAAAAAAGCAATAAGAATGATAACACCATGCCCAAAAATCAGGGTAGGTCACAAGACAGTCATGGGGGTGACGGGACAGGGACAAACAGTAATCGGGAATTTAGGAGGGATTTTGTCCCCTGCATTCCATCGCCGTTCCAAAAAGGAAAAAAAGCTCAAACGGTGTAGGGGAAGAAATTCAGGCAAGGGGGCCAGAGGTTGAAGGAACCTACGACTTCGCGCGCTCACTGGACTTGGGACCTTAAGAGAAAGAGGCCATCCAGGGGGAATCATTGGTCCCACGTTGCGTGGGGCGCCGTGGCCCAGGGGGGAGAAAATGGAAGGACCAAATAAAACATAAAAAACGTTGAAACGAAAGAATTAAAAAAAAAAGCCAAAGGAAAAAAAAGGCAAACAAAAAGGCCACGCCAGTGTGCGATAGAAGCAGACCAAAAAAGAAGAGTGGTACATACCAAACCGACCCGAGGAGCCGAAACGGTTATAAAGGGGAAAAGGGGGGGAAAAGGGACTCGAAAAAGGAAGGGAGAAAAAACAGTAAAGGGAAAAGGTCATGGGGGGGGCTTGAGGTCAAAGTGCTCACACCGCCCCGACATGGGACGGAAAAGTTGTTAAGCACAGAAAACAATGGAACACACAATGGGCATGTTACGGCCCTCACAAGGGGGAGGCAGAAAAGTGAAGGGGGGGAAGGAACTTGGGAGTGCTATCGCTTGCGGCGGCGCCATGAAAAGCGTGGGGGGCTCGCACAAACCACGAGAGCATGTGGGGAGATAGAGGGTTTAAACCGTGTCCGCCGATGGTCCCAGGGCCAAAGGGAGAAGCAACGACTCTCTGGGGTGGTAAAGGAGACTCAGATAGCTCCTCAGGGACTTAAGTGCACGGGTTTTGGGGAGAAGGGAAAATCTGACCAAGGGTACGCAAGGTTCTTCTGCTCATGGTGAACCGTAAAAAAATGCGAATTGAAAAAGGGGAAAGGGGAACTCAGGGGAAAAAGGGGGGGGGAGGTGGACGAAACCGCCAAAGCCTATCAACCCAGTAAAAACGGTGAAGGGGGAAAAGGGGGTAGGTTTACCAGGAAAAGACGGGGAACCAGGAAAAAACCGCGATGTATTATTCGGCGGTGAAAAAGATAAAGGCTTAGAAGGACAGCGGGAAATACCAGGAGGGAGAAGGGGGACTGGAATTTAAGGTGAGTTTAGCATGGAAGCAACACCAAACGAGACCAAAGCCAACAAAATAAAAAAAAGGTTGGCCCTAAAAGGGGAAGGGGGGGCGACTACTGAAGTTCCCGCATTAACGAATGGAAAAGGCTTGGATGAAGTGGGTTGGAGAAGGGACGGCCAAAAAAGGGGGGAAGATTCCATCATGAAAAGACTTGGTGAAGATTCTTCGCAAAAAAATTTCAGTGTAGGACAAGGAGGGAAAACACCAATCCATAGATACTGCGACGGTGGCAGAGGAACCACGCGTTTTTTATGACAAAACACCCACGGAAAGGAAGTTCAACAGTAAGGGGGGCCATTTTGAGAGAGGGGACCTGAAAAACGGAGGCAGCAGTGGAAGCGAATACCAATGTTGGAAAAAATTTGAAAAAAGAAAATACGCCAAGAAAACGGTAAGGGCTGGACACCAGTGAAACTTCCTTTGTCGGCGAGATCGGGTGAAAGAGACATCCCTTCAATGAGAAGAAAGAGGTTCCCGGGCCCAATGGGGGGGAAAAACGAAAGATGGTGAAGAACTCAATTCGGGCGGGGGGCAGGTGCAAAAAAAAAAAAAAGAAGAAGCTAAAAGAGTCTAATCAGGGTAACGATTGGAAGATCGTCGTGGATGTTAGTTAATACCGGGGGTTTGGGGGGATGGGGGAAAAATGAAAGGGGGGAGAACTGAAAGTACAATCCCATTTCTAGCCCCATCTTTTTTCCGTCGAAAAGGGTCAAGGAGAAAACAGGGGTTTGAAGAAAGGGCGCAGCACACCTTTAACTCGCGCCGTTCAAGGTCGCGAATGAAAAAAAACAACGGATGAGGGGGGGGGGGGGGTGGGGGCGTTTGAGCAAGGCCGACCTGTGTTCCGGCCGAGGGAAATTGGGGGAACAGTCAAATGTGTCAACTTCCAAAGGGGGGGGGGCCCCAAGGGAAAGGACCAGGAAACCCGGAATTTTGCGACAAGGCGGGGGGCCAGGAAAAAAACCAGGTACCGTAGTGCAAAAAATCCCCTCAGAAAGACGCGCACATCTCAAAATAAACCCACCGCTTGCTAAACAGTTTTGCTGCCCGTCTAGACGGGTCTACTGAACCAACAAAAAGTAAAAAAAAAACAGTCAAATCAAAAAGAGGACTGGGCACCGTTGGCTCCATAAGCGCCAACGAAGAACAAGCCTACCAGGGCCAATGTCGAAACAAATCCAACCCTGGATTCTACCAAAAGAAAAACAGCCCGCCGCCCGACGCCTGCAGGAAGGGGGGAACTAAGACAGGGAAGGAAAAAGGTAAAGAAAATTCGACCCCAGACTTAGCGAATCCGAAAAACAACAAAAAGGAAGGTGGAAAAAAGAAAGAAAAAGATTGGCTGGCTGGATATAAGTTGACCTGCGGCACGCGACAAGCAAAACAAAAATAACTTATTTTGCGGATGGCTGGCCTGCCGGCCGCAACACGAAAAAGCCAAAACCACAAAAATGGGTCCAGTTTCGGAGGAAAGGGGTACGTCGAATGATACGGTTGCCCCCGTTCACGGGCGCTGAAGAGCCCTAAAGGGGGAAATTGGTCTGAGAAAAAAAAAAAATACGCTTGCCAGCGCACAGGCACCTGGCGAGCTTGGAAATCAACTTCTTGGGACAGGGGGGAGGGTCAACCTGGTCACCCTAAAATGAAAAAAAAAAAACGAGATGGACAGCGTTGACTAGCGGCACACGGAGGAATCTGCAAGGGCCGCAAAAGACCTCAGTACCTAAAAAAAAAAAAAAGGGGAGAACATAGGGAAGTAACATAGACCCCACCCCCAAGTAACCAAACCATCAAAATCCATAGAATCAAGAGGGGAAAACCGGGGGGGGGGGGAAACAGTGGGACCCTAGAGTAAACGAGGCGCCTAACCGTGGGCAATAACCAACAGGACTGAAGGGGAACTGATAAAGGTACAACTAACGCAAAAAAGGAAAAAAATCACGCAACCTTAAAATTGGGTCTAACAGCGGAAAAAAAAGATCTTCAAAAAGGACGTCAAAAGGGGGAAAAAACTCGGATAAAGAGGGAAAGGTCAGTCTCGGGAACTGCACCCTCAAGCATTCAAAAAAAAAAAAATCGCAAATCGACTGGGAGGGAGGGGGGAGGGGGGGCACAATAAAAAAGAAGGAGGGGGAAAAAAAAAAAACTTGTTCAAAAAAAGAGGCCTCTAAAAGTCTGTCCCCCGCCACCGGGCACGGGTGGGACTCAAAAAAACTCACGTAAAAAAACAAACAGGGGGAGGAACTCCAGTCAAAAAAAAAAAATGGCGAGCAAAAGCCCAAAATGAGCGCAGCAAGGGAGCGAGCAGTAGGGCAGACCGGGAGTCTATAAAACCCTTTGGGACAAACCTCGACACAACCAAAAAAGAAAGCAAAAATAAGGGGGGGATAAGACAACCGAAAGGCCCATCTAAGGCGGCGAGCCAAGTTTTCGTTGAAGCGAGCTTACGTGAGGGAAAAACAAAACCAGGAACTCACAAAAAGAAGGGAAGACGTTCGTGAAGGAAAAAAAAAAACAAACAAACAACCCAACAACCTGGGTCCTTTCCTTGTTCGAGCGTGGGCGCAGCGTTGATTAAAAAAGCGGAAAAAAAAAATCAAAACAAAGGTAAGGGGGCGGACTGCAGCGCCGCGTGTAGAGAAATGGAGCGAAGACGGTTGAAAGGGACCGACGGAAAATGGCCGGCTACAAAAGGAAAAGAGGAGTGAGGGAGGAAAAAATCAAACAGGAAAATTAAAGGTGGGAAAGACGAGGAACCTGCAACACAAGAAAAAAAGAAATTCCTAAGAAATTTCTTCAACGATCCTTCAAGCGCGGTTATCACGGCAACAATCAAAAAAAATAAAAGAAATCAAAAGGGGACTTGAAAAAATGTCCGGTTCAGACTCCGACCTAAAAAGAAAAACAACAAAAATTGAAATGAAACGTTCTAGCAGCACTGCGGTCAACACCAAAGCTGAAAACCTTGAAGGGAGGAAATTCCGATCGCTCGGAGGACGAAAAAAAAAAAGCCCTAACTTTAAGGGGGCAAAAGGGGAAAAAAGTATCAAGGGGGGGAGCGCCGCCGAAAGCGGAAATGGGAAGCAAGGAAAAAGAAAACAAAGGGAAATATGTCAAACCCACGCAAAAAAAAAGGGGGGGGGGGAGTCCGGGAAAAGGGTGGGGCGGGGGGGAAACGAGGAACACGGGTACCCCGTACCATCACGCCTAGGGCCCTCTTTAAAATGAACGAAACAGGGAAGGGGTAAGGAGGGGGGAGAAAAACGGGCCATAAAATACTCCTCGGAGGAACTACCGACCAGAGAAACGGGGATGGGAGAAAAAGGAAGGGGGGGGGAGTACTATCCTGGGCACGCTACAACTAAAGGACGGTGTGTGCAAAGGGAAAAGGACTGAGCAAATCGATGGTATGGTTGCCCTGGTCGATGTTCAAAAAAATTGGGCAAAACACAATACTGAAAAGCTGACACAAAAACCGACAGGGGAACCACTGATAAAAGAGGTCCCGGATTTCTTGCAGGCCCAGCACTCTCTAACAGTTGTGCTGCAAAAAGACACAATGAAACAAACGTGTTGCCAAAAAGAAAACCAAAGGGGGGGGGGAGTTAGCAGAAAGGGGGACCGAATGGGAGGCAACATAGCTAAACGCCAGCAACCAAGCCCGCTCCAACGGCCAAACAATCGCACAGAAAATGAAAAAAAAAAAGCTACAAAAAAAACTGCTGGATTTTTTGGGGGGGGAAAAGGGGATGGATATGGGTAATGTTGAAAGCCGATCCCACCGCGCCGCCAATCGGCACGTAGAAATATTCAGCGGCCATATCTTACTTCAAAAGGCTTCGAAGGGGGGAAGGAAAAAAAGGGACCAACCGTGAGGGGGGTGTCAACGATATGAGTCCCGGACTTCAAATCACCGTGGGTGCCGGAGGCAAATGTCCTAGCCTATGGGGGCTAGCTAAAAAGCTAGAAGGAAAGGGGGGTTGAAAATGCAGGGAAAAATGGGGCAAAATTTGTTGCGTGTCTGATGGCACTGCGCCGGGTCCGGGAGTAAAAAAAAAAACCGGAAGGAAAAAAAGTAACTAAAAAAAATGTTCCGGGACCACCATGTTTGAGGAACAAACGACGCTGAGGCTCGCTGACTATTCGGTTTCGGCGGATTCGGTGGGGAAAGTGGCAGGAAAAGAACCAGGCCAGAGGGGGAAAAGGAACCAGCTTGAGGAGTTGTAACGGAACGGGGAGTCGCAATGGGGATCCCGATTTTCCTACTTAGAATACTAGGGGAAAAAGAAACAGGCTAAAAAACCGATCAAGAGGGAGGGGGGGCAGGTAATGGAAAAAGGGTACTTTTGGAGATGGACGCTAGGGCTCGTCATTGTCACGCCCTGGTTGCTAAAAAAAAAGTGACCCAAAAGGAGCAGATGGAAAAAGAGCTGGTCGATGGAAAGGAAGAAAAAAGAAAATCAAGTTAAACGATGGGGGAAGATCAGAATCCCACACCCCTAGAATGGAGACTGGAACACGGAAATGCAGAACATTGGGAAAAGGAAGCGAACGTAGACGGAAAAGGGAACTGGTTGTACAAGGTGAAGAACATTTCAAGGAATGCCCCTGATTTCGGTAAGCGACACAAAACAAAAAAACTAGAAAACAAAAAAAAAATACTTAGAAGGAAAAAGAAGAGAGATTCGGCCCTGTGGGTGTGGTTGAGGACCAAAGAACTCCTCAAAAGGAAAGAAAGAAATCCTTAAAAAAGAAATTAAAGTAACTAAAATCCGTTTCGTAATGACGTGCAGTACACAGACGTCAACTGATGACAAGTTTTTCCTCCATGACACAGGGAAAGGTCAAAGAGGGGGGAAGTTGGGGGAGAGAGTCGGCAAAAATTGATGGCGCACGGTGCGGCCCGAACGTCAGGTAATGGAATAAAGAACACAAAAAGGAAGGGCTTTGGAACAAAGAAGAAGTGATGACCTACCAAGCGACAATCCACCGAACCCGTTCAAGAGCGGCTCGGGAAAAGCGTATTAAGTACAAAAAAGGAGAAAAGAAAGGCAAGGAAACATGGGGAAAAACGCAGAAAACTAAGAGACACCTAAACTCCGAAGAGACGGTTTTGCCCCGCAGAGGCGGCTAAAAAAAAAAAAAAAGCCTGTGGAAGGAAAAAACAAAAGAAAAGGGGAAAAGGCGAAAAAACTGAAAAAAAAGAAAAGGGGAGCCCTCAGTCGGGAGGGGAGAGCACCATAGGCCTCGTGGGGACACTGGGTAGCTAAGCCGAAAGCCGCCTAAAAAAACAAGGGAAACAGGAAAAAGAGGGAAAACAGACACCTGGGGTGGGGGGCCTCCGGAATTTTGGACATTTTCCCGGTTCGAGGGTAGCGCTTAACATGAATAAAGCAGCGGGACCCGGTACGAAAAAACAGGGGTTTGATGATACCGGGAAAAAAGAAAGAGGCAAAAAATCCAGGGGGGGGGGCTTTCCTAAACAATCGGAAAACAAATCCAAGAGGGTATAGGAAAAAAACATATAAATATTAACGATAAAATACCTGGGGGGAGGCAATAGGGGGTGAGGAGGCCCAGGACCCTTCAAGGGGGAGCATACATCCCATTAAAAGGTAAAGGGTCAGACACTGAAAGGTTGAATCGGCGGGGTGGACCTGGAAAAAGGGGGGGAACATGGGAGGGGAGAAAAAGACCAACTCCGAGCCGGTTTCTGCTCCAGGGCCGTCTATGAGGCAAAAAAAAAAAAGCTCAAGGACAAGGGTGAAGCTCCTTCCGGACCAGAAAAAAAAAGTTTATAGAGCACATGCACAGGAACGGGAGCCTTAAAAAACAGCAGGGAAGTCTTTACGAGGAGACAGGGGGGACGTCGTGGTCGGGAACAGTTGCCCAAGACGACAACTAACAAAAAATTCTGAGAGGGGGGAGAGCAGAGGGGAGGAAAAAAAATGGCCGCCGGAGCAACAAATGCGGCCAAAGATCCGGAACAAAAAAAAAAAACATAGGAAGGAAACCAAGATGGTGAAGGAGAGCCAGGGAAAAAAGAAAGTATGCCCACGGGAGAGAAAAAACAAGGAGTAAGCGCGCCCCCCGCATATTGGAAAAAGTAGAAGGGGCTTTGTATGGAAAGATTAATCATGAGGTCCGCCCACTGGACGGACCCCCGTGTCGCAACAAGGCCAATCATGGTAACAGGTTAATCATCAATCCCCTGGTAAAGGGAAAAAGATGGGGAAGGGGAGAAAATGGAAGGACTAATCGCCTTGCGGGGGCGGCCGAATACTGACTAAAAAAGGCAAAAATAAACTCAGGGTGGAGGGGGAAAAAAGGGGGAGAAAAACCAGAAATGAGAGTATAGCGCCCGTCCAGCTGAGGATGACCACGCCAGAGGCGAAAAAGGCAATCCCGGGGGGAAGGAGGATGGAAAAAAGGGCGGGACATGTCCCAGGAAGCTGCAAGGAAGAACACAAGGTGCCACAAATGCTACCGGAAGGAAAACTAGAAAAAAAAAAGGGAGGAAAGAGAGTAGGAAAATAAATTAATACCGTTTCTGTTTGCGAAACCAGAGAAAAATTTAAAAAAAATCGTGTGGGGAGGGAACTGGAGAAAAGGGGGACTCAACGCCGCCCCAAACAAAAAAATCTTCGAAAAGAAAGGGGGACAAAGGGGAAGGAAAGTGACAGAAATCAGAACGACGCCGAAAAATCGAAATGAACCAACTCAGGGAACGAAAAAAAAAGGGAGTCCTGAAACCGGGAGGGGTGGGAGGAACATGTAACGAAACGCAACGGCGGGGCCGCAGGAGGAAAAAAGGAACAGAAAAATGCGTGGGGGAGAAAACGAAGGAAAGGGAGAGGACCAAAAAGCAACGGGGGGGAAAAAACGCGGCATGGTTGGTCGCTTGCGCCGCCAATGAGCCCTCGCCAAAAAAAGGGAAAAAGGTCCGGGACAGAAAGGAAAGTGGAGGGAAGGGGGGAGGTCTCAAAAAACCATAACATACCCTCACGGCACTTGGCAGAGGAACCACGCGGTTGTGATAAGAAAATAAAAAAGAGAATGTCTACGAAGGGGAGGGGGGACGCTTCAATGCCCTCATGGCCTGCAAGGGTGGAAATAACGAAAAAAGAAAAATGGGGGGCGACTTTCTAAAAGAAAAAAAGAAAATACCCAGGGGGAGGGAAAGTGGGAAAAAAAAACTGGTTCCGGCAAATCAACGGTTGCAGACGACCCGGCCTGCCGTCGCAGCAAATAACAAAAAAAGACCAAACAAAGGGGGACACAATTCTGGATGGGGGGAAGGTCCACACTCTCGAAAGACCTCCTTGGCAAATCGAAAAAGCAACCATTATGAGGTTTTCGTTCGGTGGAGTGGGGCTGTGCATGCATTGGGGCCGGGGTTTGGTGGGGAGAGTGAAAAAGGGAACGGTGGGGAAAAACAAAAAAAAAAAGGGGGGGGTTCAATAATGTGCCCAATTTCTAAGGCAGCGCGGAGTAAAAAGACGGGAAAAAGTCACAACAAAAGACGGGGAGAACGCATTAAAAAAATCGCCCCAACGGAGGTGAAGACCTCGTATGAGGGGGGGGGAAAGGGGGGGGGGGGCGTGAATTGTCAGGCAAGATTGGCCCACCTTTGGGGGGTGAAAAAAAAAAATGAAAGTCTGGATCTCAAGGGGGAAAACAGGGAGAGGGGGGAATGGGGGATAACGGCCCACGCTGGTCACGTCGGTGCCGAGAAACCCAGTTCCTTAGTGGAAAAAATACCCAAGAAAAAATAACTAAAGAAAGATGAGTTCGGGGGGGAAAAACCGCCATGTGCGAAAGAGTTTAACCTCAAGCCCCTGAAGGAAGGGGGGAAGAACAGAGGGGGAAAAATTGCGAAGAAAATCAAGACACCTACTTTCCCGTTTGCTCATCGAAGCGCCCGCCGCAGAAAACGAAAAATTTAAAAAGAAAAAAAAAAGCAAAGGACGTTCGGGGATGAGAAAAGGACAGACACGCCCGCCCGCCCGCCACATCTCACACTGCAAAAACAAGTAAAAAAAACGCACAGGGTAAAAAGTCGGGGAAACAGAAAAAGAAAAGG
>Ga0179591_1281494_pt1 | contig 13586 bp, 10 predicted proteins | sample CZOMad2_1_08_16f_FD_182891 | JGI IMG/M metagenome (GOLD analysis project Ga0179591, IMG submission 182891) | Vadose zone soil fungal communities from Angelo Coast Range Reserve, California, USA - CZOMad2_1_08_16fungal (PacBio error correction) | ecosystem: Environmental > Terrestrial > Soil >...
CGCAGGGGGGGAAAAAGGGAAAATCTCTACCTAAAAAGGGAGAAGAAAAGGGGATTAAGTTAGGGCAATTAAAAAATTCTCACCTGGCCGGCCACGTTGACGGCACATATTGTACTACGAATCCCTAGCCCTCGCGACGAAAAGGAAACCACCATGCCTCAATGAGACGGAAGGGATGAAACCGCAAGTGAGGAAAGAAATAACCAACAACCGGGCCGCGCGCCCACAGGTACACAATCTGATGCGCAGAAGGCGAGAAGAATCAGGTCAGGAAAAAAGCCTTAGGAAAGGAGAGGAAAGGTTGGATGAGTCCTGACGCCATGCACAGACGAATTGCCAACCGGGATCGAGGGAACCTTTATTGTGTTTTATGCTTATATATGGCAAAAACGAAGAGGGAATCGATAAAGCGGTCCCGGAAACAACCATGAATAAGGTCAGCCGCCAAATGTATCATCAATCGTTTTTACGGATTCGAGCCGAACGACAACCATCGGAAAAGAGAAAAGTATCCTGACAAAGGGGAAAAAAAAGGGGAAAAAAAACAGTGAGGGAAGGGGACCGGAAGACGGGCCGATGGAGAAATGTCAATTGAGCCAGGATTTGCCGTTCTGGGCTTCAGCTAATGTGCGGGGATCTCGTCACATGAAGGGCAGGGAAAAAAAAGCGCCCTGGGGGGGACCAGTCTACACTGGTTACCGATAATTGAGATGAGGATTCACTTCGCCTGCGCAAAAAGACGACACCGGTAAGAGGACAAAAAATGAAATACACAGCCCGGGGAAAGAAAAGAAGAGAAAAAGGGAAATTGGAATCAATCAAAAGCACCACATTGCTGCTGCTGGCCGGAAGGTCCCGCTGCCAGAAAACTAACAATAAGCCTAAGAAGTTTCGAGAGAAAGAAAAGAAAACGCAAGTTTAGGGCAGATAAAAGTTATTAGGAATTCTGGAAAAGGAAAATGAACGTTAAAAGATGTAGAGCTTATTTCTGGGGGAGTACGAATCCCAGAGAGTGTACAATAATCAGGTAGAACGGGGAAAAGTGTTAGGTAAGAGGTGAGTAAGAAGTGAATGAGGCCAGCGCACCGTAAAGTGGAATCCAGTGGACACTGAGAGTCTGTTTGAAACCGCTTGCCGCATCTGTTAAACGGAAATCTGCCAAGGCAAAGGAAATCAGTGTTAATGAAAGGGTACCAGAGAAACAAGGAAAAAAATTTGTTGCGAAAAAAAAAATGGTGAGGACAGCGATGGTCTTTGGAAAAACAGCCGGTTGAGGGGGCGGGAAAAGTGGGTAGAAAGGAACTCGCCTTAAAAAAAAAAAAAACACATCAAATTTAGGAGGGACAGGATTCTGTAACATCACGAATAGCCCTTTGCCCGCGACCAAGGAACGCGCGCCTTCAAGGCGGGCCATGGACACTCCAAAAGGAGTCGATCACCCAGAGGGAGGGGGAAAGGACAAGGAAAGGGAAGGTTGCGATTGTCGCATGCGAACGGCTATGCACCTGAGATGTAACAGATAACTGCGAAAACGCGCAGCGTTGAACTCGCGAAGAAAGAATCCGTTACACGAGGGAGAGAAAAGAAGAGGGACAGGGGGGAAAGAAGAAGCAACCAGCTATAGTTGAATCTCAATGGGGGAGACATATCAAGGGACCTCTGCGAAATGAGATAAGCCGTGCCAACCACAGAATCTTGAGGAAGGTCAGATGCAAAAACAAAGAGAAACGATTCTGGTACGAAGGCGGTCCTGGGCTCAAGGGCCCTTCTTCGCTTCCTGGCACGCGCGCGGTTCTTTATTCATCAGGGGAGAAGCACTTCAAAAACTGGGGAAAACGGAAAAGAGGGGGGGAAAAATCTTGAAAGCCGAAAAAAAAAAAACGTTTGCCAAAGGGAACGACATCGGACTCTGCGTCTGCCTTTCTACGCAGAATCTGGTGAATGAAATTTCGATTGTGCCCACCAAGGGGGAAAAAGAAATTAGCTTGCAAGAAAAGAGAAAAAAAACGCGCAAAAAAAGCACCCAGCGACAAAGCAGCACAAGAACTATGGCTCATCTGCGGGTCACACCGTCATGAAGGCCACGGGGGGTTCTTTGATCGGCAAGGGAGTATCTCAGGTGGGAAGAGCAAAGGCAACAACTTCGGCTGAGGAGGAAACAGCGTTTAAAAGCCCCACGTACACAACCCTCAAAGACAAGATAGGTCATTTACGACCGGATGACGGACGTCGGGAACAATTGCCGTCGAGCTTCCATATAAGGACCGCATCCAGCTTCAACTTGAAGAAAGAGGGAAAAAGGGGGGGAAACTTGTACCCGGGTCCAGCACTATTAAGGCGTCTCTACAAACGTCTTCGCGGGGACATTCTCCCATGTGTTCAAACAGAAGTTCAAGGTCTTTTGAAAGAGGGAAGTATGTAAAATCCAAAAAATAAGGGTCATGACAGCCGAAAAGCTATCCGGGGGGTAAACTGGGGGGGCCGACCCGTGGCCACGCAACGCTGAGATATTAGCGCACCTGAACTTGATTAGCCTCATCTAAAAAAGGAGGAACCACTCTCCTCTCCAAGGGGAAAAAGGGAGGGTCGACTCCAATAAGACAGTTGGCGAGAGACCCAGCTACGAATGGACCGTGGATCTTGTCGGGGGGGGGACGATCTCAAACAACAACAACGGGAATTAAGGGAAAAAAAAAGGTTGCCACACTTCTTAGAAGGACGCGGAGGAGGAAACAGGAAGTGAATGGCAGAACAATTTGGGGATGCGCGAAAGGGCACGCCGGGCTAATTGATGTCCTAAAAAAAGAATCAGCAGTCGTTTGCGAAAAACCAGTTGGAAAAAGTGATTCTCTGAGGGAAAAGGGGACCTGGAAAGGCACAGCCTGAAAGACGGTCCCAGCAAGGAGGTTGAACAGCATCATGAAAGCGAAGACCCCGCGAACCGTGATCGCCGGGAGTTTTCAAGACCTTAATAACTGCCAAGGGGAAAGTTCGTAAATCTTGTAAAGGGAGGGGACCGAAAAAAAGATCTGGGTCTGCGCGGGCAGTGAGAACGAGGCTTGAAGCTTGAATCCGCGAATATGCGCGCAATGATTCTGCTCGGAGCTGAGCTCCGTTGGGGCGGGTAAAAAAGGAAGGGAAAGGTAATCCGACTGATAAACCAGTCCGGAAAAAAGGTGAGGCCGCCGTGTGCGATCACAACCAAACGATGCACTTGCCTTTAGAGGGAATATACCGAAAGGGAATGGTAGGGGGGGGATACGAAGAGGGGATCGCTGGAGGGGTTTTGCCAGCCAATATGATCAGGCTGAGTGCGGCCGGTATTCTGGGCCAGGGTGGGATAACCAGATGGTCGACAAAAGGAAGATAAAGATCAAAAAGGGAGGGAAAAAAAAGGGGGCGAAGACAAACGAGTTGTGGACAAGGCTTACCTACTGTACAAGTTGGAAGTGCCGACCCATACTGACAGTCAGAGGGAGCGAAAAAAGGCGGAAACTGGAGCCACTAAAGGAAAAAAGGAACCTGGGGTATCTAAACAAGAGGAGGGGCCAGGGGGATCATGGACCTGCACGACATACAGTGTCCGTCGATGCGGCACCTTTGTCGAGAAATGGGAAAAATTGAATGTGTATATTCAAGAAAATGTAAGAAAACCAAAGAAGAGGAATAAGGGGACGATGAATGACATTAATGAGCTGGTTTCTTAACAAGTGACATTAGTGAGCTCGGATCACGAGGTTAAATGCTGGAGGGGGAGGGCCAGGCACATGAACATCGGAAGGGGTAAAGGCAAGGGCTACGCAGCGAATCAGCAAAGAGTGTTAATGAAAGGGGCTCGGGGAACCCAAAGGGGAAATGGAGGGGGAAGGAAGCTTTGAACCTGGATGGCAAGACGAAATGAACTATACTTGTCCTGGAAGAAAATTGCGAAATGGAGGGCTATCAGAAAAAAAGAGACGACATGAAAAGCGGCGAAAAATGGGATTGGGATGGCATATCCCCACTGACGCTCAAGGCACTCACGGACTGGGAGTCAACAATTCGCATCGCTGCAAGAAAGATGTTGACCTGTCACCAGGGGAGAAGGAAAAAAAAATTGGTCAAAAGCTGCGGGAAAGGACGTAATGCTAGACTAGATTAACGTCGATTCGACCGTAACCATCAGCTTCACTCCGGCTTCAAACCGAAAAAAGGTATAAAAGGGGGGAAAACATGGGAGGGGGAGATCTTGCCAGGAAAGAAAGGAGGACACACAGCGATCGAATAAACGTGTTCTAGGGGTACGGGGGAGGGGGCTAATCTCCTCATTCAGGAAAATAACACAGATTGTAAGCGGCAAATCTGAGTCAATGAGTTGCAAAATCCGGGGGAAGGAAGTCGCAACTTTGAGAGCCTAACTAAAGGGCAGAAACTTCTTTATGGCGCTCCGCCACTGGGGGAGAGAGGATTTTGCGGTCATCGCGGAGCCCAAAAAGAAAGAAGGGGGTGACTTGGTTCTCATGAGGAAAAGGGAAGGGCGAATAATGCAACGGGCGTTCTTTCATAGAAACTTTATACAGTGTCTTCGCGCGACGTAATCTTCCCTTAGCAAAGGAAAAATACCATTGGATAACTTCCAATCGAGGAAAAGAAGGAAAAGAAAATCGGGTTGGTAAAGGAATCATGGATTAGAAACATAAAGCTGAAGAGGCACTTTCTTTGGATCAATGACGCGTCTTCTTAGACAAGGAAAGCGGTCTGAGGAGAAAGGCACCAGGTCCAAAAAAGAAAACGTGGGCGTCTAAACAGGTTACGCGGAAAGAAGTTCGTGCGATCGGCGAAAAATCTGTATTGACACAGATAATGAGTTGTTTGGAGCGGGTAGGCAATTGGGGGGGAAGTTTGAAAGGAAGGGGAAAAAGAAGACCCGAGTGAATTACGGACTGCCGCAATTGAAAGTAAAACGAATGAGGAGATCCCACTGCCGCTTTGGGCTGAAATGAACTAAGAAGAGGGGCGCCACCATGTCTTAAAAAAGAGAGGACACCGCAGAAAGATGCAGTGAGCCGGGGGCAATGCAGTTGTGTAGTCCAGATATCGTTGGCGCTTCGGAAACGGTGTGGAAGGCACCAGGGTCTTCCGTAGAGGGAAGAAAGGGGTAAAACATTCACGACAGATTGGGGGAAGGGGGGTGGTTCTAAACTCTTCAGTGGGCCAGGCGTAATACCACTCGTCCATGTTCCGGGGCAAGAAGTTGGCGGAGGCGTTGGGAAGAAAGGGGGGAGGTAAAACTTTCCTTAATTTGAGAACAAGGGGAGAGAGGAAGAGTCCACCGTTGGAGATGTCGCACCATGGAGAGAACCAAAAACGAGGAGGAAAAGATCTAGGAGGTATGAAGAACGCAGGGGGGTTGTACATCGCGACCAAAGGATCGGTTTCTCAATCCTAAGAGGGGGGAGTAGACTTGAACAGGAAGGGGAAAAAAGCCGACTGCAAGAGCTCACCGTTGGGACGGGCAACCAGACTTATTTCTACCGGGGACGCGAAGCAGGAACAACTCCCCTTGACCAAGAAATCAATTGCGCTTTTCCAGGAGGGAAATAGATGAGAAGATGAAAAGAAGCCCAAAGAAAAGGGAACCTGAACCCCCAACGATACTGGCTACAATCGCAAGAGGAATAATTTCGCCATAAGAGATAGCGAGTGAAAAGCAGTGTGCGGTAAAAAAGAAAAAGGGAAAGGTTCCTGCAGTACGACCAGCAAAGAACGGGTGCAAGGCACATGTGTCATGCCGGTCAATGCGGAGATAGAAGTCCAAGAACTCCGCGGGAGCTCCACTGCTTGAAAAAAAAAACCGCAAGGGAAAGGAACGGAACCGCAACAACTCAGATATATGGTAATGATTGCCGCCGAAACGGCTACCCAGGTCTCTACCGAGAGGAAAAAAGACGCCAACCCGGTACATGGTCTTGCTTCGAAAAAGGCAGGATAACCAAAGGGAAGGAAGGGATGAAGACCGGCAGATACACAGAATGTGAGAGCATAATGCAGCTATCTCACCAATGACGGCAGGGACCAAGCCGGATTTATGGGCGGCGGGCGCCGCTTATTCTTAAAAAAGGTTTCCCCGGGGGGGAAAAAAAGGGAAAAGGCGCGGAGCAAATCCAGACCTGACTACATGGACCCATTAAGGAAAAGCCCGTTTTGCAGGAACGATCAAGGATGATTAGGTCTATCAGAGCAAAGACAAAAAAACTCGATGTATCTTGAGGAAAGATAACCCTCTATTGGAAAGAGAAAAAAAAGCCGAGGCGTGGCAGCGCCATCAAAAGAGGTACAACTAAAAAGTTTATGAAATGAAGGACAACGGCTTAGCCAAAGGGAAAATCAGATGGCTGACTCTTTTAGATGGAGGAGTGAAGAATGGAAGGACAAAAAAGGGGGGGGCAACTAGTACGTTATGATGAACGTTGAGTGAGGTGCTCGCAAAGCGCAGCCTTCATGTGGTACAGAATCGAAAAACGGTGGGAAGCCGGCTGCCGAAAGATGAATATACCGACACGAATCGAACTCAAAAAGAAAGCGAGAAACTGTAATGGTCTTTCAACCTCCAGCAGCGACCGAAATTTGGTGCCTTTACGACTGGGGAAAAGTTCCATGTATTGCCGAGATGGAAAGGGGCCAAAGAAACAGGGGGGGGGAAAAAGGGGGAAGTGGCGCCAGTGGCATCTCAACGCCACACCAACTTCAGAGGGGCTCATTCGGATGTTAGAACATAACGATGAAAACTTGTGCCCTGACCATTGAAAACGAAAGTTCCCTTCCGTCGCAAGGACAAAGAGAAAAACGCAGCAAAAAGCGGGGCACAGCCTCAGCCCCGGACGATGACGTGCCTGCGTTCCGGCCCGATGGTAAGCCAACCTGAAGATTTGCAGCGGGGGGAGTGGGACTTTCAGAAATAGCGCGCTTTGGTAAAAAGCGGACGCGTAAAGCATGGGAAGGGGAATCCACTGACCCATGGTGTTGAGAACCACAACACATCGACGGATCACTGCAACAGGTTGGGAAAATGGTAAATCTCAATTACCGAGGAATAAAGAAGCGCAGGTTGCAAGAAGACCTGGCTTGATGGCTCTGCCGGTCATACCGGCTGCAACCGCATCACGGGAATTCTTTGACGAGCTGGATTTCTTAGGAAAAAGAAAGGGAAGGAGGAGGAGCAAATGGGAGCTGTAGTCGTCAGGGACATATCATCCTGCGCGGACCGTCGGGGGGAAAAACTTAAGCGCTGGCCGGTACCACAAGCAGAGGGGGGGCGAGGGGGAAGAAGCACACCAGGGGAACGGTTCCTTCAAGGCCTTTCGCGCAAATCTGGGGCTGAGCACGGGGATCCACATGTTCCCGAACGAGCCTCCCAGAAAAAGAAGAAAGGGGACCTCAGGCAAATTGCAAACCACCGCCCCGAAGAGAACAGAAGCCGCACGACTACTCGTGTCCTCTCTTTACGCACCGAGGGAGAAGGAAAGAGCTTTTGTAGGTGGTCACACGATCAAAGGGGCCCAACCACGGAAACCGGAACATCAAGTAGCTTAAAAAAACTGATACATCTGGGGGAAAAAGAAAGAAACGCATCACAAAGAAGGGTGAAAGAAAAGCTATAAAAGGATTGAAAGATCCTGGTTCAGGACATTGTGCACGCGCACAGTAGACTTACCCTATCCATGAAGAAATTTAAATACATCTTTCAAGAGGCCCAAAATAATGTGCAGACCCCACCCCGGCTTTCTTAAGCTGGATCAAGAAAGGCGGCAGGGCTGCGCGGGGAAACATGAAAGTAAACTCACAGGGGAGAAAGAAGGGGGAAAGGGTGGAAAGTGGGGATGTGCGGGAAACGCTTCTTTAGACCATCTAAAAACTAAGCTAAAGCCGTCAAACTCCTTAAAACATAAATTTGGGGGGAACTCAGAGCTACCAAAAAATTATCTTGAGAAAGGGAGAGGGGAGGAATAAACAACAAAAACTCAAACCGATCGAGAAGCTAGAAGAGAAACATGGTTCGCTGCCACAAAACCAGTTGCTAAAGAAAAGAAAAGACTACCAGGGTTTTTCCAGGGAGAGGGAGGGAATATACTCGGGCTAAAAAACAAGAGGAAAAGAAGAGATGATCATGCCAAAATTCGTAGGCTCTCGGGCTCGCAACTGGGCGGTGGCAAGCGACATGTTGGCAGAGACTTCTCGCGAAATTAAAGTAGATTTATTTCATCAAAAAGAAGAAAAAAGTCAAGGTGGCCCAAGGCACCAAAACCAAGATTAGAGGTGCGCATGAAAGCGCTTTGAACTGTCTGTGCAAATAATGAAGACGTAAACAAAAACGGGAATGTAGTGAAAAAAGGGCGCGTATCATTACACAGCGAATAAAAAAAAAGAAACCTCTCGACAAGAAGGGATCACATTGAAAGGTGAAAAGTCCTTGGAAAAATGCCCGGCGGCACCATATTGGCGCCTTCATGAAATCGGAAACATGCGTCTTCTTGCATGAGAAAAAGGTTCAAATGTTGGGGAGGGGAGAAGGATAGGAAGCCGGCGAATATATTATTCTAGGCGGCGGCTCCGTTTGAATTGAAACGCAATGTAGTGCACTATTTTCAGCCATACTGAGGGAAAAGGAGTCTTTCTGGAGAGAGGGGCAGGGGGGGGATGGACCCGGGCGAGAAACAGACCAAAACGCGGTGGCTAGAATGACGGTTACCAGGCCAGTATTTCTAGCGGCCTGCTGGGATCGATTGGGCGGTGGTAGGAACGGAAGAAAAATATGATGGGAAAGGGAGGCGGAGGGGGGACGGGGAAGAATTGACTGGAATGGGGACAGTGGCAGCCGAACGAGACAGGCTAAAAGGGTGGGAAAAAAGATGCGTGACGCGGGAAACCGCGCAAACGCTGTGAGTTGGAGCGGATGCGGACAGGAACGCTCACTTTGAAAATGGCAAGGGGAAAAGAAAAGAAACTAACAGTCAAAAGAGCAAGGCAGAAGGTGAGCCAAGACTACACAAAACGCAGCTATGGAGCGTCCTGAAAAACTATCCACACTCAGAAGGGATTAGATAACCGGGAGAAGAAGGGGGGGGGGGCCACGAAAGTAGGGAGGCTACTACCAATAGACAAGAGAATTGTGAGGCGCTGAGCTGCGCTGAACAAAAAGGGGCTAAATGACGGCCTTAACCACGTTCATCGGAAAGGGGAAGCTCTTTGAAGGAGGGGAAAAAGAAATCGCAACACAACAGATTCAGGCTTCCATCGGGCCGGCTACTCCGAAATCGAAAAGCCTGGGACTTACAATTTGCTGAAAAAAGGATGTTCCTCAGTGGGGAAGGAGGGGGGAAATACAAGGAGCCAGTGAGAAGGGATCCAGCGACATTTGATAAGTAGAAAAAGCGGAAAAAGTGATGGGCCTGAGTCTTAATTGATACTCAGAAGAAAGGTCTCCATTCAACAGAAAAGAGGGTTGTCAGAGCGCAGACATCGAAAGGACAAAACGTAGTCCGCACAAATTGGGTCTGTCGCTGCGGAGAAAGACTTCCACGGCACTGGATAATGTCCTCTCTCGGGGAGGGGGAGGTACAGAAGAGAATCGGAAGACGGAGGAAAAAAAGTGAAAGAGTGAGAACAATAAAGGGGGGAGCAAAGCCTGGCTACGAAAAGCGGGACAATAACGTTACTCGGGTTTATATTTGCAACCTCATTTGGCGTGTCCGCAGGAAAGAAGCGACAAAAGTAACTCGAGAAAGAGGTAGGACAATTAAATGGTGTAAAGTCTTGCATGGTCCTTCTCCTAAACTTTTTAGATTCTCTACTCTTGCGCTTCTTGAGGATCTCTCCACTCGTAGTCAGGTGATTGCGAAAAGGAAAAGAGCATTCCAGACCACATAAGATGGTGCATTGATTTCGGGAGAAAATAAATTGTTGCCTCGCCTTGTCTTTCTGGATCCCATTTATATAAATTGATCGTACAGAAAATAGTACTCATAAAGGAAGGAGAAAGTTCGGGCGAAGTTTACGAACCATGCTACAAGATGACAGACCTCCCCTAAAAGGGGAGAAGTTGGCAAAAGGGAAAGAAGTGGAGAATCAAAGACATGCGGGAAGCGTCTGAACGGTTGGGGTCATGAGTTGCTGCTTGTCCATCGGCGGCGGAAGATGAAACTCTCAAGTCTCAGAAGGGGAAAGGAAAAGCGGGGGGCAGTCTGAAAAATCAAAAAGATCCTTAGAAAACGGTAGTTCGGCTCGATCACGAAAAAACCGTTTGGGAAAATATAGGGGGAACGGCTGACGTGATGGTTTTTTCCTGGGGACTCCCGTCGAGAAACGATGGCGTTCATGCCATTCTTCCTCCTACAGGGAAAAGTCCATATAATAATACAGATCTGCCAAGGAAAAAAGAGGGGGCAAATGAAATTGGGTGAAAGAGGAAACCAGGGATTCATCAAAAAAACCACAAAAAAAGGGAAGCGGCGACTTAGCCCCAGATTGGGTAGTCCCAAGTATTGGGCGGCGTTCGGCCCGGTGGGTTTGAAAGCCTCCTGAATGAATTCATTATGGAAATCGGGGAGGACAACCCCGGCCAAAGGAAAGGAGTAAGGGATGAAAATGGCCATTTAAAAACGTAGCAAGGTGCCGCCGTTCGGTCCTAGAGACGTTTGTCCGATTTTAAAAACTAGAAAAAAATCGAATTCTTATTCAACGTGGGGAATGGGGGGGAAGAAGGGAAAGGAAACTAGATAAACAGAGATAGTCAAAAAAAAAAGGGAACCTAGAGAGTGATGAAGGTTGCTTACTGCGACCAAGCACGGCTTCATATACTACAAGTGGGAGAAGATTATTAAAAAGTAGGGGAAAACACCCGCCTTAAAGGGAAACAGTGCGAACAAGGTTGAGGACAACAGTAAGTAGGGGCGACACATGCCACGAGCATGCCGCGATACCCACCAGGCATCAATGTCGCTGGCTGTTTCGGAAACCGCCTGGAGATGACTGAAGCAGGCTGGAGAAAGGGAAAAAAAAGCCGAACGCCAACAACTGACAATCTGCGGCGCAAGAGTCGCCGATCACGCATGGATCTTCAGCTTTGTGGACGGGGGAAGGGAAAAATGTTTCGGAAGTCGCAGGAAAAAAAAAACCACAAAGAGCAAGGAGAAGCATTCTCGAGTACCTTTGACCGGAGGGCAAGAACGCCGGGCTTCGGATTCCAGCTTCCCCACGTCAAAAAAATACCTTTCACAGCCAAACAAAAGGAGGGGTCATCATGGATGGGGGTTTGGCGGAAGATAAAAGTAACGGGATAAAGAAAATAGTTTACAAAAAAAACGTCTGGGGAAAAAGAGGGGAACGAAGGGAAAAAAGGGAAACAAAGACTGGAAAGAAGGACTTTCATTGATCCAAAGAAAGGTCCGTTAGGGGCGGCAACTATGTCTAGAGAGAGAAAAATGATTTCCGGAAAAAAAAAGGAAACCGTTTATGGGCGGCTAAAAAAAGTCGGTGTGCAAAGGTAACTGTTTAAGCGATTGAGAATGAAGATGGGTCTCGGAGGAATAGAACCGCTATTTTCGAGACAAAGGAAGACAAATCCTTGGCAAAGGAGAGAGGAAAAAGGAATTTTGGCAAGAGCCAATCAAGCAAAACTAGTGACTGGCTGAGCCGACGAACGAGCAAAGCCGAGCAGGTGGGCGAGCCCAAAAGAATCGCAATTGGTTAGTAGCCCAATAAACCTTATGACTTTCCGGGAAAAAGGGAGGGCTGCTGCAAAACATATTGAAAATCAGAGACCATAAGAAAAGAGTTAACGGGAGGTAGGGGACGACGTAAGGGACGGGAAAAAAAAGGGCGGGTGATCAACAGGAAGGATAATTCCCGAGTGGCACAGCTGCCGTCGCCAGCCGGCCCCTGCCATGGTGGATCGGTCCGCAGAGGCGGTTTGGGAAAAGGAAAAAGGCGTGGGCCGCAAGCGGGGTAAAGCTGGTAAGGGGTCCAATAAGACTAGAGGTATAGCGCAGTCCGTGGGAATGGTCTTTCTCACACAGCGAGAAAATTTTTGCCGGGGACGTTTGGAGGTCACTATGTCTGGAAGGGGGGTAAAAAAAAAAGGGGAAAGGGAAAGTGGGCGGATATGCGGCTCAGAGCCCACACATTCACCGCTTGTTTTTCCATCGATGGGTCGAAAAGAGCAAAACGACCTTTTTGACCGGACCCGGACAACCGCTGTCCAGGAGAAAGCAGAAAAAGTCTAACAAAAAAGGCTTGCGGTCTGCCACATACCTGGCGGGGGTCCAGCAACTTTCAACTGGAACATCCACGCTTCTTTTTGAGGAGGGGGAGGGGGAGGCCGTCCACCTGGGTAGGAAAAGGAGAATGGCAAGCGAACTGGGGAACGCGACACTTAACAGATAAAAGCGAAACCGTGTCACGCTGGGGAAAAAAAAAGCTCATAATGGACATTGGGTTCTCACCAGCATGCCCATCGCAGGAGAAACGACTCATCGGGATGAGAAGGGGGGGAGGACAAAAAAAAATACTGCGCCCATCTCGCGTGAAAGCCAGCCACGGGAGGCTTAGCTGGCTTCGCGTGGCATAGAGACGCCACACCTCTCTTCTCAGTAGGGGGGGGGGGGGAGGAAATCTCTGAGGGAGGAGAGAGGCTCAAGACTTGCATGGATTCTTTCGCAGAGTGACTGGGCTTTGCGGGGCATGGCTGGAGGAGCAATTCAGATTCCTGCTCTTAAACACGCGTTACAAAAGAATCGGCCAGAAGGGAACAACACAAGAGTGGCCGCTTGACACACGCCACATTTCACGTCAAGCTGTTCCTTCTGCCTGCTCGAGAATTGCTTTGCAAGGGATCTTGAAAAGGAAAAATAAGGCCGGAGAAAGAAGCATCGACCGCGACACAAATGTCACCACCGCGCTATCCCCAGCGCACGCTTCCAGAATCAAATGCATCTACTGAAACCGAAGACAAAAGGAAAAAAGAGGGGGGGTTTGTGGGTCGGGGTGATAGACAAGAGCCGACATCGCGCCCTGCCAAGCGCCGTGCACATCACGTCGGCTGATATGTAACGCTCGTATTCAAAACCCAAAGCAAAAACCGGAAGGAAAGAAAAAGCGCTCATGAAGTCGAAAACGACGAGACACCGGCCCAGATAGAGAAAATCAGAGCACTTATTTTCAGCTGGAGAAAGGAAAAAGAAACTACTGTGCAGACCGGGCCCCCCGGTTCATTTTCAAGGCAACATTTTCCGGGGAAAGTCTCGCGCTTTCGCTGCTTGGGAAAAAGGCCGCCAGTTCAACCGATGGGAAAAGAGGTGAAAGGGGTCAACGGTGGCACCACGCCGGTCAACAGCTTTTCAACAAGCACGCTTCCTCAATCTCCGTGGGCCTCCCAGGGGTCCCAGAACCTTTGGGCACGAAACGGGGGAAGGGAAGAGAGAGGGCCCAATGGGAGGAAAGCAAAAAACAGCGGCCCTTGACTGCACGGTCGCGAATGCCACAACTCCAGTTGCGAGCCAAAAGCTAGAGGCGACGTTGGAAATAATTCGGGGTCAGAGGGAGAGAGAAAG
>Ga0179591_1350798_pt1 | contig 13586 bp, 16 predicted proteins | sample CZOMad2_1_08_16f_FD_182891 | JGI IMG/M metagenome (GOLD analysis project Ga0179591, IMG submission 182891) | Vadose zone soil fungal communities from Angelo Coast Range Reserve, California, USA - CZOMad2_1_08_16fungal (PacBio error correction) | ecosystem: Environmental > Terrestrial > Soil >...
AAAGAAGCGATGAAAAGCAAAAGCAACGAGTATTGAGGCCCAAACAACTCGTCACGCCATAAATGGGAACCTGGCCGCGCCGCCTACAATCAAGCAAAAGAAAATAGAGAAAAGGGCAAAAAGAATGGAAGGACTGGGGTACGGGAAAACGAAAAAACCCAAACCTGTGGAGGTCATCCGGTGGAAACGGACTGCCCGCCCTGTGACAACGGTCAGAAGGGTGAGAGGGGGGGAGGCGGCTCAAACTGAAAAGAATAAGAAGGGGCTTGGGGCGGTGACAACTTCGGCCAATGTCCGTTCTACATCGAGGTAAAAGGGAAGAAAAAGAGGGAAAGACCGTTGGGGGACTTGGGGGAACACAAGGACTCCAAAATACCAGCTCGGCTTTTGTTTTTCGCCGTTAGGTTTGAGTCGAGGAGAAGAAAGGGTGAATAAAGGGGGGGAGTGAGAAGCAAGGGGAAAAAGGGGACAATCAGCTCCCCAACCTGTTGTGGTAAGTAAAGGGAGTCAAAAGGAAAGGAAGAGGGGGGTATGAAATAGGGGTTTGAAAGTGAAAAAAAAAAGAAGACCGGGGGGGAAAAAAGGGTGTCACGTGATATTCGTTCGCCGCGTCGAGAAGAACTGCATCAAAATACGGGAGGGGTGTGGGTTGGGTCAAAAAAAAAGAAAAAAAAAGGGCCCACATCACGCATTGGAAAAACCAAATAGGGGAAGGCGGGGGGTGCCGAGGGACCAAGGAAGGTTCGTACAGGTTGGGGGAAAAGGGTCGGGAGGGGACCTGGGGAGTCCAACCTGAAGTTCTTACGCTAGCAGGAGGACAGGCATTGTTCACAGCAACACTCGGCACCAAAGGGAAGGAGAGGAGGAATTGGAGGGACAAACAATGGGACGGAATTTCTCGCGCAAGGGAGTGAACATCCGCGCCGGCAAGGTCTAGGTCGATGGTGAGCGTAGCCAGCTAGAAAAAGAACGGTGGATAGGCCGGGCGGGGGAAAAAGTCCCAGGGGGAGGGGGATCAAACAGTTGAAAAGAGTGGTCCATGGGGGGGGTTTTTCGACAGTGACGCACACCGAAATGATGGGTCCCAATGACGGTACGGTTCTGCAAAACCCAGGGCTTCGCGGAAAGGAGAGGAGAAAAAAAAGGAAGATAGCGTGCAAGGGGGAAAGTGTCACTCAGAAAAGCGCTCCACCAAGAAAAAATAACTCGAAGTGGCCCCTGCCCAATTCAGTAATCTTTATCGAAACCGATCATAACCGGAGGGGGGCACACTCACAAGTAAACAGGGGGCAACACAAAGGGGGGGGATGGGGAAAATTTACCCCTTCACGATTCCGCAAGGCAATCCCGAATCGCAGGCCACCAAAAAGCAAACAGGACGATCAGAACGAGGAGGGGGGAAGACGGGGGGTAAACGGGAACGACGGAGGGAGAATTAAGGTGTCAATCTCGGACACGTGGAGCCTCCCGGGCGAACATAACCGGCCTCAGCCCAACGGGTGTCAAGGGGCAAACTCAGCGTACACAGGGAAAGGAAGGGGACTGGAAGACCCTTCAAATTGCTCATATCCTATGTTTGGGACCCGCCACGAATGGATTACCCAAGAAAAACAACAAAAGGGAAGGAAAAAGAAAAAAGGGGAGAAGAAAAGGATGGGGGGGGAAAAAGCCTTGATCATGGGAAGAAAAAGCGTTCAAAAACTGAGCGCGCGCATCTGACCACCGTACGGCCTAGGAATAGTTTTCAAGGTGGGGCGGAAATCGGGGACATAGGCAAAGCACAGGGGGGTCCGCGTAAAAAAAGAAACCGCCTGGTGCCAGAGTGAAAGCGCGCGTCTTGCCCGACCAAAACAGGCGAGAGAAAAGGCTCAATAGGGGGAGGGGAGGGTGGGTAATTTTGAAAGGCGAGTGGAAGGGGGGTTCAAAGAAAAGACTGCGCCCGCTGCCGCCTTGTCGATCGTTTCCAGCACCGAGGAAAATTGAGAAAAAACAGGAAAAAGGTGTGTGCCCAAAAAAAAAGGGGGGGAAAAAGGTGACACTCCTTACGCCTCATTGCCGAGTGATAAAACAGATGGGCAGGGGCCACTACAAGGGGATTTTTGAGTGGGGGGGGGGAGGAGTTGTCACTGTGAAAACAGCAGAGAACACGTCCCATACAAGATCGATTATTTGGGGCATCACCCCCGGACCGAAAAGCGCGGTGGGGGGGGAACAAAAGGGTGCGCGAAAAAGGGGGACCGGAAAGTGAAAAACATTCAACGTCTCCAGTGTGGTAAGGGGTAGGAAAAAACCAATAAATGGACAAAAAGAAGGTGCAAGACACCAGACAACGAGACATAGCACGGAACCTGCACTTTGCGAGGCTAACGCTACCCAGGGACCGGAAACAACGAGGGGAAATTCGAACGCCTCTGGTGGACCCGAATCAGAAAAAAAAAAAACGTGCAGGGTTGGCGCCCGCGAAACCAGAATCAGGGGGGGGAAGAAAGGGGCAATGTGGAAAGTTCCATGCCACCGTCACTCCTCCCTCTTGTCCCTACAGGCGTCCCCCGAAGAACGAGAAAGGAATGGGGTAACCAGAGGGAAAAGGGGGGACACTTCCTACCACACAATCATCCTCAAGTGGTGTATATTTTTGGCCGACATTTTCTCTTTTCGGATTAGTTGGAAAAACGGACAGGAGGAGGTTTTGGAGGACAGTAAAGAAATCAAAAGACACGGCGAACTCTATCATCTGTCTTAACCGACCATAGGGGGGGGGGAATGGGGGAGAAAAGTCGCAGGGAAAAAAAAAGTAGGAAAAGGGACTTTGGGAATTCAAATTGACCTAATTAAATTTCCCTCAAGACGGCTTGGGTAATCTAGATTCGTAAGAGGGAAAAAGAAAAAAGGCGAACAGAAAGGGACACTTGTACTAAGTATGGCCGCCCTGTCAAAAATACAAAAGGGGACCGATCAACTAAAAAGGTGGACAAAACTCGCTTGCGAGCCCAAACTGCAAACAGGTTCAGTATTGTCACACGCGGAGTCCCGGACCGAGGGGGTAAGGCAGCGATTGCAACCATATTTCATACTTAGGATAGTGGGGGGGGGGGGAGGGGCAGGGTGAACAAAAAAAAATGTAAACACTGCCGTTTTTGTCGACCGCATATTTATGGACGACCTACTAGGTTGAAGGGAGGGGGGGGGTGAAAAAATATGAAAGTTCTCGGCCAGTCCGAAACTAAATAGTGGGCGGAAGAGGGGAGCAAGAATAAACCGCATCGGGGGTGAGGAATTTTAAATTGGGTTAGCAAAACAACACAACGAGGGGCGTAGGAAAAGGGAAAGACAAAAATCCAAGGGCTTAGGACATCGCCATCCCGGTAGGTTGAGCTTCTCATCTCATAAAATGGGTAAGTCGACCGCAAAGGGGGGAAGGAGTAAAGCACCGACCGACAAAAGAGGAAAAACGGTGGACGGGGGAAACTGTTACTCAAAAACCTGTAAAACTGGGGGATACTGGTGGAAACTAACGCAAAGCCCTGCCGAATAAGGGGGGGCATGGCAAAGAGTTCGACATGGAAACACGCTCCCATTCCGAGCCGGATTCATGGGGAAGGGGTGAAACAGGGAAGTTCTGCCCAATGGCCGGCGGATTCGTGAAAACGAAAAGAGTGAAGACCACGGGTGGGCTTGGACAAAAATGGGACCAGAGGGTAAAACAGACACAACAAAAAAACGGACGGCGCTGCGGGTTTTTCCACCGCGGCACGAGAGATCAACAAGCTAGATGAAAATCAGGTCGGGTAAATGTTGAATAGCCAAACATCTCAGTCCCCCCTGGGTTTTGTGGCTACTTCGTCACGACAAATCAAAAAACGAGTGGGGGGGCAAAAAAAGGAGGAAGGCACGGGTGAGGACGCTGAAGCGGGACGCAGAGTTCCAACAGCCCAAGCCTGGTCGGTTCCCCAAACGGCCCCAATCGTGGACGCTCCAAGTAGAAAAGGAAGTGGAGGGAGGGGTAGGGAAAAGCTGTGAGGGGCGTACGGGGGGGGAGGGAAAAACAATTCATGCGGGCCACCGCGGGAAATCGAGACCGATCCGGAAACAAGAGGGGAACCTGTCATGAAACTCGCCACAAGGGGAGCGCGTAGCGGAGGCAAACAGGGGGGAGGGAACCGGAGATCTAATAGACTTCGGTGCAGCTGTGTCGGAAGCCCGGGTCTAGCGTGCGCAAAAGCAGGTGTGGATAGGAGAGCGAGAATGGGATTCAACTGAAACGGGTGGGGGGGGTGTAAAGGGGGTTTCCCAATGGCGACAGGCCCCACCGAGACGGAATGGGCCAATTTTTACGTTGGGGGGCCGCGCCAGGAGTCACACAAGCGGGGTGAGCGAGATAAGCAACAAGGAGATAAGTCAAAAAAAATAGGGGTAAAAGAGGAAAGGAAAAAAAGGGGATTAAACGCTAGCAGAAAGCTCCCACAAAGATAACCGCAAGTTTTGCCCCCAAATCATAGGCGTTCTGCAATAGAAACACGATCGGCAATGAGAGGAAACGCACGGACAAACGTTTTTGGAGTGGGGGGAAATGTTAAGGAAAGTGGACGAGCACGTGGAACGATTTTTTCAAGCAGGCGGTCAAGGAAGGTGAAAAAAAATCCCAGCAGAGTTAAATGAAAGCAGAGGATGAGTAGCTTGAAGCGCCGTGGGTCGGAGACCGCCGCGGGGGCAATAAGGTCTCAAGACGACCACGTGAAATAAGGGGACACATACACAAAAAAAAAGAAGAAAGAGTAGAACGTCCGGGGGGGGGTCCGATGCCGCACGCGCCAATCCGGATGAACTGGCTGCCGCAGGGAGGTCAAGTCCTTTCCCCACGAATGAGACTAAAAAAACAAGGAGGGGGGGGGGAAAAAGTGGGGGTCAGACCAATTTCGTGCGGGTGGTCCCAACGGGAAAAGTGAAGAGCCTTGAATCATCCTGGAACTGTTCAAGCTCGGGAGTGCAATAAACCAGACGTGAACGGGAAGAAAGGTTGGAAGGGGGGGGGCTATGTAGTACGACCGGAAAAAAAAGGACACAATCAAAGTTCCGACTACAGGGACACATATTGCCAGTCTGGAGAAACGGGACACCGAACGAAGAACTCAGGGAAAAGTCGATGATGGGTTGGACCAAAAAGGAAAAAAAAACGGGAAGTTGGGTAAGTTCAATATGATCTGAACTACCGCTAAATGTCCCCTGACTGGATCGGTTCCATCCAAATCAGACAAGGGAAAATGGGAACAAAAACCCGTGGGGTGGAAAACGAAAAAAAGTTGCCTAACTTTGAAACTTACGCTCCATGCCGATCCGGGCCCGTCAGAAATGCAAGAAAAGCAGTAAACAGGGGCAAAATGTCGGGGGAGGTGGGGGTTACCCACCATTGGGCAGGGAGGGCGCACAATCACCAGGAAGACGAGATCGATGGAAAGGGGGTGATTATCAAGAGACCTTTGCATATACTTGACAGAAAAAAGCGCTTTTGGAGCATTGGGTGGCAGACAAAAGAGGTACGAATGCGCTGGGAAGGAAAACTGGCCCGTCAATGGAGGGGCAAAAAAACAAGAACACAAACCAAGGTGTCATCAAAGATCTCGAGCAAACAAGGAAGAGCGGCATAAAAAGAGGGGAGTAAAAAAGAAACCAGAAACGCGCGCCCTTTTCTATACTCAACCCGCGATGCATGAAAGAAGGGGGGGAGAGATGCAACCCCAACCAAAAAAAAACCCCTAGTTGGGGGGGGGGGAAAGGGACACGGGCAATGGGGGTGGGGGGCCTCACAGTCGTAAGGGGGGGATACCAAACAGGGAAATCTTACCGAGGCACCGTCATTTGCAATCCCGTTGAAAGGAAAGAAGAGGAAAAAACAGAAAAAAAAAAAAAACGCCGCAGCAAGGGGTATTTGGGGGGGTATGCAGTACTGAATGGGTGGGCCGGAATTTAGGGGTTGCCAAGTGCGGGGGGGGCGGAGAAATTCAGAACAGGAGAGAAAAAATGAAACGGACCGGCGTGGATGTTTGTGGATTTCAAAACACTAGGAAAATAAATTGGGAAAACTGCAGAGGGAAAAAAAAAAGGGGGGGGGAAGGGGGCACAATACCGATTAGAAATCCCCCACCCTATTGAGGAAACAAAGGTGTGAAGTAATATGCCGGGAAAAATGAAAACGCATCTGAACTACCAACCCTGGTAAGATCACTAACGGGGGGGGGGGGGGGGAAACAAAAAAACGGGGGCCAGATGAACCCTTTCAACCTAGTCGTCCTCGGAAGTGAGTTCATAATGAAAATACGTCAACGAAAAGCGGTGTCCACCGCCAGAGGGAAGTCAAGGGGCGGGGCCCGGCGTCAAAAGCAAGAAATGAGGATGCTTAAAAAGCTGTCGTTTAGTAGAGCGATTAACGCAGTGGTAGGGGTTGGTCGTACGGAACGATTATGGGAGAGTCAAAGGCTACATATGTGCTGGTTGGAATACGAAAATTTTCGCGGCAGCGGGAAATGAAGTGTGTACATTTGGGGAGAAGGACCATCAAACCATAATCCAGTTGATGGCGAAGGGGGTGCGTTCGGATAGGGGAAAAAAGAATCGAACAAACAACAACGGAAAAAAAAAGGGAGGACAATCAGATCGGCCCACAAAAAAGCGTACAAAGCAGAAGAAAAGTGTGAGGGGTGGAGGAGAAACTCAATGGTACAGCAGGCAGACCGCGGAGGAAGGGAAAGGTAACCCCCCCCCTCCAAAGGAGAGGGAGAATCCAAAGATAGCTGTTAAACTGGGTCGAAACCGGGTACACCTGGTTGTGACCAGGTGGAACGAACACCCCAAGCTAGCCGTACCGGTAGAGGGGTCACAAAGGGGTGACAAAAGACACTTAAACGCTGTGAGGGTGGATCGGAGAAGGGGTATTCGGGGGGGGGGGACCGGCAGGAGGAAGAAGGGGAGGTGGAATGATCAGTTGGCCTTGGGGCACCCAGACGGCAGAAAAAATGAAAGGGTAGCCAGGGCGGGTTGACAAAAAGGCGCAGAATTACTCAACCCTATTAGTGGAGAAAAAAAGGCAGTCATTGGAAACGAAGGCGTCCCCCCTGTGTGGGGAAGACTGGGAAAATTCTCCGAGTTATCACTCGGTGGAGGGTTGACATAAGTTGAAGAAGATGGGGTCGACCTGATATAACTTATAAAAAAATGTCCAGTGACGGGGGAACACGCCCCCTACGACAATTACTACCCAAAGTCGATGGGGACGGTGCCGAGGGACAAAAAAAGCCCCGTTTGAGTGGATTGCAATCGCGCCGAGCGGAATCCTACCTGACGGCGAATAGGAGGACGGGGAAATTTCACCATAAGCACTACAAACAAAAAAAAGTCACCAGTTTTCTCAAGAAAGAGCGCCCGGCGGAATCGATGGCGCGGTAAAAAGGCAGAAAGCGAGGCAGTTCGAGGGGTAGGAAGAGAAAATGGGGATCGTTGAACGAGCAAAGTGGGGTATACGCTCGAGCGGATGGACCTTCACTAGGGGGGTTTCCCCGAGGTTTTCACGCTGAAACAGGTGGAAGAAAACACAAAAAAAAGAAGAAACCAAAATGGATACGGGTTGGGGGGGAAAAACCAAAAAAGACCAGGGCCCTCCACAAAACACGTCCGCCGGCGAGCAAAGGGGGGGAGAATGATAAATAAGCTCTTACATGAGGGGTACAGAACGCGCAGAAACGACCCAAGAAAAGATAACCCGGGGGAGGGAACTGGGAATCCGAGGGGAGAGGGGCTCGCGCCCGGAGAGGGAAAAGAAGCTAAGGGGGGGGGGACAACACCCGTTGGGGGGGCAAAAGTGGGAAAAACACATGGGAGTTTGGAGGGAAAGGACGGTCAAAAAAAGTCAAGGCGCAGGGGCAGTACCAGATGACCACAGGACAGCTGCCGGCAAGAAACGCATCAGGATAGAAGGTAATGGAAACGGGAAAAGAAGCAAGGGCCCCCCTGGAGGAACGAAGTCCGAAGCCATATGGTTCAAGAGTTTCCATGAGGCACGGTCGACAGGACGACCATAGCCGGCAATCGCCGTGAGTTCAAGGGGGACGATGCCAAAAAAAAGAAAAAACAAGAACAGCCGGATTGGGATGCCGCTTGAAAAGGGAAAAAAAAAAAGCTCAGGGAGAATGGACCAGGCAGTGTGACCGGCACTCTCAAAAAAAAACTCAAACAACACAAAGAGAGGAAATAAGAATGGGGATGTCATCAGGTGCGGGTCCACAAAAAGAGATCAGGAAAAAAGGAAAAAAAAGACGGAAAAGTTGGTGGCGCAGGCGAACCGCACAAAGAAAAACGGACGAAAAGAGAGTGCCGGGGGTGACAAGGGGGAGGGACTGCAAAAAAAACGAAATGGGTAAAGCGGAAACGTCAACCATGTTGCCGGGGGGGCTCCCGAAAAAAACGGCAGCGACGAAGAACGGACTACATCGAAATGCGGGTTCTTAGACAAGGGCGCTGAGGGGGTTTCAAGCCTGTGAAAAACAACGAGGCACAAAATAAAAAAGGAAAAAAAAAGGTGTTAAGTGGGGTAAAAGGTCAGCGAAAAAAAAAAACAAAGGGGGTCACAAAAAACAGGTTGGGGGGGGGCCCAAAGAAAACTGGAAAGGGGAAGAAAAAAGCAAAAAGGGGGGGTTTCTCAATACGGGCGTGCGATTATGAGCAAATGATTTGGGGGCAAAACAGCCAACTCGAGTTTCTTTTTGTCATTGGGAAGCGTTTCTGGCCCGAAAACACAGAAGGAAAAAACGATTTGAACGGGGAGGTGGGGGGGATGGACAAAACCTTTGTAGGGGAAGAGAAAAAAAAAAATACAGCGGGTGAATCCTTTCAACTTGATTCTGTCTCATGGTCCGTGCTCGGTGTGGCAAAAAGGGAAAGTTCATCTGGGGAAAAACTCCAATGGACACACCTCTGAAAGGGTAAGACAAGTCAGAAGCAACCTGGGAGAAACACCCTGCAACTGACGCTACCATACTGGAAAAGGGACATCGAAAAAACCCGCAAAAAGAAAAGAACACCGGTTCTAATCACATCCTCCTGAGAAAATACATTCATCCCCAGGGGGGGTTTTGGAGAAAATTAAGCACTGAACTGAAAGTGTAAAGAAGGACTAATTCCCGAAGCTCTAAAACCACAAGAAGCGCCGGGAACTTAGGGATCCTCTGTTAGAAAAAAGAAAAAATGGGGGCAAAACAAGGGAAACAAGGAGAACTCGTATACAGCGTGAAAAAAAACGGGAAATCAGGTCTCAGATCCGAAAAACAGACCCGAGGGAAAGACCGGTGAGTCAACCGTTACGGAAAGAAGCGTGTTGGGAAATTGCGCCAACAACAACGGGGAAAATCTGGGGGGGGGGGTCGCCGAAAAGAAAGGGTGGTGCCGGAAGTTGTTTTGGGGGAACCCAGGGGGGTGGGACCAACGAACACCGCCCGCCCGTGACGAACGGAATCATCTTCCCACTCACCAGGTATGCAAAATAAGAAAACACAGATTTTCGACGAAGTATTAAAAACGGGGGAAGCGAGTGGCGGAGTGGGGGGCCACAGGGGGAGGGGATCAAAATGGAAAAGACGGCTTCAGCATGTAGAATATACATGACCGCTGGAAAAGGAAAACTGCCCTGCATAATGTAAACTCATTGTCCGGTGGGGTGAAAAAAAAGAACAGGACAAACTGCAATAGTCGTCCCTGTCTTCAACTTAAACCGAATGGTTTCCTTCGTCACCGCAAAATCCTCGTTGTTTTAATCGGCAACCACCTGAGGTGAAGAAAATTAAGGTACCTTTAATGCCAGCGCCTGGATAGGTCACCCCCGAAGAAAAGAAACACAAGGGGGTGGTGAACTGGGGTTTTTCGAAACCTAAACAAAGCATAGAGGGATCGACCTTGGCTACGTTAGGGGCCGTGGTGGTTATTTAAGAATTAACAGAAGAACGGAAAGGGTGGAAACAGGTGTTTATGTGGGAGGAAGGCGCCTCCCCTAATCGGGTGTGGTGGGGCTGGATCGGGAGAGAACAAAGGGAGGGGGGGAAAAAAAAGAGAGAGATCAGAGGGCCATCAGTTACCCAGGCAAAAGGGACCTGAGTAGGGGGGGAGAGACCGTCCACAAAAAGATGGTAAAACCACTCGCCCAAGGACTTAGGGGGGTTCGTAACCAGCAAAAGGAGAAAGTCAAACGAGGCCAATAGGAGGGTCGAAAAACAACGGGGTAAAATTGGAGTCCATGTTAAAAATCCCCAGCCCGAAAAAATACTGTAAGGTCAGAGCGGGAAAAATCGACTGGGAACAACGACACTGACTACGCCCGGGCTTCCTGTGCAAACTGTGACTATGCCAATGTTGCAATTTCGTGAAAAGGGAGGAGAGGAAGGACCGTTGGGGGACGAAAGGTACCAGGTTGGTTGGCCTTTGAACCATGAAGGAGGAGTACCCAGCCGCGGGAAACAGCACGGGCTGGGTTCGGGGAAAAGCAGGGCAAAATAATTATCTTGAGCACACCGGGAAGGGGTGAAAAGGAATTCCTAAGGGGCAAAGACAAGGTGGGGGGAATAACGCCGGGAGGGTTGTCCGTTGGGGGGGGGGTTAGTTTACTTAGCAAAGCGGTTGAAAGGAGGGGGCCCAATGAAACCGGTAGGCGGTTAAATGAAAGAGCGGGGTTACGCCGCGGTCGAGAAAATCAGCAAAAAACAGTGTGGTGAAAAAACCAAAATGCAAACCACAGAGCCATGTCCACGAGACCAACAAAAAGTCCATGTGGGGGCAGTTTGGAGAAAAAAAAAAGCGGGGCTTTTAAGGATTGACAATGGACAAAAGGGGGGGACCAGACAAAAATGAGAAGAAAAAAAGACAAACGACCTAAAAAGAGTCAATTGCCGTCAGGCAACATGGGGGCGCTGGCAGTAAGGATTACAAGAAAAACATAAGAATTCTCGGGGTGACTTACCTCAATTTCCAAAGAGGTCTGAAGCCCTGGGGGGTTGGCGCCTCAAGAAGGGAGGGTTGTCTATGGGAAAAATTGGGGGTGAAATATTGAACGTTTTTGGTGAACCCCAAGGTGTGGGGGAAACAAAAAACAAGGAGGCACGGAAAAAGGTAAAATTGGGGTAGGCGGACAACAAAAAGGCCGTCAACCCGAGAATTCAAACGAATGATAAAGACAAATATAATATCTCCGTTACTGGGTAGGCAAGAAATCTAAAAACCCAAAACACCTCAGTGGACACAGCAAGCATCTGCGAGTTGGAATATCGACGCCCTCTCGGGGGTCAAATGGAACCAGTATGGGCAAAAACCAAACCAAAACGTTTTTGAACCTGGCACACAAAACGAGGGGGAAATGTTGGTGACGAGGGGGAAGGGAATGCCGGGAGAAAGCGGGGCCAGGGAAACAGCTGAAAACCAGCTGCCGGTCATTAAGCAACATGTAGGTATACCGGTCGCAGACAAAGTGGGCAAAGGCGGCCACAGGCAATTGTGCAAAACGAGTCGTGGGTAAGGGACACGGATTTCCGGGTCAAGAGACGGACATGCAACCACAAAAAAACGAAAACATCAAACTATTGGGAACAAAACCCGGAAAATGACGATAAAAAAAATTGACGGGAGGGGAAATATTGAAAAACAATGGATCTAACCGCACGGAAATGAGGACATCATCTGAATCTCAACAACAAGGAGGGAGAGAGAGGAGGAAGGTCAAGAAGCGGAAAAGGGGGGAAAAAGAGCCATGGAAAGCAGGAGGCGGCAAAAAAAAGGGCAGGCACGATGACCCGCTATTGCGGGCGAACCAGGAACATGAACAAGTGAAACGAAAGCGAGGGGGTGCGGTGGTTAAAAAGGGTCCAATGGAAACAAAGAAAAAAAAAAAAACAACGCCCCGACCAATCACTTGTCCGACTCATAGGCCGGAGAAAAGCCAAGTCCTTCCACAACAGGCTCGAAAAAAGTAAAACTACATGCCGATGTGGGGACCAGGGTTGACCTAACCCGGAAGGGAACTAAAAAGCGAGGGGGGGGGGGTGGGCCAACAGAACGATATTTTTCCCGTCAACAGCTCGTACCAAACTTTTCAATCAGCTGGAACACCCATGGGTGGAAACTAAGGATTTACGCTAGTGGACCGATCAAAAAAAGGGGGGGAAAAAAAAGGGCATAAACTCGCACATAGATTGCAGTGGGAAACACTTTTCAGAGTTATGGGGGAGGGGGGGAAAGATCCTGTCGCAGAACTGAACCAACGGTCGAACGAGAAATCGGTGTCTATGGGAGAGAAAGCTCACTGGGCGTACCCCTCGAACACACACAAACGCGTCAGGGTGGAAACCCTGTGAGAGAAAAAAGGAAAAGAGTGGGCTCACAATAAATCGTGTGGCAAGGTCAATGGGCAGTGGGAAAAACCTCAAGGCACACATGTGAGAGGTTAATCCTTCCTCAAGAAATCGACGCGAAAGTAAGAACACAATGATGGGGGGGAAAAGGCAAAGAAAGCCCGGTGCCTTTGGAAAAGAATACAAAAAAATGCCGCAACTTTTAGAAATCCAAGGAAGACCATGAAAACCGGTCTAATAGCTAAAGGTCTCCCCACCAAGTGAGCAGAGTCACTTACAGGGAAAAAAGAAACTATTCGTAGACTCTTTGCTACTTATTTTCAAGGCACGCGGATAGAAAAAGCGATGAGAGGACGCAGGTGGTCAATCCAAAGGGTGTGGGGGTGGTACGAATGCTGTAAAAAAGAAAGGTAACAAAAGACCAAAAGGGGGTATATGGGGGTTCCGCCGGGAACCTGAAAGGGGGGGTTTGAATGGGGGTTTTTACAACAGCCTAGGCTGTTTTGGGGGGGCAAAGAGAAAAAACTAGGGGGCCCACCCGGCGAACTCTAATCCCAGGGGGGTCAAAACGCCGACACCGTAAAAAGAAAGGGGGGGGTAAAAAACTAGGGAAGAAACAAAGAGGGTCGCGAGGAGTAGTAACAAAAGGGTAACGATGACGATCAAAAAATTGAACAAGAATTAGATCATAAGGGGAAGGGAAAAAACGCTAGGCGGACGTAGATATCATGTGTGCGAGAAAGAGGCACAGCACAAGGTAAAAAGGACCGGGGGGGGGGTGCCCAAGACCAAACGGGGTAATCAACCCGAGTGCGGTCCTCCGCAGGAAAAAAAAGGAAAAAGAAGCAAAAGGCACAGGTGGGAAAAAAAACAGTCGTTTCAACCTGAACGACGCCTAACGGGAGGGAAAAGGAGCGAGGGTTGCCATGAGAAACAAAAAAAAAATTAAAGGGAACTTAGCAAGGCCGGCTGGTGGGCTTTTTGTCAGTGGGCCCCCGCTCCAAGGGGGGGGGGGGGGAACCGTGTGTTCCGTAACCCGCCAGAGTTATGGAGCAGCCGAATACTGGGAGGGGAGGGGGTGGGGTTAACGACACAATACACCACACACGTGGCGGGAAAAAAAAGGGGCGGTTACACATGGTTAATATGCGGAAAAGAGAAGCAGCACCTACTAACGGCGGTGAGGGGGGGGGAAAAAGAATTGCG
>Ga0179591_1285836_pt1 | contig 13585 bp, 22 predicted proteins | sample CZOMad2_1_08_16f_FD_182891 | JGI IMG/M metagenome (GOLD analysis project Ga0179591, IMG submission 182891) | Vadose zone soil fungal communities from Angelo Coast Range Reserve, California, USA - CZOMad2_1_08_16fungal (PacBio error correction) | ecosystem: Environmental > Terrestrial > Soil >...
TACAAACGTTAAAGGGAAGAACGAGGGAAAGAAGGGGGAGAATGTTCCGGTGCAATCAGGAGGGGCCTTTTTGTCATCAAAAAAAAACAAGCGTCAAGTAGAAAAAAAAGGGGAAAATTGAGGTGCAAAATGCAGAGGGGTATCCGGGCCGCAGAGCAGGGGACATACACAGTTATAAACGCACCACAAGGAAAAAGGCTTTAATTAACCCCGGAATCCAGAATTGGCAAAGGAGAAACGACTCAACTAGCGCTAGGGGGTGGGGAATTCGAGCGAGTCTGAATTCTCAGGAATTGGTTCTGGAATCAATATACCCGAGTATTCGGGTGAAATCTCCTACTAAGGTTTGGGAGTCACTGAACCCTGCGTGTCGGTTGGGGGGGGTTTTATAACAAAGGGTAGTCTCCGGCCCTTCACGAAAAAGGAGTACCCCCTCCCGTAGTACTTTGCCAGAATTAACACGCAAACAGAAGAAGAATTCGTTTTCGAACCGGTGTCAAATCATCGTTCTGGAGGGGGGGGCTGAATAGCTGGGGTTCTCTTGAGGGGGGGACCACGGATAGGCTCTATAAAAAAGCCGAGTCTTATTCAGAATACCGTAAAATCGAGCACTGGACGGGTAGTAGGGGGGGAGTGAAAGGAGGGAACCCGGATTTGAAAACATGCATTGGGGGCGGGTTTGAATGGAGAGGAAAAGGGATGAACAGAACACAAAGTCCCAGCAGGACAGTAGTGGCAGAGAGGTTGGGGGAACGAGGGAAGAGGTGAAGAACGGAGGGCCAAAAAAGAAAAGAGGCATCAAGTAGGGGGTTGGGCTTAGGAGACAATATATAGTAGGTTCAAAGAGATAAAAGATGACCTCAAAAAAAACAAAATCGGGGGAATCAATCGAAAGATCTCTGGGGGGGGGGGGGGGGGGGGGGGGGTTGGGGGGGGGGTTGGAAAACCAAAATCGGGATCGCTAGGATTAGTATGAACCTCCCTCAGAGCAAAGCAACACACGGCAATCTTCAGTAAGGCAGCTAGAGAGAGACGGTCCGCCTCATTTGAGAGGAAGTCGTTACGAAAACTTAGCGTGGTTCCAGACCTTTTTAGGCGCACGGCAACGGGCTGTACATCAGGGTATGCCAGCCCCGCGGGACACATGGCGCTCAGGCCTAACAAAAGGAGGGAAGACGGAACCAATGCGCCTCCGCGGAATCGCGAAACAGGAACATTAAAGGCGAAAAAGCGGGACCAGGAAAACGATATGCTACAGACCCCGAAGAGAGAGGGTGAGGAAGAGGTCGGAGGGGAGGTACAAACCAAAAAAGACGAAAATCAGGGGGGTGAAAACCGCAGAGTGGACTGCAGGCATTTCAGACCCGGTAATCAAAAAAACTAGAAAAGGAGGGAATTGAGTAAAGCCAGGACTATCTTTTGTGCGTAGACGGGGGCGGAGTGGGGAGTTTGAGGGAATTCCTGCAAAAGTGAAAACGGTGAATGGAAGATTGAACTCAAGCAGTATTAAGATTAGGATCGGCGCCTACAAGCCCACACAAACGGCACGAATGTTACGACAAAGGGAGGGGTTTTCTTGGGGGAGGAACTCTGTGACAATTCCTGTATTGGCAATACGTGCAGAACCGCGGGACTCGGCATTTACTACTGGGGAGGGGGTCAATGACACGCGAGCGTTTATTACGCGGTCGGGCCGCCTCGAGGGATGCGAGATTACCTTGGTTTCACCACGTGGGGGGGCAGGGAACCAGAAAAGCGGGGTGAGGAGGGGTCGTCGGTTAACGGTTAAGTCAGTGGGATACAGGCCAACTTGGTTGATCCAAACCAGCTGAAAAAGCAATAAATTGGCAAGAAGGAGGGTAGCGAAATTAAGGAGCTGATACAGGTGAAACAGACAATAAAACTGGAGGTAAAAAAAACGTGAGAAAGCCCAAACAGGACTTACATTTGGGCAAAAGGCGCGGCTATAAGAAAGAAAGCAGAAAAAGGCCTCCATCAAATTGTTTGTGATGAAAGAGAGAAGGTTTTAAGTCAGGGGAAGGAAAGGACAGAACAGGTTTTGTTTCATGAGTGAGGAGGGAGGAGGAACGAATCTCGCCAGGGTGAAAATCAAGCACAAGGAAGGGGACAACGCTGTTACTGGGAAAAAAATACAGGCGAGTTAACCCGAGTCGCGGAAAGGGGAGGGAATCGAGGAACCCTGTGTGGAAAACTCCTTCAGATAGAAATCCCGGGGGGGTGAGGAACAGGGGGTGGGGGCCGTGAGACGTTTTACCTTATAGGAAGAATCCGGAATAACGGAGGAGGGCGGTGGGGGGCCCTCAGGTGGGAGATCGAACCTGGGGACGCACTCTAGAGGAAGAATAAGGGGATCGTGATTCGTAGTGTGAAAAAGGGTTTTATGGTCGGTCCGATCAGAATTCATCAGTCAAAAACAGAAGATGTTCCACTTGGTTGGACATTCTGCGAAAGGAAAGGAAGTCCGCAGGGTAGACATATGAAGTTCAGGGAACAAAAGTGAAAGGGGGTCGAAAAAAAAGGACGATTATAAAAATTCAAGGGTTGAGAAAGAGGACTGCATGGCAGTTTTCTCCCTCGGAATAGAAACATAACGAACCTCAAAGCGAAGCGCCCACAAACGGGGGTGATGCCCCTGAAAAAAAGATGTGACAACTTTGTTTGAAGGAAGGGGAGCGTAAGACGCCTCAAACCTTTCAGGTGGGACACGCGAGTCCCGAAGAAAAATGTGGGGCGAAAAAAGGAAAACTGCCTTAGGCAGCGGGGAGAGGGACGGGAAGATCTGAAAAAAACTGGACGTCATCGTCGTTTCGGCTCACTGAAAAAAAATGGGGATTTGAAAGTACAAAGCAATGGCTCAGGAGGAGGGAGGAAGCCTCAAACAAAAAAAAAAGAAACGCACAAAGCTAGGGGCGCATTGGACCACGAAAAAAGAGGGGCGAGCAGAGTAAAATTTATCTCCTCGTTTAGGCCGAAGGGACGCAGAGTTAAACAGGAGGAGTTTCAGAGATCTCTCTCATCCAGAAATAGGGGGAAGACTGAAGTAAAGAATTGGGGGCAAATGGACCTCTTGTCGAAGAGTAAAGGACGATAAACCGCAATCACCCGGGTGGAAAAACTAGAGAAAGTTCGGAGGGATGACGGGCGCGAGGGGGGAGGGGCGTCTAGTTTGAACCGACAAAAAAAAGAAGGACAAGGGAAAAAAAAACTGTGAAGTATCTTAAAATAGGAAGGTAAAGAGAAAAAATGTTCCTAAAATCAGGAACTAGAAATAGCATCTCGGAATTCTGTCTGTAAAAAGCAGAGAGGCGTCGATGCAGATAAGGTTCAGTGCAGGGGGGGAGGGGACTTTCACGAGAGAAAGGTGCGAGGAGGGGGCGGGAGTGGAAAAGAACAAGAAGATGAGAAAAGCAGACCTCACCTGTATCGCTCGAACAAGGGGAGGATGAAAAAAAGAGATACCGGATCGCCATGAGTCTGGGGGTGGCAAAGGAGGAGGGAACACCGAGGCTGACACGATTTGAAAAAAGAAAACGCGTCGGAGATCGTCGAGGTAACGCACGAATGAGAACCAACGTAATATGGCGCGGTTACTCCTCATCGCAGATATGCGAGTAGTGAGGAGGGGTAATTACCAACGGGCGCTGAGAATGAACGCAATCTGTATTGAAAGCTAAAAGGAAAAAAACGGGGAGAGCAATGGAATGGTTGCAACGGGTTTGACAAGAGGACGCCAGACGAAGCGAAAAGTTCGTATAAGGGGGGGAAACCGTGATGCGGAAGAGGAGAGAGTAAAAGAATACGGTCAAACTCACGGGGAAAAGCAGTGCAGTTTTCGCAGAGTGTCAGTGGTAGAAAGAAAGATGGGCAACTAATCTGTAAAGCTAAATCTGACCCTTAAAGAAAAAAGCTGTGGGTCAAGGTGGGGGTGCAACGGCTTGGGGGGCAAATGCAAGGTGAGATCTGGGTTGATAGGTGTGGGGTTTGGGCCGGTCAACTCGGGGCTAAGAAAAGGGGAAAAGGGAAAGAACTTTTGTCAGGAATGAGAAGAAAAAAAACTCGCGAGACTCAATTAAATCCCGCGAGCCGACAATTCTCGGAGACAAATGTGGGGGGTGTCGTTTGAACTGAGAGCACAGGGGCCGCGGATCGAGGAACCGGGATTGTTGGGGGGGGGAGGGCAACGAAAGCAACGACCGACTAAAAAATTTCGCAGACAGCGGGGGGGAGGTGAGAAGCCACCGTTTCGGAAAAAACTAGTGAGCGGTTGAGGGGTCCGCTATGTCCTAGATAAAGAAAAGCAGGATTAGAGTCGACAGAGGGGCAAGAGCAACAAGCGGAAGGGATAATTTGGCCAAAAACAATCAAAACGGTATCAAGCAGGAGAGGAACACTTGTAGAGAACTTAGACTGTGGCGGAAGGCGAAGGGAAATTCCCGACATTTTAAAACAAAAATTACCAAAGTGGGAAACAAGCCACGATGATGCCACTATGAATACAGCGGAAAAGGGGGAAAAAAGGAAACAAGACTCCCATTTCAATCAATGGGACAAAAATACGGCAGGGGACAGAGCGGCAGGGATCAGGTGTCGTCGGAACGGCCACATCGGCCAAAAACAGCAGAAAGCAGGGAGACGTATATACTTGCCAATTTATTAAGAAACGATGAAAAACGCACCCACAACCACGCAAAATGACCCTTTATGGAGAAAGAATCGTGTCAGGGGACATAAAACCAGGTACAGAAAACATCTCGCCCCCCCACGAAAGTCCGGAAAAGCACAGGCGAAAAAAGGAGGCAAATTAAAAGAGGCCCTGTTGAACTATCTCTCGTAGGGGGTATGTTGAAAAAGGATAGCACATTCAGCATCAAGAAGAAAGGCAGGTTATAAAGAAAGGGGGCCGGGGGTCAGTTGAAAAAATAACAGCTTGAAAGCAAACAAGAAGTGAGATAATTTTTAAGGGCCTTCGGTAATAGAGTTCCTCCAATTTACAGAAGACAAATCCTTTGTGAATCAGTTAAATGTGGACAAATGTCCCAGTATGGTACTAAGGACCAAAAAAAGGGAAAGTCGGGAAAAAGAATCCAGGCTTGCATGGTTATGTGAGAAAAAAAGCGAAAAATGGGGGGGGTGCGACAACAAATTCCTTATCACTGCCGGTAGAGGTTGAAAGAACTATCCTCGAGCACGCGGGCACAAATCCCAAGAAAGAAAAATCAAGGTTACTTCTGAAAAAAGATGCTTCAGAAAAGCACCCGAAAACAAAAACATAGAGGATGAAAAAGCCATTCCCCCTCTCCAAAGAATCAGGGAAAGAGGCAACTGGAAAACTAAATGTAACAGAAGGACCCAGAAAAAATACAACTGAAGGGGGGAACACAACTGCTTCGTTTGGGATAGGGAGGGGGTTCCAATGGCAAAGTAAAAGTCAACCTTGCAGAGAGTCGAGAAAAGGAAGCCGGATTTAAGAGGGGAATGCAAAGGCCTGTCAGCTTTTGTGAATGGCAAGAAAAAACAACAACCAGCAACGAACTTCGCAAAGCGCATAACAAACTGTAGGAATGGTGCGTACGACATTAGAGGGGACTAGACTCTTCTAAGGGGGAAAAGATTTCCGTTGAGGAGTAAAAAAAAGTGCGGGAGAGGCACAAAAAAATGTTAGATCGTGTTTTGTTTTCAAATGTAATAGGGCGCAAGATCGGGGCAAAATCCCAAGGGAAGAGACGGGACGTGGCAGGGGTAACGTATCGGGGCCGAGGCGAGGGTGAGGAAGGAAAACGCGGTTTCTTAACAAAAGATAGGGGCGCAGGGGAAACATCGGCAGAAAGTCTAGAGGAGGAGAGACATCTGATGGCGGATGGAAGGGGGATGCAACAAATTTTCCTTGGGGTGGAACCGACTACAGGCCGGACGAAAAAAGGAGCGAACTGAGAGGGAGACTCCGCGATCGGGGCGGACTGAAGGGGTTAGGAAGTGTGCTATGGCGGCGGCCCAGGGGAGGAGAGACTGAAATTATAAACGATAGAGAGTATGTGTAAGGCAGAAAAAAACACTCCGATGGGAAAATGGGGGGTTGGAAAAACCCTTTCTGGTAGCGGTCAGAGTGCGACTACATATAGAAAGCGAAGCAAAAACCGAAACTTTTGCAATTCAAAGGGGAGAAGGTGAAGAAAAGTTCGGGCTTCACCAGCGGAGCGGGGCCACAAGTAAAACCCGGGGGGAAACGATTGACAATCGGCGCATGGGGTTGGGGTTCAGGACAGTTTAGGCTTCAAAAAAAGAAAAAAGGGGGAAAAATTCAGGTACACTGGAAGACGCGGCAGCTGCAATGCCTGGCACCAGCTCAAGGCGACCACTGGATCGATTTTGAAATGAGAGACAGACGCCAGAAAGAGGCTACGTATCGCAACTCAAAATACAGCGAAAAACGCGATTCCGACGACCGAGGAGAACGAGGAGAAAAAAAAAAAGGACTGAAAGGCGCGTTGGGAGCGAAAGAAGCCGTGAAGGTTCTCACTGGGGGGTCGTCAGGGGGTCAGGAGGAACGAGAAAAAAAAATAGGGAATAGTAAAAGTTTGATGAAAACTAACCTGGGGGAGGTGGTGGGGAAGCTAGAACGAAATTCAAAGAGCGAAAAGAAGAGCGACCTGCAGAAGGTTAATTCGAAGTGGAAAGGACCCTAAAAAGATTGGGAACATGTTTGGAAAAGACGTTTGGATGTGCAACGAGGAGAGAGCTTGAAGGGGCACGACTAACTCCGGGGAAGCCTCCCCCTTGAACTCTTCTGACAGGAGAAAGTTGCGCCGTGATTGGGACCAACGCGGATAGGCCCAAAAAAAGAAAGGAGGGGGGGCCTCGGTCAGAAAGAGGACCTTTGTGGGGGTAGATCGCAAACAACAAACGGGGTGAAAAGAAAGATACAGTACCAAAGGGTTCACATGATTACCGAGGGGCTATTAAGGGGGACAAAAAAAGGGGAAAAGCTAAGGAGAAGGGTGGAATCACCGCGCACCATTCTGAAAATATGAAATGGGGCGAGGAGAATTAGAACGGAAAAAACCGACGGAAGCAAAGGGGAGTTGAACTAAAATTCACAAAGATGGCGGACACGATTACTCATTGGATAGAGCGATTTCTTGAAATTTGACAGGTGGGGGTAAGAAGAGACAGAAAAAGTCGGAGAGAAGCTAGAAATGACGATTCAACTAGGGGTTATCGAGAGTGATAAGGAGATGAAGACAAGAGCCCGAATAACTTCTAAGGCCTAATGAAAGCGGAAAGAATGCGTTTGAAACGTTCATCGGCGGGGGCAGGAATATCTTTTGCTTTAGGGGGGGAAATGAGGTACATTACTATTCGGGAGATAAGGTAATCTAGAAAACAGGGGAGACTGCTACTTTATAGGGTCAAAGGGCTCCGGATTTGAAAAGGGGGGGACTGATTTGGGTGCGTTGTGGAAAAGAGGAAAAAATGAAAATAAACACACCATCTAACTTCAGTCAGAAGAAAGGGGGTTGAGATACGACTGAGTCGGGGAGAATCACTTCAAGTCACTGACCAATAGTTCATAGAAAAGGAGGTGGGGTCGAGAAAGCTTCGCTAGTAAATGGGGGGGGGGTAAGACGAAAAAAAAGAGAAGAATCTGGGTTAAGAAAAAAAACAAAACGTTTTTTAGGTGAGAACAGGGGGAAACCCTTAACGGGGAAAATCGTTCATCGAGAGTTATGGAGTTAATCCTCCCATAAATTCATAAAACGAAATAAAAAATAAAAGAAAGAAGATGAAATTCAGCATATCATTCGGAGCGAGCAGGAACAAACCTTAAAGAAATGAGAAAACGTCAAGAGGGAGGGAGATGTCGCTCCACCGCTCAGGGAAGGAAAGGGCTTGTCCCAAGGAGACACTTGAATCAAGAAGGACGTTAGCGAAAAGCGATCTGCACGGAGAAGATACGCCAAGACCGTTCGACGGATGTGGAGCAAAGCGGCGGACAGGACAAACACAGATCATCGAAAGAGGGGGGTAATCTCAGGAAAAAAGAGGGGGAACTCAAAAAAAAAATACGTCTTTAATCCCAAATCAACGTAAGAAAAGGCGGAAATTATTACAACCATGACTCGAATTGCGAGGGAGGGCTGCGAAGACTGTGGCACAGTGTAGGGGGGGGCGGGGCAAGGGCATGACCACTTGACAGAATTGAGAAAATAATAAAGAATAATCCGCTGGCTATGCCAAAGAAGGGGGACAGAAATGGAAAACGGGAAAAAAAAGGTCAGAAGTTGCGACAATGAGGTTTGGCTGGTGAGGGTGCGACGAGGAAGGTTACTGGCAGTTGCATTTCCGAAAACCTCTGCTGTCGGAGAGGGCAGAGGGGGTGGAATCCACTCTATCTTGTTACGCCTTTGGGGGAGCGCCAGAAAGCGGAAGCATGAAAATAAACTTATTGGGGGAATAAAGTAAGGAGTAGTGAGGAACTCGGAATGAAAGGAAAGGGAGCAGGAACTCCTTGGGTGAGCCAAGATTGAGCTGCAAGCAAATGAGATAGTGTTCACGATGTGTCTTGAAAAAGCGATTACGGGAGGGGGCGAAAGTAAAGACCAGCCGAGCAACCGGCAACGGGCGCCAAATCCCAACAGGCAAAAAAGAACGCGAAGGAGTGTAAAGTTCTAGCCAGTACGCCATGAAAAAAAAAAGTCCCCTCAATTAGGGGGGATCTGTACGCGATTTTCGTGAAAAAGAAAAAGGGGGGGGAAGGTGTGGAAAGGAAGACGAAATGAATGAGATGAACAAAATTCTAAGCAAAAGCAAAGAACTAAAGCGACGGAAACGCTGTATGCGGCAGCAAGGCAGAGCAAGTCTAGGGGACTGGGGCGGGAATCTATGGAAGCGCCCATGGAACAGGTAATGACATGTCAATTCGAGGACCCCCGGGAGGTTGCGCCCCTGGTGGTCCGGTGGGGGAAGATTTTAGGCACTAAGGAATATCTCAAAACGGCTATTGGCTGCTGGGGGGGGTGCGCCGCAGGGGGAGGGAAAGGAAAAAACGACATTTGCGGCAGGAACTTTGAGGGAAGGAATGCGAAAAATTGAAGCAAGAAGGAGTGTGGGTAAAACCAGGGCAGGATTGTTACTTTTAAGCCGAAGGGATGGACGAAACAAGCAGAGGGGGAGGGGTCTAACAGTGTGGGGAAAGGGAAACGCGCCCACGGCCAAGGGGAAGGCCGGAAACAGCCGTTCTAAAAAACATCGAAGCAAGGGTGCCGCTCCGGCGCGAACGTTCGGGAAAAAGAAAGAAAGGAAGCGGGGTGGCTAATGTTCTCACAGGGGGGCACAGGCTACGGAAGCGGGGCAGTAATATATTCCAACCATGGAGCGAAAAGAAGGAACAGAGAGCCAAACGGTGGGGTGCATTTCCGGCAAAGACCAAACGGGGAGCGAAATTTTCTTTCGGGATGGGACAGGGGCGGGTGAGGAGGAGAAGCAATATTAAAGGAGGGTCCAATCGATTGAAGACGAGTAGTTACGACAAAAACGCCCGTCTAGGAGGAAAGGACAGGTTCTTTTACTAGTAGGGGGCGGACGGAATGGAAAGAGTAGAAAGGGTCACGGGTGTTCTCAGACATGAAGGGGGGGGCATAGAGAAAACGCATTTACACGTATTATGTCGGCCCAAAGAAAAAACACCGAACCAGCAACAATCGAGTAAACAAAGGAAAAACCTGAGCGGGGGAGGAGCGAAGAAAAAGGGAGAGGGGAAGTCGATATCCTTTTGAACGCATATTGCTAAATTAGGGGGGGGAAAATTGCTTCGAGGAGTTCTCAAAATAGAAAAATGGCAGAACTTCGGTTAATTGTCTGGGAGGGACCGGTAGGGCAGAAGAAGTTCAAGGGGGAAGATCACACCTGCCCTCCCCGGGGGCAGAAGTGAGCGAGCATGGTCGTGCGGAATGTGCGGATGGCAGAAGGGGGTAAAAGAACGGAACCACAGGGGGAAATTTTCCCGTTGAACAGGGCGGTGAAGGAGGAAAGAATCTTGCGGTCTACCGTTGGGTCATAAAGGGAGAGAAGAAATCTCTCAGACCTGGGGAGATCAAAACTAGTTAGGAAGGGGAGAGGGGGGGGTTATTTGATGGTTACTGGAAGAATTGACAAAGGGGAACGAAAGAGTTGAAGAGAGACGAAAGATCACGTCAGATTCTGCACAGGGACCTAAAAATCCAGACAACAAAAAAAAAGATGAAATTAAAAAAAGTGTTCAGGGGAAGGGAGTGAAGACTTAGGTTCCAAACGTCTTTAATCAATCTATTCTTAAAGGGAGGAAAACGTCTGAGAGAGGGAAAAGAGGAAGAAAAATTACACCTGAAAACATATCTGCTAAGGGGAATACGTGTCAGGCCAGAGAGAGAGTTAGTTCGATTATGACCAAACGGAGGAGGACCTCCAGCTTTTCATCTCAGTCAGACAGGAAAAAGCAGGGACAAGGCAAAGGGGGGGGGGGACGAGTAATTGAAACTACAACACAGCAATAAAAGAAAAGGGAAGCGAAGTCGAGAATTTGAAAAAGTATTCTGGAGGAAGTTTAGAAGCGTGTCCGGCTCAGAAATGGGGGTAAAACGAAGGAAAGGACAAGTGGAGGAAGGGGGAAAGAGGGGGAGGTCAGAAGCAATATCAAAATGGTGTTTAAATCTAGAAGATGGAAAGGAATAAAAAAGGTACCTCGGGATCCACTTACTAGGAGGGGGAGATAGGCGGTGGGCAATGGACGTGAAACGGGGGTTTGTCTGGAGGGGGGGGGGGTTGCCGGGCAAAATAAAAAAAAGAAAAGGAGGGGGAGACGGGAAAAGACTTGTCATGGACGGGGGAGAGAAGAGGACCAAAAAAAGTCGCAAAGCATCTGAAGAGCAAGGCCTAAAAGCTCGAAGACGGAGCACTTGCTGCAGGGTCGAAAAAAAAGACGGGGAAGGGAAGAGAGTTTCCTCCGGGAATTCCGGGAGTCCCGCAAACTCCGAGCCCCGAGAAACAAGTTCGCCAGAAACGCTTGGCTGCATGCACCCAAAAAAGAGAGCGACGTTTTGGGGAGGAGGGGAGAAGTGGACTAATAGCCGGGGTATAATTAAGGGGGGGCCAATGACAGATTTTAAATGGTGAAGAAAAAGAGGATTTATACCGAAACGTTTAATAGCGAGCGGCATTCGAACTGATGGGAGTTAGAATCGGGGGAAGTGGAGGAAGTCCTTGAATGTCTCCGTGTAATCCCACAAGGGAAAAAAAAGAAACATGACCCGACGAAGGAATACCAGGACTAATAAAGGAAAAAAGAAGAACCATGGTGAAAATCATAATAGAAGGGATTCAGAAAAGGGTAGCATCTCGGGGGCACGGCAGTACTTGGACGGAAGGAAATTGTCGGGATCAGTGGGAAAACACTTCATCAAAAAAAATCAGCAGAGGGAAGAAGGGATGGGTAAGGCTGATTAAGCAAACAAGAAAAGACAACACACCATGTGCGACAATTTTAGCGTATGAGAGGAGACGCATTATGTGGACAAACAATTTCATTCTCAACATCTATCCAGACCCAGAAAGGGCGACGGAAAAAAAAAAGCAAGGGGAGGAATCTTACCATAAATTTTGGACAGCCTGGGGGTGGAGAAACGGTTGAGGTGCCATGATTTTCAAAAAATCCTCAATAATGAGAGGCAAGTGAATACTCCTGTAAATATTGTTTTAGTGTCTAAGAATTTAAAAAATCGTGATGAGAAGGAGCACAAATAATGGAGAGAAAAGTGGCGGGGTACGCGCTCGCCGCAGGTGACAGAAGGAAACGTTTGGTTAGAGGGAAGGAACGGGGTAAGGGGCAGTTATCCCTTCTTTTTATTAATCAACAATCCGGAAAGAGGGGGGACCCATCACATTCTTAACTTGGGGTGCGGCAGCAGAATGGGGGGAAGTCCCCACGAAGTTTCCGAGAAATGAAGTCAAGGGCGGTGAACGACGTGATCCCGAAGAAAGGAGGGAATGTGCAAACACGAAAAAAAAAGGGGGGAAGAGGGAAACGGAAGTGAATGGATACACAGCAACACTAAAGACACCTGATAGAGTTTATCCACCACGTGTAACAACCGAGAAGCAGAGGGTTTGGAGGTAAACGATGCACCTGAAATTAACCAACGCTGTAGCAGTAGGGAGAACAGGAAAAAACGCCTCTGGGGAAGCAAATGCTTCCGTTGTCGGGGTGACATGGCTCTCCGCATTAGGATAGGGGGCAGGGCCCTTAAACATAGGTGCCTTAAAGGCTGTCTCCTGGTTTTCAGAAAATCCAAGAAAAAAAAAAACAAATCAATCAAACAGAGAGGAAATCATAAGAAGAAAAGGAGGTCATGATTTGAGACTCTTCTCATAGCCGCGGATGCGTGTTAACTAAACTTTGGGGGAGGACAAAGATTTGCGGATTAAAGCATATGTGAAGGGTGTGGGTGGGATGGTGAAAATCTGGCGAAGACTTCAGACACAATCCGTAAAGCCACGGTCTGGGTTTTGAATGGGCAAGGAGCGAGGTGTGACCCTACACGCTTCCAGGGTTTCGCGGGGAAAGAGGGCGGGAGGGACATGGGGGGGGGGGGGGTGACAACGGAAGAGGGATGCAAAAAAAAGGCGCATCGTCACAGCGCGTGAATGCGCCTAAGGTCATGGGGGGGGGAAAATTTTTGGTGAAAAGTCCGCTCCGCTGAAAAAAAAGAGAAGCGACGATTCCGAGAATCATCTCAGCTCGCTCGGCGGTGAGTACTTAATGTATGAAGTTGAGGGGCACCCACATTTCGTCTCTCGACTAAAAAGAAGGAACGACAAAACGGTGTGCTCTGAGGAACCTAATGAAAATGGTTGGTGGGTTCTTTGCAACAACGGGGGGAGAGCGGTGTAGCCTGTCATACTCAGATACTCACGAGAGTATCGAAAAAAAAAAAAAGGAGTGAATCTACGTTAGGTGGGGGCAGAAGGTGAAGAAAAGCATGCTTCTTCACAAGAATTTCAGCGGACAGGGAAACCGCACCAAGGAGCATGGGGGGGAATTCGGGCGAAGGGGATTGGGGGGGTATTTCAGACGGAACAGAGGCACCAATTCACAAAATTCAAAAGGCACAAGGGAAACACTGAAGTAGATTTCAATCATGGGAGGGCGAAAGGATAACAGCTCACACTTGGAGAGATTTGGAAGGGAACGAAAAAATGTCTGAAAAACGGTTAAGAGCACCCTTGGTCAAGAGCAGAACAAAAGCGATGTACTGGAAAAAAACTACCGATGACGGACCGAGTGTTAAAAAAATACTGACTGCGGGGTTGTAATGAAAAACAGATGAAGGATCGGGGAATAACTTTTGACCAGGCTTCTTAAACCTATCAAAAACGAAACCAACATCGGAAGGTAATCCAAAATGGCGACGATTCCTCGTCAGACTTGGGAGTTGTGTAGCTTAGAGACCACGACCTGACGAAGGAAAAAGGGCAAGACGCTCCTAGTTTAGACATCGTCATGGGACGGGGGGTGTGGACCAGAAGATTTGAA
>Ga0179591_1287744_pt1 | contig 13585 bp, 19 predicted proteins | sample CZOMad2_1_08_16f_FD_182891 | JGI IMG/M metagenome (GOLD analysis project Ga0179591, IMG submission 182891) | Vadose zone soil fungal communities from Angelo Coast Range Reserve, California, USA - CZOMad2_1_08_16fungal (PacBio error correction) | ecosystem: Environmental > Terrestrial > Soil >...
AAAAGAGGTAACAGTGCGTTTGTATATCAGAGGAAACAAGGGGACAACACCGATTTTGGAGTACTCAGGGACTAAAGGGATGTGGAGAACGATTCGGAATATAAATGAATGAAAACGCGTCCTTCATGGGGGTGATGAATTCAAGAAAAAGGTGGCAAGAAAGGGTTGATTTGTGGGGGGGGAGACTATGAACTGAGGTGCTCTATTGGGAATTAAACTAGTACCTCTAAGGGGGGAAAAAAACTGACTTTAAGGTATAAAATAAGACAATCTTTCTTCGAGAAGAACTGGTGGAGGGAAAAGGAGGAAGGGAGTTACTGTGGGAAAACGGGACGGAACAATTCTAGGGTATTGTGTGGATTAAAAGGGGGAACCGTAGGGGTACCAATGGAGAATCGTGCCTATGAAGGGAGTAGCTAAGCAGGAAAAGGAAAGGGGCGCAACAACAAAAGAAAAGGAAAAGTTTGTGGTGAGAAAGCAAGTGGGGCCGGATAGGTCGTCAGCTCACCAAAATGATTTTAGAGGGGGATTGGACTGGGCGGGAGAGTAAGGAGGGTTTCCGTCCATGTTGATCTGCAAAAAAAAGGGGGGGATAAAGGAAGAAATAACATTGCCAATGATTAGTTAACAATTGAAAAAAAGGGTCGATAATATATTCACGTTGCAATGTGTTTGATGGGTTGAAAAACGGAAAAAAAGAGAGGAGAATTGAAATATGAAAGAAAAAAATAGTATGTGGAATAAAAACGAAGGGGTCGGACCTAAAAGAATACCGAAAACTTTTGTTCCTTGGCTGAGTTAAAGGGCAAAGGGGGTAAAGAAAGGGAAAACAAGCATCCTCCTCTCCAAACCAGGGGTGAAGGTCCTTAGGAGTCAGCGACTGTGTTCTTAACTCAGCGTCCAAAAAAAGGGGAAAATAGGGGGGCGGATCAAGGATCGGTTTTGGATTATAGCCAGTTCCAGGGAGGTAAAAAGAATGAGTGGAGGAGGCGCAGGGGGGGGTATTGGAAATGGTTATGTCTCTTCTTATGGAAAAAAGGGGGGGGCGAATGTGGAGCACCGGCGAAAATTAGGAGAAGGTTCAGGCATTTTTCGCCAGCGTGGCATGGTCTTATCGGGGGAGTCCATGGAGGGGGAGAGTGTTGTAACTGAACAAGGTCCGGGGAGGAGAAAAACCTGGGGCCCAGGATAGGTCAACATAAAGGCCGAGTATTCGGTTTCTCCCCTGTAACCGGCAGAAAGGAAGAGAATGGGTAAGATATGGGGGAGTGATTGGAAAGGTCTCATCGGTGGTACGTGCAAACAGGGGAGAGGTAAGTTTCTACTGGTAATCGATCTTAAGGTGATCATGACAGCCGTTACAGAGTGGGGGTTTTCCGAAACGGGGGGATACGGTTTGGGGGGGTGATGACTTCGAAAGTAAGCTCTGGTGGTGGGCAGGCAACTCATTATACTGAAAAACCTCAGAAAGACCGAAAGGAGTCTGTTTTGTCATGATATATTGTTTCCAATGCCAGCACGGGCACATGGAGAAAAGAAGAGGCAAGTGGAGAACTAAAGGGCCAAAGGAAAAGAAGGTAGGGAGAGCAAAAAAAGGACGGCGGCGAAAAGGAGGGAGTACATCAGGAAGAGGGGGAAGAAGTGTTGACGGTTGATTTAACTAAGGGGCGAAAAGTTGATGGGTAAGGGGGGGCTGGGATTTGGTACGACAAATGAAGTTTTTGTGTGCGCGCGGAAGGGGTAGCGAGGGTTCACCAATAAGGGACGGCGGCACCTCCAAGATTGTGGGCTTCTCAGAAGTGCCTTGAAAGTTCTGAAGAAGGGGGAGGAGAGTGACTTACATTGCCTACGAGTGTAGCGTGTACAGTGAGTCGTGAGGAAGCGATCTATGTAAACGGGAGGGGTAGATGGTGGGCTGAGAAAAAGGGGGCACCGAAGGTTGAAGGGGGACAGGCCTTTGAAAAAAGGTTGGACGTAAAAAAGGAAAAATGAACAAAAAACAAAAAAAGCAACAGCAGGGCGGGAAAACAAAACAGAGGGGGACAACAGTGGATACAATAATCTTTTGGGGGGGATTGGAAGGATCCGGTGAAAACTGGCTTTTAATTCGCGGGGCTCAAAACACTAAAACTAAGTTGGGAACTTGAGGGGATAAGACACACCAGCAGACCTCTTGAAAAAGCGATACGCAAATTAAATTTTAAGAGTGAAAGACTTTCGTTGGGGTTATGGCAAAAAAAGTATCAGCGCCAATCGTTGAAACTACAGGGACCATCCAAGTATTATTGGTGGGAAAATTTTGGATGTCAAGGTAGGACCTCAAAAGAAAGAAAGGGGTGTGCGCACACTTATTCAGGTAAGAGATGTACATCTTCTTGGGGGAGGCTTCCGGAAGCTGGCACACACAAAAGGGGGGAGAGGGTAAAGTCAATGCAGTGGAAACAGATGCATGGGCCGGCTGCTTGGCCTTGGGACTTCAGGAGAAACATAAAAAAGGGGGAAGCCGGACAACGGGACTAAAAGTCGGCGGGCCGCCATTGGGGAAGAAAACAGTAAGCAGAAAAAAAAGCGAGTTAATCAGTCGATCAATAAACATCTTCCAAAAGAGGGGACTGAGAAAGAGGGAAAAGAGGGACTCACGGACATTGCTTTACAAGGTTAGGGACGGGCACATGAAGGGAAGGCTGATGGCTACTACTGTTTGTAGAAGGATATTCTAGAGTGATTAGGCAAAAAACCTCGAAAAAAAAAAAAGTGAGATAGAGATATACGCATAGAAAACACCTCTAAATAGTCGGGAATAAAATAAGGGAAGGGACAAATGAAGCCGGAACAAACAGTCTAGCTTGCTCAATCTACGAGTACACTAAGAAAATCGGGCAGATAACGCTCACGTGTTCAGAGGGGGCATTTTTGTTATTTGTAGGGATGTTGCTTTGGTAGAACATAATACCTGCCTGTTCTGGAAATACTCCCTGCCCTAAGAAGGATGAGGTTGCCTTACGTAGAGGAGGGTAACTCGGGGTTACGTCCATATCCTTAAGCTTTACTAAAAGGGGAGGATAAGTTAACCTATATGCAGACAACAAAGAATAATTTACATGACAGAGCAAATTGGGGGAGAAAAAAACAAGGAGTCGATGGGTCTTCTTGACAACTGAAAAGATCCCAGAAGGGGGTATGGGCAGAATTTATTTTAAACACTATTACTATTATCTTCTATTAAAGAGGGAGGAATCAAAAAAAGGTCGAGGAAAAAATGAGTTGAATCTCAGTTAAAGGGGTAGTTTTATTTATGAAACTTTACAAAGGGTGCATTATGCTTTTACACAAAGAGAAAATGCAAACACAGCCAAATGGGCAAAGGACCGTTTAATTTCGTCCAAAAGAAATTCTAAGGGGGCCACAGAAAAAAATAGGGATTCTCATATGAAAAAGGGTAACATTCCATTATGAATTTCAGGGAAAAAAAAATTAAGGGGTGGTTGGAACACATCAAGAACAGGGGGGCTCATCCATCTTAGGGAAATAAGGCGGACATAGAGATAAATCAAGAAAAGAACACGATGGAGAATACACATAAGGAGCCCAGTTAAGGAATGAGACGAACCTTATTTGACAAAGACCACCCCGAGTCGTGGCATCCAAAAGGGGGGTTGGGGGCTTGGGGATAGTAAAAGTTAGGGGTGAACAAAGAAGAAAGTGGAAAAAAAGAGTCCCAAAAGATTTAAAGAACCCGGGTCCCGCCCGGAGAAAAGAAAGTGAAAAAGTACGCTCAAAACACTATGGGGTATTCCCTGAGAGAAGCACGGAGGGAAAAAGGGACTTTGTTGAGCACCTCCGTTAGTGAGGTGGAGACCCCTTCAAACCGTGAGGTCGTTGAGTCTTTTCGGGTCCCATGTAAGAAAAGGGGAAACAAAAACGAGAAAAAAGACATAAAAAGATGGCTCGCATCTGCGATAGAGCCGCGACACACTAGAATACAGGAAATGGGGGAGTAAGTACAGAAAAAGGTCTAGGGGAAGGCAAACTAAAACAGATCCAGACGCGAATAAAAAAAGAAAATGATATCACTGCCGGTAGTGGGAAGGGCTAAAAATAACCTTCCACCAGAACCTGAAGCAGGGAATATTTGAGGGAGGGCACGCTAAAAACCAACTAACTAGCGGAAGGATTTGGAGAAAAAAGAAAAAGAAGGCAAAATGTTCTTCGGAATCTCCCAGGATTGGTGGCAGAAAAAACGGTCCTAACAGTCATATCGAGGGTCAAAACGGAAAATCGACAGTAACCCTTAATCATACCGAGGGGAGGAATCAATTCCTCGAAAAAGGTCTGAAGTTTCCATAGACATAGAAATAAAGAAGGGTCCAAATCCTAAAGGAAGCAGAAGATCACGGCTAGGGGGCTGACCTCCAGTTGACGAAGATAAAGTTCAAGGAAAAAATCAGAAGGAAAGAAACAAAAACGACTTTACGTATTGTGGTAGAAGCGGGCAGAAAAACCACAGTCGGGGAAGAAGAAAAAAACAATTCCCCAACAGGTTTAGGGTGAAGTGGTTGGGGAAAGGAACGGGCATGAAAACTATTGAGAAAAAAGTGGGGGAACAAGGCTACAAGGGGGGTACCAGTCCCTTTTCTGGGGATTGAACATAATAAGTAGGATCATAATAGAAAACTCAATCTAGATGGTGCGGGGGGCGGCTTCAAACCTGACATCCAGTTACCCGGGTAGTTCTAAAAGTAAAAAGAGAAGGGGTTTAATGTTTAAATTCCCAATGGTGGGGGGGGGGGGCTGAAAAAAATGGTGTCACAAACAAAAGGACGATTAAAATGTCATGTTTCCCAATCGTAAAAAAGGGAAAAGTCTTAACTGAGAGATTAAGAAGACATGTGAAAGGTCAATCTCAAAAAAATTCAAGAGTTGGGAGGGGTGGAGAGGGTGAGGAAAGGAGAATAGATATGCCCACTTGTGGGAAGAAAAAAAAAAAGGAAGGGGAAAAATGATAGTGGAAAGCATCGGCAATTTACACCGCCGAACATTGCCCAAAGGTCCCAAATGGGGTAGGGAAAAAAAAAAGAATCCCTAGAAAGGGGGAAAATGGGCAAAGATCCTAAAGGACACGAAAAAAGGGGGGGGAGGAGAATACGAAGAGGGGGGGGGCTCAATTACGCATCGGAGAAAAATTAACAAAGGAGTTTTTACTTCTATCATACATGACTCTCCTGAATACATGAGACGGGCTAAGATGAGAGGAGAAAACAAAAACGAATCTGTGGGGGGGGGTTCTTGGAGAGCTGGGAGAAAGGAAAAAATTTAGACGCGTAGTGTCCTCTCCACAAATAAGTAATAAATACTGGCGGCGGAGGGGGCATAGAAAAAAAATAACAAGGTTTAGAAAAAAAATGTGTGTGTGGGGGGGGCAGAAGAGGTACATGATACACTCAGGGGTCTGAGAAAAAAAACACAAATCAGTAGGGAAAAGTGATATCATAAACTCAGGGGGGTGAGCGACGAGTCAAAAAACTATTCCAAAAAAGCAATTTTGTAGGCGCAGAAGCTAAGTGGGGGGGGAAAAGTATAAAGTCACGGGCACAGTGTCTTCCGGGGGGTGCAGTGGTTTCCCTGGAAGGGTGGGGGGTGGGGGGGGGCAAAATAGGGACACTTTGCCTCCCAAGAAGGGTTTCCTTGGGGGTGGGGGTGCTGAAGGGTAACGGTACTGAAAGGTTCGGAACCAGTCTGGGGCCACACTAAAGCTAAGAGAGGTTCTGTGAGAAAAAAGTAAACAATAACACACTGGGGGCTACACATAACAAAAGAAAAGAGGAGGAGTGATGCCAGTAGATAGGAAGCTTACTCACGAAAGAGGTCAGGTCTCTTGGGGTGGCGAAAGGACTTTTTTCTCATTCTCTGAGGGTTGTGTAGTGCTAGAGAAACAAAGTGGTCCAGGGAGGGGCAAGGAGAAGTCATTATCTAATGCTCGGCGAGAGAGGGCTGCGCTGAAGGTGAGCGGTTAAAAGCAAGGGTGAGGGGAGGGGAAAGGAGGGGGGGGGCCGTCGCGGCAGACAACAATTAACATTTGATCAGGGTGGGATATACAGGGAGGGGGAAGTATGAGGAGGAAGAAAGGTGTCCATCGCTGAGCTAAAAGTGGTTAAGGGAAAGGAACCGACAGAACGCACTAGGAAACTAGGTGCGGCTAAATTTGAGGAAGGAAATGATGGGAAAAAGTGTATACCTAAAACATCCAGGCAATGGGGAGAAACAGGAGAATTCACGTGGAAATTGTGGGGGTAAAGGAGGGAAAAGGGGAAAAAAAAAGCCCCGCGTAATATAACAACCCCGTTCAGGCATTACGACCATGAGAAAGAAGCAATGAACATGAAGGGAAGAAAAGTGGCAGCACTATCAGGGATAAGGAGGGAGCAGGAACAAAAACTGAGGGGGAAAATTTTCTAAGTTCGCATGGGAAAGGAAGGGGGGCAAAGGGGAGGTCAACAATCAACCAAGGGTGTTCCATGAGGTTTGAAACTGTGTAGAATGGCGTTGGAGGAATAGGCAAATATGAGATCTGGGGTACAAACCGTCTAACGGGATCCATATCCGAGGAGGGCCGCGCTTGGTGAGGTGAGCCGGACATCTTTCAAGGTACTCCTAATTATAACCTTCTGGGATTGGGAATAAATCACGTAAGGGCGGGGGAGTGAGCAATTGGGGGGGTTCATTACGAGGGGAGGGGGCTGTCTCGGGATAGAAGGAGGGGGGCGGAAAAAGGGGGAAAAAAAAGGGGACGGGGACGAGAACATTAGAGGAAAGATTATAATTGTGAGGGTCTGGGCATAAACGCTTGGTCGGTGCAAACAGAACGATGGTTAGATAGTAAACCTTTGAAAATGAAAGGAAGGGCAGGGGGGCAAGAAGACAAAATGGGAGGGGGGTAACATCCTTCCCTGCTATTAGGGGCGGGTGTTGGTTCGGGGGCCTAGAAGGCAGCTTCCTAACTGTAACATTCCATAATGGGGAGGCGGAAGGGACGCATGGCGGGCAGGCGGCAACCGTCAGGGATAGGAGATGTGAAGTGGGAAGGAGATGAATCCGGGGGGAGGGGGGGAGGCAGCATTTCGCTATTGGACCAACATTAATGGTTGGAAGGTTCGGGGCAAGGGTCGGGAATTGGATTCACTGTGGGGGCCTTCGCAATGAAGACCGGAAGATGGTTGGTGTGGAAAAGTGAATCGAAAAGAAGGAAAGTGCAATGTGACAGAGACAGAATGGGAGGAAAGAAGGAGAGTGAGCATATCAAAGCAACGGGCGGGGAGGTAGGCAGGACTGTGGAAGGGAGGAGTAAAGTCTGGGATTCTGGGGACTGGGGTCCCTCCTTAAAGAGTGTTGGGAATAGAAAGGGTCGGGGTTCTGGAAAGAAGTAGAGCCAGCGCGTTCATACCTTGGAAATGTGGTGTGGTTGGAAAAGGAAGGTCGTCTCTGGGTACCTTACCAGATGGGAGAATCGATGTATTAGGGAAAGGCGGGTTGTGGGGATTTTATATTTCTTATGTTAAAGAAAGTCAGAGGCTGCTGAGCAGGACGAAAATTTCTGTCATTAGGGTTTGGACTTGAGAATCAGGTAACTTGGTAAACTCGATCATGCCACGTGGGAACAGTGAATTTTGGGAATGTTCCCGGTAGAGGCAGGTTAAAACTTTCGTTGTGGTGGGTACACCTCGGGAAATGCAGACCCTGTGTACAAAACCATCCTCCAGTAAAGAGAGACCCTATGTGGGGACTAGCCTGAGGGAGGGGTTCCTCCTCGGAGTAAGCCGAGACATATGCTCCGTCGTGGGGGAGCATCGTACCCCTCTCGGGGCAGGCGCGGGGTCCAAGTTTTAATTAGTCATCTCCAGAAGGAAGGGGTGAGAAAAGGATGAAAAGATTACTCTGGAAGAGGATTGGGCGCGTCCATAAAGCTGGTGGCACGGGAAGACGGAAAACGGCTCGAAAAAGGGATGTACTTGGCGAACTTAGGCGAAAGAAGCCGTGAAGGGGACACGGCCGCGGGGACCAAGCCAGGCAGCCAAGGGAGAAACGGAGGATCTACAAATATCAAAAACAATAGTAAAAGAGGGAGGAAGGAAGCTTGAAAAGGGAGGGTCGTACTGATGAAATGGCGTGTCAAGATAGTAGGAAACTGACAGACTTACTGGGGTAAGTTGAAGGAAGCTGAGAGTTGTTAATCTCATAGAGAAAAAAAAAAAAAGGGGAGGAGGAGGGAAAAAAAAAAGAGAAAGGAGGGGGACTAATATAAAAAAAATAATCAAAGCTTTCTTTCCTCACAATATGAACCAGGAAAAAGAAGACGTACCGGAAAAGAAGAGGGGATCACCATTCATAGCCCGTCAATTTCTCTGCAGCGGGGGGGGGGAGTAAAGGGTGTGGAGGGGGGAGGGATAACGGCTGTGTAATTCTCCGGAAGTTCGTACATACCGGAGGCCCGAGAAAAAGGTGGGTGGCAAGTCTTCTCAGGCGGCGAAAAGGCAAAAGAGAAAGGACATTACCTGGAACGCAGAGTGTATCGCTTGAAAACGTAACCGACTATGGAAAGGGGAAAAAAAAGAAAAATGTGTGCCGATCACCAGGGGGGAACACCATGATGCGGGGGGGGAAGGGACTTCTCGGTGGCAAATGGGGAAATAACCGACCATAAGGGAGGACATTCTAGTGGCCCAGATGAAAAAGTGAGCGCGGGGGGCGAGTACCGAGGAGAAAAACAGAGCGGAAAGGTGGTAGATAAGTGTCCTGGAAAGGTTCGTCTGACAAAAGGTCAGGATGAGTGTATAAAGATGGTACAAACAAAGATCATAACACACTAGCATTTTCCCAAAAATAGGTACCCTTTCACCGGAGGGGGGAATGGAGAGCCGGGGAACAGTGAGCAGTGAGTGGAGGGATGCCCAAAAGAAACTTATTTGTCCCAAGTAACCTGAGTATTGCATAAGTTCCAAATCTGATACAGAAAACATAGATCATATCAGAAAGAACACGAAAATGGAAAAGAAGACACTCTATCGCATCTGTGTAAAGGCTCGCGAACCTGGCAAACAAAAAAATTCAAGGGAACTGAAAAAAGAGGGATCTAAATCAAGAAATCAGCCTAGTAGAACCCGAAGTAAAGGAGGAAAAAAAAGTCCCATACCAGTTAACCACTTTAACCAGACCGGTGGACAAAAACCTTCACAAACGTCCACTCTTCCTGAGACTCCTCGTTTGCCCGCCGGTGGGTGGTCACTCTATCGGGCAGGGAGGGGGGGAGAAAGGGGAGAGGGGGAACAAGGGAAGTAGGTCGGTGATGGCTCAAAAAAATGAACGTTCAGAATTGGGAAAACAAAAAACGATAACAGACTGCCGGGGCTCGAAGCGCGAGGAAAACACATTAAAAGAGTCACAATACACAAAAAAAAAAGTGAGTCAGGGGAGGAAACGACAGGCAGTCCAAGAAAGAAGTAAAGTGGGACTAAAAGGCCAAAAGAGAGAAAAACATTCGTCAAAAACAGGGGAACTGGAAACCCTGCAAAATAATTCCAAAGGAGTCAGGGAGGGAAGAGGGAAAGGCTGTTCCCGCAAACTTTAAAAAGAATAAAACATAAAAGACAGGAGAGCATACGGGACATCCAAAAGGGGGTCAGCTCTCCGAAAAAGGACAGTAAGGGAAATGAAAAAAAGGTTCAACTACCTCACATCAGATCGCTCGGTCACAAAAATGACAAAGCAGACACATACTGAAGAGAATCAAGCCGCATTAGAACAACTTCGATATCCACCTGCCGGGGGGGTCCAAATACGAGAAAAGAGAAGAAAAACACCTTCTCCCCCATCATACTAATGCAGATAAATCGGGGAGAAGAAATACAGGAACAATGGTAAGAAAATCAAAGGGCATCGTTCATCCCCCAAGAAAAAAGAATGTTTAACTATAGGGTGTTGAAAAAGGCTTAAAAAAGGCCAAACGAGGAGGGGAAGAAATAGGGACCAATAAAGGGTATATGGAGGATGTCACGAAGTTCAGGGACAAAGGGAACAAGAAGTTCAGAGAAACAATTATACAATTAAGTGTATACACCGACGTCAAGGTATTGGAGGGGGATTACTACAATCCTCGAGGCGAAGCAAAACGAACTCGCACAGGAAGAAGAGAAAATCTGGGGTTCTTTTTGAACAGGTGTGCAAAACACAGGCGACCATGAATATGTTTTTTCAAGAGGGAGGGGGTGAAAAGGGGCTGACATCTATTGTGTAAACAATCAACCGAGCTAGTGGAAGACTAAAAGGGAGCTGGGTGGAAAAAAATAAACAGGAAACCTCTAAACCATCGTCAAATTAAGCGAGAGGAAACACAAAGAGACCAAAAGCACCACCATCGACAAATTACAGTGGAGATGCTGACGGCTCGAAAGCTCCAAAACTAAGAGTGGGGGGACGGTCACAACCGTGGGGGAGGGAAACGAACTAAAGAGCCAGAAATAGGGAACCAGAAAGAAATTACACTTCCTAGGCAAAGCATAATACATGAAGCCCAGACGGGGATTCAAAGGGTGGAGATAATCCAAAAGCAATTCCCGAGAAAAGGGAAAGTCTTTGAAAAGGGAACGAAAACCAGAGGGAAAAAAGATGGTACGAAGAGGGGAGCATCAGATAATGAAACAAGTTTGGTTTCCCGGTTCGATCAAGACGAAGTCGACTCCACTAGAAAAGAGGAATGAGAAAGTATATCTTGGGACCAACCACACACATCCAAGCGGGAAAAGGGGATTGGGCAGGGAAATCAGTGAAATGGGGGAAGCACGGTAATGGGACACTTATTGTGTCACTGATGGAAGAATGAATAGGCGGAGAAAAAGAAACAGGTCCCGAGTAGCATCAAAAATGAGTTTTTGATAAGATAAGGAGAGCAGGGAACTCCAAACGAACAAGGGGGAGGGGAGGAAAAAGGGGAAAATTCAGTTTGTAAGTTCAACACTCGTGTCAAAACTACCACGTGAGTAAGGGGAGAGAAGGGGAGGGGGAGACACCCTATCCGGAAGTATAATTGACTTCCGCTACTCAGCTGTCCATGAAAGAAAGAGTTGGAAAGAAAAGGGGGGGCAAAGAGGTGGAGGGGGGGTTGAGCCTAGGATTCCCTATAAGTCTGGAAGTAAGAATCCTCGGCGAAAAGGCTTTAAAAACGTGTACTGATAGGTGCCGAAAAATAGGGAAGGGGGTCAATCAATAAAAAAGAAAAAGGTGTATATCCGTAGGAAGGGATACAAAGATTTTTAACAGAAGGGGAAAGATGGTGTGGGGAGTAAACTTCTTGGGGCTTACGATGGCCTAGAAGGCGGCGGAGAAAAACCTGAAGGAGGGACAAAGAAATTTTTTTAAGGGAAAAAAGGACGCAAAATTCCACATAGACCAAGCAAAAAAGTTTGAGATGGAGAGGAGGAGGAAAATATAGCGATATCTTTTTAAAACAGAGTGTGAGCTGCGGAGAAAAGGACACGTGCTTCGAAAATGTAATGGGGTAACCCCTCCACGATTGTAAAGAAAAAAGCTGACGGGAAATGGATTGCAAGGGTGAACCACCCCATCTAGGATCTTGCTCAATGTCGAGCTAAGAGGGTTGACACAAGACGGTCCTTGTTCGGGGAAGAAATGAACAGATTTGGCCTTAACCTGGGTTAAATGGCGGAATAGTGAGATTGAATTTGACAAAAAGGTCCCCCTCGCCACTACCAGTGGTGGGGTGAACACGTTCCTCTATTGGGGGCCGACATCGCCCACTTGTCTGATGAAGGCTCGGATAAAAAACAAAACAGCAATCGTGTCAACCTCCGGTTTGCATCGGAGCATCAGGGGGGGGGATCGTTGAAAAGAATGTGAAGTTCCAACGGGTAGCGCAGGGAGGTCAAAAAAGACCATTCTGGATAGACCCAAAGGAGAGTGATGGTGGGTTTGAACAAGCAGGGTGGTCGGTGCTAGGAAAATGCGACGGGTGTGGGGCAGCATTTGCCCGAAGATGTTCAAACACTTGGGTAGTTCAAAAAAAAAAACAATGCAAAGCGTTAAGGCTGCCATAGCTATCTATAGAAAGGGGGGAGGTGACCATAAGGGTCGTTGAGAGGACCCAGTTTGTGCGAGTTAAAGACTGATGAACCGGGCAGAGGGACGGAAAAGGGGGGTGTTGGCGTAGTGCCCGGAAAAGTTCAAATATTCCGAAATTCCAAATCTGGGAGTAACAGGGTTCAGACCGCAGGGTTTGTATGTGGGCAGGAGGGACACGTGCGTGACGGAGGTAGGACGAGGGAGAACTTTACTCCACTGGGGAGAAAAGGGGATTGGACTTACAACCATCTAGAACTTGAGTCCCTTGAGGGGAAAAACGTGCAAAGATTCGCTCGAGAAGTTCGGGGTTGTTTCGATGAGAAAGGGAACGAAACAAGACCTGGCAAGGTGGGACGAAAGGAGAAAAAAAAGGGGGAAGAGTGAAGCACCCCACATCTGGAGGCAGGCAACGAGTAAGTAAGGACAGTGGGACTTTTGATGGACAGATTTTATTCCGGGGGAGGAAGGGGGAGGGGGGGGAAGTGGACCAATACTTTGTTATTTGTCGAAAATAGGGAGAAAGTTGGGCACAGAAAGTTAGATAAAGAGTTGCCAAAACAGGTGCCTTGATGTTTTCCCTCCGGTTCGCGTGGGTTACAGGCACAAACCACATACCCCCCCCCTACATCACCGGAAAGGGATCAAACGGCGGCGGTGCGTTCGTGGAAAAAGGGGAAAAGATGGGAATGAGGACCCCAGAGAGGGGGAAAAAGGGGAACCGAATTTTTGGGACCTTTCAAGGGGGGGGGGACTGTGGGAAAGAAAAGCCTGAGAAGAAAAAAAAAAAGTAAATGGTCTGAATGACCCGGGGAATGGGAGCCTCTTGTGGGACTTGCCCTGAAAGAAAGGGCATGGGAAAGGGGGGAGTTGGGTTTAATCTCGTGATAAAACCCAATTCCCTGGTTGAAGAAAAATAAAAAGAAAAATGAAAATATCGAACCGGATCCTCGCAAAGTGGACTCAACTCAGGAGCTCGTCCGCAACTCGGAGACTCGTGGGGACTACATAGTTAGGGGGAAAACAACTTCCTTTCAGAACAATGAAGTAAATCCCCTCCAGAGGGGGGGCGAAAAAGAGGGCTAGGAAGGGAAAAATGGGGGGACATCGGAACTTTGTGTCAGGCTGACAGGGCTTGTTCACCGGATTTAGACGTCCATCAGGCCAGCATTCAAGGGGGAACTGCAGTGGCCTGGATACTCGGAGAAACTTCCGACCACCGGGACCTCTTCTTATCGTTGAAAAACGCCAGTGAAAGAAGCAGGAAAAGGAGGAGAACTACAAAGAAGCTCAAGGGCAAAGAATAGGCCTCGGGGACGTAAATAACTCAGAGGGGGAAATAAAGGAGGGGGAGGGGAAAAGAGAGGGTACTTCAATGTAAGCCAGAGGAGCTAAGGGAAAAGTATTTGGGAGGGAATGTTCTGTGAGGGGAAAGGAAATCTCTCTCAAATTATTAGAG
>Ga0179591_1219537_pt1 | contig 13584 bp, 14 predicted proteins | sample CZOMad2_1_08_16f_FD_182891 | JGI IMG/M metagenome (GOLD analysis project Ga0179591, IMG submission 182891) | Vadose zone soil fungal communities from Angelo Coast Range Reserve, California, USA - CZOMad2_1_08_16fungal (PacBio error correction) | ecosystem: Environmental > Terrestrial > Soil >...
AGAATAGGAAAGGCGGAAAATCCCTCACGATACGACGCTAAAGGTCCTGCCTTCGGAACATCAAAAAAAAAAAATCTCAATACGGTCTTGCAAAGGTGTCGCCTTCCCAAAAATCAGGGGAGTGTGCATCTAGGGAGAAACCAAAAAATCTAGGACCGAAGGGGGACCCCAAGTTCTAAAGAAAGGGGGGTAGAGAACAGATAATGGCGGGCCGCGCTCACGAAGCGGTGTGGGAGAAAAGTCCTTCAGAATTAACGCTCTCAAAAGGAGCTCCAAGAAAAAAACATGTCTTCTTGAAAAAAAGCGTCAACGAAAAAAAGGTCTTGGGACGCGCCGAAGGGAAAAAACAAGGGGGGGGGGTCACAACCAGCCTAAACGCCTCGCGGGGAGGAAAAAGAAAAAGTCGACGAAAAAAAAATTCCCAAGCAACACCCGCGCCCCCGCTGACGACGAAACGTAGCTCATGGGGATGGGTACCAAGGAACTGCGCTGAAGAAACATGTCCTGTAATAGCTGGAGCCGGCCCGGGTGGAAAGGCAGCCCTTCGAGAACAAGGACTGAAAATAGAACGACGGACAGGAAGCGGTGACGATGCCAAAAACGACGAGAAAACCCGGCAGCACCGTTAACCGAAAAAGAGGGCCGGAACTTGTCCCGCTTTCTCGGAAACAGAAGAATAAACTTGTGTCTGCAGCGGGACCGTGGCACTTGTCGCTTCAGAGAGATCAAAAACGGCCCGTCAGGACCCATAGGGGCTTACTGAATCAAACCCACGGCACTCCCTAGGGGAAGTTTTGAAAACAAGGGGCAGAGGTCGTCAAACTGACAAACCTGCCAACAAAGAAAGCGTCCTCCCTTACAATTAAGGTGCGAGAGGACATCTTTTGCCTTCTCCAATCTAGTTGCGTGCGAGTAAATGGAAAATAGAGGGGAGGAACGGTGGTGCTTCAGCCCGCTACCCCGACCGGGGGGGAGCATAGGATGAATACCCTCCCGTTCTGAACTGAGGCAATGCCCAAAACGGAAAAGAAATCCAACGAAAGGCCATCAAGTAAAAAAACGATATTCTAACAGTATCAAATCCCCTTAGAAGTGAATGACCACCCAGAACGTCACAATCTCACAAAACGTGAAGCGAACGGGGAAACAGGATGCTTTTACGATACTTTAAAAGAGACGTGCCCTATTTATTCAAAGCAAGAGGGACCGAGCAACCACGACTTGAGGTCCACCAAGAAGTCCACTCAAATACGCTCTTAAACGGTCAGCTCATCAAAAACCAGGAAAAAGCTCACCCTTTCGGGCTGGAAGAGCTAGCAAAGAGAAGCGGGTGGAGATAAGGTAAGGTTTCTCGTCACAAAAGAGAAAAGCCTTCGCGAACGTCATCGAAAAAATACCGGAACAAAAAAAAGTCGACGGCATTGCCAGAAACTTGGCGAAAGGAGAGTGGGGTGGCTTCCTCTACCAATTCTAGGCCCACCAAAACGCTTTCTCTGAGATACAAACAGCTCTGGAAAACAAGAGGGGAAAGATGTCCGCACGAACCTCTTTCTTTCGTGCCAAGAGGAAGAAAGCGAAAGCCTTCATTGCATCCTATAACGAACGCAAAAGCTGGCGGGAAATAAAAAAAAGGCGCGGCGAAAAAGGCTTGTATGGGCAAGTCATACCAAAAGAGTGCTTTCGAGTTCCTTCTTCGGGGGAAAGAAAAAAAAGACCAAGCGCCCGGGGAAAAAAACCGAGGAACTGTCCCCTTCTCCCCTGAAATTCCGCCAAAGAACCCTCTAAGCTTTGAATCAAAAAGAGAAGGTCCGCGCGCGAAATGAAACAAGAAAAAAAAAACGAAGGGAAATAACACGAAACTCCACCACATGAAATAAAACAGGGACATTCCTTCAAATCTCAAAGGTCGCCACTATCCTTGCTTTACCGAAAAAGGGGAAACTAGCGTCGCGTCGCGGAAGAAAAAGAATAGCCATCCACCTTTGCTATGTCGCAAGAACAATTTTAGGGGTTCTGTCCGAAGCTGTGCGCGACAAACAAAAGGCCGCCAGGTGCTAAAACGGAAAATGGGGGAAGGGCGAAGTCTAGGTAAAAGGGCTAAACTCAGGAGAAAAAACTCTTTCCAGAGAAAAAGGGGCCGGCGGCCTCAGGGGCCTGAACCTCGGGGGTCCATCCTAGGCCGGTTCAGGACGAACTGGCTGAAAACGCGAACCGAAAGGGCGGAAGGTTCACGGGCAGCCCTGCATACAGGAGGGGGATTTGTTGAAAAGGTCACCGAACTTACCGAAACGACATCGTAAACAGGGTTCCGAAAGAGGGGAAAACCGGAGCAACGAACAGAAGTATCGCCGTTTCAAAAATTCCAAAATCCGGGGGATTCTCCTAAAAAGCCTATGCACAGTGCAAAGCAAGTTCTTTGGCCAATTAAGGGGGGGAATTTTTGTGCCGGATCTCGTGGAGGGGGGGAACTGATTCCGATCGCAGTGTGGGGAAGGGTTTAACTGTAATCGGGTAACAAAAAAACAACTTCTCTTCGAGGGGGCCTTGGAGGGTTCGACCAAAGCGAAGGGCTCCGGGAGGCGTTTATGAGCAACCTCTCAGACGCCTCGCAACCGGTGATTGGCCAAGAAACTGGGCTCGTGCCCAGAATTTAACTGAGAAGGATTCTCTCTTCGCCGTCCACTAAACAAAAAGGGGGGGGGGGGGGGGGGGGGGGGGGGGTGAACACGTATACCCTTGAAACAAAAAAGTACAGAAGGGAATTCCTAGGCGCGGCTCAATGGATGAAGACGGTCTTAGACCTGAAAACACATGAATTCTAACTATGTCAAGTAAGGGAGAAGTTACAACGAGTGGGTTTAAAAAGATAAGGCGCAATGAGCTCTAACTCAACACCAGGAACGAGGTGAGCACCTAGGGAAAAAGACTCCACCCCGGTGAGAGAGATGAGGAGGTGAAATCTCAACGCCTCAACAAAGACGACGCTAGACATCTCCAAGGACATGAGCGACGCGAATGTTGAAAAAACTCGTCAGATGGCAAAGACAACCACCCCCGCAAGCTCTTAAGACGGTCAAGAAACGAGAATCGGGGCAAACCTAAAACCAAAACCCAATGGCCCACGACGATGACCAAAAACGGGGAGAACACTTCGCTAATGCGAAGACAAACGATGGAGAATTAACTCATGAATTAAATTAACTCGCTCGGTCCCTCTCGCGCGGACAGGGGAAGTCTGCCAGAACGTGGAAAAAGACCGGGTGACAACGAATACTTCAGCAAAAAAAGGCTTCCCGCTACGGGCGCGCAGTAAAGTTCGACAGCGCGAAGCCACCTGAAGAGAAAGTTCATACAAACCGCCCTGCAGCGCTGTCCTGTCAGAATGGAATGCTAGAAACGAAAAAGACGCGGGACCGTACGACGTCAATCCAGGAAACAAATCGGGCGGGAGCGCTCGAAGCTACGTAAGGAAAGTGACAATGATGCAGATGCAAAGATCGCAATTTCTGGCTAAATCTGAAAGCACGACACCTCTCCTTGAGATGAAATGGAAAGAACCGCGAAGACCCAATAGTGACGTCAATGCCGGGAGGTGATCAAAGTAGGTGGGGGTCACGCGTCTCTTCACGGAAGAGGAACGAAACAGCTGACTCTATCAAGACCCGCAATGCAACGGGAGAGGGGGGGCGCGCGCAGAAGTGAAAAAGGGTATCAAGACTTAAAGCTTGGTGCCGCGAAAGGGGAAAGGCTCTCGACTCGACCAGGAAAGGAAGAAAGAGGTGCTCGAAAAAAAAAGCCATCCTTGTCCGAACGACTAAGGGGAGCGAAGCGGATTCTCCTTGGCTAGGAGCAAAACTCGCCGACCTATAGACCGCGAACCATCAACGCTCCAGAGGTAAGGAGGAATCATTTCAAAGAGACAAGGGGGGGGCATAGCTGTTGGAAAATTCCTAGAATCTTGGGAGAGGGAAAAAAGAAGTTCGTGCACGAGCACCGCCTTCGGCCAAGGGGCCGGCCTAGCGCACAGAGGAAACCAGTCTTGAGTTTTGCGGAATTGAAACGGTAAAGCGAAGGGCTGCAGGCGAGTATGAACGACAAGTACCCACCCGTCAAACCGAGTCTCGAATGACAACGACAAACAGAGTTTGTTCTAAGGGATGAAGAAAAAGAAGAAACCCCTAAGCCTTTCCCACCCTGGGAACCGAAGAGAAGGGCGCCAAACGTCGTCAGAAGCCGCGTTCAGCACAAATGGCAATAAGAATCCTCTAGTAACCAGGCATACAAGTCACAACTTCTGCAGGAAAGGAAACCCCCCGGCGCTGCACTAGAGGGATATTGTCCACCTGGCGGAGGAGATGGGGAAAGAAAAAAAAGCGACGTGCTTGGGAGGGGGTTGCAGGTCTGCCTTCCGGAAGTTGGAAAGTCGCGGGGGGCTCAAAAGTGCGTTGTAGAACACTTGCCCCCCGGTTCTTGGGTCGGGGATGGACAGTAAAAACGGCCGCACCTTCTCTGGAACAGGCCTCAACGCCTGGGGGGGGGCCATCGCGAGGAGCGCACACTATCTTAACAGAGGCAGAAAGACGTAAAACTCACTGACGTGGGGAAGGGAGAATGGTCATCTTTAATACATGCGGGGAAAAAGGATAATCAACTTCAGCCTGCCCACGCGTCGTGTTGCGGATCCTCCCAGATGAAAATCGGTAACCGACGTCCATACGAAGAAATCTCCATTAACAAAATGAGAGCGAGAATGCAACTCCCACTTTGGAAAATCGATGGCTCCAAAAAAACAATCAAAAGCCATTCAAAAAGAGAGCCACTGATGTCGTTTGGAAAGTGTCAGGAAGAAAAAACGGTTCGCTTCACCCGACGGTGCTAAGTAACACTCTATCTACAGTATATAAATGACGCAGTAGAAAACACTTGCTTCATTAAAACAATTAAGGATAGAAAGGGTCACATGCAACAGTTTCAAAACGATCATTAATCGGTAGGGGGTCCCATCCCAAGAACTAGTCGTCCCTTCAAAATCGGGACGTTTCCGGTTTTGAGTACAGATTAACTTCTTTCGTTCTCGGAAAAGAAACCAGGAAGGCTTTTCTACGGTTGGGGCAAATTGGGAAAAAAGAGGCAGCCTGCGGAGAAACCAACAGAAGGGTTCGCCCTTTGTGTCAAAAGAAAGGAGGGTGCAAGGAATAGGGGAAAAAGAAAAAAAGGAGAGCGGTACTTGGTAAGCCGAGCCAACACCAAAGGTCAGCTATAATAGGGGCCAAAACGGAAGCATGTCATCGACATCCAAGACGGCGGAGAACCCGGCCCCGCGGAGGACTTTCAGAAGAAAAAAAGGGAACCAAAAACGATGGTCGAGCATCGACAAAGGGAAAGCGATCTTGAAGGGCAAACTACGAAAAGGAGGCGTAATTTTCTTTCTGTAACGTGCCCTGTGCACCAAGAGGGGAGAGCGCTGAAAAAAGGGAAGAAAAAGAACGTGGTAACCGCGCCTGGCTAAAATCTCTGCCACTAATCCAAAAAATCGAATGAGGAAGAGGACGTCCAAAAGGCGAGGAAACTACTATAGTAAGTTCTGGAAACGGGAGAAATGATTACTTCGTGGCCTGTTGGCTAAGGATGACCTCGAATCCCGATCTGGTGAGAGCGGGAAGAGACGTCGTTCCTGCGGGGCAAGAAGAACGGCAAATAGGATTGAGCAAAAGGCGAGAAACGGAAAACGAGTGCCTGACGGCAAACTCGCTCAGGCCGCGATATCACAAAATAAAAACTTAATTGCCCTCGCGTAAGAGCGACTTTAATTCCTACGCCTCGGCACTCAGGGTCCGAAATCACCAACTCCGCTAATAAAAATCGAGAAGAGAAGAACGTCGGCGACTCTTACTACAAGAGGAAGAAAAAGGAGAAGTCGTGCGCTGGTCGTATCCCTCTGTTCAAGGCTCCGAGGCAGAATGTCAGCCCGTACATATTAGAGAAGAAGACTGAAGAGATCTGTCGGTCGGTCGCTTTCTCGGGCGGGAAGGGAAACAAAGAACCCCGATAGTCCTAACAACATCGTGTTAACACGAGGGTCGGAAGGTGAACAAAAAGCGTATTGGGCAGCAGAGAGGACCAAAAGGAGAAAGAAACCTGTTGCGTAGCTGATAAATCTTCAGGAAAAAGAAAAAGAAGAGAGACCACAGGAGAAAGGCGCCCGGACCGTTCTGTCGTTGGTCCAATGGTTGGAGGGGGCGGGAGAATCGGACTAAATACTTAAGAAAGGGAGTCGAAAAAAAAAAAAATAATGCACAGATGAGATAATCAACCTTTAAGGAGAAAGAGAGATAAAACCGAACCACCCTACTACCACCGACGCACGGCGAAGAAATCCTTCTGAAAGGGACAGGGCAATGATCTTGAAACGAGGTTACACCGGCGAGACGAAAAAGTCCACTATGCGCCTGTCGCCTAAAGAAGGGAGCCAAAGAAACAAAAGTAAGGCGCCGAGACCGGACTTGCAACATGTTATACGGCCATCCGACGGGGGGAAAAAAACGAGAGAATGATAACCCTCCCCGAGCAAATAAAAAAAGGAAGGGAATGACAGCTAGCGCAAAAGGTAAAAGGCCGGGGCAGCTAAATCCAGGAAACTCCTCAAGCAACAGGTTATAACTAAACATCAGAGAAGAGGCGAGAAAGAATTGATACTATGCGGCCCTAACCAGCGGGGAAAGCTAAAAGCAAGCGTGGGGAATCGAGAGTGGGTCTGCAAATTCGAGCAAATACAAAAGGAAAAAGAGGGAAAAATATAGCGTATCCTCAAGTGAAAGAAGGAGGGGAATCTGGCTTCCGAAGCTCAAGGGTGGGAGAAAGAAATCTAAGTTCGCCTGGACTAAAAGAAGAGCGGAAAGGGGGAATCTTCGCAATCATTAAACGACTCACGGAAACGCCATCTAAGGGGCCAATCGAGAAGTGGGCAGATAAACAGGCAAAAAAAAATAAACGAACGAACTGAGGGAAGAAGAAAAGAGAGCAATTCCTACCTTAGGAACGCGGGACCATGAGACATAGGGAGATGCATGCAGAGCTCGGCAAGGAAAGGACTCACAAAGACTGTGCCTTCAAAGTCCTCGAGAGGGGGAAACAGGGCCTTCCCTACAAATCCTCTAACCTGCAAAAAGCCCTCTCCCTCCTGGGATAAGGTTTGGCCCTCACCTACATCCTGATCCGTGTTCGAAGGTCCTCTGACATCTCCTCTGGGAAGGGGGGGGGAGAGACTTATCAGCGATTCAAAGCCTTTTCCCGGGAATCCGGAGGTTTTGTTCAACATGACTATCAAGGAAAGGGAGGAAGAAAAAAAAAAAAAAAAAACGACCTACTCGTTGTTTGGGACGGAGAAGGAGGAAGAGGGTAACAAAAACACGTGAAACAGGGATCCTAGAACTAAGCTTCCTCGGAGGTCCTTTGAAACCCAAAAAAAAGCAAGAGGAAACCTTGGCCTGCGAAAGGAGAAACGATAAAAATGGGCACCAACCGATGAAAAAGACTCGAAAAACGGGCCCAAACGAAGAACAAGGCGAAAGGTTTCGCTTCCAAACGGAAAACCTCTCGCGCACGGTTCGAGGGAAATCAGGATTTCCCCGCTAAGAAGAGCTCGCGACGACCCATGGCCTTTATGGACGCCGTCATGTCGAGGAAGAAAAATCTATGCTAACATGAGAAGGTCGCCCTGCACAGAATTAAAGGTGGGATCCCAGGGTGTTCCAGGAATCGCAAATCAGGAAAAACATTCACCTCCATGCTGGGAAGGTCTACTTCAACTTAGTAAACCAAAAACATAATAACAGTTGGAGGCAAATTCTTGGAAGAAACTGGTCTTTTTCGATGACCGATCGTACGTGACAATCCATTGGCAACGCGTACATAATTTGAGTAAGTTTTCCCCTACAATGGTAAAGTTTTATGGGGTTTGACAATAAAATGGGAAAACGTTCTTTTCCTACGAAGAAAAGAAGAACCCAGGCGCCTTACCCTCCTTTGTCTTGCAGGTTAAATCATGAAGATCCAGCGCGCTTGGCGACATAAAGAGGAGAGTGTCAAAAAAGCAGAAGGTGGCACCGTTGGAAAAAAGCCAACACCAAAGGAAAACCCGCAATTTGTGGCAGACAAGGGAGAGGGGTCAAAAAAGGCCACGCAGTTCGCGAACTCGACCGAGGACCAAAAAAGAAAGAAAAAGGCCAATCGACAAAGAATAAAAACTTTAGACCCGGAAGAATCAGCCACCAAAAGGCCAGCAAAATAGCTAAAAGCACAGCTCCTCTGAAAAGAGAAGTACTGGAGCAGATGAACTGTTACACGAGCGTGACGACGTCTTGAGACCGAGGAAGAACACAAACTGCTGCCTTCGAAAGAAGGGACCCCTCTCCTGAAAGGTCCCAGGGGCGGTCAAAACCTAACGCGAGGACAAAATTGTGCATATTCTTAGAAAGGTCAAAAAGAAAAAACCAGGTGTCGGATTGGCTCTGATCAAAGAGAGGAATCTGGTGTCGGCGGGGTAGTGGACGGGCAGAAACCGCCTCACAAGAAAAAAAGATCAAAGTACTGGAATTCACCTACATGTTGACTGAAGTAAAGGAGGCTAAAAGTTGGGCCTAAAGGCGCGGTTGGGTGATCTCAAAAAGGCCCTTCCGCCCAAAGAGAGAGAAAAAACTAACTCCCAGCTCTGCAAAAAAACGGGGGGAGGAACCCTTGATTCCCCGACCCTAGACGAAGGGCGGGCCGCGGAAAATCGACGGGAAACATTCCTGGCATCCAAAAAATAAAAGGTCACAAGAGAAAAAACGGAATCATTAAAAGAAACCCTTCGTCTGAAACGGCTGGGGCGAGAAACCAAAAGGCTTGAGAAACTCTTCCGATACAAGGGGACAGCAAGGGAGCTAAAACCAGCGTCGGCAGAAGACGGAGAGAAACTCCCTCGCGCGCCGATCCCGCGAATCGGAAGAGCTCGGAAAAAAATGCAGAGACCGAGAAAGAAACTAGGGGAAAAAAAAATACCAGCTACCCGCAGACAAAAAAACAGCCTTATCCAAAGTCCGTGCCAGGCGACGCGATCTCCTATGGGGTAGACAGCTTGAAGTAATACTCCAGGATAGGAAGAGAAGGAGCGGTACAATATCTCCATCACTGCGCGGCAAGGGAAGCAGGAAGGAAGGGGGAACTGGGGGGGGCCATTTCTCGTATCTGAAGACAAAAAAAACGCCCCAGTGGGGGCAGACCTGTAGGAAAAATTAGGAACGGTCCGCGTTTACCGGAAGACTCCGTCATCGAACTCGAAGACTCTTGGGCAGGGAAACAGACGGGCTGAACTCTTTAAAAAAAGGGATGGATAACACTTCTCACACACGAACGCTGCGCATCTTCGGGGTAACAAAGAGGCCGTTTATGGGGGAACGTTCCGCGTTCCTAGAAAGGGACCCTACCGGAAAAAGAAGCGGCGAGCAAGTTCAACGACGCTCAACAAGCGAAAAATCCGAAGCCGGGAAGCCATCCGGATAAAAAAGAGCTCTAAGCGATCGGACAAGTGTAAAACTCGTATTTGGCCAATGGAGGGGGGGGGGGGGGGGTGAGGGGAAAAGATCACTCTTGGAGGTCCAAGGTGAACAAAAGCAGGGGGGGGGGGGGGGGGGGGGCGTTACAGTCGCGAAAAAAAAGGAACGCAGGCGCTGGCCCGCCTTTGCAGAAAAACCGGAGGCTCGGGCGTTGTGGTAAAGAGACAAAAAATAAAAAAATCCAAGGACGCTCGGACACAGGGGGAGGGGAACGACGCAACGGTTCTCGGCAAAACAAGGAGTGTTACCGATGTGTGCCAACTGTAAAACTTCGTCAGAACTCGGTAAAGGAAAAACGGGTCACGTCCTCCAAGGGAAGACTCTAACCGATCCAGCCGCAATCCTCACGCGCGGGGGAGGGCGGGAGCAGACAGGTTCGGAACAGACGGGGCAGGGCGACGTGAAAGGGAAGGGGTAAAAAGCGCGCGCTAAACAGAATCATGGGAAGAGACGAACCAGAAAGGCAAGAAAAGACCACGGTTCGAGAGGGGGGGAGGGAAGAAGAAAAACGAACTCCCGCACGCCGACAGGCCCTCGCGAACAGGGACCAATTCTCAACCATGGGTACTTGACGGCAGTAAAGAAAAAACGACACCACAACGGCAAGAAAAAGCATGTCCCCTAAAAGAAGACAACCCTCAACCAAAGCAAAGAAGGGCACAAACCTAGGACGGACAACTGGTAAGAGCCTGTACCTGCAAAAGCCACCGGAGTGAGCTCCGATTGATATAAGCGCTCGTTTGCTCCGGAGGGATCTCTCTGACGGTAGATGGCTGAGACTGAAAGAAAAGCGGGGGGGGAAAACAAGAACTTTCGTAACAGCAAGGAAAAGACTCTGAAGCTGTCGAGGTCTCCGTCGATCCAGCAACTGCGTCGGAGATAACCCGATTCCTCAAAAAAGAAATGTCCCGAGGACGGCGAAACGGAACAGGAAAGCTCCCGTCGACGTCAAACAAACAAGCAGGGGGGGTCGTCCGTCGCTCCTAAAAGGGGAAGCAGAGCCTAGGAAGAGGGAATCGAATGTGCAAAAATCTTCCAAACAGACTGCAAAAAAATGGGAAGGGAAAAGCTTTGACGACAAAAGGGAGTCGCAAAGTGCAGGCACGGGAAGGGGAGGTGGTTGGGAACAGGCTTTTGCCGGGGGAAAAAGGAAAAAAAGAAACGAGAGGAGGTTACGCCGCCGCGGGGGACAAATTAAGAGAACCTCCTTGACGCTTATCGGGTGGGTCGGAGCGAGGAAAGTAGTGGGGAACTACTACTACGCTGTGTTAAAAGCGAGGGAAGAAAAGCGCCTTCCCGCGAGAGACTATGGGAAAATCAAAGAGGTAGGAAAAAAAAAAAAAAAAAAGGCAAATCCATCCTTGGACACCAAACCGCAGAATGGGAATCAGGCCGGGCAAGTGGCGTACGCGTTGCGAGGATGCAAAAGCAAATAAAAGAAGGACGAGAAACGCCACCCCCGCCCGCGGGAAACTTGGGGAGGAGCAGACCCCTATCAAAGTGGGGGCAGATGCTGGGGAAATAAAAAGCGCACAATCGTGTTTGACTTAGTCACTCGACCGGGACGAAAAGAAAAACTTCTATAAATTCCTCAGAGAGGACAAGGCTGAGACCGGAGTTCGGGTGCACCAAGGAAAGAAGGTATTACGTACGCTAAAAGGTCGGAACCAGTGTTCTGTGACGGAACACTCTTACAACCGACCCCCAAACCCTATTAAAAAACAAAAAAAAGCGCAACAAAGGGAAATTTGATTGGCAAAAAAAACCAGGTAGAAAAAAAAATGCCCTTGCCAACCGATGGCCCCGTGGGATAAAATGCCCTGGTGAAAGAATTCTCGGGAAAAAAAAAGGAGGGGCACTAAAAATATAAAAAAAAGAACACGCAACCTAACGAACAGACAATACGCAGGATAAAACGCGCGGAAGCCTCCGTCTAAGCACCGTCGGGAAGCCTGAGGACCGGGGAAAAAAGAGGGGATCTTGCCTCATCCAGGGGCTGATGGGTCTACTTTAACGGACATTCAGGGAAAGCGGGGGGAAATGGGGGCCCCTTTCGTCGGGGGGGGGGAAAAGAGAAAAAGTTCACTCTAACTGCGGGGAGAAGTGCCAGCAAGAGAAGGGACCGGGTCGGGAAAAGGGAGCCCAAGAAAAAACGTCGCTTCCAGTACCTCACCGCCGAGGGACGAAGAGGAGAAGGGAAACAGCCACCCAAAAGACGTCAAACCGCGATCCAGTACGGGACCGAAGACCGTCGTTTTCCGTTAATGTTGAAGGAGGGAAATAAACGTGAAGGGGTCAAAAACTTCAAATGAAAAACGAAGGGGGCAGTCCAGTAACTCCATAGGAACGGTCCATACGAAACGTCAAAAAAACCGAGCTGAAGAGCCCCTTACACTCTGTCGAACAACTATCTGCCAGAAAACGGGTATAGATGGCGAGCAGGGAATCCTTGCACGTCCAAAGGAATGAAACGTTGCAGTGTCCAGTTTCGGAAAAACGGGGGGGGAGAGCAATTCGTTGCATCCCAATAAAGAGAATGCCTTGATCATGCCGACAAAGTTGCCCGACGAAGGGGCTTCGATCCTACAAGGTAAGGAACTGAAGATCCAAGGAAAGGGAGCAGCTTCTCGTCTTGCCATCAACTAGCCCCCTCTAAAGCGGCGGCTGGGAAAAAAGGGTGTTCGAGCCCATCCGACTCTTCTTGCTATAAAGAATCCTACAGAAGGCTGGCGCAAAAAGGGGGTGAAATGGTTCTCGTGCTCCGGCGGGAGCCGGCCAAGAGTGGACGAAACAATGGTTGGGAAAGGATTTAAGGGGGATCTTTCCGAAGAAAGTCTTCAACAAGAAAATGACTCCTCCGCTACAATAAAACCAGAAGAAGGGGGGATCATCGGAGGGAGTGCGCCTTCACTACATCAAAACCCCCCTCCGGCTTCATACCTCGACAAAAAAACGGAAACAAGTGCATCGGGACCGGAGAGGCAAAAAAAAGACCCAAAACCAACACTAGTGCTGGCTGAGCGTCGAAAAACGGCCCGCTGCTATAAATGGGAACAAAAAACGGCTTTCCCTCTGGAAAAGGGGGAAGAAACTTCCCTGGGCCAGCTGGCGAGGATCCTGCAGCGGAAAAAATGAAAATACAAGAGGTGACTCCCGCGCAAACGCGGATTTCTCATGCAAGCAATCTCACGGACTGAGACCAAGAGCCTTCCCAGTCGTGAAAAAAAAAAACCATCGATGGGGGGCACTGTAGCCGCTCCCGGTAAAGTGAAAGAGTGGCATGGTTTGCGCAATGGGGTAAGGCCAAACGGCCCGAGCTGGAGGGAAAAAATAGCTTCGTCTTTTCAAGAACGCACTCGCACAGATGAAGGAGGAAAGTCAAAAAAACCCAAATGTATCGGAAAAAACGGAAAAAAGGATGACGTCAAAGCGGAGCTCGGGGACAGAGAAACACTGCTGAAGGCCTCAATTAATCAAAAAGCAATAGGGGGAAGGCCCGACGACATAGGACTCGTGGCCAGAATCGTCTGCAACCACCGCACAACTAAAAAGAAGACCCTAAAAAGGAATCCAAAGGTCGGGCACCATACTTCGACCGCGGGACTCGAGTCTCAATGATTCCGCACAGTCTGTCGTAGCCAGAAACGGTGGCGCTGAATTCCGGCTTAGGGTCGAAAGGCAAAGAAGGATCATTCTCAACATGCCTCAGGACACCTAAAGGGCGTCGGAAATTGGCTGGTGAGGTACAGAAAAAAAGACAGAAACGAATCAAAAAAAAAATGGTTCAACGAAGGTCGGAAAAAACCAGGAAAGAAAAAGCGAGGTCCCTTTAAAAAGAAGAGGACGCCAAAACGGTAAAGGTGCTTACGGAAGAAAGCGGCTTCAAAATATTGGGGGACCCCCAAACGAAAAGACAAAAACCAAAGAAAAGGGACTTTTGGTTCCAAAAAGGGGGGGGAAGAGGTTCTCAAGACTTCCTCCAGCGGGA
>Ga0179591_1320745_pt1 | contig 13584 bp, 24 predicted proteins | sample CZOMad2_1_08_16f_FD_182891 | JGI IMG/M metagenome (GOLD analysis project Ga0179591, IMG submission 182891) | Vadose zone soil fungal communities from Angelo Coast Range Reserve, California, USA - CZOMad2_1_08_16fungal (PacBio error correction) | ecosystem: Environmental > Terrestrial > Soil >...
AAGCAGAAAAAAAATTTGGAAAAATTGGAGAGGGGGGGAACAACATAGTTAGGGGCTGGCCCTTGCAGCCGGGGGAAAGAGGGGCCATTGTTGAAACCGGGGGAAAAAAAAAAACAGAGAAAGGGGGGAGACAGAGCCTGGCCCTTATTCTCAAGGTCGGTTTTTCGGAAGGAGGAAAAGAGAATGTGGAGTAAGGGGGGGGAAAAAAAAGCCACGGGGGGGGGAGGGAAAAGCCACCACTAAAGGGGACACTGACTGAAGGGGAGAACCTTCTGTGCAGGACATTTGAACACTGAAATTAAGAAGGGGGGGGGGAATAGGGGCTCCAAAAAAAACGAGGGTTGTAAAAAAAAAAAAAGGAACGTATCAAATCTCAAAGAAGTAACGGAGAGGCCTCGGGAAAATGGGGGGGGGGGGGGGGGGGAAACAACTATTGGTCGATCTGTTAGGGGAGAAGCTCAGCACAAGTCTGAAAATTGAAAAAAACAGGGGGACCAAGGAAAGTCCCGCGAACAGAGCGGGTTGAAAAGCCCTGCCCTCAGATCTCATACAATAAGGGGAAAAAAAAAAAACTGAAAAAGAAAAAGATGGGAAGGAGAGTTACCATGCGTGGGGAAGGGAAAGTCTCAGGCCGCACTTGAAGTGGTCAATAAGGGAGCCAGGCTATTCACCAAAAAGAAAACCAATTGGGGACGCGAAGCAAACATCTGGGTGTTTAGACGGTGTATAAAAAGAAACTGCAGGGATAAATCCACAATATCGAATAGTGATTTCACTTAACCGCCTGGCAAAGATCGAGGTTGAAAGAAAGAGAAAGGGGGGGGATGAAAAAGTTCACTCTGGTTTGGGGGGGGGTTGTGAGAAAAACTTCCCCCGGGTGTGGTGGTCAGAAAGAACTTGGATCTCGGCCAGGGTTTGAAGCCGTGAAAAACAGAAAAACAAAAAAAAAAAACGAAAACAACTGAAAACAAAAAGAAACTTGACTATGGAAAGGGGTCCGTTGGGGCTGAAGGGTGAATGTAAAGGGGGGGTCCAGAGGAAATGGCAACGTGGAGGTGAGGTGGTACTTCAAAGCGGGGGGGGAGGTCACAGCGTACGGGACCGGAGCCAAACAAAACTCCTCCTCCGGAGGGTTCCCTATGGAGCCAGGCCCGGCAGATGGGGTTAGAAGAAAAAAAATCCCGAGGTTTCAGGCGGGAAGGTTGGTCGGAGAACTCAGTGGTGAGGAAAATCGGGGTAAAAAAACAACAGAAAAAAGAAAGTGCGGGGCGGGGGAAAACTCGAAATCTTGATGGGGTGAAAAAAAACTTGCGGGGGACGTTAAAAAATCGTCCGGGTCGTAGCTGCAGAGGAGATAACATCCTGAAACAAGAAGCAAAGGGGGGGCTGGGGGGGGCTCACCAGTGGGGCACAAATCGGAAAATGCCTTTCATCTTGGTTTGGAAAGCGTAAAGTTGGGAAAAAACGCGGGAGCGGGTCAGACGCTTTTTCGGGTTGTACGAAAAAATTTGAAAGGGGAGTGGGGGGGACGCAAAAAATCGATCAGCCAAAGGGATCTTGAGGAGTAAATGGGGTGAGAAAAGGAAAAAAGCGATAATCGATAAGGTCACTCAGGTTTAAAGGGATAGATGGGAGGGGGACGGGGAAGGGGAAAATCCGGAAAACCAAGAAAAAGATGGCTGGGTTTTCCCAATATCCTGGAAAAGGAAATGAGCGTTTGGAAAGTGAACCAGGTGAGAAGAATGGTCTTTGAAGGGGCGGTTGCATAAATGGAACAGGGGGAGGGGGGGGGGGGGCGGGGGATGGGGGCTGATTAAAAATTGGTTTTAAAAAAAGTTCTTGGGGGAATCTTTGATTGGGGTCTTGAAAGAAACTTTCTGCAATGATGCAAGGAGGAAAAAACGCAAAAGATGGCGAAAGGCTTTAGACCTCAAGGGCCTTGGTCTTCTTGGAAGGGCTAAGGGGAAGAAGTACTAAGGGTAAAAGGGGTGGAACAGACCCCGCACGAGTGGGGGGCGAATCCGCTGAGAAGCCGAGGGGGAGGGGAGAAAGCCGAAATTCAAAATCCGGAAAAGGAAGAGTTACAGGAAGAGAGGGAGGAAAATTAGCCTCGCGGAGGAGACTAACAAAAACAAGGAGGGAGTAGAAAAAAAGAAATTCCCAAGACAGAGAACCAAGAAAAGCGGGGAAGAGATGCATAAAGGTGGGGTTGAATATAAAAGATACCGAAAAAACCGACAATCGGCGCGGGGTACCCCCCACAACGCTTGGCACGCCGATATCGAGGACGGGAAGGCGGGGACATTGCCGACAAAGATTTTTGAGAGGGGGCCAGAAACTTGGACTCAAGAATCAAGGATTTGTGGGGGGGGAAAAAAATTGTACGTCAGGAGGCCGCAACGAAATACACGGAGTCATTAGAGAAAATTTGGGAAAAAGGTGAGGAAAACCCAGAAAAAAAACCAAAGTAGCAGCAGGGCAAAACCAAATCTGTCCCCGTAAGACACTAGTATTAAAAGGGGGCTACCGACCAGTGGGGCGAGGGGACAGAAGTTCAAGCCGGCCAGACATTATGCTAAGGACCTCCGAGGAGAAAGAGGATTAATAAACGGTCAGCCGGGGGGCAACGCTCCATACCGTTCAAAAAAGGAAGAACTTGGCCAACCATGAGATACGGGAGATTGAAAAGGCAAACAGCAGAGGGGGGTCCCAATCAGAAAAGACGAGACGGAATTAAAAAGTCAGTGAAAGTAAAAAGAAAAAGATAAAAAAAGTGGACGTCGATGATGCACGCACAGGTCTTCACAAAAAAGAAAGCGGAAAAAAAGAACGTCAGCAGGCGTGTACCCAGAATCCGCGGTAACGGAAGCTGAAAAAACACATTGCCTGGAAGATGGCGCCAATGAACCGTTGAGCAAATTCCAACTCATTAAGGGAAAGGAATCAGGGGAAAACCAGCAGACGACAATATATGAAGGGGTTTATGTCCAGCACACCTCAATAAAGAACATCTCGGCCGCAAGCAAAGGGTTTCCTGGGGGGGGTGTCCGGGCTTTTCAATCTTTTGTCGAGGTAAGTAGGTCAGAAAACACAATCCCGATAAAAATCGGACGAAACTAAACAAGTAAGGGACGGCCGAAAAAAAAACAAAAAGGGAACCTATCGGAGGAATGATTTTTGTCTTTTTGTTTGAGGACGCAGGGACAACTTGTGGCAACAATTTAGGGAAAAGAAGAAGATTTGGTTGAAACAGCGACCGCCACAACTAAAGGGAAAAGGGGACAGGGTTCTGCTCCCCAGGACTAAGGGGCCCCCAAGAAAAGGTTCCAGGAAAGGGAAAGTATTGTCTGGGGCCTTTGGGTCTGGAGGAAAAAAAAGCGTTGTAATTGAAGGAAGACACGAAGTCCCTCAGGAGACGAGAAAGGATTTTTAAGAAAGGGCCACAGATTAAAAGGGAAGAACCTACAAAAGAGAATACTGAAAAGAGTAGGCCCAGCGGAAGTTTTTGGCGCATTACTAAGGGGGTCGGGTGGGCCATCAAAGGAAAAAGCTTCGATAATGTGCGAAAATTTTTGCTCCGGCAGAACGGTGGACAAAGTAAAAGAAAAAGGGGGGGGGGGGGAAATTGCTCGGACACAGGGGGAAGGGGGGGGGGTGTTATAATAAACGGGAAATATTGTAAAGTAAAGGGGGAAGAAAATCCAGCGCGCCCTGCTAGGGTTTTAAGGCCTTTCAAAAACTGAAAACAAGGGGGGAACAATAGAAAGCCCTGCCATGACGACTGAAGCGCCCCAAGAAGTGGGGAGAGATAGCGGAGCTTCAAGCGCCGCCAGGCGACCTAAGGCGGCGCCCAGGCCGGAGTGAGGGACGAAAGAATATCAAAAAGAGCGAGAATCCGAACATGTCCGGCCAATAGAGACCGCAAACGGCCTGGGGTATCTCGGGGGGACGGGGGAAAAAGTGGGGGATAATGTGTTTGAAAAAAAAACCAAAAGTGGGGGGGGTTTTTGTGAAAGAGCGCTTGCACAGAATGACCGATGCGGGCCATTCATAAGAATGGGTACAGGGAGTTGCAATTGAACAAAAGGAAAGTGGCCCATCCAAAAGTTAGGCATCCATCCAAAAACAAAAAGTTAGCCAAAAGGGGAAAGGAACCTGCAACAAAACGGGCTCAGAACCATTAAGAAATAAAGTTCCATTTAGAAAATGTCAGCCTTATCGGGGAACTCAAAAGGGGGTTCCCGGGGGGGGGGTTGGGAAACAATTGACTCTCCCACGCAGGGACCGAAAAGATGGTGAGGGTAAAACCCACGCCCTACCTGGGGCGTCATTTCAAGCTGGGGGGAGGGCCAAATCAAAGGACGGGCGGGCAAACAAAAAACGGCGGGGGGGGAGGGAAAAGAGGGGCCTTGCAGGGGCATCTGAAAAAGGAATCTCAATGGGGGCTGTGGGGAGAAAAGAAACAAGGGTATGAAAAAAAAAAAGGCCGAAAAGCATTGCGGTGACAAAACAAAGAGTGCTGACCGAAGTACTGAGGGAACGCCCTGGAAGAAATTGGGTGCCGGGGAAGGGGGAAATGTCTCGAAAGAATTGGGACGAACACGGGGTATTTCTGGATGATAACCAATAAGGGATGGGAAACCTGAAAGGTAAGGGGGACTTCATATACAGCAAAACGGGGGGAGGAAATTGCCGCGCGCAAAAAAAACGTTTGTGTAAATATTATAATTCCGACTCGGTTGGAAAGTACAAATGGGCCCGCGGGGGGAACAGCCCCCGGAAAAAGTTGAAAGGACTAGAGGGCTACAAGGGATCATGGGTCCGGCATAAAGGAAAAACGCAAACTAAGGGGAAGACCAAAGGGCCCGGAAATGTCGCGCAGGTAAAAAAAAGGGCAAGGGGTAACATAGGACCCTATCATCAATAAAACTTCTCTCATGAAAATATGAAGCTTGCATGCTTGGGGGGAAGGGCATCAGGAAGAGGAGGAAATCTTCTAATGGGAACCAAGAAAAGGCCAGGACACCAAATCAAAGGGGGGAATAGAATGGACACAGAGGTTCTTGCTACGGTTGGAGAAACCTCCAGGCACGGCGGTCAGTGGAACAATAGAGGAAAGCGTGGTCCTTTGCAAAAACCGGGGGAATCTGAGTGGCCACAACGACAGCGAAGGGAGAAAAAAATTCAGCAAAGGTGTGGGGCGCGGCCCCGTTGGAAAAAGGAAAGAACTTTGTCAGCCGGGGGGAGGAGGGGGCCTCCCTTTTCGAAACAGACGATGGAGGGAAAAAATCCAAACCAATATAAATATAAAAAAGATGACAGGGCAGAGGGGGGAGCAGTTTGGGAAGGGGTCCGTTGGGTCAAAGGGAGGGAGGTAAAAATGGAGAAAGTCCATGAAAAACGGACTTTCTTTTATCGATGGTCCTCAGGGCGGTCCACGGGGCGCTCAAAAAACGAGAGCAAGGGAGCATACTTTGTATCCAAAGACATTTTTGTTAAAAGGGGTGGTTTCGAAGATCCAGCAAAGTCGCGAGGTTTCAAAGGCTTAACTCCGGGAACTCAAAATAAAGCAAAAGCTGCAAGCCGAAAACATGTTAGGAATCCAGAGAGGGGGGGGGGATGGGGAGGGCGTGCGGAAAACAAACCTCATCTGGGACGGTCTGCTATGGCCGCTAAAATTATGGCAGCGTGGGGGAAGTTGAAAACGAAAAGAGGCGCAATCGGCCCCTTGCATCTTTCAGGGCCAGCGGAAAAAAGGGGAGTGGGGGGACGAGAGATCGGTCCAAAGAGCCGGCGATTTGCTTGGGGTTGGCGCCTGATGTTGGGGGGGCGCAAAAAGAAGTCAGAAACGGTAAGGGGGGGCTGAGGGGGAGAGAAGACAGCGAGGGGGGGGATCGAAAGGGGGCTGCTCAGTCAGGGCCAAGGACGAAACCTTAGAACCGATCGAATTGCTGGGGGTAACAGGAGGAACGGATGAGAAGTGTCAGGGAGGGAACAGGTATAGCAGATATGTCCTTGCCCAGGGGGGACCCTAAAGTTGGGTAGCAAGGGCAATCCTACCGAGGGGCTGGTAAGAAGGTTCGATTTCGGGGAAAAGATGAAGGGTGGGAGGGCCGGGGGGGGGTTAAAATGGTTCTTTCGCTATGATGCCAATATCGATGCCCAAATCGCGAATCAAATGGATTTATAAAAAAGGCCACCGCAAAGGGGGGCTTGCGGGGGAAAGACAAGGGAGGCCCCCCCCCCTAATAAGGGGCCCTTGCAAAAAGTGCGGACGAAAAATTGCGGGGGCTCAAAAAAGATATTGGGGGAAGGCGAAAACGAATCGGGTGCAAAAGAAAAGAGTACGAAAAGAGAGAAAGATTCTCCAATCGGTTTCTCTTCTGAAAATGGGGGGAATACGAACAAAGAAAAGGGGGATTAAGCCGCGAAGACAGTGGTGCAGCCTCTTATCTTTTGACCAAGAGAGACAGCCCAAGGTGGGTTGAATCGAAAAGACATAAATGCTGAAAAATGAGCCTTCTCAACAAAAAAATACTGCGTGAAAGAAAAGGCCAAGTCCAGGGGCTAGAGGAGAGAAATCGCAGCGGGGGCCAACAGACAAAGACTAATTTGACTGGGAAAGATTGTCTCGAATGACATTGCGGGAAGCTAAACGAAACTTGCATCCTAGGGTAAGACGAGTGCCTTGAAGAAAACCAGCCCATCGCCGGGGGTCCAACCCAAAATCGAACCGGATCTGCCCAAAGTTATCAAATAAGATCTACACCGTGGTTCCTAAGGCACAATACAAGTAAGCAAAACGAATTCAAGAATTGTCTTCATAAAAAAACCCTTTTTTCAAGAATAAGAAAAGGACGCCAAACCCAGATCTAATAAACGTGAAGGTTCCCAGGACGCAATCCTGGGTACAAAACAAAGAGACTGAAATCGATCAGCGCTTGGTCTGTTCTTCGGGGAAAATTGGCAAAAGAGGAAAAAGGGTAAAGATAGAGTAAGGTAAAATTGGGACAAAATTTCAGAAAAACCAGGGGGGAAAAAAGCAAGGTAAAAGGACAAAAAAAAAAACATCGCCGGCGACTTTGACCCGACTTTACAAGAAAGGGAAGGGGGGTCAGAGAAGATGGAGGGTGGGGGCAAGGTGCCGGGAAAAGCTTGCGGGTAGAAATCCAAAGACGGATCACTGTTGAATAGACCCCATCAGAAGAAAGGAACCAGATATTCGGCGGGGAAAGTTTCAAATCAAAAACGATCGAGGGGGGAATTGCAAAATCCAACTTGGTTAATGGGCGTAGGCGGGTCAAAAAGCATGTTTAGTAACTTAGTTAACCCGACATGGCTGAAAACCGCACGAAAAAGGGGGGGAGTAGGGGATGGGAAAACCCAACTCTGCGAAAAACAAGGCAATGCCCACACAGCAAAAATCATGGGGAAGCTGGAGTGGGGGGATGGTGTGGTTCGCGCAAGGGACGAGACAAAGAACCCCGTACGAGAGGGTGAAAAGGACAGACCAAGAAAACGAAAAAATGGGACAAAGGACAATGAAAAAAAAAAGGAAACTCACGAATGGAAAGACGGCAATTTTCGAAAAAGTACGTAGGTCACTTCGTAGGTTAAAAAAGGTGGGGGTAAGGACGGCCATCATGCCTGGGGGGGAAAAGACAGGGAATTGCAAAAAAAACAGACACGCGATGGATTGAAGAAAACAGGCAGCAACCGGGCACTCCCCAAATAAAAGACCTTATACCTTGGAGCCATCAGAAGGGTGGTTTCTTGAAGGCCAGGATGGGAAGCTGTTTTTCAGGGACAAGGGAAAAAAGACAGGCTATAGAGATGAAATGGGACACAAGGGCGGGGGGGTACACCGACCGGTCTAACAAAAGGGATGTGGTAGAGCAACCACATGTTTTTGGGAAGGTTCCACTTTGGGTTCGGCAGGAAAACACGAAAGGCCCGCGACCCGGCTTTTTAAAGAGTCACGAAATCGGCAAAGAGCTCTCATAGGGGGAGACTATCCGGAAGAAAAGGACGCCAGAGAGAATAGGAAGAAAATTTTTCAAAGCCGGTTCATCATAAAATCTCGGACCGAGGCAGTGGCCCGGGGGTCTATCCGAGTTTTTCGGGGGCAATGAGTATAAAAAAGCAGGTGGGGGTGGATGGAGAATCAAAAAAATCGCAGTGCACCCCTAAGGCGCACAAGCGAAAAAGCCAAGTTCCGCTCGACGGAACCGACTTAAAGGAAGTTGGGTAATGGGGATTGCCAACCCGAATTTTGTGACCGTAAAGGCCCAGGCCACAGGGGAGGGAAGAGGAGGGGGGGAGAGAGGGAAAGAGGGAGAAAAGAAGAGAGGGGGCGGATGGACGGGGGTAGATATGGGGGGGGCGTGGGTGAGTTACGGGAGGTTAAGGGCTGACAGAGCGGCCCGTTCAAGGAAGCGGGGAGGAATGTGGGGAGAAGAGGGGGGAGGGGGGCGTGGGGGCTAGAGGAGGGGGGGTGGTGTAGGGGGGGGAGGGGGGATGGGAGGAGGGGGGGGAGGGTATGGGGGGGAGGTCTGCAGAGGCTAGTAATTCTTCGGTTTTCGAGGTTGCTGCCATGACATTTTGGAAGTATGGGGGAAGGGCCTTCGAAGTTGGACCAAAAGGTAGGTGGGGGACTGGTAAAAAAAAAAACCCCTTTAAACCGTCAAAAAAAGATCGCGTAATCCGTCGTAAAAGGAAGATGTGAAGGCAATGTCGCAGGATCAGGGCAACACGCCAGTTCTTTATGTCACACAGTAACGAGGGAGGGGAAAGGCCCGGAGTCGATAATTTACGGCTCCTAAAATGTCTAGAAGAATTTCAAAGCCTGCGGAAAGAATCGGGAAAAAATGAAATCAAAAAAACAAAGGTGAGTAAAGTATAGAATTAAACCAGGTTCCTCAAAAAATTGATAGAACAACAGGCGTTGGGAACATAAGGAACGGGAAAAACACCCCTGCCCCGTGAAGAATTTACGGGTGAGAACAAACACGGGCAAATGAAACTCTAAAGGAACCCTGGAAAGGAAAGGAAAAATTGGGGTGCGCATTTGCACGTAAGTAGTACAGATAAGGCTAAATTTTTCCGTGGAGGGGGGACCCCCACCTTAAATTAGTCACTTCCTGAAGGGAAAGTAATCGGCATAGTAGTCAAATTGGGGGGGGTCCTCCTCCTGTACAGGGCTGGGTCAAAAAAAAAAACCGGTGAATCCCCTTCAAAAAAATCGCAAAGAGTCGGGTGAAGAGAACCGCCGGGGGCAAAAAGCAAGAGGGGAACGAAGGGGGATGAGCAAGCGCCATGTGGGGGGAAAGTGAGGCGCAGAAATTGGCACCGCCACCCGGAGAATGGGGGGGGTTTGGGGGGGTGAAACCTTGAAGTCGCGAAGCTTGGAAAGGTGGGGACATTCCGGAAAACCAAAAAGCACACAATTACGGCCAGGCCGAGGGACGGCAAAATATCCAGACAGGCGGGCCGGAATCGGAAAATCGACGCGCGGGGGGGAAGATTATCGAAGGAAACCACAAAGTGTTCTAAAAAAAAGGGAAAATAACAGTGGCCCCACTCAGCCAAAAAGGTGAGCGACGTTGTTATCCACGCAGTCTAGGGCCAAAAACAGTCGTCACGAGCGGGGGGGAATGACAAAGGAGGGGCCAGATCCTGGGGAACTTGACGAAAAGAGCCAAGGAAAAGAGTCCTTGATTGTGTGCGGAGGGAAAAGGGTGGTAGCCAGCAAAAAGAAAAGGCAGGGGGTGACGAGGGGTGGAACAGACCGGAAGGAAATAAAACGCCCATATACCGATGAATATACGGAAAGAGAAATTTAAGGGGATTGGGGCTCAAGTTTGAGTGTCCGTTGGGACGCGGCATTGAACCAAAAGGGGTGAGGTCCGCCCTTGTTTTTCACCAATAAGGTAAGAAGTAATGGCCGGAGCAAAAGACAAACGCCCGGGCAATAGTCCCTAAGGCTTGAAGTCGTGTTCGCTTGGGGGGGGGGGGGAGAAAGAGCCGGGAGCGTGAGCCGCAGGTACGAACTCAGGGGGTTAAAAAACGCCAAAGACATTAAAAGCTTCAGTAAAAAACGGAAGGAACGGGAGAGGGTGAGACGTGAGGCATACAAAAAAATTCCCCGCCGAAATTTTTTTATATGGGGACGTCTGCGGGGGAAAAAGGCTTGGAAGGTCAAAGAAGTGGAAACATTGAAAAGAAAAAAAGTCTCCTCCTCAAAACCGTGGAAGGATTTTTTAAGTCGTAAAAAGGTTACTGGAAGAAGGTTACACAAAGCAAGGGGGGAGTTGTCTTGTTTGGGGACTACCGGAAAAGGAATTTGGGAATTTTGCATCTGAAAAAAGAAATGGCGGTAAGAAGGTCCACGAAGAACTGGGAGTAGCGAAACTCAGTCGTTGACCAAAATGCCTATCTGGAAAAATTCCCTTGGGGGACTGGAAAGACTGTTGGGGGGGGACGGTAGGCCAAGGGGAACGTAATAGAAATATGGAAAACCAAACGGCCGATGCAGTGAATCAATGGGAGCCCCCACGAAAAAGGCGCGGGAAGGAGGGCGGAAGGGGAAGGGGCACAAGGTGTGGGGGTGGGAAAGAAAAAAGGCTGGTAGAGGTGTCGGGGAGATTGCTGCAAAAATCTGCACGAAAAAGGGATAGGAAAAGTTGTGAGGGGAAAAAAGAGGAGCGCAAAGGGGGAATTTGCTCCTTTGGGCGAATGTGAGAAGGGGAAAGTAGCCAGTGCAGGCAAGAAAAAACCGCAGGGAGGAAGAAGAAGAAAAAAGGATGGCCCGGCGAAGGAAAACGGGGGGGCTGCCAGAAGAGGGGGCCAGAAATAGGAAAAAATCCAAAAAGCGGAGAATATCTCAGGCAAACACACTAACTTAGGGAGTAACAAGATAGAAGATCACATCAACATGGGGGGGGGGGGCGAATACAAAGGTACCTATCTAAAGCACAAGATTTGGGTGGAAGGGTCATCACAAGAAAAATCCGCGGAGCGCAGGGAACACTCTGACGTCGGGGCTGGAGGAAGCCAGCAAAATCAGAATACAGGAAGCATGGGAAAAAGAGCAAGCGAGTTGGAGGGGGTCCCATAAAAATTTCGCCAGATGGGAGCATCACGGTGCGTTGTCAGAAAAAACTAAAAAAGGGGCAAGAATTGAAGGAAGTGCGGCCCCAACCACCAACAGAATCCTTACCTTTTCCAAAAACGCGCAAAGCATATCCCATTCCTTCATTAGGCCTGGAAGAAGAAGTACCAGTGGGTCGGGGAGTCTCCCTCATCGGTCGTGAAAAGAGGGATTTCTAATTGAAAAAAAAAAAAAAGATCACACTGTCCTCACAACCGGAAAAAAAAGACAAACGCAACATGCGGGACCATATACTTTGAAAACCAAGCCTTGCGGGGTTACTGAGGCCAAAAAAAATAGGGAGGGAGCGGGTCAAATCGATGGGAAAACGAAAACAAAATCGCTTTCCTTCAGAAAATTAGAACGGAGAACTCTGTTAAGGAGCAAAGGGGGACCCCAAAAAGCAAAAAAACGGTCTTAAACAAGAAACATGCCTCTTGGGGATGGTCAGCCCAAAGGAGGATAGAAAAAAAAAAAAGGAGGTGAAGGGATGTTTGGCAGGAGGCGGAATTTTGAGGCCCAATGGACCCCAACGAAACTTGAAGCATCTAAATAAACGAACCAGATAGTAGGAGGCGAAGGGGGTGTTGGTGGGGAAAAAAGATCACGTGCCAAACTTTGACAACCACAAACAACTCACTAATCTCAAAAGAACTAGAGGAAGGCAACTCCAATTGAAGGGGGGTTCACCCAAATTTCTTTAAGCTTTGGGTTCAGGTAGGTTAGGGAGGGAAACAATTCCTTTAAACCTCCGAGAAGGAGCTACAAAGGGCATGGGACACGAGAAATCAAGCCTGCAGCAATATGCGGCGGGGGGACGTTTGGGGTGGTCTTTTTTGGGAGCCATGGAAACAAAGACTCAGAACGAAGATATGGGGGGGTGACAAAAAAATCTCCATAAAGGGAAAGTGGAAAAGGAAAAAATTCAAACACGGGGGAAATCAAAATGGATGGGTGGCCCCAATGGAACGGGGCCAAATTTAAAATCAGGCGGAGATCAAACGGGGGAGGGGGGAGGCATCTGTGTCCCAGGGAAGGAGGCAACCAAACGCCAAAAAAAAAAAAAAAAAAAAAAAAAAAAAGCTATGAAAAAGGTGTCCGGGAAGAAAAAACCCAACGCCGCAAGCAAGACGGCTGGGCAGAAAACCCCTTTTTTGTCGGTGTCAGCCACTGGGATCTGGAAAGAGCCAGGAAACGAAGGAGGAGTGGGGGATGACCGGGTGTCCCAATCCAGCCGTGTCAGGGGTGGGACTCCCAGGTAGGGGGACCATAGATTTTAGAAATTGGGTTGAAAAGGTGGGTGAAAAATCACGTAAAATGTCAACTTTCAAAGGGGGGGTGAGGGGGGATGGGTGAAAATGACATAAAATCAAAAATGCCCTCACCAGGGCGGGAGGTTGCAAAAAATGCTTAAAAAACCGCAGAAAGGAGAACGCAGAAAAAAGTGAACGACAGGTCTGAATGCCTATTGCTGACTAGGCAAAGAGGGGGTCAAGCGCTTTAAGGCCTCAGACAGAACAATCAATAAAAAAAAGGGTCGGGGGCGTTTAAGGGGTCATTGTGGAAAGCTTAAAGGCCGGCCTACTGGAACGGAATAAAAGGGGGGCGGGCGGCGTGAGCTTTCGCAGGGAAAACCATAGAAAGACGACGGGAAATGACTTAGGTTTGCGACTTTTTAAGACTGGAGGACACAAAAGGTGGTGAGGGGAGGGGAAATGGAAAGACCCAAACGGGGCCCGAGGGGCATAAAGGGGGCGGTGAAAGGATTTTTCGGCAGAATTCTTCTGGGTGAAATAAAAAAGTTTGGGGACGAAGCCCATAAACCCGGTTCGGACAAACATCTTCCTCGTAAAAGAAAAAACCACACGCCAACTTAAAAACAGGGGTGAGGAGTTTGAAAGCCGATGCAGCACGGGAAGGCTTCAGCCAAACTGCGTTTGGAGGAAACGCCAAGAGAGGAGATTGCGTCCAGCCCTTGGGGCTTCAGATATTGGGTCGGGTAGCCACGAAGAGAAAATTGGAAGAAGGGGAGGCCCTGCTAATCCTCTCTAACAAAAAAAAAAAAGGAAAAGAGGGAATATAGAAAATGCAACGGAAGGGTCTCAAAGGGAAATGTGTCTACTAGAGGATCCAATGAGGGGCCCCAGAAGCGGGATGAACAAAAACGTTGACAAAACCGGGGGGAGGTGCCGTGAAAACGCTGAAAAACTCCGCCTGGCCTTATTAAGAAGGGTGATGGGTTGAAGAGAGTAGAGGGTTGGAAACCGAAATGTTCGGGAAGTGGCCAACCCAACCTACGGGGGCCAATGCCGGAAGGGGAGAACTCGGAAGTGGTAAAGATCGGGGCGGCGGGGAAGGCGCGTCCCAAAAAAAAGTGTGGAAATCCCTTTAGAACAAGACGAAAAAGGAACGGTTAAAGAGAGCGGGGGAGAAAG
>Ga0179591_1351200_pt1 | contig 13584 bp, 16 predicted proteins | sample CZOMad2_1_08_16f_FD_182891 | JGI IMG/M metagenome (GOLD analysis project Ga0179591, IMG submission 182891) | Vadose zone soil fungal communities from Angelo Coast Range Reserve, California, USA - CZOMad2_1_08_16fungal (PacBio error correction) | ecosystem: Environmental > Terrestrial > Soil >...
GGGAGAGAAGGGGAGAGACGGGTGTAGGGGCGGCCGGGAAAGGCTCGCTGTAGAAACCCGTCCGGAGGGGAAGGAGTTCTATCAACAAAAATTCCGAGGAGGAAACAACCGAAAGAACGAGACGCGACCACCATGCGAACGCGCGAGTAGCTCAAATCGCTCGTGTGGCACGACGAAGTGCCCTTCGCGTGAAATCGTTGAAGAAGCGAGACAGGACTGACTTCGCGGCAAGAGAATAGATCTCAGGTCACATCTGAAGTAACCGTGCTAAGGGGACTCAGCAGTCTCCTCGACGTAGGGGAAACTCGAACCCACTCCAATCACCCCAGCCAAAGCGAATTCAGAGTAAGCCAAAACAAGATAAAGTTTCAACAGCGCGATACACGGCAAGCTGCTCGAGCCCAGGGGGCAGAACGATCAGCCTGCTTAAGAGGCATGAGTGGCCGCGAAATATAATGAATACAAGCTTCCAAGCCGGAGGGGGGTCCCGATTCAAAGGGGTCCGGCGCGCATTGGGGTGATAACGAAGAAGTCTGTCACGATACACTGGCGGCCAGTCCGAGCAGAAAGCTGCCTAGCGTGAGCGCCGGAGCAATAGAACGCGTCCGGTAACAGAGAAAAAGTAGGTTGCGCAGGGGGCATCGTACCGTCCTGGGCATGCCATGCCTCGTAGGAAGCAGAGGCAGAGGATCTGCTATGGCCCGTAAAAATCCGTGAGATGGACGGTGCTTTTCAACGTCGAGGAAGAAAGCCCATGTTGAAACACACATCCGGTACCTTCCTAAAAAAGAGCGGAAATGGCTTCTACTCAAAATCGAACATGACGGTCCGGGACGAAAGGCGAACGAAAGTGAATCGGACAGGTCCGCGCGGGCTCCAGAATAAAGACACCTACCGCCCGCAGCTCCTAGGCGTGTGTGGAGGTCTTGAGGGCAGGACGTGGTACGGCCGAACGCCACTTCACCGGTGGGAAAGTGATGAAGGGACGCGAGAAAACCTCAATAGCGGCAACGTCAGGGGAAAAGAATCAGGGGGTGGAAAAAATCAGCAAGGGCCGTCAGGAAATTGAAGCGCATGTTGCAAACCCCTGAGGTTAGGCACCGGGGGAGCTAAACTCCACAACAGCTTGGAATACTGCATAGCTATAAAATCTCTCCCAAAACCGTCTTATTCAAGAGAGATAAAGGGGGCTGCCGAGGATGAGGGGCGGCGGGTCGCGAGGGGGTCCAAGGACCATACGAAGGGGTGCCACAGGATCAAGGCTGACGAAGCTATGCTCAACACGCTCGCGACCCTACCGCGGGAGGCCAGCACCAGTGGAGGTGTGAAGTACTACCGTGCCACAAGGGACTCTATCGCGTTGAGGACCACTAATTATTCGGACTCGCAAAACCTCGCAACGCGAGGCGGACGGCAGGTTCGGGAAACCGAGCGGAAGATCAGGGACGGGGTAAAAACGACCGCGTTCCCGGAGGCGGCGGCGAAGCGTAATAATAAGAAAGGGAGAAGAGGGAGGAGGCTCGGGATTTTGCAACATTGCGGGGGACGGCTAGAACAAATAGAATCATCCCAAAGGGGAAGGAATTATAGAGAAGCCCGCTAACGAGGCCTGGTTTCCCTGAAAAGGAGAGAATGGCGCTTCAACCGCTTGCGCGGATTGGAAAGTACCTCTTGGGGGAAAGTAAAAAACATAACCGAATCGTCATCGCCCACGGGAAACGAAAGAAAGCGAAAGACTCTTACCTATACTGGCAAAGGATCACCGCCGGCAGAAATAACGCTTCGAGCCGCTGCGGGGACTCACTATGCTCGGAGAGGGGATTAGATGGAGGCGAGGCCCACAAAAGCCGCGGGAACGCCTGCCTTTCAAAAACGCCCAAAAAAAGAGAGCATCGAGCGGCAGGTTTCATCCGCGGATTTAACGAATGAGATGTCTTCTCTCAGGTTATGGAGGGTGTGCGGAGGATGGTCGCGCTCGATCACAGGAGGGGAAAAGGCTAAAAAGGCTTCAAAGCTTGAGCTAGCTAAAAGGGGTAGAGCAGGCCTCTATCTCAGGAATGATGGATAGATGCAGAACCTCGCCGACTAAGGGGGGAGGAGAAAAAACACGCCGCCTCGCGGGGGGTAAAACGATCTCTAGCCTAGATCGACCTGTTTGTCAGGAACGGAGGGATTATTCGGCTCAAAGCGTCCTTTGTAGGGGGATACCAAGACCTCTAAGGGAACTTGTGCAACAGAAGTGACCGGCTCCAGCACTAAGGACAGAAAGAGGAAGCTCACGAATTCCATAAACACATGGCTCCAACTAGGATTATTGAGACGGAAAGTGCGCGCGCATCACCAAGCAAAGCGGTCGGGGAGGGTCGGAATAGACTCTCATGACAGAGACCATATTGCCGGGGGGAAAAGGAACTCGCGCCACTACTCATGAAGTAAAGAGAAATTGAGCAGAAGAAGAGGTTCAAAGTAGCTGCACTAAGGCTCGACTTGGGTGCCCAGTATCAGAATCTGATACGATATTAAAGGCCGCCTGATGTAGATCAGAAGGGATTGCGCTCTCGAAGGAATTCCTGGGACCGGATGAGCTCGAACCTTCGAGAATCAGGGGCGACCGAGGAAAAAAGACCTGAAGAAGGGCGCATGAATAGGCCTGGCGTGCTGGGTAGAAAAAAAGGTCAGCTCAGAATGTCATGCCGAACCTACAAAAGAGTAAAAAGCGCCAAAGCGTACCCGGTTCCGCGATCCGGAAAAGACGGTAAAAGAGAAATAAACCAGACAGCCTAGTGTGAAAAGAGAAGAGGAAAGACAAGATAGCTCTGCCCTTCAGAGCTTCGGAAAGAGAGGAAGTTACTACGGGGACGAGGCAAGCATCCCGCCCACCAGAACTTCTGCCATCCCGGTTAGAAAAACCCTCCCGGAGACCGGGGAAGACAAGATTAACCGGAAGATCACAAAACGACTGATCACTGCTAGGAAGAATCAGAGGTGAAGGCGCTCCGGCGGGGGGGGGGAGGAGAAAGATATTCCTATTTGTGGGGGGGGGGGTTGGGGGGTGCTCTGCCTCCGGGGGAAAAGGAGAACGGGCCCGATCGCGCGGAACCACTAAACGCAGAAAAAGATCGTACACTAAAGAACCGGAAACCCAGAAAAAAAAAACCAGATTTTTGACGAGTGCGAGGTTAGTCGGGGAAACACCTTGTCGAGCCCTCCTTGCACCAGGGAAGGAAAGCACGAAGGTCGCACACGACTGGGGGAACTAGGAAGAAGGGATTCACGAAAGCTAAAATGTTGGGTGCCGGAGGAGGAGCAACGGGAAAAATTCCAAAAAGACCTCACCGTGACATAGCCCCTAACATCGAACGGTAGAGGAGGAAAAGAGGTTGGAGGCAGAAAAGTGAACCAGGAGCGTCCCTCAGGGCAAGAATCCACCCACAGGGAATAAAGCTAATAAAAGGAACGCCCCGGGGTCACCCTACGAGAGGGGGCCGTCAAACGCCGCTCCCAGCCCAGACCGCTGAAGAAAAGCAAGGGAAAACCAAGGGCAGCTTCGTCATAGCGATGCCCACATAAGACTGCGCGGGATGTAGCCGGCGGGAAGAAGAGAGATGGTGAAAAAGACGCCAGCACCTGATTTTGGCCTGTGGGATAAGGGGGAAGGGAATAGTACGGGAGAACCGCGCTAAAGGGTAGGAAGAACCAAGAGAAGGACATGCAAAAAATGAAGCAACGCTGTCGAAACCAGAAGACGGTCAGCTTGATCGGATCGGAAGAGAAAGAAGAGGGGGAAGTGGTGACCGCGTTTCCATGGTCAGGGAAGGATGGGAGTGGAAAATCAATCACGTTCTGTTCTAATCCAGAAAGCAGTCTATTAAAGGAGGACGATCGCGAGGGAGGATCAGCATCTCGAGTACTGCTGGCGCTCTACATCCAGCACGAAAACTCAGTAAAACTGGAAAATAAAAGTGACCCGCTCCGAAGGGATAGAAGGAACACCGCCGTTAATGTCGAGCAGAGAGGGGAAGTTGGGGGCCGTATGTCAGGAGGGCTGCGCTCGACAAATCTGGGGGATACTGCGCTCGAGGCAAAAAAGCATCGAAAAAATAGAGAAAGGTGGAAGCGCTTGAGGGCATGCACGCCGTCGGTAAGAAAGAAAGAAACGGTGGCTGGAGCGCTTCGAGCATCCGAAACACTTCAGGGAGCAAACCTAGTAGGGAACGAGGACAGACCGATTCCAAAGAGCTCCGCTTAAAATAAAAATGCCCAGTACAAGGAAGAAGGCCCAGATGAAATAGGGTCACGTCCAGACAGGACCGAGGAGACGGCGGGAACAAGGCCGTCTCCTCGGCACGGTGTGGAGAAAACAAAAAAAAAACCGTTGCAAATGTGAAAAACTGCCATCGCTTGAAAAAACGATGAAAACGAGAAAAGAGAATGGAAGTGGTTGAAGGGTTAGTCGTCCAAAACGAGAAACGAGGGTCGCGCTAGGCGGAAAGTAAGGGACCTTCCTCTACCAAGAAAGACCCGGAAGCGGCGATTTAATTTCGTCAAAAATACGCGAGCCCAGAAAAACCCTAAAACTATCAAGGGGAAAAAGGAACAAGAACTTGAGTCGGTAACCGTGGCCTGCGCTCGCAGGGGGAGGCTGGGAAACCAAGGGGAATGAACGTCAACCGGACGAGATCGAATCAAGGAGTCCTTCACAAACAACAAACAAAGGGAAGGAAAAAGTATCATGAGTTTGGGAGAAGGAGGAGATCTCCATCGGGTCAATTCCAATGTTGAAAAGCGAAACCAGGAGAGGACATTGTCTAAAGGACGAGCCAAGCTCCGGGGGGTGCCAAAGCACGCTCGTTTGGAGGGGGACAGAATGGCGAGAGGCTCGGCAGAAGCGGCAAATACCTCAAATGAGAAAAAAAAGGGAAGTGCTGGACAAAAGGACATCTATTACGTCGCCCAAACTCGCTCCTCGAAAACCGAGGAAAAGGGGGGGACAGCTAAAGGGCGAACAAGGAGAGTCCAAGTGGCGCAGAGGAGCAGGAAAGACGAAGGGGGCCGCGAAAAGACGGAAGAAACGGAGCTTCAGAGGCTGGGCGCAAGCACAACTGGAAGAAGCCGGTCAACCAAAAAACGGCGGAAAAGGTAGTACGTTAGAACAAAAGGGGGTGAAATGCGCCCTGGGCCTGCGGGACATTCAGGTAACAAGACGGGGGAGAGTAGGATCAGAAGGCTGCATCAGGAAGTGAAGCGTTTCTACGAACTGCACAGAGGGAGGGGCGGAGATAAAGAGGCGCCCACAAGTAATCCCTGGTGCAGTAAAAAAAGGCGTCAGAACACCCTGAAAAGAGAGAACGCGATTTTCTGTTGGACGGACGATGCAAAGAACTCGAGGAAATCGGAGAAAAAAAACTCGCGACGCCAGCAGATCCCCAAATGACCAGCTCACAACTCGGAGGAAAACTACATTCCCGAAACTTGGGGAAGGAGGGACCTGAGGGAAGAGGAATGGAAACGTGGGGTGAAAGGGGGATACAACTTGAAAGACTCGGCAATGGCTGTCAGTAGAACGCTCGCCGCGGCACGAATTAGGAGAGTAAAATCAGATCACGCGCAAAGCGGTCAGATTCAGCTTAGAGGACTCGAACAAAGGAGGATCGCCAGGAAAAAGCAAACAACTGGACAAGAATGTCAAAAGGGTCAAACTCGAGAGCACCAATCTTCCAGGGAGAAAGCGTTGATCCTTAGAGAAAGATCAAACTTACAAACTGGGGGAAGAAGGGGAGGAAAGCGGGGGGGGCCTAAGAATCGGATCGTCAAACGACAGAGAGTTTCGAACAAGATAGCGCGGAAACCTGACCATGAAAGAGTCTGGGGGGGAGGGGGGAAATCGATCGGCAACCAAAGCACGAAAATCTCTAGGTTGTCAAAGCGGTGAAAGCGGGAGAAACGGGTGATTCAGAGGGAAAGAAACGGTCGGGGGGAGGAAAGCGGTTCTGGCCAAAGAGGAGGTAGAGGAGAAAAAACTAGGGGAAGAAGCTGGCTTTCAAGGGAGTCTTTCAGAAATGTTCGAACTATCGGTGGCTCCTGAGCAATGAAGAAGGCCTAGATTCAAAGAAGACCGGAGGAATCCGGGAGAACGAAAAAAGGTCGAAAACGGATGGGGGGCAGGGATGTAACTCGGGTGAAGGGTAGTGAAGTCGTGGTTAAAAAGAATGGCCGCACTTAAGAAAAAAAAAACACGTATTCTAGAGGTACGGAAGCTTGAGTAAGGGGGACCGTAACTGAGAGGGGGTAGAAAAGAAAATCTAACATCATATGGAGCTGACAAGGTCAGGCAAGGAAAGGAGCGAGAAAACTCGACAAGGAAATGGAGAAAATAAAAAACGCAAAACAGGGCTTACGTGTCACAAATCAGGGTGGTGCTGGGAGAAAGAGTAGATGGACACTCTACTCTGCATTGGTGCACGGGTACCAGAGGGGGTCGGAAGGGAAGGTCCTTCACGCGGGCAACGAGAGGGACATCCGGTCCATCAACGCCGCCGCGCAGACCAGCGCTAGAGAATCGACGGTGATCAAACTCGGGCTCTGAAGAACTATCTACGGTATTCTTGGCAGCGGACAGATTTGTTTAAGGGGTGAAAACGGGCTTGAAGACACACGGCTGGCTAGGAAAGGTGGTACCGGAGGAGGAGCACCCCCTCTAAAAGAGGTCGGGAAGATACAGAAAAGAGGCAAGATGCGAGAGGGGAGGTACTCGGAGCTTCTCCAAAAGAGGGGAAGAGGGGGGTGGTGCCCCCGAGAAAGAATTCACGACCTTGGGAACCGGTAGCTCCAAAAGTCTGTAACGAAGGCCGATGGTAAGAGCTGACTTTTTGAAATGATCGTGGACGTGCCAATGCTACCGTCAAAGAGAGAGAAAACAGAGTCAGAGAAAGGGCCTAGTGATTCCGGAGACTCGGGAAAGAGCGAAACACTCTTAAAAGGGGCGATCTCAAAATTCAAGACTCCAAACTGAAAGGGAGAAAACGAACAAGGCGAAGACCAAAGAAGGACTCAAGCCCAAAAGGTATGAGTAGAGTTATAAAGGGAACAGGCCCACCGGTCCTCCCGTTGCGTGGGAATCTAACTGAAGGGGGAAAATATCATACTCTTACACGGTATCAGAAAACGGCATGTCAGGGGGCGACATCAAAGGGGGGAAACGCCTTTAGCATTGGAAAAAGAGTAACTAATAAGAGGGGAAGAACTAGCAGAGCGCTTGTGGCAGGAGAGAAAAGAGCTATTAAAGCTGGGGGTTGGAGCATGACGAAAAGGGGGGCGACGTCATGGAGTGAGAATCGGACGAAAAGAGACGGTCACTGAGAAAGGGGGAAAATCAAAAAGGAGGGGGTCGATTCTTTCTGGGGATACGCACCTTGAAACTGAGGGGATCAGAAGAATCCGAAAGGAACCCATGAAGTCGTTCATAGAGCAAGATCACGAATTGGGGAGAACGAGTCCAGGAGAGGATGATAGGTCGAAAAAGAGACTTCAAAGAGAAGAGGACCGGCCTGAGGTACATACGGAACCTTTGCGACGGGGGGAGAACTTGTCAAATAACGATAGGGCTCGAGAGAAAAAAGCTCGAACCAGGGAGAAACGAAGAAGAGAGAACAAGCAAACGGATTCAGCGGGGCCAAGTCAGGGGAAACGGGGATGATTCCAAAACTCTAAGAACGTAGCAAAACCAGAAGGGCCAAGTGCACTAGCAAGGCGTGCTCAAAAACAGAGGAGGGGTGGGCCAAGAAATTGTCAGACTGAAAGACCAGATGCCTCCTCTCGTCAAGCTGAAATTAATCGAGTAAAGTGCAGGGGCGCTGAGGATATCGATGCCAACGTAAAGTGCACCGAAGCAGGAGGAAAAGCTGTGAAGAGGCAATGCCGCCGCCTCAGGATCAAGAAGAGGGAATGGTCGAAAGCAAAAAGAAGGATCAAAATTACAGAAATGGGGAGGGGTCGTTACGGGAACAGAAGGCCTCTTATGCCGGGGCCGAAAAATTCTGAGCAGGGGGGATTACCGCAACGGGCAGATGAAAGGGAGGGGGGGGACGGGCGGTAGAAGGGAGACCGCCATGGAAAAACACGAAACTGGGAGGGCCCGGGAAGCGCGAAAGATGGGCGAGGGGAGAGAATCCTCTCCTCCGATCCAGGAAAAGAAAAGAAGGCTACTTAAAAGGGGGAGTGGACCGGCCAAACCCTTCAGGTCGACACTCCCAGGAAACTTCCAGAACGCATCTAGCGCGTCGAGTCTGTAAGGGGGGAAAAAGGAGCAAACCGTTGAGAATAGAACTAAACGAGGTCTGAGTAACCTTTTTGGTCACGGGAGAAATGAAAATCCGACTACCATCAAAAGGCTGGGGGGCTCAGGTCACGGGAAGGGAGTTACAAAGTTGAGAACTAAATAAAGGGCCACGGGACATGAAGACCATGGACAAAAAGGGAGTCCGAGAAGGAGATCAACAGAGAAAAAAAAAAGAAGGAAGAAGCCGCGGCAAACTAACAAAAAAAAGATCTCTCAAAACTCGGGAGAGAAAGAAGGCTCTTAGACAAAGCAGGTGTGAGGGCGTCTAAAGGAACCAGAACAGAAAAGCAACTGGGTTTGAAAGCGTTCTTCAAGTCTCAGGGAAAGGGGAAAAGGTAGGGCTTAGAAACAAAGGGCGCAACAAATTAAAGTCAAGAAGGAGGGTGGTTAAAGTGGATCAGCAGCAACGTGAAAGAAAAGCTGAAAACTGTACCAATAATCTCGGCCAAAAAGAAGGGCCGCCGGAGAGCTTCTTACTTTGAGGGGGAAGGTCTGTCTGTGAACGGAGGGGGGGAAAATTGAGTTAAAGAGAAGTCGATTCAAGAAGGACCTCTTCCGTTGCGAGCTTAAAAAAGGGTGAGGAGCGCGAAGCGTTTCGGTAGGAAGGATGTGCGCAATTGTAAACGAGAGTTAAACATAGGACCACCCCAGGGCGAAGACCTTGGGAATCCTGAAAGGAGGTCAACGCTATAAACATAGATATTAACGCGAGGATACTGAATTATCCAACGGAAAAAAAGATGGGGAAAAGGGCAAACAGAAGGCGCGCGGGGACGCTTTGGGCTCAGGATTAACCGATAGGAATCAGTCAGAGGGGGTCAATAACTGTAGGGGGAAGGAAAGAGTCTTAAAGAGTCAGGGGGGGGAACACAAGAATCAGAAAAAGTTGGAAACAGAGTCATAAAACAGAGCTTCTAGGAAGGGAGTTGTATGACGTTACAGTTCGAGGGAAAAAAAAGAAGCAAAGCACTGCTAGGTGCAAAGGGATTGCAGGGGCAGGGAAGAATCTGCGGAAGGCTGGGTTCAGAAAAAGGTTTGGCGGGGGTTGATCACTCTGATAGTGCTCGGGAGCTCGAGAGCTTTGCAAAATCGGTCTTACTATCTCAACGCTACTTCAAAAAATTCTTTCAGATCACAGTGTAAGCGTAACAAAAGAAGGCACTCAGCCAGAACTCTCAAGGGAAGGGACTCTCATCAAAAAGCGGCAGGCGGGTGAAGAACTTATCTCTAACTGTTTAAGGGGCAGGGCAGTCATGCTCAAAGACGAGTGAAAGGGGGACGTATCAGGAGCCTTCCAAGGGTGCGACGGGACCGAGCCCTTAATCCGGAGCGGAAAAAACTCAAATTCGACACGGGTCTCCCAAGCCACGTTGGAGGGACTAACCTTACTGGCTCTCAAAAAAACGGGAAAAAAAAACGCACGGAGCCGTAATGATCCGCGGAATAATACGCGCAGAAAGACATGGAACAAGGGGATCAAGATACTAGAGGAAAAAAAAGCATACTCAAAGAACAGAGCTGAAAAAGATTGCGATAAAAAAAAACGTGAATAAACGGTGCACGTGTCGACTGAGGCCTCGAGGATACCTGGCCGCGCTGGGGGGAAAAAAATCCTGGAGGGGCCAGAGAAGTCGGGAAAGTACTGAAAGCCGGACGAGAGAGAGGCTAACCGGACGGTATCTCTTGAAAGAAGATCTAGCCCGAAAGGAAGACAAGATAGAGGCCTTCAACGAAAGTTGGTGCGGGGAAGCAACAGGGGAAAACTGAAAAAAAAATACCTATCAGGGGCCGAAAAGAAACAAAAACAGCAAAGCGTCCCCGCTTTTCGTGGGCGAGCGAAGGGGAAGAGAAAGGAGTGAGATCTCAAAAAAAAACGAGTTTGGACGACGCTTCAAGCACCGAAAAGAAAGCGCCCTGCCGCTTCATGGAAGCCGGACTTTAGGGAAGCAAAAGACCAGTCCGAAGACCACCAGCCCGGAGGAACGGAACTTTCAAGTCGCCCGAGAGCCTAGCAAGAGAAAGACAGTCAATAGGGAGACAAGCGAAGAAGAAACGTACATAGCATTGGCGGTCCCTCTCAGAGGAGTATGAAAGTAGACCCGTCGACGGAAGAGATCACCGGGGAAAAAAGGGCGCTGTAACTGATATGAAAACGGAGAAATACGCGTCCAACAAGTTGGCCGGGATCGGGGGCTGGAGGGAACGGAACAGCCGGGAGAGAAGAGAGAAGTCCAACTGACCGCACGTATGGGGCAAAACACGACCTGAAGTGAGGACGAAAATATCAGGGGTGTCAAGGCCGAAGAAAAAGCCCTACAAAAAAAGATCCGACAGAGGACAGAACTGCCTACCGCTCGGAAGTTCGGATAAGAGGATCTCAGAGGGAACTCAATAACAGAAATAGCTAACAAAAAGGGAGGGAAATACAACGCAACCCCGCACCAATCCAAGGAGTCACGGCAGAAGACAGCGGGCCGGGCAAGCCGGAATCCAAAGCACGCCTAACTCCACTCTCGCTCAGAGGGGGGCGAACCAAATTGGACGTCTATATGTAGAAACAGTGGAGACATAATTTAACAAAGTCCATAACCTGGGGATGTAAGAAAAAGGGGTCTGGGATAATACTTACAGGGCAGGGTGCGCCGATAACGTAGAATAGGGCCATGAAAAAGATTAGAACTCATTGCCAAAATAAGTAAGGAAACTAAGGGGGATCAGCAGGAAAATGCAGAGGTCGCGGGTAGATTGCCTGTCGCCAACCGGAAAGGCAGAAACCGTTCATGGGAAAAAAAAAACGAGATGAGGCTATCAAATGGAAAAATGATCAAAAACGCGCAATATGCGCAAAAATCGAGGAAAAAAAGCCTGGGCAACCGGGAACCTCGTTGAACCGTCAGGAAACTGATAAGGAGAGAGGCACCACGAGACGCAGATCCTGAGGGGGCAGGCCGGTGGGGGTTCTAAAAAAAAAAGGGGAAACCTAGGAGTATGGCATCCAAACTCAAGGCGGGGCCAGTAATTGCGGGCTTCACCAGTAGTACGCCGGATCAGGTGTCTGGGAGAGGGAGAATAAGAAGCCGAGAATAACCCTCTCCGGCAGAATAAAGAGCGAAGCGCCTTCGGACAAGTCCAGCATAGGACCCCAGGAAAGAACATGGGGGGGGGGGCAATAAAAATGAAGAGTGGTACCTCGGGGGATCTCCCTCGAAACCCCACAGAAGGTCAGTTTATGGAAGAAGGGGACGGGGGGAGCAACCGAGTATAGGGCAGGTGTAGGAGGGGGAAAAGTTCTTAAAAAGCTCGGGCCCTCGCGCAGTTGCGAAGAGGAAAAGAAAAAAAAATACAATCCAGGGGGGGAAAAGGAGGGGCTTTCTCGGCCATCCTGCTAAAGTCCCAAGAAAAAATAATGGAAACACGCCAAAAAGGGAAAGGGGACGAAGAAAGCGTCGTACGTAGAACCCTTAATAGCGCAGGTGGTCGGGGGGTAAAAGCAGTAGAAAAAAACCAAGAATCAGCGACTCAAAACTGAGTGAGTAATATATATCGGGGGAGAAGGGATTCGATCATAAACCTGACTGGTCAGACGTGGGAGACGGGAACAAAGCCAGGCGTCTACTAAGAATACGCAAAGCTGCCAGGGAAGCTTTTTAGAAAAGCAGGGAGGGGAAAAAAAGGCTAATCCTGAAAGGCCGAAAAGCAACTAAGACGGGGTAAATTCTTGGGAAGGAGGCTATACTGAGGGTCGCGCTCGACACGATGGCGAAAAAAGGGGAGGAATCAAGACGAACAACGCAGCTCCAAATCGAACAGGCCAAGGAAAGCGTGGCCAAGGAAAGGGAAAGCTCTTATGGGGTCAACAGGAAAAAGACCTGGCCGAGAAGGAATGGGCAACCCATACCCACTGCAAGTCCGACCGTCGACAATAAGGAAGAAGGGGGGGAATTGGGGGGACCTGGCATGGGGTTCAGGACGACGGAAAAGAGCGCACCTTAACATCGCGAGGGGGAAAAAGCCGGCACTGGAGGAGAACGAGGCTCCCAACACTTCCTGTAAGTACCCGCTGAGGGCAGCCGCAGCAAGGTAACCTGGGCTCGCCGGGGGGTGATAAAACTATGAAACTTTCATAGGGCGCGGCAGAAACTCGTGGTCGGACTAAAGATCCCCCGTCCCAAAACCTCGAGCTGAAGAGAAATTCAAAAACGTTCGACGACTCTCGACGGGATGGGAAAAGGCTGAAAAGGTGAGCAGCTGCGTTGGAGGGCAGAGACCGCTCCCTCTGAATCGAGGAGGGACGGAAATAGGGGGCCGACAATGAAAGCTTGTGGGTCATGAAAGGGGAAAAAGGCCGACATCAAAGGAAAAGACAGCTTGAAGGGCGAGATCAAACCCATCTTCACTGAAGGGGGGTCGATAATGAAATTCTAGCAAGATGAACGACCGCTGTGGGGGCCAAAGGTCTCGTTTAAAAACGATCTAGATCGAGACCATCGTCACGTCTCCCAGACTCGGGCGGTCAGAGACAGACGTCAAACAATCGGGGGCTGAAGTACTGGGGAAGCTTCTTCAAAAAAAAAGGAAACATAATCCACTGTGGTTCAAGCGATATGACAGGATCCTGAAGAGGAAGAGAGAAAAAGCTTCAAGAAATTCGCAAGGCGGGGAAAGGGCGGGTTGCTTGAGAAAAAAAATTGAAGGAGGGATTGAGGCCCGTGTTAAAAAAGAGATCGTAAAAAGGCCTTACCTGTCTAGGGAGCGAAATGGGAAAAAGCAAAAGTTCGACACGGAGGGAAGGGCGTAAGTGATGAACAATTTCTGGAACTACAAGCCGTCAAACACAAGAAAATCGGGGGTCTGGCCGTGGAAAAGGCGGAGACTTTTCTACTCTACATAAGGGAGCGGAACGTTAATGCAAGGGGCGCGAGTGGACCGGGGGAAAGGGGAACTGACCTGGAAGGAACCAAGGCCCCAACCTCAAGGTGGGTGGCTGGAACTCGTTGAGGAGTGTCCGTCTAGATGAAGTGCGACGAATGATGGGGGAGATCGGTCTTCAAGCAACCATAAGTAATCTATTCAGAAAGCGCAGACGGATCTCAGAAACAAAGATACTCACGGATTGAAGTCGCTGCGGAGGGAAGACGCTTGTAAAAAATAGGGGCTTCGCCTATGGGGACGACAACTTGATGTGGTGGTCGGTCCTGTCCGAGGAGGGCGGGCAGGGGGCAGTTGGAGGAAAAAAGGACTCCTGA
>Ga0179591_1279016_pt1 | contig 13583 bp, 20 predicted proteins | sample CZOMad2_1_08_16f_FD_182891 | JGI IMG/M metagenome (GOLD analysis project Ga0179591, IMG submission 182891) | Vadose zone soil fungal communities from Angelo Coast Range Reserve, California, USA - CZOMad2_1_08_16fungal (PacBio error correction) | ecosystem: Environmental > Terrestrial > Soil >...
GTATCAGGACAGTCAGAAAGGGGGAAAGGTGGTGCAGAAAATGGGGGGATCATAATGTCTGTGGGGAAAATTTGCAGAAGCAGCGTGAGAGTATATTGGGTCGAATGCGTGGGGTAAACTTTAAAAATCCGGGTCAGGGTCCTGGTAATGAACTGGTGGGGGGTGCACTCTTCAGGAGGGATTGGTAAAAACAAACGCAAGAAGGTAGGACCAACCAATAGAAAGAGTAGCACGGGAAAGCATCAACTGGCTAAATTGGGGGAAACATACATACAATCTGACTTCATGGGGATAGGGTGCAAAAAACCGACCCATACATAGTCAAAGATTGCAGAAGGCAAATGCAAAGGGACAAAAAGGACGGCAGTGGCAGCTTATCGGATAGCTGCAGGGGAACAATTTTGGCGCTGATCGGGGGCGGAAATGAATTTCAATGGGGGGGAATTAAAGAGCTAATCGTACGGGGGGAAAATTCGGCGGACGTTTCCTTGGATGGTAAAGTGATTGGAGCCGAGAAAAAAAAAAAGTTACAAACGGTTTTAGTTACTTCGTGTAGAACCGCCGGGGGTGGATTAAAAGAAAACAACACTTTCGTTTGGAAAGCAAGGGGGATAACAAAAATTCGGATAAAGAGGACTACAAGCGCTTTGGTTCCAACAAAAAAGCGAAAAAAAGCAGAATCAGTTGTGATCAGTGGGGGCAAGAGCCCGTTAAAAAACCGGCAGCAGGGAAATGGCCAAGGGAGGGGTAAAAGGTTGATTCAATAAGAAAGTACCATCAGAGGGACAAGGCCCGACACCTAAAACTGCTTTGGGAGAGAAGGTTCGCCCTTACACGCTTCAAAGGGTTATTCGGGGAAGCAACTCTGCTTTCTACATCCTCTGGGAAAAAGGTTTCCAAAAGAATGGGTGACCTCGGGACTTACGGAATAAAACGGTCCCTCTACTAGGGAAAAGAACCACGAGGCGTAAGAACGGACGGGGTCAACTGCTGCCAGAAAAGCACTGAATCGCTTTTCAGAAGCCAAGGATATTGAGCCAACTCATTATAAAGAAGCGGGGGGGAGAAGTCGAGTCGCAGTGTGACGTAAGGGTGATGTTAAATCAGATGGCATGCAAAAACAAGGGGCTTGTTGGAAGGATGAAGGAGCCAGTGTCCATGGCAGAGTTGAAGGTATCTCCGAAACCAAATTTTGGGGGAGTGGGGTTAAGAAGATCACTGTCATAAATTTGGAACATCTCAGGCAAGAACATTGGTAAGTACTGTGAAGAATAGTCCTGGTTGGGGGCCCCTGTGGCAAAAATAAAACACTGGCGAAGGGGGGGGGGGATTAAAGGGGTGTTTCAACCCCGCTCTAAAAGGGACGGCCACGGGTGTTAACTTGTGATTTGGGGGGGGGTGGGATTACGGGTAGGGGCATGTTAGCACACTAATAAACTGAGAATCACAAGATAAGGATATTCAGCGTGAGGAGTTTCGGGAAGAGGGGAGGGGTTCACGAGAGTGTCGGATGGCGAAAATTGTCAACAAATCACCTAATAGTTTCGAAAGAACTACCGACATTAAGGATCGGGATTCAAGGGAACCGAAGAGTGTAACAAACTTGGGCAAAAAACAAACAGTCGGATCGGGGCTCCGGAGTTGGGGGGTTCCCTACAGTGGGGTGGGGGGTATGGGCAACGAGAGAGGGTATTAGAGGAGAGGTCACAGCGAGAAAGAGAAGGGTACAACGCAATGTAGCTTTTGATATGGGGTGCAAACTAAAGAAAATCCAGACAGGGGCAAAAAAAAACGAAGACAGTGAGTGTTCAGGGATTAAAAGATCAAGCGAAGTCTTAATTCAATCATGACCCAGACCCCGACAAAAAAAAGGAAAATAAAGCGGGGGGATTCAGTATATGAACAAAATCAATGGGTAATACAGCTTTTGGTGGGATCTCCAGATTTAAAACGATAAAAAAACGCTAAAGAGGCGAAGTAGAAGACCATGGAAAATAAGGGCTGGGTGACAGGGAGGAAGAGAATGAGAACAACGGGGTGGAAGCTCGATACCAATGGCATGAAATTATTTTCTAAGATGAATAACTCAGCACAGCTAAGAAAACGGGGAAAGATTTTTACAAATGATAAAAGAGGTGGAAAAATTAAAGCTTAAATTAAGCTGAAGAAAGAGTGTGAGTTACGGTTTTGGTTGCAACAATCCTATTGGAAATAAAGTGGGGGGGGGGGGGAACAAACGATTTTGAAAATCTTATCGAAGGGGCCGGACAATGCAAAGTCAAAAAAAAAAACAGGTCTTGCGAAGTGATGGTGAGGAACGAAAAAGAAGGATCCGGGAAAGAGAACTCAACAAAACAACGGATGGTAAAGAGAGATGGACGTCAATATTAGTGGCGGCAGCAAAAGTTTAATTTTGAAAATTAGGGGGGAAGGGGGGGAACACTTTGGAACTTGCGGGGAGAGGGTTGAAAAAATCAGTCACGAGGGAATAGGATGATGTGCAACCAAACCCACGCGGAGGGGGGATTCATAGTGATAATGAAGGCTTTTAAAATATGCTGAGAATGGTGTCAAAGCTCGACCCGTTAGGGACCTGAAGTTTGAGCGATCAAGCATCGTCGAATCATCGGGAGCTTTCCATTAAAAACTTTCTTGTGGTCCGCAAAAAGAACTGTCACATTCCAGTATTGGGTGACAGAGTGTCTTTCACTACTTAGCCAAGATTAGGTGAGCCATCCACCGAAAACGCGACCAATTGGATTTGTCAGAGTAAGAAAGAACACAGTGAGGTAAGAATCGGGTTTGGTCAGTGGGGGGAGGGGGAAGGATTGAAACACCTGCCTCTGGCAGAGAGGGGGGGGTCGAAACTCACGGTTGGTCTTCGTGGGAAATGATAATGGATGGGAATGGTCGGGGAACAGTTGGGTCGAAGAGAAAAAGAAATGCAGGGGGGAATAACGGGCGATAGCAAAACTAAGAGGATGGGATAATCTCATCTCTCTTGACATTGGAAAAGAATAGTGTTGAAAAACTTCTGAGGGGACTAGCCCGAGCAACAAGCCGAAGTCCCGGAAAAGGGGGTTTGACTTTGTAAAATTTTGGGGTTAGGGCCAGTCTTTTGTCGGGACTCAAGACAGAAGCTGGCGTATGTAGGGTGGAAAAAAAAAATGGTTTCCGTTTTGGAACAATTTGTCCCACGAAGGGCGTGCACACCTTCGTATGAAAAAGAAGAAAGAATTGCCTACATTCTATGGGGAGAAGCCATATCATGAATAGTAACTGAGGTAGTGGGGTAACTCCAACTAAAGTATTAAAAATGAACAAGTTAAAGGAAAGGCACGTCATTAACCAGGGGGTAGACGCATCGGTGTTGGCACAGCTAAATCAGGGGTGGAAATGCCGTGTGGGGCAAAAAAGGATTGTAATGAGCTGACAAAGACGGAAAAATTGGAGGCTGTGGGCAAAAAGTAAGGGGTGACAGGTCTGGTTCATTTAAACACAAAATTTGAGGAGTAAAAATACTCTTTTTCGATGCAGTGGTTAAAGGATAGCCTAAAAAGGGACGTTTGATGAGAACGTCAAAGCTTACTGAAAAAACAGAATCGATCACATCACAATAAGAAAATGCGGGTGTTAGAATAAAGGTCAGGGCGAGAGGGGGAACCAGCAGGAATCAATTTGAGGAGTAAGGCAGGTTGCTGGCTCGGTTGGGGTAAAAAAAGCGTGGCATAACTCGAAGAGGAGTGTAAGCCTTATGAAAAAATGCAGAAACCCTGTGGGGAAAATAGTACAAGAGTTGGGTAAAGGAGGGGAAGCTCTCGGATCAAATATGAAAAGACGTCAGAAAAAAGCGTTGCCAAAAAAGTGGGGGGGGCTAGCCTAATTCAAAATCTTAGTGGGCAGGAAATGATGGATGGAGATTGATGAATTAAAGTATGACCGGGGTAAGGACGACTTGATGACAGGCTATTGTGGAATTGGCATCTAAAAACTGGGGTGGATATGGAAAATACCATTGTGTTGATAGTCAGATTCTGTCGGTGCTCTTCAAGGGAACAAAAAATACAAACTGCGAGTATAATTAGCCGACATAGTTTGTGTATAACCGGGGGGACTGTAAAAGGACGAAAATGGTGGAAGGGAAAGAAGGAGGCATCAAGGGAGAGTATCAAGAAGGGGAAGATTAATTCAGAGTGGCAAAATCTGATCTGGGTGAAATCAACTGTGAAAATACAAAAACTCAAAAGTCAGGGCAAGCGTTCCTACTTTGCGAAAGGCAAGGTCGATCGATGAAAGACCGTGTAAGTAAGAGAAGGAAAAAATGTGAAGTACAGCGTTCCTTTTCGATAAAAAAACCGAATGTTTGGCCGCAGCCGCAAAAAAAAAATACTATGTGGGGGTGGGGGGAGGGGGTTGAGTCAAAAACAGATCCTGTTGGGGGTATTGCAAAACAAGGTTAGAAATCGTTTATAAAGTGGCCCTCAAAGGGTATTGGAATAAAGCGTTGCGCGTAGTGACCTAGACATCCTTGCCGAGGTGCCAAAAAACCAAAGGGGTAAGGAAGGAAATTCTAAAGTTAACAAAACTATTATCTATGAGCTCTCTCAGGCGTCTGCATTTAAAACGATTGAAGACAGGAGTAAAGTGGCTGCAAACATCCGTTTCAAATGCGTGAGGATACCTCGCTCTCACACAAAACGGGAAAAGGGAGGTCATTATCCGGAACAGGACTTGTGTGAAACGGGGGTTGCGAAATATGGTTGTCAAGGCTGAAATGAGAGAGCAGAAAAACTGTCTCTTTAGAGAAGGGAGAGGGTCTAATACGTGGGGGTAACTAAAAAGACGGGTGGCTATCAGCCCTGTTGGGGGGGGGGACATCGGCAAGGGAGGGGGTCGACGAAGCCCGCAACGATGTAGGCGCAGAAAGATGTCGCAATCGACAAAATTCGAAAATGGCCAGTGCAAAATACCTCAAAGAGAATGAATGGGGGATCAATTCAAAATGAAAACCCATTCGGGAAAGAGCGGTACCCGTCAATCCATGAACATTGGCATCTTATACTGAGCTGAAACGAATCTGCTATTAAGTTTTCATGAGAGGGGGGGTAAGAGGACCGGGAAGTTACAAAGGTCGGGGCGATTGAGAAAAAAGAAAACTGGGGGCAGGCCGGTTGGTCTTTTGACTTGGAGGGACAGCGCGATAAAGCCACGTTCTGAAAAAGCTACTGACCCTGAATTTAGGAAAGACAGCTTATTCCTGGGGGTTAGGTCAGTCACAATCCAAAACAGGTTCGGGGGAGGTTTGCAGTCAGTTTTAAACAAAACGAGGGGAAATGTCTGATAACGGAAAAAAGGTCCCGGTGGCAAACAAAAGAAGAATCAGTTTGAGTCATAAAGTATAAACGGATTTCCAGGCACTGTGGGGGGCGGGGGGGGGGGGGGGTGGGTGTGGGGTGGGGGGGGTGGGTGGGGGGGTTGGGGTGGACTTTAATGTAGAAAATAGGAAAGGATCATTCGACAGGGCCAAGTAAGGGGGAATTCTGGGTCACTAAGATAAAGCCCAAACTATGAACGGGGCTAGAAACATCACTGTCGGGGATACTTCGACAAACAAGAGCTGTGATATGGGCTTAGGGGAGAATTCAACGGCTGAGGTTATACAGCCACCCTCTGGGGGAAACAGGTCGATTCCGGGAACTTGGAAAAAGAATTCACTGCTCTACTAAGATGGAGACGAGGTACCACGAACGCAACTCGCCTACTAGACACTGATTAACGACTGGTGGGACAAAAGAAAATATTGAAATAGACACGCCATGGTGGTGAGATTTTGAATCATCAGTGGTGAAGGTACGTGCTGGTTGACGGCAATAATCAAAGAACTCTTCTGGGGTTCCGTGGATAGGAGGCGTTTACCTGGAAAAAGGTCGGAAATTGGGGGGGGGTTACAGAACATTAAGGGAAAATGGACAGTAACTTTGGACAGAAACACAAGAACAGTGTGGTAACGTGTCAAACAAATCTCCGTTGCAGCAATGCGCGGCAACAGCCAATTAGTTAGCTTGGGAAAAACACCCACCCCGTGACTACTACCGGTAGAAACTGGAGTTAACTTGTTTTTGGGGGGGTGGGGAATTAGGTGTCTTAGTTACAAAAAACACTACGAGGTTGACATTCTTATCGAGAAACAAATAGATGTAGATGTTCCAGCTATAGTAGAAGTAAGGGCACGCTCATGGTGGACTGCGAGAAAGGAAAACACAAGGCGAAAGGGATAAGGTTCTTCTGACAAACATTCAAGCAGCATTGGGAGTGGGGAAGATAGGAAAAAAAGTTACCTTTTACACCATCAACAAAAGTTATCGTGACTTTTCTCGGAGGAAATAGGGGGGGGGTGGGGGAGGGCTACTTTTATTATGGGGCCCCCTGTCAGAAGGAGATTAGAGCTAGAAAGCAAGATCCGGCGATAAGATGCAACTCAGTGAGTTTATGTAGAAAAAATAAAACCATCCAATTAAGACAGAAACGCGGAGTTTCGATGAAAAAAGGAGAAAAGCTAAAATTAATAGGAACAACAGAAAAAACAGAGGAAATTAATTAAATGCGGGAGGTATCAGAATTTGAACCCCTGTGGGATAGGTGGGGGTAAAAACGACACCTAGGCGATTAGTTGAAAAAGCAAAACGATGGGAAATACGGGAAGGGGGCCGAAAATTTTAGAAAGGAAGAAGAAAAAGAGAGGGGCATGGTATGGAAGCAGAACAGGGCAAAAATGGGGGGTCGAAAGTGTCCAAAGGCAAAAAGGGACAAGGTTTACAACCAGACCAGGAAACTATTTAAAACTTAAAAAGCTTATTAACCTATGAAATCAAAAGTTGGGTAGTGACGTGGGGCATACTCCTATTTAAAAAATGGGCGGAGTTGGAACAAGATATCGAAGGGAAAAAGGGGGCCCCGGGACACCATTCAGATCAAATGGGCTTTCGATTTCGAATTCGAAATAGGTGGAAGCCCATGATCTCACACACGGGGGGGGGGGAAGGGGGAGAGGGGGGGGCAGGCAGTAGGGGGAGGGAGAGAAAACAAGTGGTTACTGGGCGCAAGGCAAACTTGGGGGGGGAGGGTTTTCCTGTTTGCCTCTTGCCATGTTTTCATGTTAAATTCCCACCCTGTTTAAAACATCGTCCCTTTGGGAAACAAAATCCGTCACATGAGGTGGCCAGGAGGGAGTGCTTTCCCCCCAAACCGTACCTACAAAATGCAGGGCGTACTAGGATTACTTTTACGCTCCGTCTGTCTTTTCCAAAATACTTTGTCGCCCGTGAACCTGGAAAGGTGCAGCGAGGCAAAATCAAAGGCGAAAGCAAAATAAGTGGACTTTGTGCTGGAGAAGTACCAGTATCAAAAAGGGAACTTTATTTTTCTCCGTCGTCTAACATCCGTCAACCATTCGTAGAAAAGTGTGAGAAATTTTACCCTTCGCAAATAGAAGTAGTCGTTTTAAAGTAAGCCAATAAAACCAAAAAAAACGCTGACCAAGTGGGATTTTCATATAATGAAGAACCTTTATTGATGACAAAAAGTGTGGTGTGGAGGGAATTCAGCGGCGCTGTGATCGGGGGAAGAAAGGAAACTTAACGGAGTCTGTCGGGTTTGTGAGAGGGATGGTTCTTTATTGCATGTTCGAAATCTCAAGCAAGAGGTGGATCCCTTATCCGGAGTTAGCTGAAAACAGAACTTCATAATCGCCGCTCGTGAAAAAAAATGGGGAAAAAAAAATAAAATAACAACACAAAAAACCAAAAAAAAAATACAAAAAAATTATTCGCAAACTTATGCCTAAGAGACCAAGTCCACGTTTGGGTTGGATGGGTGGTAAAGGGGGGAGATAAGGAGGAGGTTAATTACAATTAATGCTGGCGGGGGGTAGGTGGCAGAACAATAAAAGCATGGGTTGAAAAAGGGGGGGGGTGAAAGGGTGGCTTGCAAAAGAAAAGTGAGCGTGCACAGCTGAATGACGAGAACTCAGCGATGACGCTGAGAAAATACGGACATTCTATGTGAGAGATCTGAGGGAGTAACCCCTTAGGGGGGGGGGAAAAAGAAAGAGGCCTTAGACAAAAAACTGAACAAGGTTAAAAGGAAAAGTGGCCAATCATTAAAGGGGGGGTAGTACAGGCAAGGGTTGGCAAAGCGAAGAATGGGTTTGAAGGTGTAGGTGGGGGGGGAAAAGGGCCAAAAAAGTGGATGGCGGATGCGGTCAAAGAATGTAAAGGAGGCTGTGAAAAAAAAAACAAGCGAGTACACGGGTGCTGACATTGACGGGTTCATGGGAAAAAGCCAAAAGTGGAGGTTACCGAAGAAACTATTATTAACGAGGGGAGCATGGTTCAAACTGGCATAAGAAACAAAAAAGAAGGGTGTCTTTGCAATTAATCGTTCAAGGTGCTTACTTCACACGGGAGACGATGAACAAAACTCAAATAAACAATCGTCAGGGTAGAGCTACGATGGCGAAATAGCAGTTGCGGCCACCAACAGCAGTGTAATAAAAATGCGAGTGCAGCGCGCGACGTTGTTACGCAAACGGGGTTACTAAAATTAGTAGAGAAGTAGAGGGGAATGCGGAAGTCAACGGTGCAAACCGGGACAACCAGTAAAGGGTTGAACGGACAGAGGGTGAAGCATTCAGGCTCTCAAGAATCAATAACCTTGCGGGGGGGGGGAAGGCAGAAGAGGTTGCCAAAATTGCGTCTAGTCCTCACGATTAGAAAAGTTTTGCAGTGTAACGGAGGGAGGGAGATTGTAAATTTAAAGGACAGGCACCTGGCGCTCTTTGCAGGCTAGTTGTCTAAAGCTAAATGGCTATGGAAAACCGTTTATTTACGATAAGGGAAAACAAACTTTCGATGGCGCAAGGTAGAGGGGAAAAATCGCTGGAGAAGGCACTATAGACGACAGAATTGTTGGGGGGAGAAGACGAACTGTGAAGATGTACCTACCAAATGAGGTAAAGGATCAAAGCGTAACTCTGCAATTGAAAAAAGTTCCAGGGTAAAGGTAAGTGGAGGGGGCATGGCGGTGGTTTTGGGTAAAAGAATCAAAACCGCTTGAAAACTTCGCGTGGGAATCTGAAGTTCGATAGATAAAAGTGTACGAGAGATGACAAAGATACAGATTCGTTAAGAGAAAAAAACTGCAGGACATGGGTGCTGCGGGACCGCGGCAAAAAATAAAGTATGGTGAGGGTGACTATTGATCAAGAAAGTCAGATTTTGGGGGGGCAAAATGTAAAATTCGGGGGGAGGGGGCTGTTCCAGGACAAGGAGGGAAGAAGGAATTACTAAACAACGTGAGCTATGACCAATCCTGCGATTGCCCAGAAAAAACAAAGGGTCGAAATGGGGGCGGAGGGGGAGGAGGGGGAGAGAAGGGTGGGGGGAGAGGACAGAGTTTAGGAACCCGGATAGTTAAGTGGGACAAAAACAGAAAGAGGGGAGAGAGCAAGCTTCTGGGAGGACTCACACGATTGACGTTGAAATAAAAATGGGGGATTGGTGAACCATCCGTCAAAACGGAGATTCTCTCCGGGAAAAGGGGAGATCTTATAGCAGGGTCAAGTCTTGTTGAAGGATGTTGCAGAAAGACCGGTTGAGTTAAGTCGGGGTAAGACTGCAGCCGAAGCATGATAGATAGAGTGCTTTGGGTGGCGAATAAGGGGGTGGTTATTACTTATACGGGGTCTACATAGCCCACCTGAATGTACCCTTGTTGGGTGAAAAGGCGCAAATGGGGGGGATTCGTTTTCCTACACGCAACGCTGAGTCATCAAAGTTCACATTACAGTGAAAAAGACGCAGATAAAAGGGGAAAAAGGTGTCAACCAACCATAGGGAAATTAGGGTTAAATGGTCCCAAGAAATATGAGCCGTCGCGGCAGGAAAAGAAACTAACTTCGTGCAGGATACCTGATCTTCTTGAAACTGGCATCTTCGAAAAAGTCAATTGTTTTCTGAGTGGAATTCGGATGGAGGGGGATCAGGCAGATCAAGTCGTCAGGGGTCTAACGGCCTGCCGCTATTGGTGAGTTAAATGGATTGACAGAGGGACGACACGTGTCTGAACTTAATCTTAGAAAGGGGTGTGGCTTTGTTACATCATGTGGTAGGTCAGCATCATTCCAAACTTTCAGCATTTTTGCCGGCAGTGATAACCAAAAGCGGACGGGGGTAAACACAGCAAGTTGTTCCCGACGGGCAAGCGCAAAACCGAAGATCAATTTTTGGTGGTTTGGGGGAGCGTGTAAAGAGAAAACATGTTACCAAGAGAAAAGAAAAATAGCCTGCAAGGGGGACAGGGCCAATAATTAGAGGTCAAATACCATAAAAAACAGTGCACTCCCCAAAAGAAAGAAAAGGATCATCGGGCAGCACGCTTCTAGCGCTCGGGAAAACCAGCGCTTCATGGTTTTGATGCGGGAGCGTTGACAACTGCCAAACTTTGAAAACTCTGGTAACCGATTACAGTCCAGGATGAGGTTCGCATTAAACAAGAAAAAAGCACTATCTGAAGAAACGGAGGAAGAAAAACACGGACCAACGAGGGCGCAAAGGATCGCAGATGAATGTGGGCCGAACTCTTGAAACCATAACAAGGGCAGACGGGGTTAAATGGGGAGAAAATGTTGAAAGTCGAGGTCGAGACGGATTACTCAAAATGTGAGTGTTGACGTTCAGAAGGGAAAAGACTCTGCGGGTCCGGAGCCAGTTTAAAACAACAGGCAGAATAAGGGTATAAAAGAAACTCAGAAAAAAGTTTGATGTGGGTTCCAGGAAAACAAGAATGTCATCGAAAAAGGTGAGCCTGCACATAACATGGGGTAAAGGTTCAGTTTGACTCGCAATCAATCAAATCCTGTTTGCCGGAAAAAAAAGGACAACCTGGGTGGACGCAATGAAAAAGGTCTTGCTGTTGCCACCGATTAAAACACCCAGGTAATGACGGACACTTGAGGAACTTTTTCATGTGGGGGTTGTAATTAAAATGGAGGGTTTCTTATTAGACAAAAAACTACGAGGGGGGGTACTTAAAAACGATCCCGACATGTCCAATCGTATCGCAAATCGCAGCAATGAGGGGAGCCCAGGGCCAGAGAAAATGGAAAAGAACCATTGTCCTATGTTAACTGACAAGACCCTACCGCAAATTAGAGCCCTTGAGAGAAAGAACAAGGAAAAACGTCACAACCAACTGTAGGGGGAGACTGGGGGGCTCGAAATAAAAAGGTTTTGGGAGACCTAATATGGATGATATTGGCCAAAATGTCCAAGAGAGCTTCTAAGGAGTAATATCTCATCTATACGCGAGGGGTAAAGGGTACACGCCGTTTAGGCTTGTATGAGTGTCGAAAAAACTGAAAATAAGAAATCCTCGTCCATTCCAGTTCACTAGACTATAACTAGAGTCAGAGGGTAGAATCGACAAAAAAAGCATGAATGCAAAAAAATTCAAGACGGGTGCAAGCTCAAAAATATGAATTCGATTCCCGGTATTTGGTAACACTTTCAGTGGGTTCCCAAATCAAGTGAGGGACCGTCGTTTGGGGGGGGGGTGGGGGTAGTCTTTCTAAAGGATTCGAACCAATACGAAGGAGTTAAGGGGTACTCTGGAGACGGGAAGTGGTGGGAAGGGGGGTGGAAAAGAAGGAAGAAAAAGCAGTCTTGACATGCAGAAGTATACAATCATCGCTTCAACTATAAGGCTAACTCCGAAAAAGAGTTCTAAACGAAGGAAACTATTTTAAAAGAAACTTCAAAGCATATTATCAAGAAGAGTGGGTAGGTGTGTTTTTGTTCGAAAAACCTATTGGATTGACCGGGGGGTTGGTGGAACTGGTCGAAGGAAAAGGGGGGGGACCGGCCCAACCCTTTCAAATAATTCAGAAACGGTTGGGTCTTACAGTGTTCAAAGTTCGAAAATACGACACGGCTGCAAAAAAAAAAGGGAAGGAGAGATATTGGGCCCGGTCAAAGGATTGGGGGCGAAGTCCAGAAACAGGTGGCTAGTCAAGAAGGGGTTTTGATTTGAAAGGAATGTAAGGCCAAATTGTGACGGGATATATGGCAAAAAATCAGTCAATGGCCACAGGATTGAAGGGGGCAAACAAACCGTACGACAAGCTTAAACACTTTGGGGGATAAGAACTTTTAAGTCTTTTAAAAAAAAAGGGAAGGAATGGGTAAAAGCTTGTCGCCCTTTAGCAGGAAAAGGGGGGAAGCGCGATGCAAGCAGTTCACGAAAGAAGCAAGGGACTTTGTTGAGAGAATTCCGTGCAAAGACTGCTTGTGGCAACGTCTGAAAATACCCACCCAGAACCATGGTTCCCCAGAGGTATTCAAAAGACCTTCGCCATTGGATGGGAGGAGGGTTTGAAATCTGTATGAAATAACCAAGCGGCAAGAATCTAAGGGGGGCAATTTGATTGAATACTGAAGAAAACCTTTGAAGGGTCATTGATTTTTTTTTAGTTGTCGAGGGGGTGGCATTCAAAGCGTTTCGCTGTGATAGAATATCGAACCTCCGAGGTTTGTCGTTCCAGGTTGGGGAAATATGGAGGTAGGGGGGGTCAGGGTTTAAGAGAAGAAGAGGAGGGGGGGGACCCTTGACCGCGAGGACGCGGATGTCTGAGATCACTAAAAAGACTGAAAAATATAAGATACTCAGTCACTAAGGGGCAAAGTCCTACATAGGAGTAAGAAAAAACTTATCAAACCGAGCAGAGAAAAGCCTACATCGAGTCACCTATAAATTTTTGGGGGAAGTTTGGGAATGGGTTGGACCTTTGAGTGAGGGAGGCTCAAAAGAGGGCGTTATTTTATTGGAGAAGAGAAGGTGCTTTTTTTTGGAAAAATTGGCATCTGCAGACGAACTTTAGCGGTGGGAAAAAAGCGTAACTAAGCGATACGAATGGTACTAATACATTCTCAGGTGCGAGCATAGGAATAATAGTCCATTGACACCTGTGTTTGGTTGGCAAAAACTAAAAGGTAAAAAAAAAACAAGAAAGTTTAAAAGAAGAAAGGTCGACCGGGTGGGTAGGAGGAAAAGCAGGGGTGGCAAACACTTAAAGGGTTGCCGGAAAAGGTTCAAGGGTGGCACTTGGCAAAAAAAGGATTGGATGACTGAAAACGGTCCAAGAACTTGGGGGGAACAATGTTTCTTGAGTGGCAGGCAGATGGACAAAGTGTAGAGACATCGCGTTTAATACAATCAAACAATTGGCAGTCAAAGCGGTTAGTAAAAAACGGACCAAGGGGGGCAATGCTCCTGGGGCAGAAAAAGAAGAGTTTCGGTGAATGAATGAACGTGTCCAAACCAAGGACAGGGTTGGAAAAAGGACAGAGTCAAAAAATCCTAAAATTCGTCTGGTGTGCTACGTCAGGGACATAGGGGCGGCAACAGCATGTTCAAAGGGGTAGGACGTTGGCTCGTTTTGAAGCAGGGGCTTATCCGTGTAGATGAAATCGTGTTAATAAAAAAAGTAAGTCAAGGGGGCAATCGGTACAAACATGTTGGGAAATAGG
>Ga0179591_1284879_pt1 | contig 13581 bp, 10 predicted proteins | sample CZOMad2_1_08_16f_FD_182891 | JGI IMG/M metagenome (GOLD analysis project Ga0179591, IMG submission 182891) | Vadose zone soil fungal communities from Angelo Coast Range Reserve, California, USA - CZOMad2_1_08_16fungal (PacBio error correction) | ecosystem: Environmental > Terrestrial > Soil >...
AAGAAAAAAAGGCCGAAAAGAAAAGACTCAAGCCCGCGGAAAGGGGTTTAAGTACGTTCACCTTTCGACTATAGAAAAAGACAAAAAAGATCAGGAAAGGGAGGAAAAACCAAAAACAACAGAAGCAGGCCTCTAAGGGGAACTCTACATTACGACCCATCAGCGAATTAGGGAAAAGAACGCCATGCCAGGAAATGGGAGAAAAGGCTGGCCATTTTCAAAAGGGTTTATTATTTCCCTGGTATATCTACTGGAGCCTTGAACTAGGGAGAGTTTCAGGGAAAGGGTATGAAAAAGGGGGTTAGACGCGGGAAAAGTGCGCGATAGCCGAGAATCCGGCTACCATTAACTCTCGTGCTTTAATAAGAAAAAACACTAAAAAAAATAGAAGTAGGTGGTGAAAAGCCCTCAATCGGGAAGAATAACTCCACCACATTTCCCTTTAAGAAAAGATCGGAGGTCAGAAAAGGTAAGAAAAAAAATCATAAAGAAGATGGGGGACTCGACGACCTGTCCAGAGACTTATCTAGAAAGGACTGGGGGGACAACCACTGCGCGGAAAAGGGAAATTTGGTGATGACGAGAGGAGGGGGAAGCAGGACATATCTCGAAGGATTGCAACGGGAGAATTTAAAAACTACAGAGACCGGCGCAGAATCCTCGCCCAGCTTAGGACTTCAATCGGGGAGGAGAGTATGAGGGTCGGCGAAAAACGTCGGGAAGCTTCGCGGTCGTAAAAATCGGGTAAAGGCTCGCAATGAATCAGGAGGGGAAAACAAGGACCGAAGTGCATAAGGGAAAAGAAAAAGAACCCACTTCCTCAAGGCGCCTAAAGGCCGCCGCGGGGCAAAAATCGGGGCCGCGAAGCGGAGGCAGGGACACCCGTCTCGGTCTACTTCGGTGGGAAGGGAATCCTATAGGAGTTCAATTCAGGAAACTCAGGAAGTTCTTAAGGGGAGCCTCAGTGAGGATCTCAAAGAGGCAAAATGGGAAGCGATGACCCTTTCCGTCATCAGAAACCCATTTCGACACTGGAACCTTGGGTACAACCAGTATGAACGTCAAAGCGGGTTGAAGGAACGGCGGAACCCGAAAAGCGCACAGGCCCCAGAGGAAGGTGTTCAGGAGGGGGCTCAACGGGCTATGGAAGGGAACAATAACGAGAAGAAAAGGGTCACTGACGTCTTTCTCACATGTGCTTTTGGGGTTTTTCGGATAAAAAGGGCGGTAAAGAAGAAAGTTCAAGTGTCAGAGGAGGGGTCATCTAAAATAGCGCTGAAGACTCCTCTAGTTGAAGGGGGGATCGAAAGTTGGAAGGGACGCACTTCTTCTGGAAGGGCAGACACACGTCCGCCAAAGGAGTCACGAAAGAGGAATCAAAAAAAACGGTACGACGCTCAGGAAATGACAAGCACGTAAAGATCACCAAGACCTCCAAAAGCCGAAGACGTTAAAAAGCACGATAAAAGAGCTGGGTTTCAAGCAACTCTGATCTCTGGTCCAGTTCTCGGGCTTTTCATCTCAACGCTTGGGATTCCGGCGTCGTCACTTTGAGCCACCAACGGGGGAAAACCTGGCTTCTTCGTCTTTCGAGGTCTTGGCGTTTTCGGGGGCTTAGGGTTTCTCGGCCCTCGAGTCTCTCTGCGCTCCCCCCGTCTCTCCTCTCCCTCAGCACCTAACTGTGTCATCAGGAAAAGAAAAGAACGGCAAGAGTTCGTAAATGGGGGTTAAAATTTCTAGGCCAACAATTGGAGGTCGTAGGGGGGGCACAAGATACTGGAGCAAGGGGAACTCTGTCGGCAAGGGACAACATGAAATCGCCTCCATGATTGGGGATGGGGCGGCAGGGGAGGGAAGAAATGACACAGTGGGCCCGGAAAAGAGGAAAAAGGGTTCTCAACCTACGAGGCGGCACAAATACAAGCCATGGAGCGAGGACTAATACTAGGGCCATCTATATGCATATCCGGAAAGGACGGAAGGGGAACTTTTAGGAAAAGAAACCAAGAAAACATTGCGATAAGCCTGGCCTTTCATGGAGACAGCTGGACCGATATAGAGTTCTGGGGGTTCTCGACCTATGGTGCTGTCTCTAGGGGCTTACCTGTAAACTAGAAAAGTTCAGGGAAGGGGTTCGAAGTACATCATCAGTATGGTCTTCTGAGTTCCCAGAATCTGTTTTAAGGAATCGGGGAAAAACGAATGGGAAACGAAAGAAACGATGAGAAGGGGCGATGCCCTGTGCGGCGTCGAAAGGTCACAGAAAAGCATTAGGAAAAGTGGGACGCTGAGAGGCAGGCCGTCCAGAGATCGGGGGGAATGGCGATTAGGGAGCAGAAAATTCTCACGTCCTGGGGCTCTTAGGTGTACCGGGTGGTCTTGGGGTTTTTGGGAACAAGTTGTAATACGCGTTTACTATTCAAACTCCTCAGCCAGCAATCAGAAGACAAGGGGGGACTGGAGTCTTATGGGGGTTCACGACAAGAAAGGTGGAGGTCGCAGCATCTTCCATCTGAATCAAGGAACCTCGGAGGGTGATCAATTTTAAAGGGCGGGGGGCGACCTTCGGGGAACAAACAATTCCTGCCTCCTTCGGGAGAGGAGGCAACAAACTACTTCGAGGAACGGCTTCCTCAGCCTCAAGATTCCAAAACCACCACCTATGCAGGCGATTAGGAAAAATGGGAGGCCTCGTCTGCGCAAGAAAAAAGCCTCTAAGAAGGGGCACTACACGGGGGGAATTTCAACTCGCTCTCTCTTTACTCTCTCGAGGATAGTTAGAATTACAACACCATTCGTATTTCAAGAGTACTTTCCTCAATCTCTACGCTAAAGCCGAAGAGACTGTTAAAAGCCCGATCTCGGGGCTCGGGGAGGCATATTTTCGTCTGCACTAGGAGAGGGACATAAGAGACTCATGAGAGAAGTCGGGGTGGGGGGTTCTAGAAGCGGGGTCTTAGATCTTTCACTCGCCTTAATAGGCAGGGGGCACAGGAAGGAACGCCGGGGGAAGGGGTAAATGGCGGAGAAGTTCTAAAAAAAACTATAAGAGATCAGTCTCTCGGAAAGAGAGCTGGGAGAAGAACGTCAGCGGCCTTTCGGGCAGGTCTCCGACAACTGCGTCGAAAAAAAGACAGAAGGTGCAGGGGTAAAGGAAAGGCGTAGGCTTTGTACGGAAAGGGGGCACCGAGGGGGAAGGTAGCCCAACCGGCTACAAATCGGCAACCAAATAAATAGGAAACCGTAACGCAGAATCATCTCAGAGGGGTCCTGGAGAAAAAAGTCGACAAGGGGGAACCGTTATCGATGCAGAGCAAAGGGAGAAAAGGTTCCTAGCACTCTATCATAGGCCTGAAAGATTGGGGGAATTTGGGGGGAAATTCAAAGAAGGATCATCTGGGCAGCGGGCTCTATTGGGCGGGTATCCGACGAGCCGGGGGAGGGCTCGAAGAAATCGTTGGGGATCGGCTTGACGCCTAGAATGATGAGCCGGGAAAGAAGAAGTTTAGGGACATCTAAGGCGAGTAACACCAAAAATACGCAGTTCAGATCAGAGGGGGGGGACAGTCCAGAGCCTTAGTCTGTGAAAAGAGTTTTGGTAGAGAATGATGCCTTCCCGGGAAGATCCTCTGGAAGGAGCTGCTCTCGATTTTCCCCTGGGGAGGGTCCTCTCTACCGTCCTTAAACCTTTGCTCTTGGTATGTTTGTCTCTGCGGCTTGGTTTTGGGTGCGGGCTCCCGGCTCTTCACTGTCTCATCCTCCTTTACCCCCTGATGAAACCCGGGAGGAAGCAGCGGCAGCATGGGAATGCCTCTGGACCTGAGGTCCTGGATTCTCTTCTGTTTCCTAGGCGGAACCGGAATGATTGAGGGACGCATTCTTCGGTTGTTCACTCACCGAGGAGCAGTGACCCGAAAGGGACGGAAGACGAAAAAACTCTAAAAGTGTTTCATCGTAACAGTGGTGGGGAGGGAAAAGGGATGGCGTCTGGGCTCCACGGAAAGTTAGGTTCCTATTAAAAAGACAATAAAAGTCCTAAAGAGAGGGAAAACGATTAAGATGTCTCATGAAAAGTACATTAGGACCGCCCACTGATAGGAAAAGAGCTCAAGGAAAAAACAAGGGCCTGGGATCTCCGGGAGCACATCTTCGATCTTTAAAGTACGAATTGAGTCAAAACATGGGGAAGGGGGGGATGAGGGGCGTAAAGGAAGGCCAAGTAAGAACCAAGACTAAGTTAGGTCCTTCGTGGTGGCTTCGGGTGAGAACGGTAAAACCGCGGGGGGCGGTGGGCCAGGCAGTCATCTCGTACACCTGCATTAACTTTCCTGCGGGAAGTCTGACCGTGTCGAGGAAGTAAAGAAAGACGATTCGGAATTTAGCGCGCTTTTTGACCCGAAAACACCAAGGTCAAAGCGGGGAAAGGGAGAAAAGAAATAAAAAAAAAAACTGCAAGAAAAAAGGAAAGAGGGAGTCCCAAAGAAAGGGAAAGGAAAAAAAACATGCCTTTTTCCGGGGTGGCGCTTTGAAGGGGGGGAACCTGGAGTGAAAAACCTGCCAGGGGGAGGGGAAAATCCCTAACTCTCTTTCTCAAGTCCCACCGGGCTTGTTGAGTTTCGCATCGGAGTCCCTAACCCAGCATTTCTCGCCGAAAGAGTGGCGGAATGTCCTCGAATGTCGGAAAGACTCATGGGCTCATTTCCCTAGAACGTGTACTGTGGAAGCATAGACGGGGAAAACAACGAAAGAAAACCCGTCTGCAGGAAAGCGAGCGACTAAAGGACTTCTGCTAGGCGCTGCGCAAAGGCGCTAGCTTCGGAAGGCGGTAGAAAGGTGGGGTAAAAAAAAGACATCCTTCGGAGTCGGGCCAAAAAACCGAGAGTGAAGCTCAAGAACAAGGGCGATCGGAAAAGGCAGAAAAGTCTTTCCGGTGGTCTTCGAAGGGGCATCCTACTTAATTCGGGGGCAAGGGGGGGATCATAAAAAGGGGTCTATGATTATGCTTCGCATGTCAAGACTGAAAGGTAAACTGGGAAAGAAGAAGCGGAGAGAAGACCATCACACAACACGCATTGAAATCAGTCATTATAGGGGGTGGGGCGCCTCCCTCCTTCGAGCTAAAAATGATTTAAGGAATAAAAAAAACAGCCGAGTCTATGTTGATCTATCCCTCTTGACTAAGCAGTCGGTATGTCAATCGGATCCCAATCTTCTTAACCTTTTCGTTGGGGGTGGTGCGGGAGGATCCTCTTGAAGGGGGGGGGAGGCATGCCGCCTTCTATCTCTCTCTTAGTGGATTTCTTAGCCGCGGGAAGGATCCTAAAGCGGTAGTAGGTCGGGGGAGTGTAAAGGGGGGCTAAATAGACGACTTCACCGGGATGGCTTCCTAAATCCTTTTCATGGAGGGCGGAAAGGAACTAACGGGAAATCAGAAAAAAACGGACCTGCATTCAGCTCCTCGTACTTAAAACGTCACCGGTGTCAACTTGTCTCAAAAAAAATTCCTGAAGGAGGGAACCGCTGATCTTAGGAACGGCGACGAGGGGAGTCTCGGGAATTTTCCGGAGAGTGAGCTGCCTGCTGCAGTCTGAGGAAAGTAAAAAGACGGAGGGGTGGTGATCTCCAGATGCGCACTTAATAGATAGGAAAATCGGCCTGTTAACACTCTCGCTCCCGTGACAAATAATCGACAAAACGTGGCAACGGATCTTCCCGGAGTAAGCGGGGGACTGTCGGGAAGTGGGGAGAACTCAAGCAAACACCAACGGATTAGTAAAAGAGAGAGAGTTGAATCCCGGATCCTAAAAGAAGACTCTCGGTCGTCAGGTCACGTTGGGGTGTCCCTTTAACTTTCTCTTACGTGATGGCGTCTTTCCCGAGCTTTTCCAGAAAACTTTCATCGATCGAACGGAGAAAGGAAAGGAAGGGGTGAGGCAATCCCACCTCTCGGCGCAAACAAGCAAAACGAAAACAGAAAAAAGGAAAGCAAGGCTTACAGAAAAGCTCGGCGAAGGGTTTCCACGAAAATCTGAGGGGACGATTGGGCCACGCCGGAAAAGAACATGTGGGGAGGTAGAAACGGGAATAGTAAACGAATCGGGGTAAGAATTGGCAATTCGTCTATTGGAATTATGATAAGCATCGAAACAGGATGGGGAGAAAAAGGTGTCAGGGATTATATAGACTAAACGACAAGAAGTCTCGAGTGGGGGCGAGGGCCTCGGGAATACCACATCATGGAGAGAGGGAATCATAAGGAGGGGAAGACGTTCCTCGTCTCCCTCTCGGAAGACCTCATCCACAACATGTAACAGGAAGACTCCGTGAAATTCTTGAAAAAGGAAGGGGCCAAGGGGGGAGGAGAAACAGGCGAATCGTCTTTATTTAGTCGCTCTCCTTCCACTCATGATATACGAAAGCTGAAAGGAGGTCGTAAATCCGTAAAAGGGTTTGGGAGAGTAAATCGGAATTTTTTTATAATTGACTGAAAAATATCTAGCCGGAATAGTCATCGGGAAAGATCCAGAAAAGAAGCCTCCTTTTAAGCTCCATCATTCGCACTCTTAGACCGAATAGTGAAGAGACCTGAAGGCAGCTGAAATCTGGGGAGGGCTCATATAAAAATAAAAAAAGAAAGAGGATTGGGGGACTTTTCTAAGGGGTTTCCCGGTCAGACCTATCATTATTAGTACCACACCTCGGGAGAAGGCAACTTCTTTCTAAAGAAAAGAAGATGGGCGAGTCGCCTCTAATCCGGAACTCCGCATTTAGGGGACTCTCCTGAAGGCCGTGATGTGAATCATTCTGGAAGGTCGAGGGGATTACAGAGGAAATATAGACGTCACCGCTAATTTGGATAAAATGCAGAAGCTGTGGGCGCGCCAGGGCAGGCTGCTTTATTCCGGCGAGTTGACGCCTTTCTCCCAATTCCCCAGGTGGAAAAAGTGACCCTAGAGGTAGAGTCGCCCAAATCTTCCTTGTTTATAAACGTCTGAAGCCCGCCCATCTAAAGGGGTGCCGTCATATGTCTCCAATCCGGGGGAAACGATGGGAGGGGCATGCAGATGGCAGCGGTGGGCCTTTTGGGAGGGGGGAAAAAAAACGAAAAGTTTGCTTTTTGTTTGCGGAAAAAAAACACTGGGGACGAATCAGGGGGTATCGTATCCGTTGCTGGGCAGGAGGGCATCTCTATTCTCAAGGGGTAATAGGTTGGTCGCCTCTATTCCGGTTCGGCTAAAAACAGGCGGGTGAAGGGGGGAAAAAAAACACGGGGGACCACCCCCTCCCTAGCTGCCCTTCGGGTTGAGGCGAAGTCAGTCTCTCCCTCCCTAAGCGTCCTCCACTCCTCCCTCTGGGGCCGTTAGCTAACGCCTTCTAAAGAACCGCGTGATCATATCGGCGCTTTCGAATTCTGGGGGACTGGCTCTGGATGGCATATCATTGGAAGGGCAGGGAGGAGTTCACAAGAGGGGGGTCATCTAGGGCTTGAGAAGTACGCTTTGTGGTAGTAAAAACTCTTCAAGAGGTAAGGGATGTCTGGTCTACCGTAAACAGCTCGTCACAACCGAACTTGCAAAAAATGGGTGAAGCCTGTCATCACTAACGCCTCACGGGTGTTTAGGTGAGAAAAAAGCCCCACATCTGACCGGGCGGCTTGAAGTTCCCAACCCAGAAGACTCGATAGCGGGGAAAAGGGACACACAGAGAGTCGGAATTAATTCGTGCCGGGCTCATCCCTGACCGAGGGAAAAAGAAACTTAAGAGAATTTACCGGCTCAAAAACTATTCCTCAGTACCAATACCAATGAAAAGTGCTCGGGCACTATTGGAGATCCGGAGAAGAAAGAGACGGTCCGTCTTATAGTTCTTGAAGCTGTTCCGCGATCAAGTAAAAGAATATGGGAGCAGGACGAGGGAGGTATCTTACGAGGGATACTTTAGGGGCTGGTTTGTTGCCGACCATCAGCAGATTAGGGTCTTCCCGTGAAGGGAAGAGGTGTCAGGGGCCTGCATACCGCACTCTTCCCTACTATCCCCCAAAACGATTGGGTCGTATATTCCCAGAAGTGGCCTGCTAGAATCGAGAAACCTCGCTCACTAAAGGTCATGTCTATGGTACATGGCTATCTCGACACCAGGTCTCATTCTGTATCGCGGGCTAGGGCCCGATTGAAAATAAGTCAATCCCCGGAGGGGAAAATGGCTCTGTCTGATCCCTCTCTCGCGCGCCCCGATGAGCTGGTTTACCCGGGCTAATTGGGGATCTTGGTTGTTTCTTGATAACGCTTGACTCTCAGCGGAAGAACAAAAAGAAAAGCCAGCCAGCTCCTAAAACCGCACCCGACGCGTATGCTGGAGGATACTCAAAAAGATGGGTCTGTGGGGACGTGTCACATGTACTGCTGAGACGAAAATATCTAGAAGGTGGGGGGGGGAAGGCGAAAAAAAAAAAAAAAAGGGGGAAACACTCGGTGCGTTAGCCGGGCGCGTGAGGAAAAAAAAAAACACATTTCTCTAAACGAAAAAAAAGAAAAAGGTCCACATGTGAAGCAGGCAAAAAGAGAGAGTGAGGGGGGGGGGGGGGGCGCTGAAAATGACACAGGTGCGGGCAAGTGCAGGGAGAGGGGCGCTGCTATCATGGTCTGTGCAACGATAGAAGTCGGAGCTGAAGAAGCTCAATAAAGGCACCACCCATGGCGATGACTGAAGGTACTGGGGATTCTAAGAAATAAAGGAAACGCGAGAAAAAATCGGGTGCCTGGGCACAGCGATATTGAAGAGGAGGAGAATTCAATGCGCCAACAACAAAAAAAGAGGATGATGGGAGGGAAAAGGATATCTTTGAATATGCGCGCTAGGTCACGCCGAGCTCCTCTTCCACCTGTCCCTAGCGGTCAGCTCGGATGGAGAGGGAGGGTCGGGGAAATGTCCGGGCGACCGAAGTCGGGATGAAAAGGTGGGGGGGGGGGGGGGTTGGGCGGGCTTCTTTATCGCGGGTTCGGGAGAGAAGTTCCAAAGAGAAAGCTGTCGTGCCAGGACGCCGCATTAGGGGAGAAGTTCCTCCAAGGGACCATCGTGGGTCAAACGACACTATGCGACGAGAGTGACTTCTCTTTGGGAAGGGTCGGGAAGGAACTGGGTTCGTTCTGTAATCCCCTAGAATACGAGAAGGGGGATGCTAAAAAATGTTGTAAGAATTAGATTCGGGAAAGAATCCAACCGGCCAACACCGCTCTGGGAGGGAACGCGTTCCTCAATCAACGTCATCCCCGGGTACAAAACAGAGAAAAAATCAGGGGTCGGAGAGATTTTCTAAATCGCAGCTCACTACTCTTTGAACGCACAAGGGATAACGAAGCCCTATCAGATTACCTGGATTAATTTGGGAGTCCGGAAAAGAATAGAAATGGATCTTCGGCACCTAGGGGTGAGGGGGGGCATTTCCCAGCTGTGAATCGGCGACGGGACAAATAACGTGGTATAGTGGAGGGGCCGGGCCTCTTCCGGCATTAAACTCCTCGTTCAAACGTACTCCAGAAAAGGGGGGACTTCCCCCCCCCCTCCCCTCCCCTCTGCCGCGGTAAAGAGGCGCTCCGGAATTCGCAAAAAGGGGGGTTGGAAATGTACGCTCAAACATTTCCATTCACACGAAGACAGCCTGCCTCTCGAAGTCCCTGGACGTGACTCTCGCTCGAAACTCTACCTTGTCGAGTGGTCGTTGGGGGCGGCCGTTCGAAGGGAAACATGAAAGGGCTTGACCATCGGGGAAAAAGGGATTCAGTCCATGGATCTCCCAGGAAGACATAAAGTATTGGGGGAGGTAAGCTCTCCACGGGTACTCATTTATCCCCTCTGGGGTTTGTGCAAGAAGAGCCGAAATCAAGGGGGAGTGACAAACGTGGAATGGCTCCTCCTACTATTCCTGTGGACAGAATGGGGTTCTTTCAGGGGTAGGGAGCTATGTCTGTCTCAACATCTATCCTTGAGTGTTGCCAGTAACGCTCCGGAAAATGGTAAAAATACATCGACGGTGAAAAGTGGAAAGGACGGAGAAATTCTGCCCCTATTATCTTGCCTACCGAACATCTCAAGGGAGGGGAACTCAGAAAAAAAGATGGGGGATCACATCTTCAGATCTTAGGAGTCTGAAGGGTGTGATGGTGGGGGGTAGGTTAGGGGCGGGAAAAGACTGCCACGGGGACTGGGAAAACAGGGCAGGGGGCGTTTTTTAGGCGGTGAGCACGTCATAAAACCGGTGCCGACAAGGGCATAGAAAGGCACCTGTCGATAGAAGGGTAATGCTGGAATTCAACTCCTGAAATCTCATTCCGGATCCCGAAAAAGCTGGTGGGGGAAGCGCATTTGAAAAAGGACCGAAAACAAATCCCGAAAAAATTTATGATAGGAACGATCCCCTCAGGACAGATGACAAAGGAAGGGCAACTGGAAAATGAGTGTCCCAAAACACTTCTGGGTGCCCAGCTTACCAACCCCGGAGAAAATGTGGGTAAAAGCTTTAATTGGGGAAACTGGCTATACAACAAGGCCCTGCGGTTGAGGAAACCGTATGGGGGAAGTCACAGGGGGGATACGGTATTCCTTCAAAGTGATGTACCTTCAAACTACGCTGGCCGAACGGGGAGGAAAGATTTCTAGGACGAGGACGGGGAATTAGGGATCTATATCCTGGAAAACTAATTCTACATCTAAGACGCAGATAAAATTTCTCGGGAGAACCTTCGGAGGCTGCTTCTCTTAGAATGGGCTAATGGAAAAGTCATGTGGTTATTATACCGAAAGAGTTATGACCTTGGTGGGGGGGGAGAGTCTATAAACACGCTTCTTTGGCAAGACCAATGACGAAAACGAATTATCTTCTATACGTGAAACTTTCCGGAAAAAGCCATACAAGGAGACTTTCCATTCCGTCTAACCTTGATGCTTATGAGCTGCAAAGTCTAGAGGGAGTCTCAGAGAGAAAGAAAAAAGGCTTTGAAACATCAAAAAACTGCGAAGGGGCTCTATGGGCGAGGGGCTCACCGTTGGACTACAAATAAAATCATGGAAAAGTCAGCCAAAATGCGAAGGGGCAAGTCATACAGGGCCGGAGTCACGGCGGGGCCGGCGGCGCGCAAAGCACCGGGACGATCTCAGGGGATCTCTAAAGAGGGGGGGAGGTGGCCCTTGACGTCACCCGGCGGGAAACTTGTCTCGGAAAGAGCGTAATGTTACATTGGGGGGTCTCTTCAGTCGCTTGACGCTCTTAAAAAAGGGCTTCAAATCCTGCCTAATGCCAGAGGGAGGCGCGTTGGAGGGAGGGATTACCGCGAACTAGCGACTGAGGAAAAGACGGGCTCTGATATCCTCTTCAAAGGCGATTCTTGCTCATCCTTTTCAAGGAAAGCCGGATAATAACCTCAAAAGGAGAAAAGAGACGAGGAACAGTCAGGAAGGAGAAGAATTGCAACTACAAAAATCCGGTCGCACCCCTGTAATAAAGGAGGACCCTTCAGGGGGGCAAATTTGGGGGGGAGGGAAAAATAAGGTATGTGAAGGCGTCGAGCTGGTGGGCTTCAGCTAGATGGTTAACTCTCGGAAGGGGGTGCATCTCTATGGGAAACCGGGGCGGTTGGAAGGGGAGCTCCCAGCGTCCTGATAGAGGACACGGGGGGGGCAGGTCATTGGTAGCCGAAAAAAACTCAGTCTCCCGGCAGCAGGGGAACTAAAAATCCCTTTCACACGGAGGTCCTAAGAGAAGGGGACTGAGGGAGGGTCTTCTGAGAGGGTCAAAAAAAACCAACGGGGGGGAAAAAAGAGACACACCCGAAATCCTACAGAAACGCGCTCCTTAGCGTAATATGCACGTTTGTTAAGGTGATTGAGGGGCCGGAACTGAGAAAGAGGGAAATTAAGTCATTAAAATCATCTATCGGGCCTAGGTTGCGCTAGAAAGCGACTGGGACTCTCCAAGGAAGAACCTAAAAAAGTGTATCATTAACTCCTACGGGGTACAAACCCAGGAAGAGAAGTCAAAGAGGGAATAGAAGAAAGAAAGGCCACACAGGGAAGAAAGTTTGGATACTAAGGTTCTTCCAGGGCTCCCTTTTATAGGGTGCCCCTCTGTAACTCAAAAAGTCTCACCTCGATGTATAAAATCAGAAAGGGAGCAGCAGAGGGAAGGTGGCCTTCTTGGAATCCTCTACATAATCTCTACCAGAAGTCGAGGATAGGAGAGGAAGGGAAGAACAGCGCGCAGTGTTTATTGAAGGAAAAAGAAGCTCTAAGGAAATCTCAACAGGTAACCGTGTCCTACATTAGATCAAAGGATTAATGACGGGAGAAAATTTCCTTCAGTAGGTAGATCATATCAGGTCGTGGATCTACGCAGAAATCTAAGGGATCGCCCTGACGGGGGAATTTTCAACACATCTATGGAGGAATCTCCTGGGGGAGGTTGAGGGGGGTAGCTTTGGCTTACATCTGAAAGCCGTTTATTTGAACTAAAAGTAAGAGGCCCCAGCTCAAACTTTAGGCGCAAAGAAGGGGAGCGGGGGGTGGGAAGGGCTTAGACCGGGAGGACGAACTGGCACTTATCTCATAGAGATAAAGATCTGAGGGGAGTGAGATGCTGGATCGGGTTTTCCCGCTAGGGGGAGGATGTGGGAAAAAAATCTTTATCACGGGAGGTTAGCTGAGAACCGGACTCCTGCGCGGATATCCTCATCCCAGGAAAGGTAGTTTGAAAGCGCCGTTCGACCTCATTTATTAGAAAGGGTAAATCAACTTTCCGGGGGAAAAGGAAAGTCCGAAGGGGGAATATGAAGGAAACCTCCTATCGATAATGCTCCGGACCATTTAGCAGAGAAAGATCGTCTGAGCCGCCGGTAAGGGAAAAAGGGCAATAGAAATTCCCGTTGTGGACTGTCCCCAAGCTTATTTCTTCGAACCTCGTGAATTGTGACTTCACGAGGCATCTAACACCCGAAGAAAAAGTGGGGGGAAGTAAGCTTGCTACGAAAGCACTTTTTAATCGGGGGACCTTTGACATGAAGATCGAAGGTTACCGGCCTTTCCATCAAAGGAGGTGGGGGGGGGGGTTGTGACAGGGTTCACAAGACTCCTGAACACGTTCCCGAAAAAGTGTCCTGAAAAGGGAGTAAATCGCTCTAATCCTGCGAACCTGTGTCAGGGTGCGCGCCGAGGCCATGGGGGACGCACCTTCTTCGGGCCCTTTCAACAGCGAGGCACCAAATAAGGGGAAAAATTGTAAATGGATATTCTTTAGGCATCTATTGACTCCGTCACGAGAAAAAAAATCCCGCGGACGACCTAGCCTTCAAGGAAGGGAAACTAGGGGGAAACATCAATGGCTTCGCTTTGCATTCCTGTGGTAAGATTCGGGAAATCAATGGGAAAAAAGGAAACTTCTTCAGACCCACCTGGTCATACGGTGCGAGGGGAGAGGAGGCTGAGGAAGAAGGGGGTGAGGCAATAGTAATTCTATCTGTTAGTGCGCCGGACACTTAGATCACAGGAAACGGGAGGTGGAGTATTACCACCGTCCTCGCGGAGTAGGAGTGA
>Ga0179591_1322851_pt1 | contig 13581 bp, 15 predicted proteins | sample CZOMad2_1_08_16f_FD_182891 | JGI IMG/M metagenome (GOLD analysis project Ga0179591, IMG submission 182891) | Vadose zone soil fungal communities from Angelo Coast Range Reserve, California, USA - CZOMad2_1_08_16fungal (PacBio error correction) | ecosystem: Environmental > Terrestrial > Soil >...
AAGAGGCTAAAGAGACGACGGCAACCGAAACGGGGGGAGAAACGAGCATGAAAGCTGCAAAAAAGTTAAAAAAAAAGGGGGGGGTGAAATAAGCCCTGCCTAAACGGAAGAGACGAAAAAAAGAATATTGAACAACAATACAATCAGGATCCACCAAATGAGAAACGGGGGTCGAGAAAACTAACTGGGGCCAGCGGGGGGTTTAAGAGAGATAGGAACACAGATGAAAAGGGAGAAAGAAATCGAGAAGTCTAGGGAGAAGAAAAAAGGGATCTAAAGCAAGGAGGGTATTCTTGGAATGAGCTGGCAAGAACTACGATCCGGTCTCGATAGATGGCAATGCAACGAGAGAGGAAAAACTTACCCTATTAACACATAATTGCGAGAAGAAATTGACTGGGGGAGAAAAGTCAAGTAAGGAGTCAAAGAAAATGCATGCAGAGATGGCAAAAATCTATCTGCAAAAAAATCTAATCTAAAAAGGGAAGAAGAAAATAGGAAGTAAAAAAGTAAAAGGAAAGGTTCAACTAAAAAAAACATAATCCGAGGCATCGATAAGCGGGAGGTGGCATGTGACCGTCGTAAAAGCAGATGGGGACCACAGGGGGGAAGCTGAAAAAACCGAAAAAAAGCACAGACGGAATAATAACAACAGAAAATAAGAAGAAAAAAAAAAAGGGGAAAGGAGAAGAAAAAAAGAAATGAGAAAAGGTAGTACGATCTAAAACAGCCCGTGCGACTGACCTTCAAGATGAATAGCGGAAAAAAGGAGGGTAATGGAATCATGAAAAAGGCAGACTAAAAAAAATGAGGGAAAAAGACCTAGCATTTAGACTTGAGTACAACGCTTGGTGGAGAGAATCAACAGATAGGGCACTTATAACAGTAAAGGGGAATGGTTGAAAAGAGCCGAGCAACAGATACAAAATACCGGGGGTCCTTAGTGAAAGAGGGCCTGAAATCGAAAGAAGTTATAGGAATCCATGAAGGAGGGAGAAAAACATGGGGGAGAGGGGAAAGAGGAATTACCAGAATGCTTGGAGTGGGACAGGAACAAAGAAAAAAGCCTTTGAACGGAAAAAAGGGAAAAAAAAAAGGCCCGGTGGGAGAAAAAGTGAAAAGAGGCCGTGGATCGTGGGGGAAAAGGAGGTGAGGGGAAAGAAGGGCTCTAAAAAAAAAATGGCGACTCTAGACAGGACCGGAATTACGGACAGAGATAGGCAAAAAGGTGAGTCTCAATTTTTGAGAAAAGAACCGAAAAAGGCCGACAAAAGTAAGTGTGTCATGAAGAAGTGATCAGAAATTTCTGAAAAGAAAAAGCAGTGCCGACAGGAGGGAATGGTGACAATCGGAACTAAGCGTCTGGGGACCGGGGGGAGCTAAGGGAAGAAATCGCAGAGAATCGGACCAAGAGAAAGTCATGGTGGGAAAAAAGAGCGAAGGTCAAACGGATGAGTCAAACCAAAAAATCTAAAGAAAGGGGTGGAGGGAACAGGGCCAGTGAATGGATCCTTTAAGAACTTTGGTTCAGAATGAAAGCATAGGCCCTGACAAGGGCCAAAAAAGGGAAACTTGTGAAAAAAAATCAAACTGGCAGGGCTTGAGAAGATTCGAACAGGTGATCTTGGGAAGGAAAAGGACAAGGAGGGGAGGCTTGAGTGTCGCTTAAACGCTGAAAAAAAAAAAAGCAAAATAGGGAAAACCAAGTCTGATCGAAAAGCAAGGAGACATGGTAAAAGGGGGGGGGGAAAGAAAACAATCAGAGTCATTATTAAGGCGCGGGGGAAAAAGGAAGGTTAGTATCGGAAAGGACCATAGGGGGATTAAAAAGGATCTCGAGAGGGGGGGGGGTGTATTGAGAGTCGCAGGATTAATTCAAAGCAAGCGAAAAGAAGGGGGAAAGGGAGGAGTAAGCGCGCCAGGAAAAAAAGAGGAAGCTCCCGAAAAGAAAGGGAAAGAGTGTAAGAAAACGGAGGAAGGATTAAGAGATTGAAAGTCTTTATAATTAAACTTCAGAAATAAGAAAAGGAAGGGCTAACGGAAAAAGGGCGGGATCACGTGAAAATCTAACGAAACCACCAACTCAAAGAGGGTAAATGCAATCTAAAAGAACGCCGGTTGGTAAGAAGAAGAAAGAGGATTCAGAAAAAAGGACTGAGTTAAAAGAAGAAAGGAAGGAATGAACAAAATCGTCTAGGGGACGGCAAGGACCAGTCAACAAAAATGTACTGAACAGAGGAATGTGCTCAATACTGAGAACCATCCCAAAAAGACGAAGACTATCACAGGGAGGGAAGTGTCAGTAAGAAGGAAGCCGAAACTTAAAGAAAACGGACGGCGCCTTTCGTTATATAGGAAGGAAATGAAGGCAAACACGGGGAAAGAAAGTCCAGTAGCAATCACAGTGGGGGGGGTTCCAGGGACAAAGGCAGCATTATTGATCAGATGAAACCTGAGAACAGGGAAAAAGCAAAAGGTGACCCCAAAATATCTGGACGCAAAGAACTAGGCGAAAAGAGGAAAAAAAATTATTTAACTAATCACGAATCACAAAGAATATTTGAATAAGCATACGGGGATCAGGGGTCGGAAAAAAGGGAAAAAGGGGGGGAAAAAGGGGGGGGAAAGAGGTCGTCGTGAGAATGGGTTCGCAAGTTAAAAAAAATCTATTGTGGAAGAAAAAAAGGGGATCAAAAAAAAAGGCGTTCGGATAAAAACCCAACTTGGGAAAGATTGAATAGACAACGAAAAGGGGTGTAAAAGAAAGAACCGATCGAGAAGGGGTTTGGCGAAAAAAAGGGGGGAATTACAAAGGAAAATCAAAGGAAAAAGAAAAGTATGAATGCAAAAGGGGAAGAACGTAAGCTCTGGAGCGAAGTAGAAAGACCTGACAAAAAGGATGCTGGGAGATACTGGTGAAAATTGCTGGCGAAGGGGAGGTATACACGAAGTGCAAAGGGGCTAAGCGGGGAAGGCAGAAATAAAGTACAAAAGAGAATAATGTCGAAAAAACCAATACCGGGAAAGGGGAGTGCACTGGAAAAAGTCCCCTCCAGAGGAGGGGGTGACGATGACTTGAGAACAAAAAAGAATGAGGGAGACGAGTATTTGAAACAGCGGCAGAAAAGCTCTCATAGGGAGCGCCGAGAAGGGACTGGAATCATAGAAGCGATGGAAACCAATGGACCCGAGAGGAGAGGAGGAAACAAGAGCTGTAACAGGAAAAAAGCTAAGATGTTCTATCCTCTGGGAACAGTATAGTTGGAAGGTAGGCTTAGCGGGGGGGGGGGGGCTCAGAAAAAAAAAAGTGGGGGTCGGGCGTAAGGAAAGGTGGCCTAGAACTGCTGTTCTGAGCGGAAGGAGGGGTTAGGGCGGCAAACAAAGGCAAGTATGAGAGAATAGGAGGGGGGCAACAGGCAGGAAGTGGATCGAACGGGGGCGTGGGGAAAGGATAGGGAGGTCTATCTTCTCTCAAAGAGCTTGAACAAGAAGGAGGAAACACCCGGGTTCTACAAGTCGTAGAACGATCAGTTGGATAAACACGGGGAAGACTAGGGGGGTTTGGAGGGGGGGGGGGGTCCGTCAAGAGATGCTGACTGGGGTGATCTACGGGAAAGTGACATCTGATTGTGCAGGGTGAGTTGAGTGGTGAACCCAGGGGGGGGGAAATTCCATGTCAGTAGCGGGGGAGTGGAATATAGTGGAAGGGTGGGTGGGTCTGCTAGAAATACCAGGGAGATAGAATGTTAAAGGGGAAAGGAAATCCCACGTGTGAAAGGGGGCAGCCAACTACCTTGTATTTGAGGGGGAAGGTCGAGGACCCAGGGTGACATGATGGAGAGTAGAAACATCGTTGACGAAAGGGGGGGGTTTCTTAATTAAAAATGGAAAGCGGGAAATATGAGCAGGGGGGGGGTCCACCTTGAGAGAAGAGTCAGAGTTAGAACGAAAAAAAGGGTGGGAAACTAGGAAGAGACCATACTTCTACCGAAAGAGATTGGACCAGCTAGCTGCTTTTGGTCTTAGTACGGGGGCTTGGAGGTAGATGCAAATCTATATAAAAACCCTGTTTGGGCGATAAATACGGGGCCAACCGGCTATCTTAAAAAGAAAAGAGGAGTGACAAGACTAGAAGTCGGGGGGTGGAGATCTTTCGATAAGCACGAACACGAAAGGGTGCATGAGAAGGGAGAAACAAAAAGAAACGAACTAGGTAAACCAAAAACCTAACCAAGCTAGAAAATCCCCATAGGGACAATAAAGGCGAAATATTGTAGTAAATAGAGCGAATAACTACGAGAGAATACTTCTGGGAAAGGTCAGTCAAAATCAAACGGGGGGGTGGAAGGTCTCCCACAGACAGGAGGGAAAAGGAGGATAAGAACAAAAAGATTTGTTGGGTCTGTAAGGAGGGGAAAAAAGTGGATGGTAAAAGGAGGACCACAAGAGACGGAAAGGAAGTGAAGTAGGGTTACTCAAAATTCGAGGAGCCGAGGGGACCGGAGAGGGTTTCAACGGGAACGCTAACCGATTGGTGGGGAGGAGAAATAGTGAAAAAGGGGTAAAACTTAAGGGGATTATGAGGGTAAAAGAAAAAGAAACAAGTGGGAGGCGAACGAGGGGGTAAGACAGGAACACTGAGTTACGTAGAGTCAAAATCAACGACGGGAATTGGAGTGGGGGAAGAAGCGAGGGGAAGAATAATGAGATCTGTGGCTCAAGTGTCGTGGGGAAAAGGACGCAAAAACGCTCTAACAAAAAAAGATATGTTTATCGAATCTGAGAGAAAGCAAAAGGGAGGGGGAGGACACAGAGACAAATACGCAAAGCCAAAAACGGTAATTGGGTTGGGATAAATATGAAATGGATGGAAAAGCAGGGCAGCAAAATCGACGCGCGGTAAGCTATAGGGGGGGAAAGGTGACAAAAGGACAGAAGGTCACATAAGGGAGCTGACAAAAAAGTAAAAAAGGGAAAAGAGAGGAGAGACATGTAGAAGAAAGGAGTGGGTGGATTTTTGGCAAGGGCACAGAAGACGGACGAGCGGTTTGAGGAACAGGCAAGGGGTGAAAGAAGATAGAGCACAAAAAAAAAACAAAAAAAGAAAGAGGACCAAATCCCCAACAAGGAGGGGGAAATACGTAGAAAAAACACGGCGGAAAAAAGTCCGCATCAAAATAGTGGGGCCAAAACGACAAAGGCCAATAAGTAAAAAGAGAAGAAAAAACAAGGTAAAAAGAAAAAAAAACAAACCTTCGCATAAACTCAGGCAACACAATAAAAATTGATTGGGAAAGAAGGGCAGCAAGATCAAAGGGGAGACCGAAAAAAGTCGAAAAGGGTAAAAAAAAAAATTGACAAAAACAAAGTTAGAAACGGAAGGACGGGGGATAATGATTCAAGTTCTTCATCAACAGACAAGACGCCCAGTCGACCTCGCCAGTGGGAAAACTGACCAATCGCCAGGTGGAAAGAAGACGAGTCAATCAGCGTTTTACACAGAAGAGAGATAGGAAAACAGGATGGTTCTTGTCGGTGACAACACGATCAAAAGAGAAATGAGAGAACGAGTTCGAATGGGAAAAGGATCTCCGGTCAGTTATTGGGAGAGAAGAATGTGGAATTTAGAGAACATTTTGGGGGGGCCAAGATCAAAGGTTCCACTTACCTACGGAGAGAGGGAAACATATCAACTGAACAAGTGACCCACAAATTGTACAGATTGGATACCGTCTGTCCCGGATAAGTCAAGTTGAAAAAGCTACGACTACCGGCATTCATGCTAAGGTATGAGAACGTGGTCTTGAAGTAGCGGAAATCTTCTGAAGTAGGATCTTTCAAAAGTCTGTATCCTGATAAATAAGAGGCTGCGGGTCCGAAAGAAAAATATCAACCTGAACCTCGTAGTAAGAAATTTACTGAGAGGAAAGCCCGAAGATCGCCTTTCCGCGCTTCGGCTACCTTGATGTTGGGAAGATTGGTTGGTCTTTCCAGCGGCGTTGAGAATTGAAAGTTGTCGGTCCCAAGGTGGGAATCAAGAAGGGGGTCGGCCCTCCCTGTTTTATAAAGGAAAAACACTTTCCAACCTAACGGAGAAACGGGTGAAGAGATGGGTGGATTTAGGTGCTTTCTTCTTCCATGAAGAGGCTTTTGGAGAGGGAGGACTCTGTGGAAGAAAAAGTGGGGACGGGGATTTATTAGAGAAGAAACGGACCCTACAGAAAAACAAATGGTCCAAGTATAACTTGGCGTGGACTTGTGTATAGATAGTACCATGGGAGAAGGGCTCTGCTGGAGGACGCGACAAGGTTTGAGAACATCCGCCTGTGCTTCCGGAGAAGGGGGGAGCATGAGCAACGACAAGGCGAAGTGTGCGGGGCGAACAGGCAAAGAGGGAAGGGATTGAAAAGGAAATGAGCATTAAGGAAAGGAAAACCGCGAGGGGAACTGGAACACGGGATAGACAAAAAGTCTCGAAGTTCTCCCTAATAAATGGGGGTCGAGAAGTCTCAATCGAATTAGGCATAGGTCGAGATGACTAACATAGAGATGTAACCAAAAAAGAGAAAGAAGGAAAAAATTAACTCTTACATGCTATAGGAGATAAGCACAGTTCGAGAAAAGGTAGGAAGGGTTAAGAAGGGGTCAGAGGGCGAATCATAGGGGGAAGATCAAGGTTCGCCGCGCGTTATCGGGGGCTGGTATCCTGAATGTAGTGGAGGAAGTTATAATAAAAAGTACCAAAAAGTAACCAAAATGTGAGACGTCCCTTGGGGACAAAAAAGAAGGACGATCAATCTCTTGGAGAACTCTATGGACTCGCATTTCAGTCGATTGGGAGAGACTCCGGGATCCTGTAGATTTAATTTGCCGGGGGTAGAAGGAAAAACTTCACCGTGATCCCATTTTGGGGGGGTGTTTGGGCTATAGGCCAAGGATTACTAGAATTTTCGTGAGGATTTGGGACTAAAATATCTACCGAGAATTGGTCTGGGGGGCGGGGGGGGGGTTGATGACTCTGAAGCCTATGTAGGGCTAACTTTGCTATCCCAATTTAATCAAAGGGGAGGAGAGGAGGAAAACAAGAATAAGGACATGGCCAAGTGACTTCTTCGGCGGATATGGTGAAAATGAGGGTGAGAAAGGGCATTTTATTCTCACCTCAGTAAGAGAGAAAGGCAGGATGGTTACTAGTCTAATCCTGAGAAATTTTGGAAGGGGGGCTTGGGGGAACTAAAAAGGTCAAGGCGGTTTCTTGGTGCCTATAGCTCTTCCCACTGGATGCAAAAGGCTCATGACTCGAAGGGGGCCAGAAAACGAACTGATAGATGAAAAGATGTTAACTCAGATTGGGGTGACCGGCCACAAATTTTAAGCGGCCGCCACGGGGGCCAACGGGGGGAACGGTCTTGGTAGGAAGGAGACTCGAAGCCTTATCGGGAAGTCTGGAGGAGATCTACAACAACAAACGAGGAGATCCTCATAAGAGAGGGGGGGGAAGCTCGACGTAGAGAGAAGGGTCGAATAGCGGGGAGAAAAACATCTTTCAGGTGGAGTGGGGCCCTTTGCTGACTGGGCGTTCCTGTTGTGGGACTCGGAAATGGGATCGGGGCTCATAAGTCAGGTGAGTAAGGTGATATTAGAAGGTACGTCCGGAGCAGGGAGAGACTGCTGAGTCTCGAGGGGGCGGTGACATAGAGACAGATCGGGGTCCACACCAAGACCACAGTAGAAATGGAAGGGGGACAGAGAAACAAGCCCCGGTCAAGGGGGAGGCGTATTCTTCATCTACGGGGGGGGCAAAAAGAAAATAACTCTTGTATATGCATTACTGGCCTTGGAAAAACAGAGCAAGGAAAGACAATTGAAGAAAGTAAAGGTGGCCTTTGCGAAGTGTAAGCTCCTCGGATGAAATTGGGGGAGGAAACCGGAGGGAGCGCAGAAAGAAAGCTCGGGAAAAATTCAGAAGACAAGCCCGGATATTTGGAGGAGAGTTGAAGCAAGAAAGATCAAAGTCCGAAAGAAAAGGGGGGCTGTTGAACGCCAAGGGAACACATTTGGATATCTGGGCGCGGGTGGAAAGAAAGGGGGGGCTAGCGGGAGGTAAAGATTCACTGGCATCCCAGGCACCTGCCTAGTATGCCTCCGACCTAGGGCCTGAGCAGTGGGGCAATAGGTATGGCAAAAAACTGACAGAATACTGGAGATTTAAACCCCGGGAGGGAAGGGTGAACTTTGTTCGCCAGTAGCAAGCAGATTCGCAGACACGTCACTCTAACTCTGGTCAAAAAGTTGGGAATAGAAGGAATCTATGAGAGGAACCCCCGAAAAAAGGATGTAGGCGGGTCCAACTCTGTCCAGGAGGAGAAAAAGGGGGACGGGCCTAATAGAAACATCAGCTTTGGGAAGTAGACAAGGAAAAATAGGCGTTATTTTTTAAGAAAAAAAGGGTGTTGTAGATGGGCTATAGCCCGAGAACAAGGAGGTAAAGACAGGGAGCGCCTACCCGCGGTCTCACTGACATTGCGAAGGATAGTGGATAGACGTCAAGAGGAGGAAAAACCATGGGAAAGAGGAAGAGAGATTGCGCGGCACCGCGAATCATGGTGTTTGGGAAATCCATTAAAAACATTGGGGGGGAGGAAAACACAGGGGGAAAAAGAGGGGGGGAGACGGGGACAACCATCGCACTATCCAGTCAAATAGAGAAGGAGGAAGAACAACGGGCTGGTCTTAGTCCCACAGCAAAAAAATCCCCTACATGAAAAGAGATAAGGAGTACAAAAAGAAACGACCTAAAAAAGCCGTGGTAATGAGAGAATTGAAAAAAGAGGGGGGGAGAAAACTGAGGGGAAAATAGTTCGCAAGACCGAGCAGGGGGAAAGAGATTTCGGGGACCACGTAGAGGAGATCATGAAGGAGAAATGGGAGCCACACAAGGAAAGAAGAAAAAAAAAGGAGGAGGGATGGGAAACTAAATAAAACTGGGAACCCTTAGGATGTGTTAAATGGTCTGGGTCTAGGGGCATTTTTCCATTCTGCGAGGGCAGAGGAGAAAACCGGGGATCGTTCTTGCAACCCTTTATGTTAGCGTAACAAAAGTGAGTGGTACACTCCTATAAGAAAAGAAGGAAAAACCAGTGGAAAGAAGCCGGGAGATGATGCGGCAGAAACACATTCTACCAACCATAAAAGAAGGGCCGCAAACAAGTACTATAGGTACGAAAAAAAGGAAGGAAGGTACGGGAAGAAGGGGACGCGGGCGAGAACGGAAAAAAAATTAGGAATCTAAGAAACCCATCAGATATTTGGGCGAAGAGTAGACTTGAAAACTAGAAGAAGAAATCCACAGAGATAAGGAGTTGTGTAACGCAGGGGGGCTAAATAATCCCGCAGCCGAAATTGGGAAAGGTGCTTAAAAGTAAAAGAGATTGAGAAAAGGGGTAAAAGCTCTACATAAGGGAGGAAGAGAGGGAAGAAATCAAATACAGAAAATAAGAGGTTTGCAATTTCACATCGAGAGTCTGGCCTAGGAAGTCATGTGGAAGAAAGAGGGGGGCTATCTAAAGAGGAGGGAGAGAAGGGTACAGAACAAAATAAGGGGTAAAAGGAATTCTGGGCAAGTTCTGACCGCAAAAAAGGGGGAAAGTACACGGGAAAACAAACAAAAAAGGGACAAAAAGGAGAAAAAAAAAAAACCAACGACCCCCCCCCCACCCCTGCACAAACAAAGCGCAAAAACACAAACGCGCACCAACAAGGACCCCACAAAAATCGCAACACCCTAATAAAGTAGCACGGGCAACACACCCCGAAAATGGAGGGGAAGTCCAACAGTAGAGGTCCTGTCTAGAAACCAAATGTTATATTCATAAAGAGATAAAAAGAAGACGAGCAGAGTCAAGTTGGGTTGCCAAAGGGAATAAAACTTTGACGTGAGGGGGGATAGTCGCGTGCGGGGTAAGGCTGGTAGTAAACATGGGGACGCCCACATGTACATATAGGGGGGGAAAAAAAAAAACACAATTCGTCGGGGAAGGAGGAAAAATGAAGGGGCTGTGAAGGTACAGCTGGAGATGTGAGATCCAGAGGAAAAGTGAGGGGTAAAAAAAAAAAGGGGGATATAAGTGTCGACAAGGAAAAAGGTGCTCCCACTAAACGGAAGGTTGGGGGGGAGATGGAAAAGGTAGAGAAAGAACTTAAAACTAGGGGGGAAGGAAAGGATCGTTAAAACGCGTGAGAAATCGGTGGATTAGTTCCGGTTAGACTTGTAGGGGGGGGGAGATAGAAACCTACGTAGGGGAGGAGGGTCTCGAGGAGAAAAGGAAGGAGAAAAAAAATCCGATTATAAGTAGAAAAAGTATAACTAAGCAATACAACTGACGAAAGGACGGAAAGCAAGAAAAAAAACGGCGGGGCATTAAAGAGGAAAAAAGAGAAAAAGTAAGAATTCACGAACAAAGAACAGCGGCAAAAGAAAGAGAAAAAGAAAAAAGAAATGAAAGGGTGGAACGGGAAAAAAAGATGAAAGAGAGAGAGAAAAAACCGGGGGGGTGAAAGGAAAGTAGGGTGGGATAGAAAGTGGCTGTGACAGTAACAAGGAGAATTCCTGGGGAAAAAGAAAAAACTGGAAAGGCTGTCGAGGGGGGAAGAAAAAAAGGAGAAAAAAGGAGGAAAAGTTATCGAAAAAAAAGAGAGGTAAGTGTCAAGGGACAAGAGTACGGGAAAAAACAGGTGAGGTATAGGGCGGAAGATCAAAATGCGAGTCACATACCATAAGGATATTCCAAGTGGGGAGAGTGACTGAACGCTCTGTTAAGAAGAAAAAAAAAAGGATCGATCCAAAGCTAAAACCAACGCAAAAAAAAATGGAGATGCAACATCGCCCAAAAAAAACGGGCGGGATTTAGGCCGGCTCAAGGCACTCCTTAAATAAAGAACTGTCCTGAAATAAAAAGATGGGTGGGGATAAATCTCTCACAAAAAAAGAGGAGATAAGGGGGGGGATGTTGAAGAGGGAAGACAGAAGGCCGCCGAAGGACGAGAAAGAGTGGTGTGAATGAGTGAGACAGAGGGGGGACCTGTTGTTGGGGAAAGAGAAAATTGGTGGGGGTGGGGGCTTTATTATGGACCTGAGGGCCGAATATCCGGCGTATGGCACTATCTCCCATACGGTGAAGCAGGAAGGGAAGGGACAAAGTATGTCCGAGGGATTGGTAATCTGAAGAGTATTTTTTTCCTGGAGACAAGATGTGGTGATAAAAGGGGGGGGGGAGCTAACTCCATTATGGACAGGGGAAGTATTCAGTCACCGAGCATTCCGACCTTCTGAAAAGGACTAGGGGGGTCCGTGCTTTATGTCAGTGGTTCGTCCCAACGGGGGAAGGGGCTTTGTAAAGCGGTGAGAAAGATGGGAACTATCGACTGAGAGACTGAAAAACCCGATACAACAGAAAGAAAAAAGGTGAGGGGGCAGAAAAAAGTGGTCTAGAAGGCCAGGGGGTGCCGGGAAGGGAACAAAATAGGGAGGCAACGGGCGTCCCTTGCAATAGAAAAAAAAGGGCCGGGAGTAAATCAAACGCGACAAGCCAACGAAGACTAACAATGAAAGAGGGAAGAAAAAATTCACCATGGGGCAAAAATTCAACCCTCTGAAGAAAACCCGAGGAACAAAGGAGCTATAATGAAAAAAAAAACAGTGCCCGGGAGGGAAGACCTCTCTGGAAGGGAGGGAGGTGGTCGAAAGGCAAACTCTAATTGTGAGATCGGAATAAAGGAATTCGGCTGAGGGGGGCTGGGGATCCGGCAAAGAAGGGGAAAGGCATGCGGTTCCACAATCATGACAAAAGGGGGCATAAGCGTGAAAATCAGCGTCCAGGCGGCACGGACCAAAAAATTTAAATTCTACTAAAAGGACGGTCTCAGCGAGATAGAGCGGTTTGTAGAAATATCTAAGACATCAACGCAAGGAAGGGGCGGTATGATGGGCCCGATAAAATCTCGTCGGGACTGTTTGGGTCCGGGGCAAGTGGGGGTCGTGAGATAGACGGTGGTGGTAAACGCGACGGCGTCCAGGGGAAGTCGAAAGGGACAGGCTCGGGGACAACCTACGAAATGGTCCCTGCATCTGAATAGCGCAAGGGATGGAAGGGGGGAGAAATGAGGCGCGTGTGGAGGGAATCCATGGCGTGGTGGGGATTCATTCTTTCTAACAGTAAACTTTTTTAAACAGGGGGAGGGGAAGACCTCAAGAAAAAGGAGCCAAAGTAGCAGACTCCGTTGAAAAGATGGACGGGAAAGTAGGGCAGACCATGGGGCAGTACAAGAGGGGATGTGGCGCGGGGTCGGTCCGACTAGGGAAATTCTTGGGGGTTCAGGGGGAAAAAATTACGTGGCTCCAAATTCAAAGGACCAAGGGATGGGAAACATGAGATTTAATGACGCGGAGTACCTACTTTCCTGGAAGAAGATAACGGCTAAAAGGGACGTTGCGGTGGGAAGACCCAGACTAGGGGGTTCTCGTGCTTGGGGTTTTAAGGAAAGAGTAACGGAAAAAAAGGTGGGGGCGAGTCCTGGCTGGCCAACTATTGGTATAAGGAAAGCACTAATATGGGGGCCACTTCGAATTTGTCCAGGGTGTCAGGAGGAAAGCATGCAACGATGAAAGCGTAGGAATCTGAAAAACTACTACAAGAAGGCCAAAGAGGTGGTCTAACCGCAAAAGGGGTCATAGTAAGGAGAGAAATAAGGCGGGGGAGAGAGATCAGGGAAAACGAGATCGTGGAGGTCCCATTCTTCCTCATGAGATAGGAGGGGACCGGGACAGTTCGATAAATACTTTAGAGGTGCCAGAGGTGGCCCAATTCTCCCAAAAGGGGAAGGGGGGAAGAAGAATTCAAAAAAAGAATATCTGACTCTGATCAGGGGGAAAGGGGGAGCTTTGAGAGGAAAATGAAAAACTGACCAAATGTTGACTAGGACACAGTTCCGAGAAAAAGCCGCCTTCGTCAGGAAGTTCGGGGTTTCGCGGTACCCTGTCCTAAGGAATCCCGTGAGGGCGCAGTGGAATTGCTCTATCCAAGATTGGGAAGGGGGGGTGGTGGGGACAACCTAGCCAAAAGGAACTCAAAATGGGGAGGGCGGGCAGTATCTCACGAATGGAAGGAAGCTCAGGAAGAAAAGTGCTGTAATGGCCGGAGGGAGAGGTTGAGAACTCGGTCGAAACAGTTAAGAAACAGCAAAAACGATCCTACACTGCAAACTGAAGTAGGAGATTTACCATCAGGAAAGACCAATGGGGGTCAGGTAACAATCTGACATTAAAAGGGGTAAAGAGGCAACGAAGAACATAAAGGTGAGTAGTGTCTTTTTCAGATGTCTAAGTCACTTTTTGTGGGGCCGAGAGGGGGTCTCTCTAGGCGCCGAGCCTTAGCAAACGGCAGAAGAGAGTTAATATCTGCCGCCCTCGCAGGTCTCAGGAACTCTAAACTAAAGCTAAAAACCCTAAATTCCTCAAATTGGGCCACAGGGGAAAGAATTAGTTCGACAAAAGATCGAGTGAGGGAAAATTGCTGGAGTCGA
>Ga0179591_1228798_pt1 | contig 13579 bp, 15 predicted proteins | sample CZOMad2_1_08_16f_FD_182891 | JGI IMG/M metagenome (GOLD analysis project Ga0179591, IMG submission 182891) | Vadose zone soil fungal communities from Angelo Coast Range Reserve, California, USA - CZOMad2_1_08_16fungal (PacBio error correction) | ecosystem: Environmental > Terrestrial > Soil >...
CGCAATTGACGCTGCGAGGAGACGGTGACTCAAATTCATCCATGGAGAAATAGACAGAATAAGATGAGTTGATGGGCATAAAATGATAAAGGGTGGTGCAGGTCTCTGGTAGATGGGCTGACGCAGTGATAATGATATCCGATTCAATTTGTCATGTTGAAAAGGAGGTCGCGAAAAGGCGGGCTGGCAAGGGAAGTTAAGAGAGGCGAGTTCACATCGGAGGTAATGGGTTGGCGGCACAATAGAGATCAAAGGTGCATAGGAAAGGCCTGAGGGGAAAGGCCACTGGTTGGGAGAGAAGACAACCTTTTTCAGAATTGTAAAGGGAAAGAGAGTAAGCAATAGGGGAAGGTTGGGAAGAAGGGGGCATGGAGGGGGGGTATGGTAAGCATAGGGTAGCTAACAAAGAAAGAAGGGACTTAGATCGCAGGGAAAAAAACGTGAATGGGGGGGTCGGTAGTATTCTGTGTGGACAGGAGCTAATCCATGGAAAGGAGACTCTTGGAAAGCGGTCACTGGCACGGTAAAAAAAAAAGGGTATGGAAACAAAAAAAAAAGAAAAAAGAAGTCTCATTAGATGTTTCAGCGCGGCTCAGGAAAGGAACTTATAGAGGCACGGTCAGAAAAGGCTCACCAAAGGACCAGTTTTAGGAGGAAGGACTTAAAAGAAGAACAAGGTGGCGGATAATCATCGTAGTCAACGCGACTGGACAGTAAATGCGTACGAAGTGAGGGGATTAGAAGCCTTGTTACTCACGCTGCGCAAATTCATAATCGCCGCGCAAGACAATTAGTTGAACGCAAAGATTTTGACAAAGGGAAAGTAGGAGTGGCGTCAGTTATCAAATGACGAACGAAGTTAGGAAGAGGTATATCGTTTATCGGGGAAGTAGGAAAAAGAGACCACCAAAATGAAAGGATAGTGGAAGTGACCGAAAGGTTTTCGATCCGAATTTTCATGAGTCCTGGTTGCAAGAATGACGAAAAACAGAGGTTGGGTATCTGATTGGACATCGAAGAGGGGGATTTTACGCAGTGAAATTGAGCCGCTGGTTATTTCAAAGAGTGATATCGGCGACCTAACCATAGAGGGTGAGAGTAAGTAATTTCCGAGGGGTGTAGGTCAAGGAGGATAAACTCCCGCAAAGGATATGGAAATATAATCATGTTGTGGGGGGTGGGCAAGGAAGAAGGAGAGCATACATAGCTGGCAGTTTCTTAAAAGGAGGATCAATCGCAGTGGAAGACTTAGGGATCCCATCAAATAAAAGAACAAGGGAAAGAGCGATTGCCGAGAGGAGAAGAGATTTTTTGTTTGAAAAAGAAATTGAGGAGTTCACTGAAAAGGGGAGGGAAATCAACAGGGGGGAAAGAAGGAGAAGATTAAGACTCTTACATACCCTCTTTAACTTAAAAAGGAAGAAAGTCTCAATTTGAGGGAAGAGGCGGATGGTGGGGCCTCGAGCCGTTAGATCTAGAAACACCAAAGTAGGAGTTAGAAAGAAATAAAATAAAACAGGAAAACACAAGCCACTCAAAATTTCAATTCTGTCATCTAGATTACTTTTAGTGACGTGGTGCTTTCACAGTAGGCTAACACAGGTCCAACGGCAGAAAACACAGCTCGGGGAAGCTGGGTTGGGGCGGAGAAATCTTTAAACTACTGAGTACAAGCGAAGAACGCAATACCTATAGAACGAACGCGAAAGGGAGGGGATAAACCATCGAGGAAGAGGGAAAAAAGGCACAAGATCGGGGAAAATCCTGGGTTGTTTGGGGGTATTTTACCTCTTGGAGAAAAAGAGAAAGGAAATATCCGGTGACCTACCACGAAACTCCTAGATGGATACGCTTCTTCTGAAAGGCAAGAAAAAAACGTCGTATCAGAAGTGGAAGGAAAGGGAGTGGGGTGTGGGAAGGATGTCCCAAAAGGAGGAAGAGATCCTTGCGGAAATATTTATAACGTTAACCGAGAGAAAAGGAACGGGAAGTACCAAAGAAAGAGAGAATTCCTAAAGAGGAGTACCCACTAAGAACTGGGAAATACACAACAAGGTGGAAGACGGGGTTAATTGGGAATGAATATTCGGGAAAAAAGGGGGATAAGGGTGGGGAAAAAAAACTATAAAGGAAGTGGGAGTTGAACGGGTAAGACTTTCGAACATAAAGAGGGAAAAAGAGAAATACAGCTTGTTGACTGGAGCACCGGAAAAACAAAAATAAGGCAAAAGTCGCGAAGATGGGCTTCAACATCATGCCCTTCAAAAAAGAGAAGTTCGACTTTCCGAGCGCAAAAAGAAAACTTCGAAATGAAAACTTAAAACTGACCGAACACGAGGGGAGAAGAAAATAAATGGGGGGGACTAGGGGGACTGAATGAAGGAGGAAAGGTTCTGGGAGAAAGAGGGGGGAAAGGTGCCTATGAATTTAAGAAAAGACTAGAACAAGAGAAAAAAAATTCAGGTGTCAAGAGCAAGACGACAACGACAGGGGAAGAATGGACAAGAGTCAATGTCGCATTTAGTGAGGACAATGGAAAAGAATCATCAGAAATACACCTCCATCACGTTCATGAGGCGAAGAGGAAACTTACCGTATCAGAGGGGGAAAAAAAAAAGACGGGACTAAAACCGACATTCCTTAAAACCTCGATTCTGCTATCGACTTCGGGCGACCAAGGGAGGGGAAAAAGAAAAAAGAGTATCAACAGGTTAGGAACGAAAGAAGCATTCTAGGAACAGTTGGGAGATAGGGTTGGGACGGTCAAAACCAAGAAAAGATCATAACGATGTCACAATTAACGGGTTGAAAAAAGAGCGTTCACGAAAAAGAAAAAAAAAAAGGGCCTTATCCCCCACGAGAGAAGAAATTAAAAAGGGGAGAAGGGAACTTCATTAGAAAAAGGATTCAAGTTCTTCGAAACCTTTTAGCAGCGAGCGAAATGGTTGCGGAGATCGCGTCATGAGAAAAGAAGAAGCAGGAAGAAGGAGTAGGTGCAGAAAGTTCATACAAATCGGAAATTAAAGGTATGCCTAACAATAACGAGAAGGTGACAGGAATACGCCGACATAAAAGTCTCAAAACTTCCGATTTGTAGAAGAAAAGTGAAGCGCAGGTATAAAAGGCAAACTGGATAAAGGGCGCTGGGTACACTTCATGCGTGGACAGAGAGAGAAAAACCACTGGATAATACCTACAAAAGGGGGAACCGGGAAAAGGGAAGTCTCGGTCCCCTCATAAACGAAAAAGTGGAAAGTGGGGGGAAAGTGACGTAGAAACGTCAGAGAGTGAGCAGAACGAGGAATTAGGGCAGAGGGAGGGGAAAACGCGGAATGCCTGCATAGAAATGATGAGGTTAGAGATAGGGGGGGTGCCGAATAGGGGGCATCGTCGGATTTGACAAAGCTTGGGGGAAGAGCACCGCGCTGCTAAGGGACAGAAGGGGAACGGGGGATAGGAACTCAGAGTTCAGTTCAATGGTAGAAAAAAAAAGCTTCCGCGGGTTGGGAAAGTTAATGTCTCATATATAACAAAGAAGAGCGAGTATCTAGTGTTGGAACATGCCAGGGGGTCAGTTAATTGGGATACTGGGTGGAATAGAATGGGGAAAAACTTCCGGCGAGGGAAGGGTTCAATTAGGATTTTCGTCGACTAGAAATGAGGCAGGTTGCGGAATGTACAGGGAGGCGGTTTCATTAGGACCGGTTCTGCACGGATCGGAGGATTTCGGCGATCCGGATGTGTGGGAAAAAAAAAAACAAAGCATACTTTCGGGAAAGTGAGGCGTGCCAAAGGGATCCGCCCAACGGTAGACATTAATAGTGAGGAGGAACGAGATGAATGCGTTTTGGGTGGAAAAAAGGAGACTGGAAAGAGAAGGTAGGAGATTCTCAAACTCGGACAACTGGCCGTTAAAAAGCAAGACTTCCGACATGTACGCCGCGTGGTGGAGGGAAATGGCGCGCAGTGAAGGGGGGGTCGCGCGTTATGGTGGCTCCTTTCAGGGTTTCCAGGGGGGGGGCAGGACTGGACGGTGCAAGACGGGGAACTTGTCGTCAAAAGGCGAACGAGAATTTTGAAGAGGAAATCAACCGGGGTATCAAAACCAGAGACATTTCATCCGTGGGCGTACTTTGTTCAAGGGAGAAGAAAAAGGCGATAACCGGTGGGGGGGGTTTCGGGGATCGTTCGGTCTCCTGCATGAAGGAGGTCCGAGATAGTCTGAGCTAAAAAGGGGGATCTCATGAGGAGAGGATAAGTAATGAGAATACCCAAACTTGGAGTGCGGCCAAACAAATCGCGAAGCAGACTTGCCAATAGTTCAGGTTGGGGGGGGGAGGGGAAAAGGAGGGGCAAGATGCTGGTTTCTCTAGAAAAAAAACGAGAGAGAGAAACAAGAGAAGAGAGGATAAGGACGGTTCAGTTCTTACCCTTAAATAGGAAGGGAAGAGAGAAACTCGAAAATGTGGTTTTGGGGGAGGAAACGAAAACCCTAAACGGAAGCGGAATTGTGAGTTCCAGGGGAGATTTAAGCATAGCGAGAAAAGTCAGGAAATCGTGACACCGGAAAGAGTGGCGCGAAAAAAAAACAATCAAACAGGGGCTTGAAAATCGAGTAGAAATTAACCCCGAACGCCACACACTTCATTCGGGGTGGGGGGAAAAAGCGGGAGGAACTCAGAAATGACTCACTTCCTGCCGGTGGAGGGAACGGACTAGAAAAATGGAATGAACACAGGTTTTCCATATCACTTTACCAACCATCAATTACCTAAACGAAAAAAACAACTCACAAGAGCGGAACCTGGAATGCGAGCCAATCTTGCGGGAACGAGACAATGAAAGAATGTTATCAATGTCTAAACGGGACTGACGGCCCGCGGAAGAACCATTGCCGAGGTTAAAGAAGAAGAAGGGGCCAGGGGGAAGGCAAAGGGGGGGGGAAGAAAAAAGAAGTCCGCGACAGAAAGGGAGTTCACGCCAGGCACGGACGGCGAGATAGGCAGGACACCGCATGACACAAAAAGGAAAAAAGAGAAAAGGGTCTGGCTTTAAAATAAGAAAAAAGCAGAAGAAAAGGAAGGGAAGTGAGAACGTAAGTGACACACAGCACCTCTCAAACCTCTGTACGTTTACCAGCCCGCAGATCAAGGACATACCAAGATAAATAGGGGGTAAGGGAACATACCACGCAGTACACATACCGACACAGAAGGAAAGATAAATTGGTAAACCAACGCCTCAAAACACTTTACATAAAAAAGAAGAATATCGGCTCAGCACCCAGAAAGTCACCTCATTGGGAATCATGAGCGGAAGAAGACGCGTCGAGAAAGAGAGGGCAGCTCTTGGGGACAGGAAAAAAAAAAAGTATGCCAAGACCCAGTGGAGGAGGGTACCCGGGGATTCGAAAGAAAATCAGAATAAATGAAAATCGTCACAGGGCCACACGGCAGTGATACGCATCGCTTTGGAGAAGGAAGGGACTGCCCAAAGATAGAGGAGGAAGGGGACACATTCTAAGTTGACGGGGGTTTCGCGAAGGAGAGGGACAGGTGGAATGACAGGTACTGCATAGAAGATCTCGGGAACTCAGTGCAAGGATCCTCCTCCTCGGGATACACGAACTAAGGGGAAAAAGGTTTGACCTTGGGGGGGAGTACCTCACAAAGATACCAAGAGTGGAACGAGAATAAACAGTTAAGGGGTATCGATGGATGGGGGTATCATTGGTGGCAGATAATTCATAGTTTTGGCTACGATGGCACCTGTATCCTGGAGTGATGTGTGAATTGGTAGGTGACTCAGAGTACCACCTCCATGCACCGAGGCGTACGTCGGAAAGTGAGGCTGGTTGGGAAAGCTCCAGAATAAAAAACGTGGGGGGGAGAGAAAGATTCGATTAGACGGCAGGGGCCCCGAGTGACCATGTGAATCTGGGAAGTAAGGATGGCGCAAATAGCGGGGGTGCAGGGAGGGAGGGGATAGGTAAATTAACACGCAAGCAGAAAATTGGTTGGGTGGGGGGGTTAACGCCGAACTGCATTTATTCAGACCTGTCGTATCGCCCTTCGGACTTTCCAGTCTAGAAAAAACAAAGTAAAGAAAAATCCACTCCATACAATTATCGGAAAACCGTTTGCGGACGTAAGCAGGCACTAAGGCCGGACGACAAGGAGGAATAGAGTAAAAAAAAAGAGGATGTTGATGTAGTGTGAAAAATAGTAACCCAAGAAGACGGCCAGGACGGGTGAAAAAACTTGAGGGGGGGGGACGTTCAGTTCTTTTCCAAAATCTACTCCACCGGAAAGATGAGGAAGACTACTTGATTATCAAAGGAGAAAGGGAAAATAACTGGGGACCCAGAATTGTTGTCGCTGTTTCTAAATTCCTTATAGTAACGTCACACAGGATCTAAGAAAAGGGGAGAGGAAGTCGCCAACAGTTGTGTAAAGGGAAATGCATCGCCGGCGTCGTTCAGGCGAAAAGGTAAAAGTTGCGACGCGGGGAAATTCGATACTCGCAGCTAAAAAGTGCAACAGGAGGTGTGAAACAAAGAGTGGGGTGGGGGAGCCAAAGTTTACGGACGGTGGACCATAGAAAACTAGGAAGGATCGTATCGGGTTGTCTTATTCGAAAAGTAGCCACTGAACGGGATCGGACCGCGAAAGAGGACGATGTCAGCAATTCCTTTTCACAAAACCCGAGAACCCTCGTTTGTGTGTAGCTTCGTTGCACAACAAAAAAAAACGGGGTCAAGGTACGAAGGTGAGGAGGGAGGCTGGGGGGAAGTTTCAGGAAGCAAATCGAAAAAACCTCGCAAGGGGAGAGGGGATGAACGATTTGGAGGGGAAGCATGAAGAAAACTGGGTGCCAAGAATGGACATCATAAGACATGGGGTGTTGGTTCAGGACCGGTGATATACAATGAGTTTCAGACACAGGATTAGGCATGGAATTTCCTCTTCTGGAGCAAAAGGGGGACACGGATAAGAGATCAGAGGTTGCTCAAAACGAAGCGAGGTTGTTGGGGAAAACCCTCTTAGTCGTTCTTAAAAGGTCTTGCAGATCGCTGGGCTTAGGAAGGAGAGAGCCCCGCTTACACGGATGGACAGAGAAGAAAGCGAATCTCAGGGTAGGAAAGACAGGGTTGGGGGAAACTACATGCTCCAAAAGAAGAAAAATGAAAGGAAGTAAATAGAACCAAAACCATAGAGAAAAGGGAGTTGTACCGCGCGTATGATAATCCAACGAAAGCTGGGCTAGAGGGAATGTAACATCAGAAAGCGAAAGCAGGGGACTCAGGTCGTGTGACCCGAAAAAAAATTCGCAGGAGGGTTCCATGGAGCCGAGGGGGGGAAAAAGAGTCTTTGGAGGCTCTCTTCGTCCTCAAAAAAACGGGAGAAGAAAAGAAGGGAAAGGACTATCAGGTTATGGACACCGGAACGTACCGCAGCGGGCTAACTCTGAGGCTGAAGAAGCGCAAACAAATCAACTAGGGTACATCGCGGAAGTTCGTGAAGCGAGGCTGGGGGGTTGCCGTAAAAAAGGGGAGTGAAGCAAACGGAGAGGACTTGCATTGCTATTGGTATCGTACTAACAGTATCAAAAAGGGCACGGGAACCTAAGGGAACCGAAGAGCAGGCGACATAAGGAATCACAACATGTTGTAGTAAACAATACCACGTAAGGAGCGGGTCAATATAGTACAAAGGGGATCAGTCAGGGTGACCAAAGAATGTTAAAGGAAGTGGATAAAAAAAAACTCTGCTCTTAATACGGCAACGCAGAAGTAGGGATGCGAACTGAAAGCGAAATCTACAATAGCTGGTTAACTGAACAATTGGGAAGAACGCAAAGCAAGGGTCACGGGAATGAAACGAAAGATGAGTTAAAGCCAAGTCTAAAGGAGAAATTAATCATTCCCTGGAAGCAAAAAGGAGAAGACCGACTAAAAGATACGGGGCACGTTGCGCAGAAGATAAACGCGGAGAAATGCAAAAACAGGCTGAACGAACCTGGTGACGTGCTCTATAGACTTTAAAGCGCAGACAGTATGTGGACAAAGGGGGGGGGTCCATCAACGCCAATCGGTGACAACAATGATTAAAATTCAATCTGAATTTAGTCGTCCTTTCAGGACGAAACACGTGAAAAGAATTTGAATCGAGGGTAAGAAACAGTATCCGGTCCATCCAAGAGGAGGTGGCTGGTGCGGCACCCACGACAAACATGATTCAACGAGAGTGTAGCGAAGGTAGAGCCGATCGATAGGAAGTGGATACAACGAAAAAGGCGAAGAAGCCAAAAAAGTGGATCGACGGAAGCAGCAAGTGGAGCGATTGGAATGGGCGCAGAAGGAGTCAGAAGAGGGGGAACGAGAGAAGTGTTGAAGGGGACAGCAACGGGAAGGGCAAAGAGAGAATCAGTACGGTCCTTGCGCCGACTGACAACACTAAGCGCCGTCATAACAAACATATTAGTTTCGAGCAAGAAGAGAAGTATCAAGGACGGACAAGGGGTATAAGAGGCAATTGACAGAAAGAGGCACCAAAACAAAAGATAGAGAGAGGCGAATCCTAAAAAGAAGAAAGTTACATTGTCAACCAATAACTGGCAAGTATAAAAAGATACAGGGGCAAGGGATGTCCTCAGACACAATTGTAATCCAGAATAAAGGACCAGGTTTGTCGTGAAGACCTTGACCGCGTTACGCGATGAAATAGCTTGACTGTGCGCATATACATCAAAAAGGAAAAACAAAGGGAAGTCTTTACGAAAAGCACGTCCCAAGATAATTAAAAAGGGGGAGGGGGGGACAACTCAACGCGAGTTCAGTACGGCACGGGCATATCCTGGAGCGCCTTAACACAGAGACGCCGGAACAAGATCCTTGCTCTAAAATGGGGGGAAGAGTTAGTTCCCCGCGGTGTTGGAGGGAAAGAAACAAAAGTCTAGGAAGATCTTCAGGGGGGGGAGGGGCGGTAGAAGACAGCGGGCAGTGCAGACAGGGGGAAAGAGCGTAGGAAGAGCCTTAAAGGATCTTCCCACCGGCGCGAAGGAAATAGGGGGAAAAAGGGAAAAAGGGGGTCGGCCGCGTTCGGTAGGCGAATCAAATGCGAACGGTTATGATCAAGGCGCCAAAGGGCGGGTCTACCTCCGACGATGAAAAAAAAAAAAAGCAGGGACAGTTCATGGAACGAATTGGCCAAATAAAGGTTGGAGGTTTGCAAACGTTAGGCTGCAAGGAGAAGTGGCAAGAGGTCTTTGCGGAGGGGGGGGGGGTTGAGAAAAGGGAAGGAGCCGAAGGTGACACAGTCGGACGGGCATCCGGTTTCTGTAGGAGGGATATTCATATATGCGGGTGGGGTCTGAAAGAAGACGGGAAGTATGTAGTCAACGGAGGTCACGGCAGGCAGGGAAGGATAATTCTACAACGCTTTTTCGAGATTGACGAATAACGGGGACTCTGGACGTTGGGGCGTCCGGAGCGGGAAAAGGGGTAAGGAGGGGGCGTAGGGTCGGTCAGAAACTCGGTTAAAACCTGCAAGCGTAAATGTTAAGGAAGAGGGAAATCACGCGGGGTGAAGCATCAAAAAAAAGGAAGGGGCAAACCAGAGAGGAACCCTGGGGGGTGCACAGGGGACAGCGGGTCTCTGCAAGAATGATGCATCTTGATAAGCTGTCGTCAGAGAAGCATGGGAGCGGAGGAGAGTGTAATTCAGGAATGAGGGGAAAAAGAAAAAATGAACGATCGGGGGACGGGCCACAACAGTAAGAGTCTTGTCAAAGTCGAATGAAATGAAGCATGGTCATCGTCTATTAGGGGGGATCGATAGGACAACACCACAATTATGCGACTAGAGAGAGATAGACAATACGCTCTGGATTACATGAAGGGAACCTTCATTCCTGGAACAATAGGGGAATGTGTTGGGGCCTGAGGTACCTTAAGATTGGAAAAGAAAAAAGGAAACTATTAGCAGAGACCGGAGAAGAAGCGTCACCGCCAGCAATCAGTCAACAGGGAGGGAAACCGACCTCGAGTAAAACGCGGTACCGAGACATGAACCAACACAATCGAGCTTCGGGGGTTAAATGTGGACCGAAAAAAATCAGGACTGAAAGGATCGGGAAGGAAGCAGGACCACCAGGACAGGTCCAGGCCTTTCACCGCCCAAGGCCGGTAGGCGGGTACCATGACACGACACACACGCAGTCAACGGCTGCGCGCCAATCGCAGAAAAAAGCTCGGTGCGTGTCAGGGGGAGACTGCGGGAATGCAGAAGGGAATGAGGGGGGGGATGCAACACCCCAAGGGCTATTAGCGGCCGCGAAAGGGATTAACGTCCGAAGGGGCGGGAGAGAGAGAAAAAGCTAGGAAGTTGCCGACTACGGGTATACTTGGAAAACAAACCGGACGACTCTAAGCTCCACAGACGGCCTGCTCAAGAATCAAGACCTCGACTCGGGGCATGAAGAGATCCGAACAAGAAAAGAGCCGAGAAAATGGGTGCGACCAGGAAAAGAAGCCAAGTGACGTAACTCGGGGGCCTTGAAAAAAACTTCGACAACCGCGTCACGACCGACGCAAAGGTTCGGCACAAAAGAAAGTGCGGTGGACCGAGCAGTGACGCGGGGGCGCAGAGCGACATCCCTTCCTCTAAAAGAGATTGCTCTGGTCGTAGCAGAGAGGGGGCGCACACGTAAAAAAAAGACGGAGGCCCCGGAAAAAGATATCTGAGATGGAAGCTCAATCAGACTTCAGAGCAACAATCTGGAACTGAAGCTCCAATCATGATCAAAAAGTCTATGGGGGTGTGGTGCACAATTCTAGGAAGAACGCAGTAATGAACACTCACTTGCTCAAGAAGTGACTCAAACACGTTAGGGCGGGGAAAAATCCCTGCACGTTTTGTACCTTTGGGGGGGTGTATTGTTGACACATCAGGCATTGGAAGGGAGGAAGGAGCGTAACGCTGAAGCACCTTTAAAATTAGCCAAGCGAGGGAGGACATTGAACTAAATCACCACAGGTTGTGTCGACTTAATGAAGGTTGGAACAGTACACAAGGGGGGGGGATTTGGGATGGGGAAGTAAAGAGCGTTCATCTATCAATCTCTCTGGTACATTATTAAGAGGAAGATGCCTTTTGGGGACGGAAATGGGGAAAGAACCCCTCACTTTGGCAGGGGCTAAGATATTGCCGCAAATAATTTTGTGGTCCTGGAGAAGGGAGCTAGGTGTGAAAACGAATTCTTGTGTGTTGGGATGGAGCGAACGAAAGAGGGGTTAGATTATACTCATGCCAGCTAGGAGAAGCTTCGGGGAAGGGTAACCACTGGCCTAGTAATGGAATTATTTCTTGAAGGTTGACGGCCGAGCGTACTCGCCGCTTTATACCATGGTAGAGAGGAAAGAAAAAGACGGGAAGTCAGATGGGAGGGTAACAAAATAATTAATGCAGAACCCAATAAGACGAATTTTAAAAACGCGATGGTATTTGTAGGAGGATCTTTGAAACAAGTGAAGAAGAAAAGAAAAGAGGACAGATGGAGGGGTCAAAGGCGGGGGAGGGAACAAAACTGAAATGTTTTACTGTGGGTAAAATGGCTGAGTAGCGAACGCAAAAAAACAGGAGAGGAGTCGGCAGACAATTTTAGTTAGAAGAAAAAAATCAATGGCCGCGGGGACGTCTGAACAGATAAGTCTGAATGGACCTCGGACGGAAAGTCATACAGGAGAGAGGGATAAAATTTGGAACAGACAATATTTCCTCCAAAGAATGTAGTGAGAAATGGTCAATCAGTCGGAAGGGTATTATCGGTTATATCGGAGGTCGTAAAGCAAAAAATGAAGCCACGGAAAAGGGAGAGCCGAGAAAGGTGGAAAAGGGAGTCAACATTTCAGCAGAACGATAAGAGAGTGTTTGTATCTTTTGAAAGCTCGGTACGGAAAGGGGGGGGGGGGAATGGGAGAGTCATGGGAAGGTCAGGGATCAACCTAAAAAACGGAGGAAAAGGGGTAATGGAACGCGGGGTTTCAAGTCGGATAAACCTCGCTTGTTGCACAAAAATAGTATGGCAGAGAATGGGTTGGACTGGATAGGGAAAAGGGGAAGATGCTCTAGACGGTGGCCTGTCGGAAAGAAGACATGGCCCAGAACGGAAAAGAACCCGGGATAAGATCTCTTTGTTAGAACGAAAAAGAAGGAAGGTTTGGGTGGACAGACCCATCAAAAAGGTTTAGGCCAGAGCTGGAAGGACGATTCGCCCGCTTGGACACATGTGATAGACAGAGCGAATTGGGGGGAATTGCTGGTGGGGACAGGTAGGGTCAAAAAAAATAGGGAGAAAAAGAGAGAGTGGACAGACCCAAGACTCAATGAGATTAGGTCGAGGGGAAAAAAGAGCCCGTTAAATCGGAAATCATGGAATAAAAAAAGTCGAAGATGAAGACCGTAGGGTCGTGAAAGAAAAAAAAAATCGATCGTTGACAAAAAGAGGAAACGATATTATTCGGAGGGGAAGGGGAGGGGGTCCATGGCTAGAGAGAGAAGGGGAAGACAACGGCCCGCTATCTGGACTTTCACGGTTGAAAGGGAAAAAAGAAAGGAGTAAAGGGGTCAACCCTTTTGCAAAGACGATGTTTATCCGCGAACCCCCCATCGGAAATAGATAGATTTCGGGGAGGTTCATAAGTTAGAAGGAAAATTCAACACAAGATAGTTCGGCACTGCAAGGGAAAAAAAGGGCGCGGTAGACTCAAAAAAAAGAGGGTTATCACGGGTTTCATGAGGCATATACCAAGTCAAAAAACGAGGTTGAAGCCACAAGATGAGGGGGGGAGTACTTTTCGAAATGAAGAAATAGTAACATCTTTTCGAATGAAAAAGAAAGCAAACAAAATACTTATCAACTCAACCAAAAAAGCTCGGGCTTAATAATGAACGTTCCAAGACGTTAAAGAAAGACAAAGAGATATGTAGGCACACATGATCGAACGACAACGGGATTTAGAAGAAACAATTTGTCAGAACTTCCTGCGACCATGGGACAATTCTGGCGAAGGGGTCGAACGCTGATCTAAACCTTCGACAGAGGAAACACGGGGAATGGCATTGTGAATTGGATCAAAGGACCCGGGCCAGTGAAAAGCTTCACAAGGGGAATCGATGAATTGGATTATCTCATGAAAACAAACCTAACAAATCCAGTAAGGGGAAATGAAAGAGGGAAGGGAGAGAGGACTGGAGCAAATTAATGTTGTGACCATACAACTCCAGGCCTTAGAGAGTGATGACTGTACTCCGAAGAAAAGTTGAACGGGGCGAAAGCCGAAGAAGCCGCCGCAAGTTGGGAACTATTTCCGAGGCAAGTTGAGAGAGGGGGGGAACATGTGCGCGTCAGAAGGAGCGGAATCAACACAGAAACGAGGGACAAAAGTGGGGCTTTAGCACCCGCACGAAAAAATCAACAAAAGGGATTTATCACCACGGATGAAGAGAGAACAAGCCGGCAAAACAAATATTTCGAAAGCATCAGGTCAGGGCCAGGAAAGAGGGGCGGGGAACCGGTG
>Ga0179591_1323392_pt1 | contig 13579 bp, 18 predicted proteins | sample CZOMad2_1_08_16f_FD_182891 | JGI IMG/M metagenome (GOLD analysis project Ga0179591, IMG submission 182891) | Vadose zone soil fungal communities from Angelo Coast Range Reserve, California, USA - CZOMad2_1_08_16fungal (PacBio error correction) | ecosystem: Environmental > Terrestrial > Soil >...
AGGGGTTTTGAAATTTGCGTGTCCGCGTACGTCTCCATAAAAAAGTTAGGAAATATGGTGTCGAGTGAAATTAGAATTCACTCGCGACGGGGAGGACGCAGAAAGGGGATTCAGGGGGGTCCCTAAATTCTGGTCGGAAAAGACTTAGCAGGTCCAATAAGAAGAGAGTCCTTGATCAAAAAAGGAGAGTTCGAGTGGCAGGTCTGCTCGCTCAAAGGACTCGGACTGGGACAGTTCATAGCCTGGGAAAAGGGGGGGAAGACCGCCGGAGAGCTCATGTCGCGGGACAACAGGAAGAAGGCGTTTGTAGCATTTCGGAGCGCCAAAGACGAAATTCAATCAATGAAGGGCAGACGCAGGAAGATGGGAAAAAGTCTGGAAAGAACCGAACAATGGAAGGGCCACTCGGCGAGGACCAGATTATTGCACGATGCGCAAGCAAAAGAGCCATGAGAGCTTATGGTCTGCCCACGGTAACTAGAAGAAGTTTCTGTCGGGGAGGAGGAGTTTCACAAGAAAAACTAACGGAAAGAAAAAGACTTTTCTCGGGTCGCAGAGAGAGGAAATAAGAGGGGAAATAACTGAAATGCTGTGGGGGGAATCTGGCTGAGGGAGAGAGCCTGAGGAACAAAAGACTCATAGAAGAAGTTTTGACTTTAGGAACAGAAAAGGGGGAGACTAAGACGAGGGAGAGGAGATTTACCGATGGACTTCAGAAAAAAGGAACACAACCACGGTAGAGGAGATGCGGCCCGATGTGAAAGTCCTCAAGAAACATGGGGAAAAAATTCTATGGGATCGAGGAGAATACTTATACATTGGAAGGAGATAGTTAGATCACCATTGTGTGTCAGAGGGTGTCAAAACAGGGGATTTATAGGGACTTTGCGGATACCAACGCCAAAAAGTGGTAAAAGAAACAGGAAGTATTGTCCGGTGTTTCACAGAGGAAACATCAACTTGAAGGGGTGGCAAGGCTGGAGGGGCCTATGCAATCGTGGTCGAGAGGAATATAATTGAATCCGAAGGGGTGTCGAAAAAACAGGAAAAAGAGGTTCCTTGCCAGTTAAAGGGTGAGAAGATGGAACAACAAAGGAAAAGAATAACTAAAGTACCATTTTCAAAGGAAGTTTTTTCAGAGCGGGACAATGCGGAAGTTGAAGAAAAAGGGTGGCCGTGGTATTATTCCGTTAGGAGGGTTTGCGAAGAGACGAAGGGGGTTTCCATACGTCTTGCGCAGGTCCGACCCATTTGAAAAGTGCAAATCATCTTTCTAAGAGAGCTAGGAAGTGCGCGTAAGAATTGACAAATAATCGAGAGAACATTTCGGTGGCTGGGGATTGGGAGCACCTCGACCGGGGGAGAGGGGAACGGTACTTGAGTAAAGAGGTTTTCAGAAAAGACTAAAGAAGACTGCAAAAGGGACAAAGAAGACGGAGTGGGTGGTAAAAGATTCGACGGGGGGAGGTTATTGAGGAAGAAAGGTCCGTAGCTTAGTGAAAGAGTATAACATAACGAGGGTTCTATCTCAAAAAAGTGCCTGGGTAACTAAACATTTTGGGAGGAACGAGTCAAAGGAAGGAGGCACGCGAGAATTATTCAAAATGACTTAAACAGCTAACCTAGTAGAACCTTGGACCTAGTGTAGGTTCAGAGGCCAACGAGGAAAAAGTTGATTTGTAAGGTAGACTGAATGGGGAGATAAGAGATCAGCAGTGCTATAATGGGCTGGGAGCTTAGTATACCGGAGGATGGCCATTAAAATGGGTTCTTGGAGTAGCGGAAGAAAAGTGCCGTAACAAGACATGGGAAGCGATCTCGCAGAGGGATGAAAAAAACTCAGTAAGCAGAGTAATTCACTGGGGGGATCTAAACCAGGGGAAGGGTATACGTAGGGGGAAGGCTAAGAACGTGGTTATCAATAACGGACAGGGGCAGGGGGAATGCAGCCCTAGGCTCAGCAGAAAATTACCCGCCCAAAGAGAAAGTCAAGAAGGACGGACTCCCAACAAAAAAGGGACACTCCGTCACACAACTCCATGGGCTCAGGACAACGGAATTACTGCCGTTGGCTGCGGCGATTGGAGAAAAGGGAATCCTCCTACTATGCGTCAGGGGAGAGAGAAAGGTGTCTGAGAAAAGACACCTGGAACGGCAGGCCATAAGGGGCACTCTGGGGGAAAGGAACATCAAAAGAAGGGGAAAAGCAAGAAAGAGCTTTCACCAGGGGCAACGGAGCGGTCGAAGACAGTACAGAAATTAGAAACTTAATTAGGTGGGGACCTGGCGGAGGACACGAGGGAGATGTTTTCTGAGCTTGATGTGCGTTGCGGTAGTCATGTCGGGGGTCTTGGTAGTCCGACGTGCAAGTCAGTCTGGGAAAACAAGGGGGGAAGTTCCAAAAAAGGGGAACAGAGATAAAAGTTAGGTTGTAATGACGAGGTACTCCCTAAGGACTGTGCACAGAGGCCAAATACAGGAACCTCCGTAAAAAGTTTCGAGAGACTTTGAGAAACACCGCGCAACTTTAGTCATTGAAGGACACCTTTGTGACAGCCGTTCACATCGAACAGTTGCAACAACCTACGGGATGAGGAAACAGATGGCAGAAAACCAAGAAAAGGGTATCTCTCGTTTGGAAGGTCTCGAAAGGATTTGTACACAAAAATTTCAAGAAGGGGCAATAGGAAAAGGGACTCCTTATTTGACACGGACTTTAAATAGGTATCAAATAAAGGACCTCGGGTACAAAAGGCTCCGTTCGGGGAGGGGAAAATTGTCTGCTGTGTTTTAGAAAAAAAACATGCTAATACAGTAGGGGATTGAGATGTATCGGGGGCCATCGGAGGAAAGAAGACTATTGGAAGGCTGAACTGATTGACGGTTTATAAGGTCTCTGCATGGATGGAGGGGGATGCCAGTCGCCATCGGGGATGGGCGAAGGTTGGGGGGGGTTTAGGACGCGAACCAGAGGATTTGCCAGCAACAAGGATAAGTTGAGAAGAACACAGGATAGACGGGCTACGGTACGTGGAAAAAAGAAGGGGGTAATATTGAGTTCGGGTCTTGTACTGGCCCTCATAGCAAAAAGACTACCGAGGTGGGGTCAAGACGCCCGGGACAAGAAAAAGGATACACTGGAAAAATTACTGAGGGTATGGGGTACAGGTCTCTTCGGGGAATCGGCATGTTCGCGCCCTCCTAGGTGACTGGAGAAAAGAAAAACTCATAGACGCGTTCGCGACACACCGAGAGGAAAGGGAAAAAAAAAAAAAAGGGGAAGGTGTTGTGTTCCACGGACTTTACCGATCGAGGAAGAATTGATGAGGAGACTAAAAGACGAAATAATATCGGAGGCTTGTCTAGAAAGAGGGGGGGGATAGGAAAAGGGGATTATTGCGAGAGAAAGGGTCGATATCGGGAGATCGAATGCGGGCGGGTGCAGTGTAAGAACGTTAGGGCCTACGTAGACAGTTCACTAAGAGGGGGAATTCCTTCGCGGGGGAGTTTAGGCGAAAAAAAGGAAGACGAAGCAAAAGAAGGTATCGACCTGTTATAAAGCAGGAGATGGATAGGGGCTTGAAAAAATGAGACGGACGCAATCAATAGGCCGCCGAGGGGAGTGTCGTATGGTACGGAGCGAAGAAGCAAGCGGGAAGCAATAGGACGAAGTGTAAGGAAGGGGAAGGTTGTCGGGAGTGGCGACAGGGGAGACTGAAGGACCAACCAAAGAAGGGTCGGGAAGGAAGTGAAATTATAAGGTATGATCTCATTAGCATATCAAAGATCATGACGGGGGAGACAGTGGAAAGGGACAGGGATGGTCCGGGAGTCACTAGTTGAGATAAAAGGAAGGCGTATATTCTCCACATTGAAGAGAAGTTTTCTAAGGACGGGGTCTACCGGGAAGTGTAGGACCAGACAAGGGGTCCTTCTTGTAAGAGACCGTTCTAAGGGTGGTTTAAAGGGGCAATTACTCAGTGGAAAGAAAGCAGATGGCAATGTCCGAAGATTTTAAGCGAATGGGGGAGAAAAAAGAGTCACACTGTGAAACATCTCGTGTATAATTAAAAGGGCATGTAAAAGGTCGCACTGGAACTGTCTAACGAGCCGAAAGGTCACTCGTACTAAAACTGCAACGGGAATGTGGGACGTTTGGGAGAGAAAGGACTCAAAAGGATCCAGTCAGGGAAAGCAAATTTGCGTGAGGAATTGAAGATGAACTAGAGGAAGCATCGTAAGTCCTCGGGGGGGATATTCCTCGCAGGAAGGGCTATCTGAGGTATTAACTTCGAAAAAGGGGAAGAACAAGCTGATGGCGGCTGACGACCTCATGGAATAATGCAAGAGAGAGAAAGAATTTATTAAGTAAAAACGACGTTTCCTTCTTTCATAGAGGAGGGGGATTTGGAGAACTTCTAGGACGATCAATAAGGCTTAGCTAGAGGGTTACATAGATCGAAAAATATTCAAGTTAGAGGGATGGCACTCAGTTCGGGTGGAGAGAACAAGATCTCAGGGGGTAACAATTATCTATCAACAAGGGAAAAAGATCACGGGGGGGCCGCTGATAATTGAACAAGGTAAACGAGAAAATTGCATTGAATGAAGCAAGCGATAAAAAGCCTCACTAAAACGGATAATAAGATACTAAGCTTAAGGAAAGGGGGTACACAAGAAAAACAGGGAGTAGAACAACCTGCTAATCTGAGGAGAAGACTTGAGGGAGAGGTTTACATGGGGAAGGCTTGGGGACGCTTGCGAATTGAAAGGTTGCGTCAAAGGGGTGTTGTGGAGACAATCCTCAAGGGGTGATACCAATTTCGTTCATCAAAGAAGAGAGGAGGGAAGGACAGAAAACTGGCTCTGAATGAGGAACGCAGAAACATCGAAGAACGTGGAAAAGAAGGTCTGCAAGAAGGAAAGAGCACACTCCGCGAAATCTATAAGGCTTATTCGGGAATTCACGTGGGCAAGGAAGCTTTAGGAAGGGTCGATAAAATTGCTTCCATCGAGAAGAGAGAACAAAAAGAGATCTACGGCGCGTTTTTGAAGAGCCTGAAGTCCGCGGACAGGGTGGGAGACCAATCAAACCAGAGATTAATTGTTTGAATGGGAGAAGGGTATGCTGTCTCAACCTTGCCAAAAAAAGAGTTCTGTGCGCAGATGGTCCTTTTAAGACGTCAGGACACCTTGGAGGGTCCCAAGGTCAGAAGGGGGAGAGGACCACTAGAGAAATTTCGAGGTTGCGCAGAAACACGCGGAGGAAAATGCTCCGTGCCGCTACGGCCAAAGAGGGTTCACATACATTCTACAGGGGTAGCGCACGCAAAATCCCGGTGAGCCTCCTGAGGCGGCATTGAAAAAGATGCGCCGAGACTAACTTCGTGTTTGAAAAGTCTACGTGGTCAAAAAAGAGGGGGAACCGGGAGGTTCTGGAACCAAGAAGGAGCGCAGGAAATGAGGCTAGTGCTTCAGGTAGACCGTCATAACTTTCACCGGGGCAAAATTGCCTCCAGGAATTGGTCGAGCGCAAAAAGAAAGGGAGCCTAAAGACTTGGACTGATGATTCAGACAGAGGCGCGTGGCAGACGGTTTCACCAGAAGGTACGGGAATGTTGTATGTTGCGGAAGGTCTCGGGATCAGTAGCTGGGAAGGAGTTCGCGGATAGGCCTCGGCTTGGAGCGGTCCCTTCGACCGATCGGGGCAACACGGGTCTCAAGGGAATGACAGGTGGGGCTCAGTTCGGAAATTATGAAATATATCGAGCGAGGTAGCATCGCTTTCCAGTTCGAAGGATCACATCCTCCGTGGACAAAAAAGAATTGTCGCGGAAAGATGAAAAAAAGTGATAGAAGGAGGGCGGGTCGCGGGAAAAGCCGGCAATAGAATGTTCCAGAGCCCTGAGCGGAAAAATCTACCGAAAGCGTGGGGCGTCAGTGAGCCATTTGGGGAGGGGAAAGACAACATAAAGGGGGTGCTTTGCATGGGGTGCTGGAAATCACGAAAGCAGGCCATCGTTGCTTCGCAAGGAAGGGGGAGAGGCGTCTTATGGGGCCCAAGACAACTTGGGAAAGGTGGGATGGGCGGGGGGGGGTAAGGGGGTTCGAGAACATCGGAGCAGTCAAGGATGGCTATCGAGGGCATTGTAGGGCAATGAAAGGAGGGCGCACGTATCAGAAGGGGCGATTCCAAACGTATATTCCTAGAAAGCTCGTTAAGACCACCGGATGCTACAAAAGGGGCATAAAAAGTTCCATTAAAGATTATGGGATCAAACAAAGAGCTTGCAAAGGGAGGTGGCCGGTCGTGGGGGGTCCCTTTGTAAGTAGTAGGACCGGAACTCATACAGGAGGAGAGTTGATCGCTGTGTTCTATCGCAAGAAAGTAGGAGGGTTTAGGGAAGGGGAAGTTTGAGGGAACAGAAGCAAATCTTTGCGAGACAGAACAGTCACACTGGAGTCGGGAAATCTCATGCACGGATGGAAGGGAGAGTCAAGGTAGCAACCGAGACGGGGGCTTTTACGGAAGGTGATTGTGTCAACTTTCCGTAAAAAATGCCGCCTCATTGGCCAAATATGCAGGGGGGAAGTGCTACTGAGGTAGTGGTTGTCTGGACTGAACCGGGGTGTCTGAATCAGGAACAGTTAGTGAGAGCAAGGGGAAGGAAAAAAAGAACTCGTTGAATTGGGTAGTTAAACCCTTGGGAAATGTGGTGGTAGAAGAGAGAGATTAGAAAGCAGACTACAAGTGGGAAAAAAAGAATCCCTTAAAAGGAGGAAAGAAGGGAGGGAAAAAAAAAGACACCACGAAAACCCAGGCAAAAAAAGCAATCTAAGCAATATGTCAAGAAGGTCCCCACTTCAAACGAGAGACATAAGGGGAGGTTTATCCAACGAACGGAAAGGAATTCAGGGGATTGGTTTCTGTTAAGGAGAGGGGGATTGGGCAGAGGGTGAAGGGGGGGTTCGGGAACTTAAACAGAAAAGGTGTCAAAAACAGCAGATTCGCTGGTCGACAATCCGCAGAACAAGTCGGGCGGAGCTAGCCGGCTACAAATGGAGGGGAGAAAGAGGGGTGTGGACCGGAACTACACCGGAGACACGCACTGTAAAGTTACTGGCAGCAGCAGAGGATCCTAGCGGAGAGAGATCCTCAAAAAGGGGAATCCGTCTTTATCCAACCAATAAAAGGGAGAGGGAGCCTTAAAAAACGAAATCCATTTGTAGAGGACAACGGACTTTTGCTGATGAAAAAAAAAGGCTCCTCGAATGAAAACAGATTCTACACAGTTCTTTACTTAACTCGGTCAGAGTTACAGACGTCCAAAAAACCACGGGCAGACACCTGGGAAGGGAAAAAAATAAGGATCCGTGATAAAAAGAAGGGAAATCTTTATCCAGCATGATAGAAATTCCTCAAATGAGAGTTGGCCGAAAATACGTAGAAACACTTAGGGGGCAGACGTGGGGGGGGGGGGGGGGGGGGTGGGGGGGGGGTGGGGGGGCGGGTGGGGGGGGGGGGGGGGTGGGTGGGGGGGGGTGGGGGGGAGGGGGGGGGGGGGGGGGGGGGGTGGGAGGGGGGGGGCAGGGGGGTCGGGGGGGGTGGGGGTTGGGGGAGGCCGGGGGGGGGGGGGGGGGGGGGGGGGGGGGGGGAAGGGGGGGGGGGGGGGGGGGTGGGGGGGGGGGGGTGGGGGGGGGGGGGGGGGGGGGGGGGGGGGGGGGGGGAGAGGGGGGGGGGGCGGGGGGGGGAGGGGGGGGGGGGGGGGGGGAGGGGGGGGGGGGGGGGGGGGGGTGGGGGGGAGGAGGGGGGGGGAAGAGGGGGAGGGGGGGAGGGGGGGTGAGGAATAAGATGGTGAAGAGGGTGTGGCGTCTGGCTCTTCGAGGGGGCCGGTGGTGTAGTGGGAGGCGGGAGGGTGTGGGGATGGGGGTAGGGCGTTGTGGAGGGGGGTGGGGATTGGAGCGCAGAATGAGGTAGTGGTGTGTGTATGGTGTGTTGGGATAGGGGATCTGTTGGGGAGGGTTTGGGGTGTTGAGGGTGAGGGAGGTGGGGGATAGGGGGAGGGTATGGGGCGTATGGCGATGGTTGCTTCTTAATCAAGAGATTGATTTTGTAGTTGACTTTAAAGTCACTTTGTAGAGGGAGGAGGCAAGACTAGTACTTATCCCGTTAGGAAGGCCTACTGAGAGGGAAAATCAAAAGGGGGCTTTGTTGGGCAGTGGACTTAGGGAAAGGGCCTGAGAGAAGGGAGGACGACAAGGGGGGGGGGTCCCAAATGGGGACCAATACTAAGTCATATGGAGGGGGGGGCATGGGATGCACATCCGCTGGTAGTCGAGAGAAAGATGTTGCAAGAAAAAGAGAGCAAGTACGAGAACAAGTCGATGGCCCAAAGAGAAATCGGAGGAATTCTGCAGGAGATAAGGAAACGGGGGTGATATAGGGGGTCTCGCAACAGAACATAAATTCGGGCTTTCATCACCAGGAGATGGAGGGGCGATAGAAAACTATACAAAGGAAGCCAGGCAAGGTGCAACTAAAAAAAAAAAACTATACACGTCCCCTAAAGACGAAAATTGCACAGGGGCTTCGCATGCAGCGAGGTTGTAAAACCAGTCGCGAAAGGAAAAGGGACAAGGGTGTGGAAGGGGGGTTATATTGACCATCGTCGGAAGGTCAAGAAGTGGCAAAGGTCATTATATGATTGGACGGGGGAAGAGGGTGCTCCAAGTAAGGATTTATTGGGGAAATGCCAATAGGAGGCTACCATTGGGTTACCAGAGGAGAGAGAAAAAAAATCACTCAAACAAGGGAAAATCACTGGGTTACTGGGTTGTAAAGGGGTCACCTAAAGAGCATGTAAGAGAAAACGTGTGGTAGAAAAAGGACTTTGGCGATTATGTGGGCAAGAGTACCATTCGCCTCACCGGAGCCCTGATCCGCTGGAGGGGGGTTTGGGAAACGCATGGGGGAAATAGAACAACTAGGGGAGCTTGAGTTGTACTTCCTTAAATTGCCCATCCGTAGATGCGAACAGACCAAGGGCGCTGGGTGACTGGGGAGAAAAAGGGGGACTACAGAGGTCTCGAAAGTGTGAACTGAGGCAAGAAGAATAAAAGTCTGTTCACTGGAAAGGGAAGACTAAGAGAATATAGTCGAGGAACTCCGGGAACCGTAACATAAAAAGAATTGCTCAGAGTGTGGGCCAAGGAAAATCAGGAATGCGAAAATCTAAGAAAAGGCGCGAGCATGGTGCGTAACGGGGGGAGACTGAAAAGACAAGAAAACGACTGCGGCCCAGGTCAGGGTAGGGGGTTATGGGGAGGAATCCTACGGAAGGAGGGAGAGGGTGATGGAAGGGCCCGATGTCTTCTTTGGGACGCTAGAAAAAGGGAAATCAAAGGAACGCGGGAAATGCAGGGCCTTCAGGTGATACTGAAGAAAGCAAAACTCAAACAGGGGGCAGCAATCTTAACTGCGCCGGAAGAAGGGGGAATTAAGCAAGGCTTAGTGGAGACTACTTAAGGGGGCTTCGCCAAAGACAAGGGCAATGCAGTGGCGAGAAAATGGGGGCAACTGAAGGAAAGTGCGGAGGGAAGAAATCATCGTGGAAGATCCGAAAACGAGGTTCGCACGTCGTACAGGCGGATGGTCCGAAAAGCACGGATTAAGTAATAGTAGAATGTTCGAGGGCCACAGACGAATGGGATTTGACAATTTGAGGGGAAAAAGACTTTGGGGGGACTTAGGAAAAGAGGGAAACTCCGGAGGAGCGAGCCGTTCTGCGAGAGGATTGCGCGTCTGGGTGGAAAAGGCAGCACCGGAAAAAAAAATGGAAATAAATTGGGGAAAACAATTACGAGGGACAGGGGACAGGAAAACTTGCTCAGTGGAAGGACGTTGGGGTGGATACATTAAGAACGACCGAGTGCAAAGAAGGCTGGAGGTAAAACCTCAGAGGTCTACGGCAGACTACCTAAAGACTGCAAACGTGACCGGGCGAAGCAAAGTTCTCTGGTGGTGAGGCAAAAGGTCGTTGAGAGTACATGGAGAAAGAACGGAAAGCTGGGGCGGACGAGGGTCCTGAAAAGGAGGGCGGAAAAATGAACAGGAGTCCTTAGGACAGGAAAAAAGGTGGGTCTCGCACCATAAGAGGGGGGGAAGGCTATCGAGGGGGTGAGAACAACTTGGAAAAAAACTACTGGGACCGAAGGAGCAAGGGAAAAAACAAATGTAAACGGGGAAGGAAAATTTCAACCGATTAAGCACGGGGAGTCAAAGAGAAGAAAGGCTTTGGGGAGGGTGTGTCGGAGCTATCAAAAGATCATAGTAAAAATATACGTACGATGCATTAGTAGAAGGGGAATTTGTTAGTAAAAAAATGGAAGAAGATATCGTTACACACCGGGAAAATTACTCGGGGGAAAAGGCCCTTGAATTAAAAGCAACCACAACGGAAGAAAGAGAAGAGAGATACCGGTACCCAAGGTCCTTTTATCAAGGCGATCTGAACGATGAAAATCATTGAGAAGAAAGAAAGAAAGCTGAGACGGAGGGAAATTCTTACTAATAAGGATCCGAGCAGATACGTAGAGACAAAAGAGTCCTTAGGACGTAGTAGAGGGTAGAGTTTAAATTTATCGCGCAGGGAAACCTGCTTTAGGAAGTCGTCAGTGTAATAGGGTCGGAAAAAATGACGTCAGAACAGAAAAACAAGTTCAGTGAAAAAAGGGGTGACGCAGGACAGAATCCGAGGGAGGAGATGAGGCAAGAGTAAATGAAGGGAACAAGATCTTATTGTGGATGGAAACAAAGAACATGGCGAAAAAGCCGGAGGGAAGGCTTCGGCGTAATTTGCATCAAGGCCGGAGTCCCTTGAAGCGGCTGGTCTCTACAGTCCTTTTCAGGGGAAAAAGGAAATCGAGAAGAAGAAGGTCGGAGCCACGGCGAGAATTTACCTTGAGGCCTTGTAGAAACAGCGAGAGGGGGGATGACATTGCCTAGGCGGCGTCCAAGTGCAGAGCCACACAAGGGAAAAGCAATGGGGGGTGAGGGGAGGACTGCCAAAACGGGGCAGGGTCTTGCAAGCAACGTCAGGAAGGAATCATCAGTAGGTCCGTGGTATACGCAAGAGAAGGGGCGAGGGGGGATCGTGAAAGGAGTCCGGGAAAGCGTGACTCACGTTGAAAAGTCTCAGGGGGGCATACTCACCGCCAGTTCGGGAGGGGGGGGAGCGAATGAAGCCCTTAGAATGAAGGGGCTCATGAGTTTGGGATCGGAGACATTGGGGGGAAGCTTTGGGAAGGTTTGGGACGCACATGAACGAGCCAAGAAGAAAAGTCATTGGCCTTTCCTTCCAATTACCGTCGCAGGAGATTGGGAAACTTTCGTAGTGAGTGACATAACTTATCATCCCACGAAAAACGTGCACTAGGAAGATCTCTTAGGGGTATCTCAGCCAGGGAAAGCAAGCAGAATGGCGGGAGGTTAATTGCGGGCTTAAATACAGAGACGTTCGGGCGCGTATTTGTAAAACAAAAAGACGAATACCGACATGGGGTGGAGGGGTCTCAGGGTCAGGAAGCCGTCGGCAGGATGTCCGAACGTTAACGGGAATGCTGACATTCAGATCGGAAGCGAAACGAAAGGATCGCGCTTTAAAAGTCGCAGGGGGAGAGCGCTTTCAAAAAGGCACAAGGCTTAGAGACAACTCTGATATAAGGAAGAGTGAGGCCTTACCAGGAACCGATCTTTTCAATAACTTTCGGAAATGATTCGAAGGGGATTTGAGGCGAACCCGAGGAAAGGCCAGTAACACCCAGGGGGGGGCAGGAGTAAACTAGTCAGGAGAGGTCCAGCGGAACGAATACGAAGTAAAGAACTTAGAAGTCTTGGTAAAGGAAATCACTGAACGGACATTGGGTGAGGATTATGGAAAGTGCACAGCGAGTAGGGGTTGAGGTTTCAGATCTTTCCCGGAGAGGTATAGTTAGGAGGGGTGGAACAACGGAGGACCATGGGGGAGACTTATTGTAGATGCCCATAAGAGGCAAAGAGGCAATGGACTGGCACGAGCAGCGGTTAGGGCGGCACTAAGGATAGGCGAAGGATTGTTGGAGATTTGGGGATAAGAGTCCGGCAGAGAAGGGGAACGTCAATCGAAGAGGGATTAGTCCTTATTCACAAGGGTTTAATCGGATACGCCTAAGAAGGATGACAAATATAAAAGGGGCATTGCCTAGCATCAAGCCAATTTTGGACCATGTAGCATGAGTTAGAACAGGCCTGCTGAAAAAAATGAAGAAAAGTCGTTTCGGTGGGAAAGGGAGAGGTCGGAGGAGGCTTTAAGTTTGGCGAAGGGGGAGGACCGCCTGGGGGCCATCAACGGGGGAAAAGTGTGCTAAAGGTTCCAAGCTGGAAGATTGGGGGACGCATATCCGATGAAGGGGAGGGCACAATTTCACTTTCCTTAGGCTTTCAGGAAATTCACAGTTAGGAGATGGTGTCCCTTGGGCCGCGACTTATGTGGGAGTCATGGGAAGCACAAGAGTTAGGTTCACTAGAAGTACAAGCGTCCTGGGAGACATTGCAAAAAGGGATGGGGGAAAGATTATGGGAGAGGTACATGTCACGGATGGATTTACGGATGTCAAGAAAGGGTATGTAAAAGAGCTGAACAAACAAGGTTAAAAGGTTGAGTATACTTGTGAGAGAAGTTAGCGGTAACTAAGGTTTTACTTAAAAGGACATATGACGCTGGGAAGAGGTTATTCAAACCAAGAAGACAAAAACTGAAGAACGCACAACAAGGAAAAAGGGCAGAAAAAAATCGAAGATGCATCGGTAACAGGACAATAGGTGGCGGCAGGAGGGCTAACCTGAGGGGGGATTTTATCCAACGTACAGGGGAGGGGGTCAGCTGCTAGGAAAGGGTACTGGGGAAATAATGTTGGCATTCTGAATGAGTTGGATGGAAGGGGAAGGTTGAAAGGGATCAAAGATGAAACTCGTAAGGCATTTCCAGAACATGAAGGGATGCTTTAAGAAGAATTCGGAGTATAAGAATGCAGAAGCAGGATACGAAGAAAAGTTGTCCAAACAATTTGGGTCAAGGGAATGGGGGAAAGGAGCGTAAGGTAAAGGGTTGGGGAGAGGACTGTTGGCTAGGCAGAGAGCACCAACACCAAGAATATATAGAGAAAAGACAGAGCCCCGTCAAGAGAGGGAAAGGCTCGGGGATCCAACAGCGTTGTCGAGCGACGAAAGGGAACCGTATCAGCGAACAGGGTCTAGCCCAGACAAAAAGGACTTCGAGACTGGCTGTACGAGATCTCTCATCTACGTCGAGGGCAAGGAACACTGGTGAAGAATTAGGAATACGCTACGTTCCAAAAGAACCAATTCACCAGGGCCAGAACAAGAAGAACTGTAATATCTAAATTTCCTTTGGTCAAATCAAGGGAAAAGAAATAAGGACATTACGTTCGACAATAAATGGGAAAAAAGATTGTGGGGGGGGGACCGGGGAGAAAGGCAGTGAGAAGGGGAAGGGTTCCTGTGCTGATTCTTTTGCTTACT
>Ga0179591_1243744_pt1 | contig 13578 bp, 16 predicted proteins | sample CZOMad2_1_08_16f_FD_182891 | JGI IMG/M metagenome (GOLD analysis project Ga0179591, IMG submission 182891) | Vadose zone soil fungal communities from Angelo Coast Range Reserve, California, USA - CZOMad2_1_08_16fungal (PacBio error correction) | ecosystem: Environmental > Terrestrial > Soil >...
GGCTCTTAGTTATGGAAGAACATGGAGGCTTTAAATGGCCCGTCAAAGGACACAGGTCCGGCCATTTGGCCCGGGGCTGCCATTTCGCATGTAGCAGACCGGGGGTTAAACTTCGGAGTCAGGATTAGGTGGGACTAGTTCGAGGAAAAGTCCAAAAAGAAAACGGAAGATACCAACTCAGAAAGGTGATTACTGGCGAATCGGCAAATTACCTTCCAAGGATTCAGTTTGCCTGTCCCATTGTATGGCCCAGGGTTGGGTATGAACGAGGGGAAATTATGCAACCGATAATAACTAAGTTCAAAGTTAGTGGGGGGAGCTCGATGTGGCAATAAGGGAAACCCCCCCCCAAAACGTGGGGAAATAGGTTCTCATTGTTTGTAGGGATCAAAAAAGAAGTTGGCAGGGAACAAACCCTCAGACAAGCTCGAGCACAAGCAAGCAATTACGAACTCAAATTTTAAAAATCCTCGCCTACCGAGTAAGGAAGTATGAGGGTCAAAAAGGTGGATGACCAAGTAGAGAAAAGGGGCTACTTTTCAGGGACTCATCGGGAGAAACCGGACGCCGGCGAAAACGAAAGGGAAGAGCGAAGCCACTCGTTGAAACTCGTCAAAGAAAAGAAAAACCGATGCAAGAAAAGGGCGAAAATTGAACCTTGATATCGAAAAAAAAGCTGCCTGGAATGGCGCTTTTGGAAGCAAGGAAGATATCTCCCGTGATGGGCAAGTCCCCCCAGGATGTCCTTCCGACTTAGAGGGTGAAAAAAAAACAAAAAAGTTTAAAAAAGGGGGGTGTCAAAATCCTTATAAGAGAAGTTGGAAAAATCACTCAGATAAGCAATACTCTAAATCGCCAAGACTAGGGAAAAGTGCCTCGAGGATATGGTTGAGGGAGGTAGGGAGGTTACCAGTGCGAAAAGGGACCTGGGAGAGAATGGACATCTCCTTCATCAGTGACGGTGAGGGGGTCTTCCCATCTTATTTGTTGCGCAGAGAAAGACTTAAGGGTGCAATCACCGCTTTGGAAGGCAAAATTGGGGGAAAATGGAAGCCTATAAGGACCACTCGCGTTCCAGTGAGCGACTGGTGTGTTCAAAAAGTGAGGAAAAAAAGTGAAAGGGTCCAACTCTAAATCTACCAACTCAAGGGAAAGTCATCGGCCGATCGTGAGAAGAGCATTCGGCACTGGAAACGAAAGTATCAAGAAAAACAAATGGGATAAGAGTAGACGGAAGTCGAGGTTGTCCGCGGATCGCGGGCAGGGAAAGGATTCACTCCCCTCTTCTGACTAAGTACGGGTGGGCTCGTTTCTTGTAGAAATGGTTCAGGGAAACCGCAAAGGGAATTGGATACTGCAAGGGCAAGTTGAACGTGGGGAAACAAGGGAATCATTCCACCTCTTTGATGGGATAACAAAAATTCTTCAACTCCGTTAGGTGAGAAAACATAAAGGAGGACGGAAGAAGAACAAGTTAAATCGGGAGGAGAATCGAGTCGCATCCCCAGGTAGAAAAATTGGAGAAATAGACTAACCGACCCAGAGGAACGGAAAAAAAGGGCATTCGCCTTATTTATGGGACTAGTCCCATAGAGGGCTGGTCCATCGATTAAGAAAAAATATTTTTGGGGGGAAAGGGTTTTGAAAAACATGCTTCTACTCTTATGTGAACGACTGGAACCTGACAAAAATGGATAAAAATAGAAGGATTATTGGAGAGTCACCGAGCTCCATTCCAGCCCATGGGGTCGACAGGGGGAGAATTTTAACTTTTCATTATAGCAGAAAAAGAAAGGCAAAGGAGACGAACCGGGGGCTGGTGGGCGAAGGAAAAAAGTTTGTAGGAGGTTCGGCCGGCGGAAGGGATCGAATCAAGTCTAGGAAAGCAAAAGTGAGTACCACCGTCGAAACTGAGGAGCCAGAACTTTTTTGGGAAATCCGAGATAGGGAGTCGATTGGGGAGGCCCGGAAATACAAGGAGCCGGGGGGCTAATATGCTGGCAGAAAAAAAAGAGGGGTACGGGGAAACAAAGATTGGACGGAGAAAGAAAAAAATACACAAGGGCAATCCATTCACCGTGGAAAAGGCCATCATCCAATGTCCCACCTCCGCGGGGAAGGTGCAACTCATGATCTTATTTCTTGTATACCGGGGCCTAGGAATAAGGCATGTCATCCATATGGGAAGAAAAAACAGATACTTACTTAATGAGGCAGTAATCCCTGTATTCGGGGAGGACTTCAAGAGGGAATCATTTGGGAAAAGGTCAAGAAGTTCAAGCCGAAAAGACAGGAAGGAAAGTACCAATGACCCAAGACTTGCTCGATGCGAAAAAGAGGAAGACAGGCCCTTTTCCTGCAGGGCAACTAGGACCAAGGGAGGCACATCTCTCAAAAGGTATTCAAAATAAAACAGAATGATCGTACCCGGAAGCCGAGGGGAAAAGGATACAGTAGTGGGGTCAAGTATCCCATATTCTCATAAACCGTGAGAGGAAAGGGGGAAAGTCAAACCTGAAGGACGTGGGAATGCAACATCTGCCATGAACTTCCAGAAAGTGAAAACGTGCAACCCTCAGCGAAAACCACGCAAACTTCAACGCTGGAAATAAAGCGGAGAGCACGAACGGCGGGTTTCTCCACCAGAAAGCCAAGGAGAACATTTTTTTTTGAGAAAAAGGGAAAGAAGAGATTCCCCAGAGGAATACGAAGTTTGAATTTCCGAGGAAGTTCTAAGAAGAGAAACAAATCGTAACCTGTTGTAAGCGATATCATATCCCATGTCCAACCGGCAAAGAAAATTATCCAGCCCAGGAGCAAGACTGCGGAGAACCAAAGACTAGGATATAGTGACATACATCTTCCTTACTAGCTGGCCCGTGGGAAGAGGAAATGCCCAAAAAGGTGTGTGAGAATAAAAAGGCTTCAACCAGGAAAATTGCGAGATCCAAACTGGAACCCTTAAAACCCACAAGTAATAGACCAGACGAGACGCTGCCTGCTCCAACCTTAATGTCCGAATTCCCTATGCAGAACAAGGGATGACGACTAAACGTCCTCAGATCCAAACGGAACAGTCTCCCAGTCAAAGACTGCGTAAGGACATCTCCGGTACCAAGACAAACACAGAAGGATGATTATTAGAGAGAGAAAAAGAATGAAGGAAAGTAATTCCAAGAGGAAGGGAACGGGGAAGGTATAGTGGGGAGGGGCGCCGCTAGTCACGCAGTGGTTTAGCCTCGGGGATAGACGTCCCATTGCGGGAGGAAGATCCGAGTCGCGTGGACGAAAAAGGGTGGGTAAGTTCCCTGGTCATCAAACGAGGACAACTGTAGGAATGAAGAATTAATCCGTATTCCGACAACAGGGGCGCTAGTGTAGCGTCTCGCAGGGAGTAGTCAGAGACGTGGAATGGCATCAATAAATCCTAAGGAAAATGAGTAATTGTAGGCATGGAGTGGGCTGAATTTGACTGCATCTTTGATCCGATGCGGCGGTTGGTCTCGGAAGCGATATTTATAAGACAAGGTCAGGGACCCGAATGTGTCCAAGGGACTTAGACGGGAGCAATAAAGAAAGGAAAAGTGATCTAGGGAAGAGGGGATTCAGGACCAGTCCGAAGCTGTTTTTCGATTGCTAAATGGCGTGGTGGGGGGGTAAAATCGCAGTTTTGCGGCAAGGCTGGAAAGGGGTCTCCGCGTGTGTCGCGGGGGGAAGAAGGCACATGGAAGACGATTACGGCATGGCGGGGGTGACTGGGCAGGAGATGCAAAAAAATGGGAATTTGTAGGAACAAGGGCTACCCGAAGGATGGACTAATCAATGAGCGAAACGAATTTGTAATACTAGAAGAAGGTAAGACGGCTGGGGCTGAACTATGAAGTTGTTGATGGGGGAATAAAATTGTGTAGATATGGCAGAGCAATGGTCACGATTAATCACTTTCCGGACCAAAGTTAAGTTTGCACTCACGGGAAAGGCGCCGGTGTTTAGGAGATGGTCGGTGGTCAAGCTGGGGGGAACCGGCTTCTTGAGATTACCAAAGTCAAATCAGCTAAAGAAAATTATCATAGAACAGAATAAAGGTACAAAGGGGCGAATCTCAAATTAAACGGATGGGGTTTTCAGGCATTCAAACAGATGGTACAACTGCGCGAGGTGACGATTGATTATGCCCCAGAAGTATCAATCCCAGCGGTGCAAGAACTGGGCGGAATTGTTCAGACTGGGACGAGGTGGAGCAGTATCACACGGCGCATGTCCTCGATGCACATTGGGAGGGGGGAGGGTGTGGCGGATCAGGGGGACCTGTTGGAAGTCAGTCAAGGAAGCCGTGGGCAAATATCGAGCCCCGCAAGCTTTATTATGCGAGAAAACCCTTGGTAGAACGACTACCGCGTCCCACACAGGGGAAAAATGCTCCATGGAAAGACACAAATAAAGGTTTATGACACGTTGCGGACTACTAAAGGGGGGGGGAGAAGCTTTTGGCCTTTCATGAGTTAGCCAACGCGCCGGAGACGCAAGCGACGACCCACCATTTTCATAGGCCACCAAGAGAAGGGAAACTGTGATAAAGCACAAACGATTCAACCTTAGAGGAACCCTTTCAACCCGGGGAGATATCAAGTTAGGTTAACAAGCTTGACTGGAAGGCAGTCGGGGCGATCCATCCATTGAAGAACGAATGGCGGAAACGTTTATGGGCCTATCCCTTTCTCCCAAAGGGAGACCAACCCTAAGCGTAGAAAGGAGGGTGAAAAGATTAAAAGGTTGGTGGGAAAAAAAGCTATGATATTTTAAAAGTACAATAAAGCTATGGTAGGCCCCACCACGCAAGGGGGAAGTAGTGATAGATTTGTGCTATTGGGGGTGTTCTTTGACGAAGAGAGCAAGGAGGCGAAAAGGGGAATGTTTTCGGAAACGATTGCCCATCTCCAGAATCTGACATTAGAGGGGTTAGTTGTTTCCATCCAAATCGGGATGTGGAAAGAGTCATAAATGTCGGGTGAGGTCTTGGCCAGACCAGTCGTTGTCGCTTGCAACTGAGGAGAATGGAAAACAATAGAGGTTCCCGTTTCTTGAAGGCATCGGCAATAACGGGAGGCCCAGTTGTTACAGAAAACGGTCACCGAGTCCAAACAAGAAAGAACAGCCACTCGCCGGGCAGTGGATCAAGCATTGGACCTCAAGTCCTCGGGCCAGTTTGCTTCCGTCATCATTCGAGACTGGAAACTCATAAAGTCCTGAGAGAACAAACAACACGAGATGATATGTAAAGAGTAGATGAGTTTAATTCAAGAATGAAAAGAAAGTTCCAACGGGGAATAGCCCAGAGGAAGGGGAAATTGATGACGGAAAAGCAGCTCGGGTAGAACTTGTTACGCCTGTTGGTTTGGTAAAACTTGCATTGAAAAAGCAAAAAAAGGTATTGGGGGGGAAGCCGCAGGTCCTTAAAAGGGGGGGGGAGGGGACGGCGACCTCCAAAGCAGGTGATGGCAACCCCACACAAGACGTCTTCCCCTTATCGGTTCCAGAAAAAGAAGAAGGGGGCGGAGCAACAACCAAAAGGAAAGGGGACCGTTATAGGAAAGAACGCCCCAGTCAATTCTTCGCGAATTGTCAATGGAAGACAATCGAAAAACCCGGACAAAAAGTAAAGAGAAATAACTTACTTGAGCAGGATGGAGGGGCGAGTGGGGAAACTAATTGCTTATGTCCTACAAGTAGAAGGATGGGGCAAAATAATTTTTTGAAAGTTTTTGGTCCCCATTCCTGGGGAGATGAAGGTAAGACGGGGGAGCCGGAAGCGGCCAACCACGGCGACCACGCCTCTTCCGTTTGTGCTGGGAGCAGGGAAACGACGCGGCCATTCCAGAAAGTGGACGAGAAGGGTATAGACGGGGTTATTTTCAAACCTGAAAAGAGTGTCTGGAGAGAGAAAGAGGGTCCGAGTTTATGGGTGGTCAAGCAGAAAACCTGGGGTCTCCTTCTGCGAAGGCGGACAGTCTAAAATAGGAGGCACCCAATTAGAAGTGCGGAGCGAAAACGGTTCGAAACAGGGAGGACAACCATACCGAACGGGGGACAGATCCTTTTATGAGCGGTATTTTCGGAAAACAATGGTTTTTTAGCACAGAATACAATTCTGGGGGAAGTCGATATTTGCGAAACACGAGGGAAGGTGAATGACAAGCCAAACGGGGGGTTCCGTTGGACCTCAAAGAAAATTGATCATCGTATCAGGTGAAACAGTTACGAATTGATATTATTTTTATACAAATATAAGCCAGCTGCCCACGCTCAGGAACAAAGGGATATTATAACTCTCGTTCCATGGCCATAGAGAACATTCAGGTTCGGTACCGAGGTAAAGACCGGAAAAGAGTGGACTGTCATCCGGAAGGAAATATCGCCCAGGAATCCAAGCGGGCTGTTCAAGCTCCGCGGGAAGCTTGGGACTTGGTCGCGGCGAGGAAAATGACCGGTACCAAAAGGAACATCCGACCATCGGAGGGAACCAATGAGTAAAGTGAAACTCGCGCCCGGAAAACACAGGGGGGTGTGGAAACTGGTGCGAAGAAGTAACTTGAATCCTGTACGGGCTTGTGAGATTGGAAAAGAGATCAATGGATTCCATTCCCCAAACATATACCGTTAACGAGCCAAGTCTCTAGAAGGGTGACGGGGTTGATTTGAATTTCAGGAAGAATCAGGAGGTAAAAGTGGTCAAGTCCAACGCCGGAATGAAGGATGGACTGTGTCAACACTCACATCGGCCAGCAAGGAAAGACAGCAACCTAAAACCGAGAGCCGAGATCCCCATCTTAAAACCACCCAGTCCACGCTAATGAAAATAAAACCTCGGAGTCTCACTTCTGGAATGTGTGGGAAAACACGGAAAAAAGGTGCGCCATTCTACAACCTATTGACGGACGGGCCATTCAACAGCGAAATAGATAAATTGGGGGCTCGAAGGTTGGGCCCGGGCTAGCAGGATACAGATTCGGGCAAAAGAATGCAAATATATCCATATGCATCACACAGGAGAAAAAAAAGCAGAAGAGGAAGAAACGGGACCATTCAAATAACGACCCATCTAAAAGACTAATAAAGACGTCCTCATATTTGATGCTATGCCCTCGTCTTCTACTAAGATGCAAAGCGGAAAACTGGAAGGACTCAAAAGGGTGGGAGGATAACGTTCCTTAGAGGGGAGACCGTGAACGAACCAACCCTCAATCGTACCCAAAGAGAATAGGCCATGATATCTGTACTTGTCCGCATGAGAAGAGAGAAAAAAGCAACATAAAGGCCTGAATCACCAAGAGCCCGTCCGTCAAACATAGCAGAGAGGAGGCAGAAAGTTCCCTACTCACGTCAAAAAAAAAATGGAGGAGAGATAGATGAAGGGACAATATCTACCGCAGGAGAAAGGGAAATGGAGGATGTGTTGTAAAAAGAGACGCTTGTGGGAGGACCTCGGGAGAGCGAAGACGGGACCGGCTGATCAGGGCCATTGTGTAGAAGGTTGGGGTAAGGGGTTCCCGGGGATCGCTGGACCGGGGGCTGAAAGGGAAAAAGCCTTGAAAAGGCGGAACTCCTTTGGAAAAAGTGTGCAGCGGTCAAGAAAAAGCTTTCAGAAGACGATGGGATCTGGGATTCATCAATAAATCCTTGAGAAAGAAATGGGAGCTTGATGGGGGAGGGGGACTGAAGGGCGACAGATATCGTAGAGTTCCATGGGGGAGTAGTAGAGAGGAAACGGACCGCCATAGGGTGATAACTGCTGCTGGGCGCAGTCTGTTAATGAACAAGGAGGCGGGATCCGCGGGTGTCAGGCCTCGCATCGGTTAGTGGGAACTGGAGTGTTTGGGTTGAAAAAGACATGTACGCCGTTTGAGGAGGAACGGTGTTAGGGTGCAAGTGGGGGACCAGGGCGCCGGGCGTAATTGAATCGGAGGTTCTCATGAAATGAGGGAAATGGGAAGGGACCTGTGTCAGGCTCCGGTAGGAATAAGAGGAAGGGTCGGACCACTGGTTATCCTGATTCAGGGAAGAAAGGAAAAGAATTTGTAAATAAAGGAATCGTAGCGTAAGCTTAGCTGGGGTGGAAATTGGATAAATTTGAAAAGGGGGGGAACAGAAATGGGGGGAACAGGGAAAAGAGAACGGGACCGGGAACTCCTTTCTGGGTGGTCTAAGGGGAGGAAATGATCCGGGTTGAGAAGCTGGACGGGATTGAACCGGACTGGTGCCAGGCTGGTATATGTCTAGATCAAAGGGCCTAGGGGAAACTCTGCCCGAAATCAAGCGGGAAACCTGGGGCGCATATTCACGGAATTGTATACATTTCTGGGTACGGTTAGGTGAAACATGGGACCCTGGCCATGAAGATGGCATTGTTCAAAAGAAGACAGATCCCCTTCTTTGCAAGAACGGGGCGGGGAGGGGGGTTGAGTTTGTCAGGGGGAATAAGGAGACAAGAAGGGACACGAAGTCTGCAACAGGGGTGGAGTTTGGCTGGATAGAGAGACACCGGGTCGGGGGGAAACAAATAAATGCGCTGTGTGGAGAGCATCTCACCCACAAGGCTGAAAGGAAGGGGACGGTCACCTTTATACTAACGGAAGCTAGACCGGGAAGGGAATCACGGTACCGTTTCAAGAATAGTTTAGAAACTTGCGGAGTACTAAAGAGGGGATAAGGGCTAAACGCCTTTAAAAATAAGCAAAAGGGAAGAAGAGGAACGCCTACTACCCATGGTTCAGAAACTCGCCAACAGCACGAGGGGAAAGAGGGGGGTCTCCAAGCACAAACACTTGAGCCGGGGAGGAAAAGGGCAACGGGGCGAGCAAGTAGGAGTCTACCCTCTTGAAGGAAAGGGAGGGACGTTAGGCCATTCATGCCTGCGGAATAAGAAAGGAAAGGAGGTTAGTACCCTGGGGAGGCAAAGACGAAGGGAAAAATATTTAATTCACAAAGATTAAAGGTTACAAAAAAATTTAAAAAAAGTTTTGTCGCCCATAAGTCTAATTGATAGAGTGGACTCATAAAGCAATACTACTCCAACAGAAGGGGCCGAGGGAAAGGAGTGCTTTGACGTCAGGGGTGAGAGTCGTCGCGGCAAAAAAGACTAAAACTACTGGCAGGTGCCAATCCCGGAAGGTCTTCAATGTGTTCTCGAACCACTGATGTGGATGGGAAAGAGAGGGAATGGCTGTCGGTGTGTTCGGGAGAGAACCAGGGGGGGGGAAAGGTACCCTGGACGCCTTGACTTTCACACTAAGAGTCAAATGGGAATTGACGGCGGAAAATAAAAAGGGGATGTCAACCCGTTGCTTACACACCTAGCCCAAGATAAAACACTCAGGGGCCATTTCATCAAAGGCATGACCGCCAGGAATAGGAAGGGGACCGGAAACAAAAGGAGGGCATCGCGACAGGGGAAGAAGGACTAGACAAAAACAACAAGAGGATAGAAAATATGAAAAAGGAGATGTTCCAGTCGCAAAGAGACCGTCCAGGCCGGGCCGAAAAGGTCTCCCTATTAATGAGGTAACAATGAAATGAGGACAGGGAAAAAGAGGAGGCTTGATTCCGTTTTACTCAGAGGTGTAAGGGTTTCAGGCAAATGCAAGTGAGGTCCTGGAAAAGAGGTCAAAGTTTTAACATAAGAAAAGTGGGGGTATGCTTCCAGGGATAATCATACCCGGCGGGAAAAGGGGAAAAAGACCCCAATTCTAAAGGTCGGGCCGAGGAGGAGAATCCTATGGGAAGAACACGAAACAAGAAAGGATATGTAAGTTGGGGAAATCGCGGCAATTCATCACAGTACACTTATGAGAATAATGTGTCTCAACGACAATCTACAAACAACTAATAAAGAGGAAAGAAGGAAGTTGCTTGTATGTTTCTACTTTACATCTTCGGAGGGTTATTGTACATTCCAATCTGATAATTAGAAACAAATGGTTTTTGGGAAATTTTTTTCAACATCCTGTCGAAGGAGGGGGGAGACGAAAACATGTGCGTCGTGATCGTGCCAAATGCCCCGGGAGACTCCTTCCGGTTTTAGTTTGGGGGCATGACATGAACTCAAAAAAAAATCCATCAAGCGTGGTCGACTCTTACGGTGCTCGACAGTAAATCACAGGACCAGGGCGGACCATACTGTTGTGGGGGAGACCAGCAAACGAGGTGCTGGTGGGAATATCTGAACCCTGTGGGGGAGGTAGGGGCGCGGCGGCGTGGTAGAGATTGAAAAGTGCTGAGGAAACTCCAGTTAAGGCAACAACACGGGGGGGAGAAATTATGCGGCTGAAACGCATAATACCTTCTGAGAAAGTACCCTGGAGAGCGGTAATCGTCTCAAAAATGGTTGGTTGAGGCGCCAAACATCTTTCAATTGGGGGAGAAGCTGGCGCCAAAACAGGAGGGGACTGGGGGGGAACCTGCCAAAGGGGTTGCAAATTGATAACCAAACCAAAACAAGAGCAATCGAGAGGGGACTTTGAGAAGTATCATATGGACGCAAGAAGAACAACAGCCACCTCCAAAGGGGAGGCAAAAAAGGGGAGACCTGCCAGAGAGGGTGAATCCAGAATAGAGGCCAGGGTGGATCTGACATGAGAAACTGAAAACCAAAGGGACTTGTCCCGGGATTGTCAACAAAGGGGTAAGACAAGGTGCGCTAGCGACGAGGAAAGCTTGTATGCAATTGGGAAGGACTCAATAGGGGAAAAAGGACCGTGACAAAGAAGGAAGCCTTACCATCGGAAACCGAAAAAAAAAAGGGACACTTAACCCGCTCGGACATCAAAGGGCAACTTGACCTTATGACGGGGGAAAGGGACTCTGCACGAGGATCAATTTAGAAATAAAAAGCTAAGAAGAGGGGAAGCCCTAAGCAATAGTCCGGAAAAATTAGGGGGCGATCAAAGATTTTGCTTCCATATCCGATGACCAGGGAAAGTCCACTCGTACCATTCATGTGAAAAGTTTGTAAAAAGAATGAACTCGCAGCCTTCACCTACAAGAAAAGAAGAGCAAACGATCCCTGCCCACAGGAGACCAAAATAGGAAAAAGAGGAAACCTTCACGCTTAAGGATGGGACAACCACATTCGCACCTCGAGAGAAAGGAGGGGAAAAATCACCATCTGGTCATCAGGGGCGGAGTTGGAGCAGGAACGTCTACTGAATAAAGGCTAGAGAACAGGACTTGCCAATTTCGTATTAAGAGATCGACATGAAAAGCCTAAGGGAAGGGAGGGGACATCAAACAAAGAAAGAGGAGACCATCGTATGTCGGGATGAGATTGATACCATCTTTGGAATCGGCGAAACTGGAAATCCTCGCCCCAGGTTTTCTGAAAAAGGAGAAAAACTTAGTCCCTCCCTTTCTATCAACGGGGGAAACTTCCACCTCTTCAAAGCGACTCGAGGGAAATCCTCCTACTTTCAGGCTGCTACGATGTCTCAAAAGAGAAAGAGGGGGCCCGTCTCACAATATCAAAGTAACTCCCTTGCCATACTGCAGGGAAAGCTCAGCTCAAAAAACACTCGAAAAAACCACTGATTTAAGTTAGCCGGTATGCAACGCGAATCCGCATTATAGGCTCAGTGGACTAGATATTGGAGGATCGGATCGTTCAAGAGGGAGAATCAATCGCGGGGGGGGAAAAGTACAAGAGATGCAGAGGCGCTTTGGTGGAAGATGAAGTGTTGTGTTTGTTCACCGGTGGGAGAGGCCGCTGTAAAGGGGGGAGAATTTTCCCTAACAAAACTGGGGAAGGGAAGGGCATGTAAAGGAGGAAATGTCCGACCATGAAATCAAAACCTATCGAACGCGTATTCCTTGAGGAAGTTTATGGCCCCAAACCCACGCAGGAGCAATGGGCCTTGTGGGCGCAGGGGGAGAGGTATAAGAGGAAGTTCAGGACAAGTGTAAGAGTAGCGGAGCATACGACGGGAAGGAGATTGACGAGCAAAAATTGGGAAGGACGGACTGCGTGCCATTGCGAAAGACGGGTGGGGGTGCAACAATCAAGGAGGGGACGGCGAACAGGTGGGGTCTCAGCGGTGGAAGCGTCCTGGTTCGGGTATCCTGGGGGCGGAATGGTTGGGGTTTGAATCAGGGGGAGGGGGACGCTCAAAGTCATCCTGAGTGGGGCGGGAAAAGGGCTTGACACTGTTCGGTAAGCCACAGGAGAGCAACGGAATGGGGTGGAAAGAAAGGGGCGTCGGCTGAACTATGGACTGGGTTGGTGGGGGGGGGGACTAAATGATCGGGGGGGGGGAAGCAAGCAAAGGGGCAAATAAAGATTGATACCTTTACAGGGCCTGGGCTGTAAGTGTCTCAAGAGAGGCGCATGTAGGGAAGGGGGGAGACTGCTGTGGCCCGTCTTTGGGACGATTAATGAACCATGTCCTAGACAAGACGACACCCCCTGTTAAAAGTTTTCACGGAAGAGGTTCTCATTTGAGGGGGGGACCGGCCCAGAGGTACCACTGCTCCTGAGACAGGTGCAACCCGAGAAGCTCAGAAGAACCTTGGAAGGCGGGGCAGTGTTCAAGTGCTCAACGTAACCTTGTACAAGCTAGGAAAAAAAAGAAAAGTCTGGAGGGGGTAGGGATTAAAAAAACTGTGTTCGGGAATTTTGGAGAACCTTTTCTCATAGGAGAAGAAAAAGCAGAGCTGAGGAAAGGGAGTCAACAAAACAATTTTAGCGACACCGAGCCCTACCATCATCACGTCCGTAGCAGGTTCCTCCGCAAAGAAGGGGGGAGCCGGGGGTAGTCCGAAAACTGGGGCTTGAGGGGGACTGTCAGCCTTTAATCGTACCCAGACACAAGAAAAAGCGACCCCAGGGGGAGCTAAACAGCACCTCAGCCACTCTTTCTACAAAGAGGAATCCCCTTCACCCGGCCGCAATGAGTCAGAAAAAAGATGGGAACTTAATTGCTTCTTCGAGCAAAAATGCCAGCAAATAAACGGAAGGGGGGGATTGGCCCCGTTGGATGGGCCGAAACGGTCGCCAACAGATGTCACGTAAAAACCATCCGCGGAAATAATGACCAAAAAATTTCAAACATTTTTTTGTCCATACGGAGGACGGGGCCCGTCCAAGCAATCTATGGGGAATCAGCCCCTCTGCACAATTTCCACGTGAAAATTATCACGAGGGGGGGGGGAGTCATGTTGTTTCGTTCTCAATTGACGAAACAGAAGAATAAGTACGGGGGGCTCCAGGGAGCGAGTGCCAAATAGAATAATCTGACGAAAAAATTTCGCTGGTGGGGAAGTTTCTCCTTCCTCTATCAGATGTGGAAAAAAGGGGAGGGAAGACGGGGGGGTGTGGGGATTGCAGAACAGGAGTGAAAAGATTGAGTCCGACAAGGATTTCCTTTCCACCGGGGGGGAAATGGGACTCCGATCGGCAATACCAGGGGGCAGGTGCCAAGAAAGTTTACTCACACGTTCAAAACAGTAAAAAGACAGCATCGCGTGCAATGTCATCAAGGCCAGGGAAAAAGACTTACTCAACGAGGGAAAAACGGAGATTGTCTGACTGAA